>SXGQ01298113.1_pt1 | contig 10123 bp, 9 predicted proteins | sample 3178371 | NCBI WGS metagenome assembly SXGQ01 (sample SAMN11356859, study PRJNA531348) | freshwater metagenome | isolation source: freshwater sample F1-20 | place: China: Fuxian Lake, Yuxi | collected 2017-12-25 | reverse complement strand
TACGCGCAGTCCGCCGTGCCCGTGGACCTCTACAACATCGAGCGGGCCGAGATCGCGAGCGGCCCCAACTCCATCCTCTTCGGCCTCGGCGCCCCCGGCGGCACGGTCGCGCTCTCCAGCAAGTTCGCCCAGCTCCGCCGCACTGCCACGAGCGCCAAGTCCGTCGTCGGCTCCTGGGATTACTTCCGGCACGAGGTCGACCACAACCAGGTGCTCATCCGGGGCAAACTCGGCCTTCGCCTGCTGGGATTGTACCAGGACGCCAAGGGCTGGCGCAAATGGGACCTGAACGAGCAGCGCCGCCTCACCGCCGCCTTCAGCTACCAGCCGTGGGCGCGGACCGCCATCCGCGGCAGCTACCAGGGCGGCGACTCCGCCAGCAACATCTCCCTCCCTTGGAACGCCACCAATTCCGTCACCTCCTGGCTAGACGCCGGCCGGCCCGTCGCGGACGGCGCCGCCATTCCCACCACCACCGCCTTCGGCACCGGCAACCGCTACACCTTCGTCGCGCAGGACAACGCGGTCTACAACCTCCGCTCCGAGCTCTTCAGCCAGCGCGCCCCGAGCAACACCCTCGTCTCCCCCACGCTGATGGGCTACGCCTACAATCTCACCGGGCCGGGCGGCGTGCGCACGCAGAACTTCAACGAGTGGCAGCTAAAAGTGGAACAGCGTTTCTCCCGCACCGTCGTCGCCGAGTTCGCCTATTTCCACAACGTCAACCGGATCCTCACGCGCGGGAACGTGAACCCCAACCTGTTTCTCACCGGCGACCCCAATCCCAACATCCCCAACGCCGCGCTCGCGGTCGTGCCCAACCCGCGCGTGCGCCAGCTCTACCTCGAGGACAACTGGAGCCGCGACCCGTTCAAGGACCGCAACGAGATCTACCGGCTCAGCGCCGCCTGGGAACCCGACTTCGGCCGCTGGTTTGGGCGTCACCGCCTCGCCGGTCTTGCCGAGTTCACCCGGCAGGACCGCGTCCGCCGCTGGCAGAACGAGATCCTGGTCAACCAGGACAACCTTGCCATCTCCAACACCGCCAACCCCGAGGCCGCCGCCAACCAGCCGTGGCGCCGCCGCTACGTGACCGAGGGCCGCTTCGAGACCTACTTCGCCGGCGACCCCACCCAGACCATCCCGGAGTTCACCCTCGGCACGAACACCTACCGGTCACACTTCGCCTCCCGCACGCGCTCCAACTCCCACACCATCCAGGAGGCGCGTTCCCTGATGTTCGCCGCGCAGAGCTTCTGGCTGCGGGAGCGCCTCGTCACCACCCTCGGCTACCGCGTCGATCCGATCGAGTTCCAGACCTACGACCAGGCGCGCATCACCGACCCTCGCGACCCGCGCTACACCTCGCGCCGCTTCGCCCTCAACGAGTGGGACTTCAACGGCGTTATTGCGGTGAATAAATATCGCCCCACCACCTTCACCGCGGGCGCCGTGCTGCACGTGCTGCCTCGCCTCTCCGTCTTCTACAACGAATCCCGCAACAGCGGCACCCCCCGCCTCGACCGCACCGTCCTGCCGAACGGTAAAACGCCCCCGCCCACCGAGGGGCTCGGCCAGGACTTCGGCCTGATGCTCGATGTGCTGGGCGACGACCGCCTCTTCTTCCGCCTCGGCGCCTACGAGACCCGCCAGACCAAGGACGCCGCGATCATCCCCGATGGCCTTTCGGTCAATACCTCGACCTCCCTCGGGGGCACGGCGATGGTCAATATCTACAATGCCCTCCTCGCCGCGGGGCGTATCACGCAGGCCCAGTTCGACTCGGAGCTGAAATTCTACAACGCGGCCACCATCGATGCGGTCACCAAGGGATGGGAGGCCGAGTTCATCGCCAATCCGACCAAGACCCTCACCCTCCGGCTCGGGGTGTCCTACTCGCAGCGGCGGCGCGAGAATTTCTTCCCGGAGGTCTACGGCTACTTTGCCGAATGGGAGCCGCGCTGGCGCGCGGCCGCGGCGGGCGATGCCGCCCTACTCGCGACCGTGAACCAGCAGTTGGCGACCGCGTACGAGAACATCGACAGCATGGCCGCGCTCCAGAACAGCGGCTTCGGCACGCGCCCCTACAAGGCTAACCTGACCGCGCGCTACCGCGTCGCCGAGGGCCGGCTCAAGGGGGCCTTCGTCGGCGGCGCCGGCCGCTTCCAGAGCCGTAACCTCACGCGTATTTCCCAGATTGACGGCCGCGAGATCTGGGGCACCCCCACCCTCTTCGCCGACGCCTTCGCCGGCTACCGCTTTGTGGTCCCTGGGCGCCGGCTCCCGATGAACGTGCAGCTGAACGTGCGCAACCTGTTCAACAGCTACTTGGTCGGCATCGGCCGCCTCAACGCCCAGGAGAACGGCTACCTGCGGGTCTACCTGAACGAGCCGCGTAACTATCGCCTGACGGTCAGTGCGGATTTTTGAGACCGCCCCGACGAGCTTGCCGCCGCGGGCGGGGATTCGTCGCCTACCGGGCTGGGACTCGACGTCCCACTCCATGGACACAAATTGGAGGCGCGGGCCGGAATTGAACCGGCGCATAGAGGTTTTGCAGACCTCGGCCTTACCACTTGGCTACCGCGCCTTTTGGGAGAGTGGAAATTCGCGCGGCGGCCGCGGCACCGCAAGCCGAAACACGCCCCCGCCGCTTCAGAACCGCAGCGCAGGATTGAGGTGCCCGCAGCGGGGGCAGGCGCACGGCCCTGACGCCCGCTCCGCTCCATAAACGGCATCGCAGCGCACGCAGTGGTGCGCGGAAGGCCGACGGCCAGAGGCCGCCCGGAAATCCCGCCGCTCGTAGAGAATCCAGAGCACCCCGAGGACGCCGAGGCCCAGGCCCGTAAGGAAGGTCATCCCGGTGGAGAACGGAAACATGGGGCGAGCCGTACCGTTCCACTCGGACCCGCGCGAACCAAAAAAGGCGCCGGGCCGCAAGGCCCGGCGCCTGGGAAACGGATACGGTCTTCGCTCAGGCCTTCGTCTCGCCTGCGGCCGGAGCCGGGGCTTCCGTCGCGGGGGCGGCGGTCTCGGCCGGCGCGCTGGCCTTGGCCTTGCCCTTGCCCTTCGCGGCGCGGCGGCCGGAGGACTTCTTGTACCCCGGGTCATCCGCCTTGACGAACTCGATGAGCGCCATCTCCGCGGCATCGCTGATGCGGCGCTGGCCGAGCTTGTAGATGCGAGTATAGCCGCCGGCGCGCTGCGCGAACTGCTGGTGCAGCTCATTGAACAGCTTGGTCACCGCGGTCTCGTTGCGGATGTCCGCGAGAACGAGACGGCGCAGGTGGATCGCGTCCTTCTTCTCGGCCTTGGCCGCGGCGCGCTTGGCCTTGGTGACGGCCTTCTCGATGAAGGGACGCAGGGCCTTGGCCTTGGTCAGCGTGGTCTCGATGCGCCCGTGCTCGATGAGCGAGGCGGCGAGGTTGGAGAGCATCGCCCGGCGGTGCTCGCGGGTGACGCCCAGGGAGGCGTGGTGCTTATTATGACGCATGGTGGGTTGGGTTTAACCCGCCTCCGATCGGCAATCCGGCCGCAGCGTGGGGCGGCGACGGACGGCGCGCAGGCGGGAAAGGGTTCCGGCCGGACGGCCCCGTGGGAGGGCCGGCCGGCGCGGGAACGGGATCAGGCTTCCTTCTTCGCCTCCAGGAGGCGCTCGTCGAACTTCATCCCGAGTGAGAGCCCGAGGGCCTCGAGCTTCTCATTGATTTCGTTCAGCGACTTCTTGCCGAAGTTGCGGTACTTGAGCATCTCCTGCTCGGTCTTCATCGCGAGCTCGCCGACCGTGGTGATGTTGGCGTTGTTGAGGCAGTTGGCAGCACGGACCGATAGCTCGATCTCGTTCACCGACATGTTCAGCAGCTTGCGGAGCTTATTCTGCTCCTCGCTGACCTCGGAGTGCTGGTTCTCGAACTCGTACTGCTCCTCGCTTACCCGGTCGAAGACATCCAGATGATGCTTGAGGATCGAGGCCGACTGCTTGAGGGCGTCGTCCGGCGTGATGCGGCCGTCGGTCCAAACCTCGAGGATCAGCTTGTCGTAATCGGTGATCTGACCGACACGGGTCGCCTCGACGGCATACTTGACCAAGCGCACCGGGGAGAACAGCGAATCGATCGGGATGACACCGATCGCCTGGTCCTCCTTCTTGTTGGCTTCGCCGGGGAAGTAGCCGCGGCCGGTCTTGATCTCAATCTCGGCCTCGAAGGTCCGCTTGTGGTCGAGGGTGCAGATCACCTGCTCCGGGTTCATCACCTTGATGTTAGCGTCGGACTGGATGTCCGCCGCGGTGACCGCCCCGGCCTTGGTGGCACGGATCAGCAGCGAGATCGGCTCCCGCTTCTGGGAGACGATGAGGATCTTTTTAAGATTGAGGACGATGTCCGTGACGTCCTCGACGACCCCGTCGATGGACTGGAACTCGTGGTTCACGCCCTCGATCTTGATCGAGGAGATCGCGGCGCCCTCGATGGAGCTGAGCAGCACCCGCCGGAGCGAGTTGCCGATGGTGTGGCCGTATCCGGCCTCAAAGGGCTCTGCGATGAACTTCGCATAGGTGGGCGTGGCGCCCTCCTCGACCTTGGTGAGCTTGCTGGGGAGTTCGAACTTTCCGAGGCGTTTTGGCATGGCGGGGGAGTTCTGCAGGTGAAGAAACGTGGTTGGGACCGGAGGCCGTGCTTAAAACCGCGAGTAAAACTCGACGATCAGCTGCTCGTTGACCTCTTGTGTCATCTCCTCGCGCGTGGGGAGGCGGACGACAGAGGCCTTGAAGGCCTCGGGATTCATGGTGAGCCAGCCCGGAACGTTCCGGATGCGGTTCTCCTCAAGGCAACGAGTGGCCAGCTGGCGCGAGGCCGGGGTGTTTTTCACCTCGATCTCATCCCCAGCCTGCACGTTGTAGCTCGCGATATCGACCTTGTGGCCGTTCACGCGGATGTGCCCGTGGTTGACGAACTGCCGGGCGGCGGCGCGACTCTTGGCTAGGCCAAGGAGATAAACAGTGCTGTCGAGGCGGGTCTCGAGGAGCTGCAGGAAGCGCTCGCCCGTGACGCCGCGCTCGCGCTTGGCAATCTCGAAGACGCGGCGGAACTGGCGTTCCAGCAGGCCGTAGATGTAGCGCAGCTTCTGCTTCTCATTGAGGCCAACCGCGTATTCGGAGACCTTCCGGCGGAGCTTCGGGCCGTGCTGGCCGGGCGGATAGCCGCGGCGCTCGAGCGCCTTGCCGGAGCCGAGCAGGTGCTGGCCAAAACGGCGGCTGATGCGGGTGGTGGGGCCGGTGTAACGAGCCATGGTAAATCCTGGTGCGAAGGGTTGTGGAGGGCGCGCGCGGGCTTAGACGCGACGACGCTTGCGGGGTCGGCAGCCGTTGTGCGGGATGGGCGTCACGTCGACGATCGAGGTGATTTCCAGACCGATGGCCTGAAGGGCGCGGATGGCCGAATCGCGGCCGAGGCCAGGACCGGATACGCGGATCACGACATCCTTGAGGCCGTGGGACATCGCGTTGCGCGCGGCATCTTGGGCCACCACCTGGGCGGCGTACGCGGTAGACTTGCGGGAACCGCGGAAGTTGCACTTGCCGGCGGAGGACCACGCAATCACGGCGCCCTTCTGGTCGGTGATCGAGACGATCGTGTTGTTGAAGGAAGCCAGGACGTTCGCGACGCCAGAGATGACGTTCTTCGATCCCTTGGCCTTGCGGACCTTGATCGCGCCCAGCTCCTCCTTGAGGAGTTCCTCCGCGGTTGGCTGGCGGGCCACACCGTGGACCATCTCCACGGGTTTGGCAGGCGCCGCGGCCTCCGCAGGCGCCGCGGCCTCCGCCGGGGCGGCACCTTCGGCGCCGGGCTTTGCCACCTTGTCAGCAGCGGCCTTTGGGGCCTTTGCCTTCTTCTCGGCGGGGGCGGCAGCCGGCGCGCCTTCAGCGGCGGGCTTGGCGGGCTTCTCTTTCTTGGGAGCGGACTTTTCTTCGGCCATGACGGTGAGGGTTTAGGCTTCCTTGGCTTTCGTGACACCAACGGTCTTGCGCGGGCCCTTACGGGTCCGGGCATTGGTGCTGGTGCGCTGGCCGCGCACCGGGAGGCTGCGGCGGTGGCGGATACCACGATAGCAATTGATCGCCTGGAGGCGCTTCAGGTTCGCTGCGATCTCGCGGCGAAGATCACCCTCGAGCACCCACTTGTGGTCGGTGATCAGGTGCAGAATCTTATTCAGCTGCTCCTCGGTCAGGTCCTGCGCCCGCATGTCGGGGTTCAGGCCCGCTTCCTTAACGAGCTGATCGGCCCGCGTGGGCCCGATCCCGTTGATGTAACGCAGGGAGTACGCGACTTTCTTCTTCGCGGGAATTTCAACGCCGAGGAGACGAGGCATGATGAGGAACGGATGGGTTAGGTGGAAACAGTGGAGAAAAGGGAGGAGGGAATCTTGAGGCTCAGGAGAGCGGCGCCCGCGGGACGGTGAGGATTTCTGGCCCGGACTCGGTCGTCAGCACGGTATGCTCGAAATGGGCGGAGGCCGAACCATCAACAGTCACGACCGTCCAACCATCGTCGAGGGTTTTGGTGCGGTACCCGCCCGCGTTGACCATCGGCTCGATCGCCAGGGTCATACCGGGACGGATCCGGTCGCCGGTACCGCGGCGGCCGAAGTTCGGAATCTCCGGGGGCTCGTGCATCCGCACGCCCACCCCGTGTCCGACCATATCCCGCACTACGCTGAAACCCGCGGCCTCCACGTGCTGCTGGATCGCCGCCGAGATGTCGCCGATACGCTGGCCCACGCGGGCCTGCTGGATGCCGCAGTCGAGGGCCTCGTGGCTTACCTGCAGCAACCGGGCGCGCTCCGGGGAGATCAGACCCACCGGGAGAGTGCAGGCGTTGTCGCCCACATAACCCTCGTGCCAGACAACAATGTCTAGGGAAACGATATCCCCGTCGCGCAACACCCGCCGCAAAGACGGAATTCCGTGCACCACCTCCTCGTTCACCGAGATGCAGGTGTGCGCCGGATAGCGCCGGGATCCGTGCTGGTAACCATAACAGGCGCTGCGGGCGCCCAAGCGGGCGATCGCTGACCGGCCCGCTTCTTCCAAGTCCTGAGTCGCGACGCCTGGCCGGACCAGCGGCTTGAGCTCCTCAAGCACGGTGGCGGCGATGGCGCACGCGGCGCGCATCCGGGCGATCCCCTCGGCGTTCTTGAGCGGGATGGTCACGGGTGCACGGGAACGACGGTCTCCCGGAGGAGACCGAGCGTCCCATAGTGTTCAACGAGCGCCGCTGGGGCGCCGGGACCGGCAAGCACGGCGCAGAGCGCCTCCCCCCGGGTTTCCAACCATTCGTCAAACACTTTGGCTTGGAGCAGCGTAGCCGGGAAGTCCGTGAGGACAAAGCCCGCTTCAGGTTTGCGCGCGAAGAACCAGCGGCGCAACAGCGCCAGCAAGGCCACTTCATCCTTAGGACCCGGCTGGGCCCCAAGGGGCGAAATCCCCCGCCCCTTCAGGAGAGCGGGAGAGACGTGCTCAAGATTCAAAGAACGAAAAACAAGGGGAACACCGCCCTCCGCGGGAGAACCGAGGAGAACGACTTTGGACTGGGCGGCGGGGCTGAATCCCACCGGGTGGTCGGAGATGCCAGCCGCGGACAAGGAAGTAAAGGCCTTATTTCAAAAAGGCCTTATAGGCCCAGATCGCGGTGCCGAGCAGCAGCAGCCCGAACATCGGTAAGGCCAGTTTCATCACCGCCTCCTGGCTCAACGCCTCGCCGGCCGAAGCCTGCTGCGGGCTCGCACTGCGCGCCCGGATGCGGCCCCTCTTTAGGAAACCGTCGTAATGACGCTGCAGCAGGAAAGTCTCGATCTGGCGCATCGTATCCAGGATGACACCGACGGTGATCAGCATACCCGTGCCGCCAAAGAAATAGGCGATGCGGGTCGGCACATTCAGCTCGAAGAGCAGCACGTCCGGCATGATCGCGATGACGGTCAGGAAGATCGCGCCAGCTAGGGTCAGCCGCGTCATGATGAAGTCGAGGAACTGAGCGGTCGGCTCACCCGGACGCACCCCGGGGACGTAGCCGCCGTACTTCTTCAGATCGTCCGCGATCTGGATCGGCTTGAACATCACTGAGACCCAAAAGTAGCTGAAAAACAGGATGAGGGTCGTGTAGAGCGCGTAGTAGGTCCAGTGCCCGCGCAGCAAGTTCTGCGAAAACTCGGTTAGGAACTTCAGATTGTAGGTCGCACCGATCCAGGAGAAGATCTGCTGGGGGAAGAGCAAAATGGCGCTAGCGAAGATGACGGGCATCACACCGGAATAGTTCACCTTCAGGGGCAGGAAGGAGCTCTGGCCGCCCATCACCTTGTTCCCGACCACGCGCTTCGCGTACTGCACCGGAATCTTCCGCTGGGCCTGCACCACCGCGATGATCCCCATCGTCACGACGACGAAGAGGGTCAGCATCACCACGGCCTGCGGGACGCCGAGGCTGGGGCCGGTGCCCACGGGCTTGAAGAACAGGCTGTAGGTCTGCTGCGCCGCGCCGGGAATGTCCGCCAGGATGCCGACCGTGATGAGCAGAGAGACGCCGTTGCCGATCCCGCGCTGGGTGATCTGCTCACCCAGCCACATCAGGAGCATCGTGCCCGCGGTCATGAAGATGACCGAAGTGATAATAAAGCTCCACTTGCTGATGATAACGATCGGACCGTAGGTGGAGACGTCGTAGCCCGGGAACAACTGCCCCGGGTTATTGAGCGCCAGGATCAGCAGGGTTCCTTGGATCAGGCAGATCAGCACCGTCGCGTAACGCGTATACTGGGTCAGCTTCTGCCGGCCGACATCACCTTCCTGTTGGAGCCGGCTGAGGGCCGGGACGACCGCGGTCATCAGCTGGAAGATGATCGAGGCGCTGATGTACGGCATGATGCCCAGCGCGGCGATGGCACCCTTGGTCAGGGCGCCGCCGGTGAACATGTTGTAGAGCCCGATGAGGTTGCCCGCGCCGGTCGCGGCCTGTTCGGCAAAGAACTTCTGCAGGGGCGCCGGATCGATACCCGGGAGCGGGATGATCGAGGCCACCCGCGAGACGAAGAGTAACGACAGGGTGTAGAAGATGCGCGAGCGCAGCTCCGGAATCTTCAGGGAATTCGTGAAGGCGGAAAACACAGCGGGGAGAATTGCGAGGGAGGGCGCCGGGAGCCGCCCCACCCCGCCACGACCCTGGGGGCCGGGACGGAGGGAACGGGAAGGGGAACGGTACGAGTTATCAGGCCACGATGGCCTGGCCACCGGCCTTTTCAATCTTGGCCTTGGCCGAGCCCGAGAACCGGGCCGCCGTGACCTTGAGGGCGCGGCTCAGCTCGCCATCGCCCAGGACCTTGACGGAAGTCTCACCCGCCCGGATCAGGCCGTGGCTGGCAAGGACCCCGGCGTCGACCTCGGTCACCTTGGCGTCTAGACCCGCCAGGGCCCCGATGTTGACCACGGCGATCTCGATCCGGTGGTTGTAATTGTTGAACCCGCGGTGCGGGAGCTTCCGGTAGAGGGGCATCTGACCGCCCTCAAAGCCGGGGCGGATGCTGCCGCCGGAGCGGGCGGTCTGGCCCTTGCCGCCCTTGGTGCTGGTCTTGCCGTGGCCGCCGCCTTCGCCGCAGCCAACGCGCTTCTTGCGGTGCACCGCACCGGGGACGTTCTTCAGTTCGTGGAGCTTCATGGGATTTCCTCAGGGCGCCGCCCCGGGCTGATGGGCCGGGGCGACTCGGATGACAAAGGGACAGGTTGGGAGCGGGAACGACTCAGGCAGTCTGACGGACCTGGGCGACGTCCGCGGCGAGACGCAGCTTGCGCAGGCCATCGAGAGTGGCGTGGACCACGGCGATATGATTGGAGGAGCCCATCGACTTGGTGAGGATGTTCTTCACTCCCGCCGCCTCGAGGACCGCGCGGACGCCACCGCCGGCGATCAAGCCCGTGCCGGGGGAGGCCGGGCGCAGGAGCACCTTGCCGCCATCGTACTGGCCGAAGACGTCGTGCGGGATCGTGTCGCCCTTGAGCTTCACGTTCACGAGGTGCTTGTGGGCGTTCGCGGTGCCCTTCTTGATCGCGTCCGACACTTCATTGGCCTTGCCG
>SXGQ01224959.1_pt1 | contig 10124 bp, 11 predicted proteins | sample 3178371 | NCBI WGS metagenome assembly SXGQ01 (sample SAMN11356859, study PRJNA531348) | freshwater metagenome | isolation source: freshwater sample F1-20 | place: China: Fuxian Lake, Yuxi | collected 2017-12-25 | reverse complement strand
GATCGGCATGTTCCTCGTGCTCGGACTGCTCGTCTTCCCCTCCGACCTGCCCGCCGTCGCCGGTCGGGCGCTGCTCGTCGTGGCCGTCCTGGCCTTCGTCGCGCGACCGATCGCGACAGCGCTCGCCCTCACCCCGTACCGCGTGCCGGTCCGGCAGCAGGCCCTGGTCGCCTGGGTCGGGTTGCGCGGCGCGACGCCCATCATCCTGGCCACGTTCCCGCTCGTGGCCGACGTCCCCGAAGCGGTGCTGCTCTTCGACGTCGTCTTCTTCGTCGTGCTCACGTCGGTGCTCATCCAGGGCAGCACCCTCGGGCCGGTGGCCCGGCTGCTCGGCGTCACCGTGCCGATGGCCGAGCGTCCCCGGTCGCCGCTCGAACCGGGTGAACCGCTGCCGGACGGCACGGCGCTGCGCGAGCTCGCCATCCCCGTCGGCTCCTTCGCCGACGGCCGCGCTCTGGTCGAGCTCCGCCTGCCCGAGCGCGCCCTGCTGGTGCTCGTGGAGCGCGACGGCACCTACATCGTGCCCACCGGAGCCACCCGACTGGCCGGGGGCGACAGCGTCCTGCTGGTGGCCGACGACGGCGCCTACCAGGGTGCGGCGACCCGCCTCACGGCACCCGACCCGGATCGGGAGAGCTGAACCGGCGGCGCCGCTCAGCCGTCGATCAGCGCCACGAGCGCGGCGTGCGCCGCCACGGCGATCACCCGCTTGGCCTCGTCCGGGGACGTCGACGTGGTGCCCCGCAGCCAGGAGCCGGCCCAGTGCCGGCAGGGGCCGAAGACCAGCGCCCACCGCAGGGCCGGTTCGATGTCGGGGAGCTCCCCGGCGGCGATCCGGTCGGCGACCCACTTCGCAGCGCGTCGGTGCACGTCGACGTTGGCGGCCGCGATCTGGGGCTCGTCGTCCTCGAGGAACCGCTCGTGGCGCGTGGTGAAGAGGAACCGGGCATAGCTCGGGTGCTCGACGACCCAGTCGATGTAGGACGCGACCTGGGCGGCGACCCCGGTGCGGGCGGTGCGGGTCCGCAGCAGCGCGACGAGACCGGCGTCCTGGGTCTGGCGCACGCCCTCCAGGTAGAGCTCGGCGGCGATGCGCTCCTTCGAGCCGAAGTGGTGGTAGATGCTGCCCGTGCTGGCCCCGGCCCGCTCGCGGATGTCGGCGAGGGTCGTGCGGTCGTAGCCGATCGAGGAGAAGCACTCGAGCGCGGCGTCGAGGATCGCCTGGCGCCGGCGATGGGACGACGCTGTCCGCGACGAGGGATCGTGCGCCGACTCGGACATGTCCGGAGCGTACGCCAGACGTCACAGCACGGAGTCCTTGACCAGAACATCGGTCTAGAACACAGTTCTGGAGATGCAGCAGCTGACGTGCACCGGTTCGGGCGCCATCCGGTGGCTCGACGTCCCAGATCCGGAGCTGTCCGGACCGACGGACGCGCTCGTCCGCCCCGTGGCGGTGGCGCGCTGCGAGCTCGACCCGCTCCTGGTGGCGGTGGGACCGGGGACGGCGCCCTTCGCGCTCGGCCACGAGGCGGTGGCCGAGGTCGTGGCGGTGGGCGACGAGGTCGATCTCGCTCCCGGCGATCTCGTCCTGCCGTCCTTCCAGCTGTGCTGCGGGCGGTGCACGACGTGCCGTCGGGGGTTCACCGGCTGCTGCGAGCAGTACCAGGTCCTGTCGGACTACGGGATGCAACCGCTGTCGGGCATCGAGCACGGCGGGATGCTCAGCGACCTCGTGCTCGTGCCGCACGCACCGTCGATGCTGACCCCGCTCCCGGCCGGGCTGGACCCCGTGGCGGTGGCGAGCGTCCCGGACAACGTCGCCGACGGCTACCGGTCCGTCGCCCCGCACCTCGAAGCACACGCCGGCGCCGACGTGCTGGTCGTGTCCCACGGCCTGCCCGCCATCGCCTCGTACGCCGCGCAGTCGGCGCTCGCGCTCGGGGCCGGCTCGGTGACCGAGGCCAGCCCCGACGAGGAGGTGCTGGCCCTGGCCGAGCTGATCGGCGCCGAACCGCTGCGCACGGATCTCACGGATCGGCCCGGTCGCTGGCCGATCGTCGTCGATGCCGGCACGCGCGTCGAGGGCCTGCAGTGGGCGATCCGCGCCACCGCCCCCGAAGGAGTGCTGCACAGCGTCTCGTACTACGCCGAGGAGCCGACGGTCCCGATGCCGCTCGGCCGGCTCTACACGCTCGGCATCACGTTCCGCACCGGCCGGGCCCACTCGGCAGCGCTGCTCCCCGAGGTCAGCGGGCTCGTCGCCGCCGGCCGCCTCGACCCGTCGCTCGTCACCACGACCGTCGTCGACTGGGACGACGCCGCCGACCGCTACCTCGAGCCTGCGATCAAGCTCATCGTCACCCGACCGACCACCCAGGAGACCTCCCCATGAGCGCGTGCACCCATCGCTCCGACGGCACCGTCACCACGATCGTGCTGGACGACGGCAAGGCCAACGCCCTCGGGCCGGCCATGCTCGCTGCCATCGGGGAGGCGCTCGACACCGCCGAGGCGAACGGGGACGCAGTCGTGCTCGCCGGTCGACCGGGCCGGTTCTCCGGTGGGTTCGACCTCGGCGTCCTCACCTCGGGTGGGCCGGAGGGCGACGTCATGGTCCGCGGTGGCTTCGCGCTGCTCGAGCGCCTGCTCTGCTCACCCAGACCCGTGGTGGTGGCCTGCACCGGGCACGCCGTCGCCATGGGCTCGTTGCTGCTGTGCGCTGCGGACCTCCGCATCGGCGCCGCCGGCGACTTCCGGATCCAGGCCAACGAGGTCGCCATCGGCATCACCATGCCGGCGCAGGTCCTGGCCCTCTTCCGCCACCGCCTGACGCCGACCGCCGTCGAGCGGGCTGCGTCCCTGGCGATGCCGTTCACCCCGGAGCAGGCCGCTGCCGCCGGCTTCCTCGACGAGGTGGTCCCGCTCGACGACGTCGTGCCTCGAGCCCAGGAGGCGGCTGCCGCGCTGGCGGCGTTGGACCCGGCCGCCCACGCCGCCACGAAAGACCGCATCCGCGCTGGCCTCCTGGACGAGAACCGGGCGGGGGTCGCCGCCGAGCTCGGCCCGGTACCCGCCTGACCGCAGGGTGCCGCCGGAGTACGTTGCGCCCGAGCAGCGGGCGAACGGGGGAGCAGGTCGTGGTCGACATCGCAGGGACGGTTCCGGAGCGGTTCACGAAGGTGGCCGACGCGCTGGCGAGGTCGATCGACGACGGCGCCGACGTCGGCGGTTCGGTCGCCATCGTGATCGACGGCGAGCCGGTCGCCGACTTCTGGGGCGGCTACGTCGACGAGGCCCGGACCGCACCGTGGGAGCGGGACACCATCGTCAACGTCTGGTCGACCACGAAGACGATGTCGGCGCTCACCGCGCTGGTCCTCGCCGACCGCGGGCTGCTCGACCTGGACGCACCGGTCGCCGACCACTGGCCGGAGTTCGCCGCCAACGGCAAGGGCGGCGTCCTCGTGAAGCACGTGCTGTCCCACACCTCCGGGGTGAGCGGGTGGGCGCAGCCGGTGACCCAGGAGGACGTGTACGACCAGGACCGGTCGGCCGCCATCCTCGCCGCCCAACCGGCGTGGTGGGAGCCCGGCACCGCGTCCGGCTACCACGCCATCAACCAGGGCCACCTCATCGGCGAGCTGGTGCGCCGCACCACCGGTCGAACGCTCGGCACCTACTTCCGCGACGAGATCGCCGGACCCCTCGACGCCGACTTCCACATCGGTCTGGCACCCGAGCACGACGCCCGGGTCTCCCCGATCATCCCGCCGCCGCCCCTGCAGCTCGACGGCGCCGGTGAGCTCGACATGGACTCGCCGGCCATGAAGACGTTCACGGGACCCCCGGTCGACGCGAGCCACGCCAACACCGAGGCGTGGCGCCGGGCCGAGATCGGCGCCGCCAACGGGCACGGCAACGCCCGCTCCGTGGCCCGCGTCCAGTCCGTCGTCTCGAACGGCGGCGCCGTCGACGGCGTCACCCTGCTCTCGCCCGCCACCATCGACCGGATCTTCGAGGTCCAGGCCGACGGCATCGACCTGGTGCTCGGCATCCCCCTCAAGTTCGGCATCGGCTACGGACTGCCGGTGGCCGAGACCATCCCCTACCTGCCGACCGACGCCCGCATCTGCTTCTGGGGCGGGTGGGGCGGCTCGGTGATCATCAACGACCTCGACCGACGCATGTCCTTCGCGTTCATGATGAACCGCATGGCCGAGGGCATCATCGGCGGCTCGACGGCGGCGGCGCTGCTCACCGAGACCTACGCCGCGCTCTGACCGGAGCGCCGGCGGGCGGAGGACGGGTCGCCGTCACCGGGGGCGTTGCGCCCGCCGGACCGTCAACCGGGTCGGGCTCCGGAAGGCGAGCGAGGTCTTCCACTCGAGGAGCGCCTCGTCGACCTCGTAGGGCCCGAGCGCGTCGACGACGGCAGGCAGGACGACCCTGAGCTCGAGCCGGGCCAGGGCGGCACCGATGCAGTGGTGGATCCCGTGGCCGAACGAGATGGGCGCCGGGTCCTCGCGATCGACCCGGAGCTGGTCGGGGTCGGTGAACCGCGACGGGTCCCGGTTCGCCGCACCCAGCATGACGGTGACGTTCTGCCCGGCCCCGATCGTCTGCCCGGCGATCGTGACGTCCTCCAGCGCTCGCCGTGGGTCGGTCTGCAGGACCGAGTCGTACCGGAGCAGCTCCTCGACGGCGTTGGGCCACAGGTCGGGGCGCCGCTGCAGCAGGTCCCGTTGCTCGGGGGCGCGGCCGAGCGCGACCAGGCCGCTTCCGATCGCGCCGGTGGTCGTCTCGTGGCCGGCGAGGAGGATGATGAGGAGCAGGCTCAGGAGCTCTGTCCGGTCGATCTGGCCGTCGGCTTCGCTGCGGGTCAGCTCGGTGAGGAGGTCGTTGCGCGGGTGTGCCACGCGCTCGTCGGCCAGGGCGCCGTAGTAGGTGGCGAGCTCCGTGCACGTCCGGTCGACCTCGGCGGGGTCGAGGGGTACGAAGGGGTCGACGACGCGGCGCAGGACCGCCGAGGTCTCCGCGACCCAGCTCCACCGCTCCTCCGGCACCCCGACGAGCTCGGCGATCACCTGGACGGGGAGCGGCTCGGCGATGGAGCTCATCAGGTCGGGCGCCGGGTCGTCTGCGACGCGTTCGAGCAGTCCGTCCACGATGGCTCCGACCCGCGGCTCGAGCTCCTTCACCTTCCGCGGTGTGAACGCCCGGCTCACCGCGGCCCGCAGACGGGTGTGGAGGGGCGGGTCGGTGAACAGCAGTGCGGAGCGGAACAGCGCCTGGGTCGGGCCGGACAGCTGCGAGTAGGGCCGGGTGTCCATGAGCAGCTCCATCTGGCCTGCCACACCGAAGCTCGGGGAGTGCAGGACCTCGAGGGCTTCCTCGTAGCCGACGACCGCCCACTGCTGGAGCAAGGGGCTGAAGGACACCGGGCCGGGCCTGCGCATCCGCTCGTAGATGGGGTACGGGTCGACGAAGCGGTCCGGGCCGAGGATGTTGCCCCACCGGTCGAACCGGAAGACGGCATCGGCGAGCCGAGGGTGGCGCACCAGCCCTCTGACGACCCGCAGCGCGATCTCTTCGCGACGAGCCATCAGCGGTCCTCGGTCGGGGGGAAAGACATAAGTAAGATCTTACTTATGGCGTCGGACGCACGTGTTCGGATCCTCGGGGCGGCCGTCAGGTGCTTCGGGGCGAAGGGCTACGCGGCGACGAAGATCGCGGACATCGAGCGAGCGGCGGGACTGAGCGTCGGGGCCGGCGGCACCTACCGGCACTTCGATTCCAAGCGGGCGATCCTCGAGGCGGTGCTCGACCAGGTCCTCGACGTGCCGGACGAGGACATCGCCCCGCCGGGCGACGACGTCGAGGACATCGCGCACGACATGCTCGACTACATGCGCGCCGACCTGCTGCGCATCTACCTCCGCGACCTCGACGAGTTCCCGGATCAACGCCGACGGATCAACGAACGCACCATCGACACCTCCTATCGCGCCGTCGCCGACCGCATCGCCGCAGCCGACCCGACGATCGACGCAGACGCGGCGGCAGCGGTGCTGCTCGGCTCGCTGATCAACTTCCGCATCAACGAGGCGCTCATCGGTCCCGACGCGAACGGCGTGGACCGCGAGCGGTTCGTCGAGACGTGGGGGGCGATCTACCGATCGATCCTCGACGGACCGACGCAGCGCTGACGCTCGACATCAGGGGAGCAGCGCCATCAGGTCGAGGCGGTAGAGGCAGACGAACGAGGCGGCCACCGCGGCGGTCACGGCGCACGCGGCCACGACGAGCGTGCCCCGACGGAGCCGCAGCACCCCGACGACGGCGAGGACTGCGAAGCCGCTCGCGATCTGCGCCCACCAGTACGTCGACGAGGTCGTGTCGGACACCACCGTGAGGCCGTAGATGCCCTCACCGACCAGCACGCCGGCGATGGCGCCGGTGCCGACGGCCGCAGCGTGGGCCGAGCCTCTGGCGACGGTGTGGGCGGCGAGGCCGAGCGCCGGGCCGGCGAGCAGGGCGGCGATGCCCCAGAACAGGAGGAGCGAGCGGGACGACGGATCGCCGCGGCCCGCAGCTGCGAGCACGTACCCGGCGAGCAGGGCGAGGAGGGCGACCGTTCCAGACGTCGCTGCGACCCTGGGACGTCGTGCGCGCAGCGCGAGCACGAAGGCGACGGTGCACCACGAGCCGCTCGAGTTCGCGAGCGACCCGAGGTCGTCGGGCAACGAGGCCTGGCCCCAGGCGGTCGCTGCTCCCAGGGCTGCGGCGACGAGGAGGGTCGTCGGCACGACCCTGCTCGTCGAGGTGGCAGTCGGTGCCGGCCGAACGCGCTCGATCACGCTGCGGGCCGTAGCGTCGATCCCTCGACGACGCAGCGTCGCATGAGACGTCGGTGCGGGAAGTGGTCGACCAGCGCCCGGTGGCAGGTGGTGGTCTCGTCCCAGATGGCCAGGTCCCCCTCCGACCACCGCCACCGCACCTGGTGGTGGGGGTTCTCCAGCGCCTCGCCGAGGCGGCGCCGGAGACCGGCACCCGTACGGCGGTCGAGGCCGACGAGGTCTTGGAGGTACATGGGCGACAGGAACAGGCCGGCCTCGCCCGTCTCTGCATGGACCCGCACCAGGGGGTGGCGAACGGGCGGATGGGCGGCTCGGAGCCTGGCGGCGACCGCGGTGCCGTGGTGCCGTTCGACGGTCGCGAGCAGCGTGGGGTCGCACCGGTGCTCGGCCCAGAGGGCACGGCACTGCTCCTGCGTCGCAGCGGGCAGCGACTCGAACGCCGCGACCTGGTTCGACCAGAGGGTGTCGCCACCGAAGGGCGGGATGGCGAGGGCGTGCAGGAAACCCATCGAGGGCGGTCGCGGTGTCCAGCTGAGGTCGGTGTGCCAGTCGAAGCCCGCCGGGGGACGGTCGGCGGTGTCTTCGATCACCGACGTCGTGGCGGTGCGGCCCAGGAGCGCGTCGAGCGGTGAGCGGCCGAGGGCACCGAAGCGGCTCGCGAACGAACCCAGGTCCGTGGCGTCCAGCTGTTGGCCCGGGAGGAAGACGACCCGGTGGCGCAGGACGGCCGCCCGGATGGCGGACACGTCGGCGTCGCTCGCCTCGCGGACGTCGATCCCCTCGATCGCTGCGCCGGTCGAGGCGGTCAGCTGCAGGGTTCGGGGTCTGGTGGAGGTGGGCATGCCGCCATCCTCGGTGCACCGGTCGCCGTTCGGATCGGCCCGATGGCCGGCGATGCTCGGCCGAACGGCCGAGCTCGAGGAACCGGTCGGCCGAGGCGCGATCCGACGACCGGCCACTACCGTCGGCGAGGTGGCGACGGCCCATCTCCGCCACGGTCGCCGGGAGACCGGCCCCCTGCCGGCTGCCGCGGCGGCTGCGGTGCTGGCGATCCTGCTGGCGCTCGACGTGGTGGTCGGGATCGCCTACCTGGACCTCGACACGCCGCCGCTGGTCGCCGGCGCCGGCATCGCGGTCGTCGTCGCCGCCGCACGGCGTCACCAGCTCGCCTCGACGTGCGCGGCGGCGGCGCTCAGCCTGACCGTCACCATCGTCGCCAGCCGGACCGACCCGATGTCGGTGCCGCTGGGAGGCGGTCGTGGCCTGCCGATCGGTACGGGCCAGACGTTTCCCAGCATGGCCGAGGTCGCGGGCCTCGCCTTCCTCCTCGGCCTGGCGCTGCGCTCGCTGCGACGGTCGGCACTGGTCGCTGGGTGCGCGGTCATCGGCGCTGCCCTGATCGGCGTGGCGGGTCGCAGCGGGGACGGCAGCCTGCGGCCGCTGGTCGTGCTGGCCGTCGCCCTGGCGGCGAGCGTCTCGGCCGGCACCGGCATCTACCTGCGCTGGGTGGACCACGAGCGGCAGCGGGATGTCGACGACGCCAGGCAGAGCGAACGCCTCACCATCGCCCGTGAGCTCCACGACGTGGTCGCCCACTACGTGACCGGCATCGTCGTGCAGGCCCAGGCGGCACAGGAGGTGTGGGACGAGTCGCCCGCGGCGGCACGCTCGGCGATGGCGCAGATCGAGGCAGCGGGCTCCGATGCGCTGCGGTCCATGCGTCACCTGGTCGGGGAGCTCAGGAACGACGACGCCGCATCGTTGACGCCCACCGGGCACGTCGACGAGATCAGCCGCCTGGCCGACCGGAGCACCGAGCTCGGACTGCCGGTGCGCCTCGACCTCGAAGGGCTCCCTGACGACCTCCGCCCCGACATCGCTGCGTCCGTCAACCGCATCGTCACCGAAGCCATCACCAACGCGCAGCGGCACGCCACCGACGCGACGGCCGTCGAGGTCACGGTTGCCACGCAGGGCGACGCACTGTCGATCCGCGTCCGCGACGACGGTCGCGGCGCCCTGAGCGGACCGGGTCCGAGCGCCGGCTACGGCATGATCGGGATGACCGAGCGCGCCGCTGCGCTCGGCGGGACGCTCCGAGCGGGGCCAGCACCGGAACGGGGGTGGCTCGTCGAGGCCACGCTCCCGTTGACGAGACCATGACGTCCGGTACCGCCCCGCTGCGGGTCCTGCTCGCGGACGACCAGGAGATGGTGCGGTCCGGCTTCCGACTGATCCTGGAGTCCAACGGCATGGAGGTCGTCGGCGAGGCGGGCGACGGACGGACCGCCCTCGCCCTCGCCCGCCACCTGCGGCCAGACGTCTGCCTCATCGACATCCGCATGCCCGAGCCCGATGGGCTCGAGGTCACCCGGCTCCTCGCCGGACCCGGGATCGCCGATCCCCTCGCCGTCGTCGTTGTGACGACCTTCGACCTCGACGAGTACGTGCGAGCCGCGATCGGCAACGGCGCCAGCGGCTTCATCCTCAAGGACGCGGGAGCCGCCCTCCTCGTCGAGGCGGTGCGAGCCGCCGCGGTCGGCGACGCCCTCGTGTCGCCATCGGTGACGGTGCGCTTCCTCGAGCACTTCCGGGGCGTGCACGCCGAGCCTCGTCAACCGACCGTCCCGCTGACCCCCCGGGAGGAGGACGTCCTGGTCGCGGCTGCCCGGGGACGGACGAACAGCGAGATCGGCGCCGAGCTGCACATGTCCCTCGGGACCGTGAAGACGCACCTCGGGAACCTCCAGTCCAAGCTCGCCGCTCGGAACCGGGTGGAGCTCGCAGCGTGGGCATGGGAGACCGGCCGGGTCCGGTGACGTTCCTGGCTGGCGCCGACCGCCTGTGCCTCGCCCTCGCCGATCGCCTCGGCGTCGTCGCGTGGACGGCTGACGCAGCCTGGGGCGACGGCGACACCGTCCACCAGGTCGGCGGCTGACGTCCCCGGAACGACGAAGCGCTGGTCGGCGGCTTCCATGGGGAATCCGCACCTGACCAGCGCGTTCATCAGGGCGGAGGGGGCGGGATTCGAACCCGCGGAACCCGGAGGCTCGACGGTTTTCAAGACCGTTCCATTCGTCCGCTCTGGCACCCCTCCGGAACTCGACCGAGGGTAGCCCCGGACGCGACATCGCCCGGCAGCGAGCTGCCGGGCGACTCGGCGGAGCGGGTGGGATTTGAACCCACGGAGGGCGTGAACCCTCACTTCCTTAGCAGGGAAGCACCTTCGGCCTGACTCGGTCACCGCTCCGGGCGACGTCGGAG
>SXGQ01141510.1_pt1 | contig 10124 bp, 10 predicted proteins | sample 3178371 | NCBI WGS metagenome assembly SXGQ01 (sample SAMN11356859, study PRJNA531348) | freshwater metagenome | isolation source: freshwater sample F1-20 | place: China: Fuxian Lake, Yuxi | collected 2017-12-25 | reverse complement strand
GATGCAGAGCCTTGGAAATCAATCAAATCCGATCAAGAAGAGTGTGCGAAAACGATGTTCTTGTGCTCACAGGTATTGCATGCATTGTCCATAGCATTTGCACCAATCATCCCATATTCGGCAAAAAAGATTGCGGAGTCATGCGGTCAGGAAGCATATGTAGGCGATCATAATGCCATTGGTTTGAATGCATGGCAATGGATTGCACAACCGGTATTGTCAGAAGGACAAATCATTCAGCAACCTCCCATTCTATTCACTAAATTGGAAGATTCAGTCATCGAACAGAAAATAGCATCCATGGAACAGGAATCGCTTCCTGCAGAGGAATTGATATCTATCGAAGAATTCAAAAAAGTAAAATTGCGCACCGCAAAAATCATCGAAGCAGAAGCAGTTCCAAAAAGTGAAAAGCTGGTGAAACTCAAGGTTGATTTAGGTAATGAACAAAGGCAAATTCTTGCTGGAATTGCAAAGCATTATTCACCTGAAGCACTCATAGGAAAAACCATTGTGATCGTTGCAAATTTGAAGCCGGCAAAACTCATGGGCATGGAGTCGCAGGGGATGTTGCTTGCTGCAAATGCTGAAGATGGTTCGCTTGGACTTGTGATTCCCGAAATTGATATAATTGGTTCAGAAGTACGTTGAGGATATAATGAAAGCATACGTTGAATGGAAAGGCGGTATGTTATTGGAAGGGAAGAATGCTGAGGGCATGTCAACCTTTTTCGACTCTCATCATCCCGAACAATGCTATGGCACTCCGATGGAAATCATGTTGCAAGCAATGGCTTCATGTTCCATCATGGATGTGATAAGCATCTTGGAGAAGAAACGCAAAACCATCACAGCTTTGCATGTCGAAGTGGATTCTGATAGATCTGATGGTCACCCCAAAGTATTTACCGCGGTCCGACTTCGCTATACACTCATTAGTCCTGATGCTGAATTGAAAGATCTTGAGCGATCAGTCGAATTGTCACAGCATTCCTATTGCAGTGCTTCTGCAATGTTTCAGAAGGCAGGCTGTGAGGTTTCGTGGATATGCGAGGTTAAGGCGTCCTAACATTTCCCAATAGTTTCAATCGCTCCATTCTGGCTTGTTCATGTTGCATGAGCCATTCATCTTCACTCAAAATCTCATAGGCAGAAGCGAAAAAAGGAGCTGAGTGATCCACCTGTCCTTTTGCCAATAAACATTCCGCGATTTCTTCTGAAAGATATCCATCATTTGGAAGATTACGCTCTTTTCTCTCTTCGGCAATCACATATAATTCTCTGAGTGCTTCATCGGGTCTTTCGAGCAGTCGGAGCATTTTTGCCATTGACCAATGAGCTATCAATGCTTCTTCATGACGATGTCTTTCCCGATACCATACTTCATCATTGAGAAAACATTGCAATGCCTCATCATATCGCTTGAGCCCATGGAGGGTCCAACCAATATTGTTATACAGAGCACCAAGCCAACTTTTTGCTTTCATGTCCTGAGATTGTTCCGCATGTTTCATTGCCTTGAAATTCCATTCAAGTGATTCATCACCATTTTTTATGATTCCCAACATATGGGCTGCATCAATGGCAAAAAAATCACAATGATTGGCAATGGCATCATTCCATGCAGTCAAAAAATTACCTTCGCCTCTGTCTTCCAAATTTAATGCGTTCAATAATCTTCCTTTCTCAAGTTGATATCGAATCCGAGGGACGATTTGCTTGTGAACATCAAGCACTTCAATCAGGGAATATGCTGTTGACAAGTAGAACTCACTCCCATCTTTGTCTCTCAATAAACTTCTGCATCGAGCCAATTGCGTAAACAATTGTGGCAACAATGTTGTATCATCATGAACCTTCAGCAACGTTTCATATTCCTTGAACACTTGTTCAGTTGCCAGTGGATCTTGATATCTCCATTCACGATCGAATTCATGTGGTGCAAAATTCATACACGCAATCCTGTATCAGCATCAAAGAGACAAATATGTTTATGATCCAATCGAATACTCACATGCATATCGGGTTTATAGTCATCAGAAACGGATATTCGCATGGATTTTCTAGTACCACCTGACATCATATGCAATATCATTTCATGGCCATGATATTCTATTTGTTCAATCATGGTCTCCCAGACGGGATCTTCATCTTGCGATGCATGGGGTGAGCAGTGCTCAGGGCGAATGCCTACGATGATGTTTCGGGGCAATGGTGATTGTTTGGTAATTATACTAGCCGGCAATGTAAAGCGCGCTCCTTCATGTTCTTCGACGAACACCATCGAAGTATGCTCCATCGCAATGGACCCTTTGAAAAAGTTCATTGTCGGACTTCCGAGAAATCCTGCGACAAACACATTGGCCGGTGATTCATAGATTTCTTTGGGTTTTCCGATTTGCATCAATGCGCCTTTATTCAAAACAGCGATACGATCGCCCATCGTCATTGCTTCTGCTTGATCATGTGTGACATAAATGCCGGTGATGCCAAGTCTCTTTTGTAGTTTAACGATTTCAGCACGCATGTGTACCCGTAATTGTGCATCAAGATTCGACAAAGGTTCGTCGAATAAAAAGACTCGAGGTGTTCGAATGATTGCTCTCCCGAGCGCAACACGTTGTCTTTGCCCGCCGGATAATTGTTTTGGTTTACGATCCAATAATGATTCAAGACCTACCAGCGTTGAAACTTCATGAACTTTATCGTGAATATTTTTCTTTGGAACTTTTCGAAGGGTCAATGGAAAAGCAAGGTTCTCAGCTACTGTCAAATGAGGATACAAAGCATAATTTTGAAATACCATGCCGATATCACGAGATTTTGCCGGCATATCATTCACTCTTTGATCATCAAAGAGCAATTCTCCACCTGTAATTTCCTCCAAACCGGCAATCATGCGTAATACAGTGCTTTTACCGCAACCTGATGGTCCTACGAGTACGAGTAATTCACCGGGCTCAACGGACAATGACAAATCACTAATAATCTGTGTGCCTGATTCATATTCCTTGACAATATTCTTGAGTGTGACATGTGTCATGACATTTTCTCGGTTAATGAATTCATCGTATTTGTAATGCTGAAAGATGAGCATATACACCATGTTGAGCTATCAATTCATCATGGGTTCCATATTCAATGATTGTTCCTTTGGAGAACACTGCAATTGCATTGCAATCTTTTATGGTTGAAAGGCGATGTGCAATGATGATGGTAGTTCGTGATGCCATCAATCGTTCCAATGCTTCACTTATCAGATGTTCAGAAGAAGAGTCCAAAGAACTTGTTGCTTCATCCAAAATCAAAATAGGAGGATTTTTCAAAATGGCACGTGCTATTGCAATTCTTTGTCTTTGCCCCCCGGATAGTGTGATGCCTCTTTCACCAACTATGGTTTCATATCTTTCCGGGAATCGCTCGATGAATTCTTTTGCATTTGCCAGTTCAGCGGCATGTTCAACTTCTTCCATGGTGGCATTGATATTGCCATAACGGATATTTTCTGCTATGGTACCGCCAAAAAGCACGATGTCCTGAGGTACGATACCGATGGATGCACGAATGCATGCCAAACCGAGTTCAGAAGCCGGAATGCCATCATACAAAATCACACCTTCGGTCGGCTGATAAAATTGCTGAATAAGTGAAGCCGTTGTGCTTTTTCCCGCCCCACTTTCGCCAACGAATGCGATTCTTTGTCCTGATGCAATGTCCAAATTGATCGACTGCAAAGCAGGGATGTCAGTACGAGATGGATATCGAAATGATACATTTTTCAATGAAACAGAATGCAGAGGTCTGAACATAGTTTTATCATGGACTTCAATCATGTCTTCGACATCCGTATCCAATATTTCCTTCAATCGTACAGAAGCTCCGAGTGCTTTTTGAATTTGCCCAAGCAATTCCGCGAAGCTACCCATTGCTCCACCGACGAACATTGCATAAATCAAAAAGGTGGCAAATGCACCAATCGTGAGTTCGCCTTGTTGCACAAGAGTTCCACCATACCAAATGACACCTGCAATGCCTCCAAAGAAAGCAAAGAGAATAAAGGAAACAAAAGCCGATCGCAAACGAGCAGTGCGGATTGCCAAACCAATCACATTGTATAGCGCGCCACTATAACGTTCCTTTTCATATTGCTCATTGGTAAAGGATTTCACGCTTGCAATTGCCTGCAAGGTCTCTTCGATGATTGTTGCCGAAGATGCCAATGCATCTTGTGTTTTCATGCTTTGTTTACGAATGAATCTACCAAACAATACGGCGATTACTACAAGCACCGGCAGAGCCAGTAAAACAGGAAGCGCAAGATTCAATCCTGCCGTGAGGATGAAAGCAATGCCACCAATCAGGAAAATGGTTTGTCTGAGCAATTCCAGAATCGTGAATGCAAATGTTTCTTGAATCTGTGAAAGATCTGAAGACAATCGTGATGATAATTCCCCCACACGCCGTTCAGCAAAGAAATGCATCGGTAATCGAATGATATGATTGAATGCCTTGGTGCGAAGCTCAGCCAGCGATGTTTCCGTGATACGTGCTATCGTCATTGAAGCAAAAAAACGTATCGTGCTTTGCACTGCAATCAAAATGAGTAAGCCAATTGCAAGCAATCCGGGTGATGGTGCAATCCCGAACACTGTAAATGAAGTCTCGGGGTGGATGAAACCATCCAGCATTGTACCGATCATTGCCGGGAATATGAGTCCTATCGATGCCGTAAACAACATCGTGACCAATGCCACAATCCCTTTCAGGGCATGTGGTTTATAAAATGACAAGAGAAATCTGATTTGAGCGCCGGCCTCGCCTCGCTCCAATCGCTGAGTTGGTTCTTTTTTCATACCGAGTGTGCATATCTCCGGGATTGCATATCAAAGAGAATCCATCAAGCATGTCGGTGAATCCGCAAGGAATTCACATTTTTGTGCAATCGATTACAAAATTACGATGAAATCACGCCTCTGCATTCACGTTTATGCCATTTCTTTCTCTTATGGCACATAATACCTGAAATTGTGAGAGGTTTATCGGTATTGAAGGAGGAATGAATGTCTGCTTTTTATGAAGTATCCATGCATGTGGACTCATCCATCGCCGAAGAATGGGTGGAATGGATGAGAACCGAGCATATTCCCGATGTGATGCAAACTGGAGTATTTCAATCATGTCAATTCCTCAGAGTGATAGAGCCCGCGATGGATGGGCATGATTCATTCAGGATAACCTATGAAGCGAAAAATCTATCGGCCATACAGGAATATCGTATCGCCCTTTCACCGGCACTCCGTGAGAAACATGATGCTCGATATGGTGAGCTTGCAAAGGGAAATCGACGCGAAATGATCACAGAGTTTACGCTAAGACTACCGGAGCAAGCATAATGGAAGGAATGCATTGCTATTCATTGCCAAATGCAGAGCATTTACAAGTTCTTGCACTTGAATCCGGGCCGGTGGCCACAAATGGCTATATGTTGCTTGATATGTCACAGGCATGTGCAATCATCATAGATGCCCCTCATGAAAGTGTTCACGTGTTTTCGTCATTTGCCGCTGAAAAAGGAGTCAAAATCAAGGCTCTATGGCTCACTCATTCCCACTGGGATCATACAGCGGATGCTGAACATTGTGCAGAAAAGAAATGGGACATTTTGGTGCATCCATTGGATGCTTATAGATTGCTTGATCAACAAGCCCATACCGTGTGGCCATTACCATTTAAGCTGGGAAATGTGCAACCTACCGGAATGATCAATCATGGAGATATTCTTTTCTGTGGAGGCTGGAATTGTGAGGTAATTCATACTCCTGGTCATACCGAAGGAGGCGTTTGTTTTGTGGATCATGAGCATTCATGCGCTTTCGTTGGAGACACATTATTTGCGGGAAGCATAGGAAGAACGGATTTGCCCGGTGGCGATACCGAAACATTATTGTCATCAATTTCAAAAAGCCTAATGCCATTGCCTAAAGACACCATCGTCTTTCCCGGTCATGGGCCATTGACAACCATCGGTGAAGAGCAACTCAATAATCCATTTTTGCAATGAAGAAATATCGAGTATAACAATGATGAACAACTATTCATATTTCAGTAATAGACTACTCACCATCCTTTCCATAATTTGCATACTGTTGTTGTCGGGATGCTATTCTTTTACCGGCGGATCCATACCGGATCATCTCAAGACGATCAGTCTTTCTTCGGTTCAAGACAATAGCGGTTTTGGAAATCCTCGATTCAGAGATGTACTGACGAGGCGTTTGCTTGACAAATTTCGGAATGACAATACCCTTGTGCTTGTGGATGCCAATGGTGATGCGCAATTACAATCAACAATTGTCAGAATTGAAGATGTTGTTGTGTCGGTCAGCCCTGGTGAAGTTGAAAGAGAGAGAAGAATCACCGTTTCTGTCGAAACAGAATACACAGATATTGTCAAGCGAAAGCAAGTCTGGAAACGAACATTCTCTAACTTTCAAGTCTATCTCATAAGTCAGGGGCAACAAGCAAGAGAGGATGCGGTTATCGCAGCTCTGCAGCAAATTGGCGAAGATATTCTTCTTGCCGTGGTATCGGGATGGTAGTCCCGTATCGGGCAATCATTCACTCACTCTAATTCCATACAAATACCATGGAAGTTGCAATACTCATTGTGTACTTTATCTCGCTAAGCATTCTTTTTGCATTCGGTCTTCACGGACTTGTGATGATTTACTACTATCACAAAACTCGTGCTTATGCAACTCCCAATCTCGAAGCTCCCGCTGAATTACCACTAGTCACCGTGCAATTACCCGTATTCAATGAGGTATATGTCATAGAGCGCCTTGTGAATGCAGTGTGCGAAATGGAATATCCCAAAGACAAATTGGAAATTCAACTTCTCGATGACTCAACCGATGAAACAGTTGAAGTGTCACGTCGACTGGTTGCCGAATGGGCTGCCCGTGGTTTTGACATCAAACATATTCATCGCATAGATCGCACCGGTTATAAAGCTGGTGCTTTGAAAAGCGGACTCGAAAAAGCCAAGGGTGAATTCGTTGCGATTTTCGATGCTGATTTTGTTCCCAAGAAAGATTTCTTGATGAAAACCATTCCGCATTTTCGCAATGATGGCGTGGGAATGGTGCAAACACGTTGGGAACATTTGAATGAAGATTATTCCTATTTGACAAGAGCCCAGGCTTTGGCTCTTGATGGTCATTTCGTGATTGAACAACAAGTACGAAATAAAGCCGGATTTTTTATCAATTTCAATGGTACGGCCGGAATTTGGAGGAAGTCTTGCATCGAAGATGCAGGCAATTGGCATGCAGATACATTGGCCGAAGATTTGGATCTGAGCTATCGTGCCCAGCTTCGTGGTTGGAAATTCGTGTTTTTGAATGATGTTACTTCACCTGCAGAATTGCCGGCAGACATCAATGGTCTGAAAACCCAGCAATTCCGTTGGACCAAAGGCGCCGTTGAAACAGCAAAGAAATTATTGCCAATGGTTTGGAGCTCCTCACTTCCACTCAAAGTGAAATTGGAATGTACTGTGCATCTTACAAGTAATATTGTTTTTCCATTCATACTTTTGACTGCGTTTTTGAATGTTCCATTGGTGGTGATCAAAAATACGGTTGAAGGATATGATTCTATTTTCACGATGATGGGTATTTTTGTTCTTGCATCCGTGAGTACATTCATGTTCTATATGTATGCTCAAAGAGCAATACATCTTGATTGGCGCAGAAGACTAATGCTTTTCCCGGTATTTATGGCTGGAAGCATGGGTTTTGCAGTCAATAATACCAAAGCGGTGTTTGAAGCATTAACAGGAAAGAAAACAGCATTCCTTCGTACACCGAAATACAAAATCGTAGGTGCCGATGGTGAATGGAAAAAGAAAAAATATGTTCAGAAGAAAATAGGTGGTGCTGTATTGGTTGAATTGTTCTTCACAATCTATTTCATCATTGGAATTTCCATTTCATTGTTTTATCTGGAAATAGCAGCCATTCCATTCCAATTGCTCTTTTTGGCCGGATTTGGAACAGTTGGCGCATTATCCTTGAGGCATGCCCTCGAGAGTTAATATTCCATTCAGCTTTAACTCTGAAATTCAGTAATTTTGAAGGTGTTCGATTGAAAACGGACACCTTTTTTATTAAGGAATAATCATGAAACTCATCACATTTCAACCGGCTCCGAATATTGAGCGTTTGGGTATTCTCTGCAATCAACTTGTGTTTGATCTTGCTGTTATGCGTTCCAGCGTGAAGTCTGATGCCGCATTTACATTGCCATATCTTCCTTCCGACATCCTTTCATTCCTTCGCCTTGGGGAAGCAGCAATGCATGATGCATTATTACTGGAAGGCATGTCCGGTGACATGAAGCATATCGGTATTCCTGAACATGATGTACAATTGCTTTCTCCTGTCCCACATCCCACATCTATGCGTGATGGATATGCATTCAGACAACATGTGGAAGCTGCTCGACGTAATCGTGGGCTCGAGATGATTCCTGAATTTGATGAGATTCCTATTTTTTACTTCACAAATCATCAAGCTGTATTTGGTCCGGGACCGATCACGGTTCGCCCAATGCATTTGGAACAATTGGATTTTGAATTGGAAGTTGCTATCGTCATTGGAAAGAAAGGAATTGATATTCCGGCATCAAAAGCCGATGAGTTTATCGCAGGATTCATGGTAATGAATGATTGGAGTGCGCGTGCAATGCAAATGCATGAAATGAAACTCAATCTTGGTCCGGCAAAAGGAAAAGACTTTGCAACCACCCTTGGCCCATGGCTTGTGACCAAGGATGAACTGGCCTCAAAAAAAATAGATACTCCACATGGTGCCACCTATGATATGCAAATGACATGTACATTGAATGGTGAACGTGTATCTCTCGGAAATGTCAAAGACATGTCATGGACTTTTGCACAAATTATTGAACGCGCAAGTTATGGCGTCACATTGCATCCAGGAGATGTCATTGGCTCCGGTACATGCGGAACAGGGTGTTTTCTTGAATTGAATGGAAGCAAAGTATTTGATCCACCATTATGGGTGAAAGAAGGCGATACTGTTGTGTGCACCATAGATTCACTCGGTGCATTATCCAATACAATCGAGGTACAACGCTGATGCCACGCATACTCATAACAGGCGGTGCAGGTTTCTTAGGATCGCATCTCTGCGACAAATTCATCGGCAAAGGATATGATGTGATATGCATGGATAATCTCATCACCGGATCGACTGATAATATTGCTCACCTTATCGGAAATGAACATTTTCGATTCATTCATCATGATGTGACTGAATACATGTTTATAGATGGCGACCTTGATGCCATTTTACATTTTGCATCACCGGCTTCGCCCGTGGATTATCTCCGATATCCCATTCAAACACTCAAGGTTGGATCTTTGGGAACCCACAAAGCTCTTGGCTTGGCAAAAGCAAAGAAAGCGCGTTTCCTTCTTGCCAGCACCAGTGAAGTATATGGTGATCCACTTACACATCCCCAGGAAGAGTCATACTGGGGTAATGTCAATCCAGTTGGCATTCGTGGAGTATATGATGAGGCAAAGCGTTTTGCTGAAGCAATGACTATGGCATATCATCGCTATCATGGACTTGAAACACGCATTGTAAGAATTTTCAATACCTATGGTCCACGCATGAGAATTGAAGACGGAAGAGCCATTCCTGCATTCATGTCGCAAGCTTTGCGTGGTGAAGATTTGACAGTGTTCGGAGATGGTTCACAAACTCGCTCTGTATGTTATGTTGATGATTTGGTTGAAGGTATTTATCGTTTATTACTGTCCGATGAATCAGACCCGGTAAATATTGGCAATCCTGATGAATTGTCGATGCTTGATCTTGCAAAGGAAATACTTGAAATTTCGGGATCCAAGTCCAAGATTTCTTATAAAGATTTGCCGCAAGATGATCCTAAAGTGCGTCAGCCTGATATCACGAGGGCTCGCGCGATATTGAAATGGGAACCAAGCGTGCAAAGGCGTGAGGGTTTGATCAAGACATTGGACTATTTCACACAAGCTCTTGGAAAACAGTCATGACATCTGATTTATACAG
>SXGQ01329840.1_pt1 | contig 10126 bp, 11 predicted proteins | sample 3178371 | NCBI WGS metagenome assembly SXGQ01 (sample SAMN11356859, study PRJNA531348) | freshwater metagenome | isolation source: freshwater sample F1-20 | place: China: Fuxian Lake, Yuxi | collected 2017-12-25 | reverse complement strand
GGCCGCTGCGGCCGGCCGGGCTGGCGGGGCGGGCTACACGGGCGTCGCCGGGCGGGCGGGAGCTGGGGCTGCGGGCGGTCGGGGCGCAGCGCCGGCGGGTGGGGCGCTCGGGCTGCCCTGGGCTGCTGCCGGAGCCTTCTGCACCGCGAGGATCGCCTTGGGTGCGGCGGCAGCGGGTTTGTTGACCACCACGGCCGGCTTGGTGGCGATCACGGCCGGCTTGGCCGGCGCTGCCGGGGGTTTGCTGGTGGCCACCACGGGGGGCTTGGCGGCGGGCTTGGCCACCACGACCGGCGGCTTCGCGGCGGCGGGGGGCTTCGCTGGCGCCGGTCGGGCTGGGGCTGCCGGCGCGGTCACGGGCGCCGCAGCCTTCGGAGCGGCCGGTTTGGGGGATTCGGGGGCGGGGGTAGGCGCCGCTGCTTTTTTCACGGACAGGATCGACTTCGGAGCCGGGGCCGCCGCGGCGGCTCCGTTGCTACCCCCTTTGATCAGGCTGCGGATGCGGGCAGCTTCGTCATCGCTGATCGAGCTGCTGTGGCTCTTGGCCGCAATGGCCAGCTTTTCGGCGGCATCGAGCACGTCCTTGTTCTCAAGGCCCAAGTCCTTGGACAGCTCGTAAATCCTGACTTTGCCGCTGCTGGTCATTCAGTGCTCCAAGTGGTCGGGGGCAACGGGTGCCACCGGACCTCAACCCACGGTGAGGCCACTGTTCATCTTGCCTCAGCGCCTGCGGAAGGGGAGACCTGCAGGCGCTGCTCCAATGCCGCGTAGATGGAATCTGCAACCTGGCATCGGAGTGCCTTCTGCAGTTTCTTGCGGCGTCTGGCCTCCTCGAGGCAGGTGTGGTCGCGGCACAGATAAGCCGACCTTCCCATCCCCTGGTCGAGGGCCAGTCCTCCGTGGGCCAGGCGGATGACCCGCCAGAGCTGCTGACGATCCAGCAGGGTCCGGCAGGTCACGCAGCGCCGGAGGACGCTGCGGCCACTCACCGGGCCTCGTCCTCGTCGGTGGCGGCTTCGGCCGCTGGTTCAGTCTCGTCTTGGGCCTCGGCTTGGGCGTCTACCTCGGGCTCCTGCGCGTACTCGGCGTAGTCCCCGTCGCCGTAGTCCTCCTCATCTTCCGGCAGCGGATACAGCTCCCGCAGGCGGGCATCCTCCTCGGCCCGTAGCACCTGCTCCGCCTCCATGCGCGCTTCGGCTTCCGCCTGCAGGGCTTCCTCCTCCTCACGCATGGCGATCAGTTCCGCCACCTTCTCGTCCTCGGAGGCCTGGTCGTACTCGGTGCTGTTCTTGATGTCGATCTTCCAGCCGGTGAGGCGGGCCGCCAGGCGCACGTTCTGGCCCTCGCGGCCGATGGCCAGGCTCAGTTGATCGGGAGGCACCAGCACGTGGGCGTGCTGGCCCTCGGGGTCCACCAGGCGCACCATCTCCACCCGTGCCGGGCTGAGGGAGTTGGCGATGTACTGGCCCGGGTCCTGCGACCAGCGGATCACGTCGATTTTTTCGCCGCGCAGCTCATTCACCACCTGCTGGATGCGGGAGCCGCGGGCGCCGATGCAGGCCCCCACCGGATCCACTTCCCGCTCCACGGAATCCACGGCCACCTTGGTGCGGGGACCCACGGACCGGCTGGGGGGATTGGCTTCGCGGGCCACGGCCACGATGCGCACTGAGCCCTCCTGGATTTCGGGCACCTCGTTTTCAAACAGGTACACCACCAGGCCGGCGTTGGCGCGGCTCACAAACAGCTGCGGGCCGCGGCGGGGCACCTCGCTCACCTCCTTGAGGAACACCTTGAAGGTGGCGTTGGCGCGGTAGTTGTCGTTGGGGAGCTGGTCGCGGCGGGGCAGTTCCGCTTCCACTTCGGGGCGGCCCAGGCCGCTGCTCACGGCCATGATCACGCTCTGGCGCTCGAAGCGGATCACGCGGGCGGTGAGCACGGGATCCTCCAGATCCGCGAACTCCTCCTGGATCATGCGGCGCTGGTGATCGCGCAGCTTCTGGGCCAACACCTGCTTGGTGGTGGCGGCGGCCATGCGGCCGAAATCGTCTTTCTCCGGGGTGACGTCCAGCACCACGGTGTCGCCCACCTGGGCATCCTCCGCCACCTGCATCACCTCCGCCAGGGCGATCTGGTGGTCTTCGCTCTCCACCTCCTCCACGATGATCTTGGAGGCCAGCACGCGGTAGCCCTCCTCATCGAGGTCGAGGGCCACGTCGAAGTTGGAGAAGTAGTCCTCTTCGAAGGGGTCCTCGCTGATGCCCAGATAAAGGGTGCGGCGGTACCGCTCATAACCCTTGAGCAGGGCCTCGCGCAGGGCCGCCTCCACCACGGGGGTGGGCAACTTCTTCTCTTCGCTGATGTCCTCGATCAGGTTTGCCAGACCGGGGAGCAGAACAAGGGCCATGGGGGGTGCGGGTGTCGCGGAAACGGATCGGGGGTCAGGCGTCGCTGGGGGCGATCAGACGAACGCTGATCACATCAGGCCGGGGCAGGCGAACGTTGCGGCCGCGCACGTTCAAGTGCACGTTGCTGTCGTCGCGCTCCAGCAGCAGGCCCTCCCGTTCGGCCTCCGCGCCCGTCTTGGCGTCGCGATAGCGAACGCAGACCGGAAAACCGCGGAAGCTGCGGAAATCGCGGTCGTCGCTCAGCTCTTCGCTGATGCCAGGACTGCTGATCTCCAGAACATAGGCCTCCTCCAGCAGGCCATCGGCCTCCAGAGCATCCCCCAGCACGCCGCTGAAGTTGGCGCAGTCATCCAGATTCACATCGCCCCCGTCGCCCAGGCGCAGCTGCACCTGAAGCGTCATGGGGATGCGATGGGTCATCAGCTGAAGGCCGCACAGCTGATACCCGGCATCGGTGGCCACCTGGCGAACCAGGTGCTCAAGGTCGGGAGTCAGGGGATGCGGCAAGGCCGGATCAGAGACAGGGGGACGGGCAGCCCGTCCGGCACCTGCAGGGATCTGCGTCCTGAGGGCCTGGGGTGCATGACCCACAGACAATCAGGGGTGCCCGCCGGGCACACCCTGAACTTAGGTGATCGCCGGTTCGGCCTCAGCCGCCCAGGGAGCTCAGGTCCACCGCCGGCGGTTCCATGTAGGCATCACCGGGCTTGAGCTCCCCGCGCAGGGCCGGATCCTGGTTGAGGCACTGGGCCTTCTGCTCATCGGTGCGCAGGTACTGGCACACCCGTGCCCAGAGCTTCGAGCGGGTGGATGGTGCCCCCTGGCTGAAGTGCACCTGATCCACGCCACCCACCAGCCCCTGGATTTCCACCTGGCACAGGGCGCAGCGTTGACGGGTGCCGGGGGGGATCGCAGCCATGCCAGCCATGCGCAGAGGGGGCAACTTAGGGCCAACCAGCCGCCGCCTCGGTGTGATCCATGTCTTGCAGCTGAGCGATCCGCACCTGTTGGCGGATCCCCAGGGCCGTTGCCGCGGTCGCCAGGCGTTGGCCTGCCTGCAGCACGGCTGGACCGCAGCCCTGCGGCAGCTGCAGGCTCCCCCCGATCTGCTGCTGATCAGCGGGGACCTCTGTCAGGACGAGAGCCTGGGGGGCTACGTGCGCCTGCGGGAGTGGTTGGAGCAGGCGGTGCTGCCCCTTGGCGTCGCGGTGGCCCTGTTGCCGGGGAACCACGACCATCCGGGGCTGCTGCGCTGCGCCCTGGGGCGCACGGCCGTGCTCGCGCCAGGGGTTCTGTCGCTGCCGGGCTGGGGGCTGCTGCTGCTCAACAGCCATCGGCCCGGCGCCGTGGAGGGCTGGCTGGAGCCACGCCAACTGGCCTGGCTGGACACGCAACTGGCGGTCGCCGGTCCGCCGTTGCTGGTGGCCCTGCACCATCCGCCGCTGGCGATCGGTTCGCCGGAGCTGGATGCCATCGGGCTGCGCCAGGGCCCTGCGCTGCTGGAGCGCTTGCTGGCCAGCCCGCGGGTGCGGGGCTTGGTCTGCGGCCACGTGCATCAGCACTGGCAGGTGCTGCTGCCCCGGCCCGGTGGCGGTGATCCCCTTCCCCTGTGGAGCTGCCCCTCCACCCTGGCCTCATTCCAGGCTGTGCAGCCCTGCCCCCTGGGGCAAGCCGACCACCCCGGCGGTCGGCTGCTGCGGCTCGGGGTCGCGGGGGAGATCACCACCGAGCTGCTGCGTTGGATGCCTGCGCCAGCTGCCTAGCCTTTGACCCACCTTGCCCGGGCCTGCGTGCGCCGTGTCTTCGTCCTGCCTTTGCTGCTGCTGAGCCTGTGGCTGGCGGCACCGGCCTGGGCGGATGGCCTGGGGTCCGGCAGCAGCTTTGTGAGCGGGGCGGTGAAGAAGGTCGCCCCCGCCGTCGTGCGCATCGACACCGAGCGCAGCGTGCCCAAGGTGGGCCTTGACCCCTCCTTCAACGACCCACTGCTGCGGGAGCTGTTCGGGGATCAGCTGCCCCACAGCCGGGAGCGCGGCCAGGGCTCGGGGATCGTGATCGATGCCAAGGGTCTGGTGCTCACCAATGCCCATGTGGTGGAGGGGGCTGACCGCGTGGAGGTGACCCTGGCTGACGGCCGCGATGTGGAAGGCACCGTGCTCGGCAGCGATGCGATCACCGATCTGGCGGTGGTGAGCATCCCCCAGACCTCCGGCCTGAAGGCGGCCCCCCTGGGGGATTCCGAGCGCTTGGAGGTGGGCGACTGGGCCATTGCCCTGGGCACCCCCTACGGCCTGGAGCGCACGGTGACCCTCGGGATCGTCAGCAGCCTGCACCGCCACATCACCAGCCTTGGCTTTTCCGATAAGCGTCTCGATCTGATTCAGACCGATGCCGCCATCAACCCCGGCAATTCCGGTGGTCCCCTGATCAACGCCAGCGGCGAAGTGGTGGGCCTCAACACCCTGGTGCGCTCGGGCCCCGGGGCGGGCCTGGGCTTCGCCATCCCCATCAACCTGGCCAAGGGGGTCGCGGCTCAGCTGGGCCAGGGTTCCACCGTGGTGCACCCCTACCTGGGGCTGCAGCTGGTGCCCCTCAACGCGCGCTTGGCCCGCGACAACAACGCTGACCCCAATGCCCTGCTGCAATTGCCCGAGCGCGATGGCGCCCTGGTGCAGCGGGTGCTGCCGGAGAGCCCCGCCGAGAAGGCGGGCCTGCGCCGCGGCGATCTGGTGGTGGCCGCCGCCGAACAGGCCGTGCCCGATCCGGCGGCCCTGCTGCGGTTGGTGGAGGCCTCCCAGGTGGGCGAGACCCTGCCGCTCACGGTGCTGCGCGGGGAACAACAGCTCGAACTCGCGATTCGCCCGGAGGCCCTGCCCCACGCCTGAGCTACGGTCACGGCCCTGTTGCGGTGTGGTGATGTCGGATCTGCAGGATCAGATGAAGCGGGCGGTGGCGGCGGCCGCCACCGAGCAGATCCGCAGCGGCATGGTGGTGGGCCTGGGATCGGGCTCCACGGCTGCCCTGATGATCCAGGCCCTCGGCGCCAAGCTCAAGAGCGGTGAGCTCACCGACATCGTCGGCGTCACCACTTCTTTCCAAGGGGAAGTGCTGGCGGCGGAGTTGGGCATCCCCCTGCAGAGCCTGAACGCCGTCGACCGCATCGATCTGGCCATCGACGGGGCCGATGAAGTGGATCCCGCGTTCCAGCTGATCAAAGGGGGCGGTGCCTGCCACGTGCAGGAGAAGTTGGTGGCCGTGCGGGCTGAGCGCTTCGTGGTCGTGGTGGATGCCACCAAGCTCGTCGACACCCTCAACCTGGGTTTCCTGTTGCCAGTGGAGGTGCTGCCCGGTGCTTGGCGTCAGGTGCAGGCCCAGCTGCGGGCCATGGGGGGGGATGCCCAGCTGCGCATGGCCGTGAAGAAGGCTGGCCCCGTGGTCACCGACCAGGGCAACCTGGTGCTCGACGTCAAGTTCGCCGGCGGCATCAGCGATCCGGTCTCCCTGGAGAAGGAGATCAACAACCTGCCGGGGGTGCTGGAGAACGGTCTGTTCGTGAACATCACCGACCAGGTGCTGGTGGGTGAGATCACCGACGGCGTGGCCGGCGTGCGTGATCTGGTGAAGCGCTGAGGGCCTTCAGCCCAGCCGCCGCCGGACGGATTCGGCGTGGCTGTGCAGCCCCTCGCTGTCGGCCAGGGTGGTCACCGCCTGACCGGTGGCCTCCAGGGCCTGGCGGTTGAACTGGATCAGGCTGGTGTGGCGCAGGAAGGTCTCCACGCTCAGGGCCCCGGCGAAGCGGGCGGTGCCGGAGGTGGGCAGGGTGTGGTTGGGGCCCGCCAGGTAATCCCCCACCGCCTCCGGGGTCCAGGCCCCCAGGAAGATGGCACCGGCGTTCTGAATGCTCTCCGCCAGGGGTTCGGGCCGTTCCACCTGCAGTTCCAGGTGCTCCGGCGCAAAGCGATCGCTGAGCCGGGCGGCGGTGTCCAGATCGGGGCAGACCACGATCAACCCCCAGTCGTGGAGCGCCTGGCGCGTGATCGCCGCCCGGGGGTGGCCCTCCAGTTGGGCGGCGATCGCCGCCGGCATTGCCTCGGCCAGTTCGGTGCTGGTGGTGAGCAGGATGGCCGCCGCCAGCGGGTCGTGTTCCGCCTGGGCTAGCAGGTCCGCCGCCACGTGATCAGCCACGGCGGTGTGGTCGGCGATCACGAGCACCTCGCTGGGGCCGGCCAGGGAATCGATGGCCACCCGGCCGTACACCGCCTTCTTGGCCAGGGTCACGTACAGGTTGCCCGGCCCGCTGATCACATCCACCCGGGGGATGGTTTCGGTGCCATAGGCCAGGGCCGCGATCGCCTGGGCACCGCCCACCCGGTAGATCTCCTCCACCCCCGCCAGGTGGGCGGCGGCGAGCACGGTCTGGTTCACCCGCCCATCGGGGCCGGGGGGGGTCACCATCACCAGCCGTTGCACGCCGGCCACCTTGGCGGGCACCGCATTCATCAGCACGGTGCTGGGGTAACTGGCGCGTCCGCCGGGCACGTACAACCCAGCCCGCTCCACCGGCCGCCAGCGGCGCCCGAGACGTTCGCCGTGCACCCCGGTGACGGCCAGATCGGTTGGTTTCTGGCGCTGGTGGAAATCCACGATGCGCCGGTGGGCCAGTTTCAGGGCTTCTTGCAGATCCCCGGGGGTGGCGTTCCAGGCGGCCTCCAGCTGCTGCCGCGGCACCCGCAACGGGTCGGGGCGCACCCCGTCAAAGCGTTCGGTGAGCTCCATCAGGGCGGCATCGCCCTGGCGCTGCACCTGCTCCAGGATCGCGTCCACCCGGATGGCGGCCTCGCGGCTCTGCCCGCTCTCCGTGCGTTGGGCGATGGCCTCCAGCCGGGCGCCCGCCTGCTCCAGATCGTGCAGAGTCGCCAACCCCAGATCGGCGGGGTCGGCGGTGGAGCTGGGGGCAACGGTCACCGGGGCGCTGCAACGTCTCCAGCACGCTAAAGGGCCGTCCTTGGGGGGCCGGGGGCTCAAGGGTTAGAGTCCTCGTTTGCCAAGTCAGCGCCGTACCGCCTGTGGCCAATAACAAGTCGTCGAAGAAGCGCATCGAGATCGCCGAGCGCAACCGTCTGCACAACCGCAGCTACAAGTCGGCCGTCCGCACCTTGATGAAGCGCTGCTTCACCGCTTGCGCCGCCTACGCCCAGGAGCCCGGCACGGCCGCCAAGGACGCAGTGCAGACCACCCTCAGCGCCGCCTTCAGCAAGATCGACAAGGCCGTCAAGGTGGGTGTGCTGCACCGCAACACCGGTGCCCATCAGAAGTCGCGTCTCAGCGCCGCTGTGAAGAAGGCCGTCGAGCCGGCCGTCAAGGCCTGAGCGCCCTAGGGTTCAGGCCTTGCGCTGAACCCAGCCCCATGGCATCGGCCGTCGCCCTCGAGAGCCTCGAGGTGCCCCTGATCGACAGCCACTGTCACATCGTCTTCCGCAACTTCGACGATGACCTGGAGGAGGTGGCCCAGCGCTGGCGAGACGCCGGCGTGGGACGCCTCCTTCACGCCTGTGTGGAGCCCTCCGAAATCCCGGCGATCCGGGCCCTGGCGGATCGCTTTCCGGAACTGCGCTATTCCGTCGGCGTCCATCCGCTCGACACCGAACACTGGACCGGCACGACGCCGGCGGTGCTGCGCCAGGCGGCCCTCGACGACCCGCGGGTGCTGGCGGTGGGTGAGCTGGGCTTGGATCTGTTCCGCGACAAGAACCTCGACCAGCAGCTCGCCATGCTGCGGCCCCAGCTGGATCTGGCGGTGGAGCTGGATCTGCCGGTGATCATCCATTGCCGCGATGCGGCCGACCCGATGCTGGCGGAACTGCATCAGCGCGCTGAGCGGGGCGCCTGCCCCCGCGGCGTGATGCACTGCTGGAGCGGCACGCCTGAGGAGATGGCGGCCTTTCTGGACCTGGGGCTGTACATCAGCTTCAGCGGCAACGTCACTTTCCCCAAGGCCACGGACACCCATGCCTGTGCCCAGCAGGTGCCGGCGGATCGCTTCCTGGTGGAAACCGATTGCCCGTTTCTGGCGCCGGTGCCGCGGCGGGGCAAGCGCAATGAGCCGGCCTACGTGGCGGCGGTGGCCCAGCGGGTGGCGGAGCTGCGCCAGGAGCCCCTTGAGCAGGTGGCCCGGCAGAGCACGGCCAATGCCTGCGCGCTGTTTGGACCGCGACTTCACAGTGTATGATGATCTATTGGCCTGGCAACGAGTCTTGGTTTTTCCGTGCTTGTTGCAGCCCGAAAGCGCACACCGGGTTTCCGGTGCGCCTGCCCATGTCCATGGTGCTGTGTCTTTCCGGTACGCGTGTTGGTTGTCTGCGGGGTTGAAGCGAGCTGAATAGGCATGCCGGAGGGCCAGCCGTCCCCAGAGCGGGGCGGCTGGCCCTGTTGTCTGCGCTCGTTCCCCAGATTTGCCCACGCCACCAGGCCCGTCGTTCCCGTCCAACCCGTTCCTGCAGGTTCACCGCATGAGCAGCGCGATTCAGGTCGCCAAGACCGCCACTTACCTGCCCGATTTGGTGGAGGTACAGCGCGCGAGCTTCAAATGGTTTCTGGAGAAGGGGCTGATCGAGGAGCTGGAGAGCTTCTCGCCGATCACCGATTACACCGGCAAGCTTGAGCTGCACTTCATCGGCAGCGAGTACCGCCTGAAGCGCCCCCGCCACGATGTGGAAGAGGCCAAGCGTCGCGATGCGACCTTCGCCTCGCAGATGTATGTCACCTGCCGCCTGGTCAATAAGGAGACCGGCGAAATCAAGGAGCAGGAGGTGTTCATCGGGGAACTCCCCCTGATGACCGAGCGCGGCACGGTCATCATCAACGGCGCCGAGCGCGTGATCGTGAACCAGATCGTGCGCTCCCCCGGCGTCTACTTCAAGGACGAGCAGGACAAGAACGGCCGCAAGACCTTTAACGCCAGCCTGATCCCCAACCGGGGCGCCTGGCTGAAGTTTGAAACCGACAAGAACGATCTGCTGCACGTTCGCGTCGACAAGACCCGCAAGATCAACGCCCACGTGCTGATGCGGGCCATCGGCCTGTCGGACAACGACGTGCTCGACAAGCTGCGGCACCCCGAGTACTACCAGAAGTCGATCGAAGCGGCCAACGACGAAGGCATCGCTTCCGAAGATCAGGCGCTGCTGGAGCTCTACAAGAAGCTGCGGCCCGGTGAGCCCCCGTCGGTGAGCGGTGGCCAGACCCTGCTGCACAGCCGTTTCTTCGATCCCAAGCGCTACGACCTGGGCCGGGTCGGCCGCTACAAGATCAACAAGAAGCTGCGTCTGACCATCCCCGACGCCACCCGCACCCTCACCCCTGAGGACGTGCTGAGCACGATCGATTACCTGATCAATCTCGAGCTCGATGTGGGCGGGGCCACCCTCGATGACATCGACCACCTCGGCAACCGCCGCGTTCGCTCCGTGGGCGAACTGCTGCAGAACCAGGTGCGCGTGGGCCTCAACCGGCTCGAGCGGATCATCAAGGAACGGATGACCGTCGGCGAGACCGAGAGCCTCACCCCGGCCCAGCTGGTGAACCCCAAGCCGCTGGTGGCGGCCATCAAGGAGTTCTTCGGCTCCAGCCAGCTGAGCCAGTTCATGGATCAGACCAACCCCCGGGCGGAGTTGACCCACAAGCGCCGCATCAGCGCCCTGGGCCCAGGGGGCCTCACCCGG
>SXGQ01196580.1_pt1 | contig 10126 bp, 9 predicted proteins | sample 3178371 | NCBI WGS metagenome assembly SXGQ01 (sample SAMN11356859, study PRJNA531348) | freshwater metagenome | isolation source: freshwater sample F1-20 | place: China: Fuxian Lake, Yuxi | collected 2017-12-25 | reverse complement strand
GGCAGTGGCAGTGGCAGTGGCAGTGGCAGATTCAACAGCTTCAGCAGGCAGGGCGTGGCCGCTGCCCAAAATTGGTGTTTTGCGAGCGCTGCACAAAGCACACGCTTGGCAAGCGTTGACCGCCTCTTGCAAGGCGGGCCAATCCATGTCGGCAATACCTGCGGGCAGGGGGGCCAAGGCTTGGGCCGATACAGCGGCAGTTTTGCCTGCGCTGGAAGCAACCGATGCATTGGCTGGATTAACTGGGTTAACTGGTTTGACTGGGTTCAGGCCGCTCGGTGTCCCCGGCCTGACCGGGCGCGAAGCCAACGGCGATGGGTTTGCTTGGGGCATGGGGGGGGAGGTCGCCCCTGCGGTAGCTGATGGCGTAGCCCCTGCGGTAGCTGATGGCGTGGCCCCTGCGGTGGCTGATGGCGTGGCCCCTGCGGTAGCCGGGTGGCCCTGCCCCTGCACACTCCCCTGCACACTCCCCAGCACTTGCGCTGGCGCTTCCGAGGCAGTTTCTTCGGTGCGCTGTGGCCACCAAACACGCACGCCCATTTCGGCCAGCATGGCGCGTTGGCGGTCGTCCAGGTCGAATCGGGTGGGGTCGCTCATGTTCAGGTTCGGTTCGGGTGCAGTTTAAGGTGCAAGTTCGGGTACAAGTTCGGGTGCAGGAGCAGGTTCACAGTTTCAAACTCATGACCACCGCGTGCTCGCGCTGTTGGCGATCTGCCGGATAGTAATCTTTGCGGATGCTGACTTGGCGAAAGCCATAACGCTCATACACCTTCAGGGCGCGCAGATTGCTTTGCCGCACTTCCAGCCACAGCCATTGCGCCCCTTCGTGGCGCGACATCAGCGACAAAGCGTCCAGCATCATGTGGCCCCATCCTTGGCCCTGGCGTACAGGGGCCACGGTGAGGTTGAGCAAATGCATTTCTTCGAAGCCCCGCATGGCCAAAAAATAACCCAACAACTCATCCTCATAAGAAAGGCATTGGGCCTCGAACAGGGGGTTAAGAGAGTCCCTGAAGTTGCCACGCGTCCACGGGTGGCTGTACGCAGTTTGTTCGATGGCCATGACAGCATCCAGTTGGTCTGGCGTCATGGGGGCCAAGGTGACCGCGTTGCGCATGGCTTCGGTGGGTGGATGAGTCGTGGACGCGGCCAAAGGGTTCAACTTCATGTGCCGACTTTCAGACCTTGTCTGGCATTGGGGGGGCGATTTGGGGCCCGATTCGGGGGGCGACTTCAGCAGAGGCTTGGGTAACAGCGGGCGCACTGGCCACCTGAGGTGCGGCCAGCTGCGCTGCAGCTGCTTGCGCCGAAGCTTGGGCTTTCAACACCTCGCGCTCGGCGGTGGTGTTGGCCACTTTGTCTCTTATATAGAGCGGCATGGCCTGATCGGCAGGCACCGCCAAGCCCTGCGCCCACAGTGCAGGGGCCAAACGCAACAGGGCCGTGGCGGTGGGCAAAGCATGGCACCTAGGCCCGGCGGGCAAACGGTCGCCATAGGCTGCAAAAGCGTTGCCTGCCAAAAGCACATCATTTGCTTGGCCCTGCGATGGGTCTTGACCTGTCACTTGTCCTTGGCCTTTCCACTCCCCTTGCATATTTTTGGGCTCGGGCAGTTTCACCTTTTCTGGCGCGCCCACTTGCAAAGCGCCAAGCGCATGCCAATGGCCCTGGACATCACTCAGCACATCGTCAACCGGTTGATGGGTCACGGCCTGCCAGCGGTAGGTAGCGCTGTAAACCTCGTCCATGCGAGCGTCCAGCAAGGCCAGCACCGTGAGCGGGGCAGAAGTCTGGGCAGGGACATTTCGGTGGTCATGGTCATGATCTTGGCCTTGTGCCCCCCCGCCGCCCGACTGCGCTTGCAGATACCGCGCCTCCTCGGCCACGGCCAGCAAAGTGTCTATGGGCAACACAGGAATATCTGCCCCAAAAGCCAGCCCCTGAGCCACCGCACACGCCGTGCGCAAGCCGGTAAAAGAGCCTGGCCCCCGACCCAACACAATCGCATCGAGCGAGGCCAGCGGCATGTCGGCCTCGGCCAGCATGGCCAGCACGGCAGGAATCAGGCCACTTGAAGCCTGCGCACCACCGGGCAAGGTTTGCGTCCAGACTTGCGGCCCCCGCGCCACGGCCAAAGACAAGACATCGGTGCTGGTGTCAAACGCCAACCAACGCCATTCTTTGGAATTTTTGGAATTTTTGGAATTTTTGGAATTTTTAGACTCTTTGACTGTTTTGGCGATTTGGACTGTTTGAAGGGAGGCGCTCATGGCTTGCTCCCAGACACAAGGGCATCGCCCAAAACCGGTGCAACTGCTGCCTGCTCTTTTGTGGGAGCGACCGAAGCGTCAGAATTTACAGTGGCTCCCGTGCTTGTAGCGCCAGCGCCAGTGGTAGTGGCGGTGGCCGCAGGCTTAGCCTGGCGCACACCAAACAAAATGCCGCTGGTGACCAGCGCCAGCCCCGCCAGCAAGTTCCAGTGCAGAGGTTCCCCCAAAAACCACACCGCCCCCAAGGCCGACAAACCGGGCACCAAGGCGGTGATCATGGTGGAACGCACCGGGCCATAGTGGCGCACCATCTGCGTGAAGGTGATGCCTGAAATAACCACCGAGCCCACCCCCTGAAAAACCGCCTGAAACACGATTTCAGACACCGGCACTTGCCCCAAATGGGTGGGCAACAGGCCCGTGCCAATCAACAAAAGATACAGGGGCACAAAGCCCACAAAAGCAAAGGCGGTGATGGCCATGGTGGCCCGCACCGCATCCAGCCCCAAGCGGCGCACGGTCACGCTGTAACCAGACCAGCACAGGGCAGCCAACATGAACAATAAATCGCCCTTCCAGACCTCGCCGCCATGAAAGGCCATGAGCAAACTTGCACCGCCCACCAACACGTCGCCCAGCACGATGAAGCCCAGCCCCACGGCGCGACCCGCAGAGACTTTTTCGCGCAGCACCAGCCAAGCCAGCAAAGTGGTCCACAAAGGCAAACTGCCGGGCATGAGCACCGAGGCGTGCGATGCAGGGGCAAAAAAGAAGCCGTTGTACGCCAACACGGCATACAACAAACCACCCAAAATTCCCGCTTGCACCGTGGGTCCCAACGGCAACGGCGACAGCCCGCCCAAAGAACCCACTTTTTGCCCCGCCTGCCGGGCAGACCGCATCAGCCACCAGGCCCAAGGCAACAAGACGGCACTGGCCCCCAGAATGCGGGCCAGCGCAATGTCCAGCGGCAGCAATCCCCGCGATGCCGAGGCTCGCGCAATGACAATGAAACCGGACCAGATGAGCACCGTGATCACGGCCGAAACCAGCCCCACGGTTTTTGAAGAAAATTGCATGGCCCGAATCATACGGCCCCGCTGTGCACGGCTCTGGCCGTTAGACTTGCCGGATGATTTTGAATTGCGTCCAGCGCCCTCCGATTTTGTTGCGCCTGCAGACGGGCTGGACACGCCTTTTTGCCCCATTTTCTTTACCCCAGATTTCAAGGCTGGCCCTGTTAGCAGGGCTTTCAGTGATGGCCGCGGCGGCCAACACCGCATGGGCCACCCCGCCCCAAGCGTCCAGCTTGCCCCCATCGGTTTTAAAAACCCTGCAAAAAGCGCAAGTTCCCCCTGCAGCCTTGAGCGTGGTGATTGCGCCGCTTCCCGCCCCGGTCAGATCCAGTTCAGCGACAAGTTTGGCCCCCCCTGCAGCTCAAACCACCGCTGCCCCCCGACTCTCGCACCAAGCCCAAACCACCACCCATCCGGCCTCGGTCATGAAGTTGTTCACCACCTTTGCGGGCCTTAGCCTGCTGGGGCCGGACCATGTTTGGCACAACCGGGTGTATGCCGATGGCCCAGTGCGCGACGGTGTGTTGCAGGGCAACCTGATTCTGCGCGGCAGCGGCGACCCTAAGTTGGTGGTGGAGCGCTTGCAAGACTTGCTGGGGCAAGTGGTGGCGCTGGGGGTGCGCGAGGTGCGTGGCGACATCGTGCTGGACCGCAGTGTGTTTGATGTGCGACAGCGCAACGAACCCTTTGACGACGAGCCCTTGCGCCCCTACAACGTGGGCCCCGATGGTTTGCTGCTGAATTTCAAGGCGGTGATCTACAAGTTCAGCCCCGATGCCGCCAGCGGGCAGGTTCAAGTGCGCTTTGAACCGCCTTTGAAGGGCTTGCAAATCCTCACCCAATTGCCCCTGAGCAACGGCCCGTGCAACGATTGGCGCAGCCAACTGAAAGCCGATTTCAGCCAACCCCTGCAGGTGCGCTTTGCGGGCAGCTACCCGGCGCGTTGCGGCGAACGCGAATGGCCTGTGGCCTACCCTGACCCAGAGCAATATGCACCGCGCGTGGTGCACGCCATGTGGTTGGGCGCGGGGGGGCAACTGACGGGTCAGGTACGGCACGGCCTGCGCCCGGCCTCGGCCCGTTTGCTGCTCGATGCCCCGTCTTTGCCACTGTCCGAGGTGATCAAAGACATCAACAAGTTTTCTAACAACGTGATGGCGCAGCAACTGTATTTGAGCCTGTCCAGTGAAATGGGGGCTCCGGGACGGTTTGAGGCCTCGGGCTTGCGCCTGTCACGCTGGTGGCGCAACGCCTTTGCGGGACAGGATGAACCGGTGCTGGACAACGGTTCGGGCCTGTCGCGCACCGAGCGCAGCACCGCCAACGCCCTGACCGCTTTGCTGCAGACGGCCCACGCCAGCCCGCACGCCAAGGCTTTTGCCGAATCCTTGTCGGTGGCCGGGGTCGACGGCACCGCAGCCCGCCTAAAAGAGCGCAACCCGCAATCCCCGGTGATCGGCAATGCCTGGCTCAAAACCGGCTCTTTGCGCGATGTGGCCTCGGTCGCGGGCTATGTGCAAGGCCAAAGCGGCCAGCGCTACACCGTGGTGGCCATATTGCACCACCCCAACGCCAACCAGGCCCGTGCGGCGCTGGACCAATTGCTGGACTGGACGGTGCGCGACAGCGCCTATGCCGCCAAATATGTTGAAAACAACAAACCATGAACCTGATTGACTGGGTCGGCTCTTTTGCCGCATTTTTGACCACCGCCAGCTTTATTCCCCAAGCCTGGAAAACCTTTAACTCCAAGGACGTGAGCGGCATTTCGCTGACCATGTACGGCCTGTTCACGGCAGGTGTGGCCATGTGGTTGGTCTATGGCGTGCTGCTCATGGCTTGGCCCATCATCATCGCCAACACCATCACCACCAGCTTGGCGTTGATGATTTTGATAATGAAGCTGCGCTATCGTTGATTTTTTAATACCTAAATGCGCATAAATTGGTAAAAACCCGATATCGATCAGTTAGTCTTATCTCCTAGGATTAGAAAAATAGAACATTCGTTCTTTTTATCCAATACAGGAGCAAACTAATGAGCGAATTCAAACGATATGGCCTGGCCGCAAGCTTGGCCACACTGCTGGCCTTGGGGCTGGCGGGGTGCGGGGGATCAAAAGAAGCCAGCCAGTCACCTAAGGTCGTCTATTCATCGGTCGTATCGTTTGGTGACAGTTTGAGCGACCCGGGGGCTTATAAAGTTGGCCAGATTGCCGGATTGGGTGGCGGACTTTTTACAGTAAATGGCATAGCAGGCGATGTAGGCGCCGATCCCACGCCAAGCTACACCTGGGCACAATTGGTATCTGCAGCGGCCATTGGCAAAGTTTCGTGCGCAGCGCGTGTGGGTTTTGGCGGACCAGCCACACCCGTACCCGGTTGCACCAACTATGCCCAGGGCGGTTCGCGCATTACCGACCCTGCAGGAACAGGTAAAGACAAAGGCGCACTGACAGAGCCGGTAGTCTTACAAGTTAACAACTACCTCGGCAGCACGACAAATGGACTGTTCACCGGCAATGAATTGGTGACCGTTCAAGGGGGTGCGAACGAATTGTTCTATCAGGCCACCGTTTTGGAAGCAGCCGCAAAAGCAGAGGGTGCCAAAGTTGGCGCATCGACTTACGCGACAAACTTGGTGGCATCGCTGGCTGCAGGGGCAACCAATCCAACTACTGCCGCCCAAGCAATCGGGCTGGCCATGGCCACGGAACAAGCGCGCGCGGGCAGCACGCCCGAAACCATCACCCAAGCTGCTATTGTTGCTGCAGCCGGTCAACCCGGAAACGTAGCGGTTGCAGGCCTTGCTGTTTACGGACCCAAGGTTGCAGCCGCCACCAGTGCAGCCGCCACAGCGGGCGCTGCCGCCGGAGCCCGTTATGCCGCCACGACGGGCGCAGGCATCGCAGTGACTGGCTTGACCACCGCCGCAGCGGAATTGAGTGCCATTGTTAAAAACATGGTGACCAAGGGCGCCAAACGCATCGTGGTCACCAACCTGCCCGATGTGAGTCAGACGCCTTATGCGCTTGGCACGATCACGGTGACCGCTGGGGTTGCTGACAATTCCACACAGCAATTGATTTTGGCCATGACCAAGGCTTTTAATGACAAGTTAAAGGCCGATCTTGCAGGCGTTGCTGGCGTCTTGTTTGTTGATGTATTTACTGAATATCAAAAACAAATTGCCAACCCTGCGCAATATGGCTTGAGCAACGTAAAAGGCACCGCTTGCGACCTGAGCCTCCCTAATAATCCTCAAGCGACAGAAGGCAAAGCAAATGGCAGTTCTTTGGTTTGCAAGTCAAGCAACTTGATTGCCGGAGACACCTCGCGGTACCTCTTTGCCGACGATGTCCACCCGACACCTTATGGACACAAGTTACTGGCCCAACTGGTCAACAAAGAACTCATCCTGGCCGGTTGGCTTTAATAGAACAGTCGCGAGAACAACATGAATCAAACTTTAAAATTTATCGGCACAGCCTTGGTTTTAGGGACTGTCTTTAGCGCCTCAGCGCAAACCTCAGGGACTTGGCTCGGCCGTCTGGGCCTCACCAACATCACGCCCCAGGTCACCAGTGGCAACATGACCGCCCCGAGCTTTACAAACACCCAGACCGATGTAGGCGGTGACACCCAATTGAGTGGTGGCATCACGTACATGTATACAGACAACATATCGGTCGATGTTCCCCTTGCACTGCCCTTCAAGCACAAATTGTTTGGCGCTGGGGCCCTCGAAGGCATTGGACAAATAGGGGCCGTCAAAGCACTCCCTTTCACAGTCTTTGCGCAATACCGATTCAATCAATCGGATTCAGTGTTCAGGCCTTACTTGGGATTAGGTTTGACCTATGCCTACTTTTTTGATGCAACTGGCAGCGGGACACTCACCTCGCTGACCAATCCGGGCGGAAGCGCCACAACTTTGAGTGTTCAATCCAAGTTTGCACTTTCGCCTCAAGTCGGTTTCACTTACGTGCTGAACGAACGGTGGATGCTCGATGGCAGCTACAGCAAAACCTATTTGAAGACACGCACTTCACTGTCAACAGGCCAAACCATTGATGCCAGGCTCAACCCCAACACGATTGGTTTGGGCCTGGGCATGAAATTCTGATCGCCAAAATCTAAAAACGCCCGCTGGCAGTTGCCATGCGGGCGTTTTTTTATGGCGATTCCGGTTTTAACAGCGCTTCAAATCCGTTAACGTCGCTTCACGCGGCTTCACGCGGCTTCACGCCGCCGCGCGTTGCAAGCGATCGCGCACGCCTTCCCATTCGGGGGTGTCGGGTGGCAGTTGCACCCAGATTTGTTGCACCCCACGGGCGTCCAGGTCGCGCAACACGCTGAACAAGTCGTGCGCTGCTTGTTCGGCCTGGCTTGGCTGGGCACGCCAAACCACCCCTGCGCCCAAGTCGCCGCTTTGCCCAAGATCGGCCCACAAACCCGAACCCACACCAGCGCCTACACCCGCACCCGCCCCCTGGACTGCATCCGGGTGTACGGCAGACCACACGCCGAGGTTGTTGGCGTGCGGCCCCAGGGCTTGCAGTTTTTGCGCAATGTCTTGCGCCGACATGAGGCGCACTTTGGCGCGGGGCGCGTAATGCGACTCCAGCGTGCCCGATGCGCGAGGGGCGGCTTGGCCTAGCGTGGCCTGCGGGTCGTCCTGGCTCAGCACTTTGCGTCCACAAGCGGCCTCTATTTGTGTGCGGGTGATGTGCCCTGGCCGCAACAAGACGGGCTGGCCACGGGTGCAGTCGACTATGGTGGATTCAATGCCGACAGGGCAGTCGCCACCATCCAACACCAACAAATCAGGTCCAAGCTCCGACTGCACATGCGCCGCCGTGGTCGGGCTGACGCGGCCAAACCGGTTGGCGCTGGGGGCCGATACGCCCGTCACGCCCATATCCAAGCAGGCTTGCATTAGGGCTTGCGCCACCGGGTGCGAGGGGCAGCGCAAACCAATGGAGTCTTGCCCGCCTGCCGAGGCACGGGCCACGTCGGGTTTGCGGGGCAAGATCAAGGTCAGGGGGCCGGGCCAAAACGCCTCGAGCAGGCGTTGCGCAAAGTCGGGCACTTGCGCGGCAAACAGAGGCACTTGCGCCAAGCTAAGCACATGCACGATGAGGGGGTGGTCAGCCGGGCGACCTTTGGCCTCAAAAATTCGGGCCACGGCCGCATCGTCGGTGGCGTTGGCGGCCAGGCCGTACACGGTTTCGGTGGGCAGGCCGACCAATTGGCCTTGGCGCAGTGCCTGTGCGGCCTGCGCAATGGCGGCGGCGTTTGCCTGCAAGATCATGGTGGCCTTAAAAAGCTTCGATGCCCAGCAAGGCTGCGGCTTGCAAGGCGGTGGCGCGCACGGCCTCGGGGCTGTCGCCAGTGATGTTGAGGTGGCCCATTTTGCGACCCGGGCGGGCCGTTAACTTGCCGTACAGGTGCAAATGCGTGCCGGGCAGCGCCAGCACGGGCCCCCAGGCGGGGCTGCTGGGCCCTTTGGCACTGGCTTCGGGCCACAAGTCGCCCAACAAATTGAGCATGATGGCAGCCGAATGTTGGCGGGGCTGCGTGATGGGCAAGCCCGCCAGGGTGCGCACCTGCAAATCAAACTGCGACTGGTCGCAGGCGTTCAGGGTGTAGTGACCGCTGTTGTGCGGGCGCGGGGCCATTTCGTTGACCACCAATTGCCCGCCCTCAAGCATGAAAAACTCGACGCACAGCACGCCCACGTAGTTCAGGCCTTCGGCAATGGCGCGGGTGGCTTGCACCGCTTGGCTGGCCAAATCGGCGGGCACAGCGCCGGGGTAGACGCTGGTCACGGCCAATATGCCTTCGCGGTGCAGGTTGAGTTGCACCGGGAAATTGACCATTTGCCCATCGGCACCGCGTGCCACGATGACCGAGCATTCGGCTTGCAGGGGCAGCATTTTTTCCAGCACGCAAGGCACGTTTTTGAGCTGCGCCCAGGCTTCGGCCAAGGCTGGGCGGGTGGCGACCCGCACTTGGCCCTTGCCGTCGTAGCCCATGCGCGTGGTTTTGAGGATGCCGGGCAACAGGTCATCGGCCACGGCCGCCAGTTGCTCAGGTGTTTCGATGACGGCGTGCGGGGCCACCGGCACGCCGCAGCGCACAAAGTGGGCTTTTTCGGCGGCACGGTCTTGCGCAATGGCCACCGCGTCGGCGCCGGGGGCCACCGGGCGGTGGGCACCCAAGGTGGTCAGGGCCGGGGCGGGCACGTTTTCAAATTCGGTGGTGATGGCGGCACAGCGCTGCATGAGTTGCGCCAAACCTTGTTCGTCGAGGTAGTCGGTCTGAATATGGTGGTGGCTGACGCGGCCCGCCGGGCTGGCGGTGTCCGGGTCGAGCACGGCCGTGAAATAGCCCATGGCCTGCGCCGCGTGCACAAACATGCGCCCCAACTGGCCGCCGCCCATCACGCCCAGCGTGGCGGGTTGGCCGTTGACCATGGCGCCCGGCAAGATGGCCCGGCTCATGCGGCCCCCACCACGGGAGGCAAAGGCGGCAGGGTCATGGCGCGCGCCACTTCGGTTTGTTGCGCCCGGAAGGCCTCTAGTTTTTTACGCAGCGCCGGGTCGTGGTTGGCCAGCATGGCCACGGCAAACAAGGCCGCGTTGGCTGCCCCGGCTGCACCAATGGCAAAGGTGGCCACCGGCACGCCTTTGGGCATTTGCACAATGCTGTGCAACGAGTCCACACCCTGCAAATGCTTGCTGGCCACGGGCACGCCCAGCACGGGCACCACCGTTTT
>SXGQ01073550.1_pt1 | contig 10126 bp, 12 predicted proteins | sample 3178371 | NCBI WGS metagenome assembly SXGQ01 (sample SAMN11356859, study PRJNA531348) | freshwater metagenome | isolation source: freshwater sample F1-20 | place: China: Fuxian Lake, Yuxi | collected 2017-12-25 | reverse complement strand
TTTTTTAAAATTTGTTCTTTTTTTTCTTCATAATTTTCTTTTTGAGTTCGTCCAGCAATTAATTTATTTACACAATCTATTTTTCTTATATGTTCTCCTTCTAATTTTCGTAATTCTTGATTAGTTTTAACTTCAACTTTTTCTATTAATTCAATATAAGCATCTTCATATTTTAATAACTCAAATGAGGAAATATAATCAAATTTTTTATTAATCCAACTTCTATAATTTCTTCTATGTCCGCTCATTCTTGAACTTAATTTTTGTTTTGTTGAACCAATATAAATATCTTTGGTTTGATGTGAGCGAATACTATAAATATAACATTCCATTTATAGTATAAGTTAAATTGTGTTTAAATGTGTTTTATATTGAAATATTTGTCGCTGTAAAATATTTCCATATAAATTATATTATATTTATTATGCTATTATTCGTATTATTTCCATAGAGAAGATAGTTCCTGCTCCGTTGCCTTGTGTTCCAACCCACATTGCATAACTTAATGTTGTAAGTGTTGCTGGTGTATGAATAAAAGTAAAAGACAATTGATTATAAACAGTCGTAGTGCTTAAAACACACTGAGATAGACTATTTGTTTGTGAAAAGGTTGTATTTGATCCATTACTCATTGCCAAATTATTAAACGCTGAAATTGCTGAAGTCGTTTGTGCTCCTCCGCCTGATTGTATCCCAAGATTTCCAAACATTGCAGTATTCGCTCCTTGATTATTACAAAGTAATTGTGCTTTTATTAAATAAGTTGCCGTTAAACTTGATGGAGTGATATTTAAAAAGTTATTTTGATATACTAATCTTTGTGATCCGGCAGAAAAAGCATAGGTATTTAAAAAAGGATTGGTTTTAACAACTGCTAATGAAGCAGAAGGAGACTGCCAAGTTGGAGCAGATGATGTCCCAGTTGAAGTCAATACCTGATTAATTGATCCTGCTGAGTTATTAATTTTTACTATGCCTTGTAAATTAGTTATTCCTGTTGTTGCTTTTCCTATCGTTGTTGTAGTTGTATTTCCGCCAACTTCTAATGTGCCACCATTATTATCTAATACCGCTCCTGATATATCATAAATACCCATATTTAGTTGTGATAGTGCCGTTCCATTCCAACCGCCAGTAGGAGCAACCCATGATGCTGTAGTTCCATCAGTGCCTAATACATATCCATTAGTTCCTGCCGAGTTATTAATTTTTAAATTACCTTGTATATTTGTTATTCCAGTTGATGTTTTACCGATTGTCGTCGTTGTTGTGTTTGCACCCAGTGATAATGTGCCTCCGTTATTATCTAATACCGCTCCTGATATATCATAAATACCCATATTTAATTGAGAACCAGCAGTGCCTACCCAACCGCTTGTAGGAGTCGCCCACACTGGATTTAAACCTGAATCTGCTGTAATTACCTGTCCTGCTGTTGGAGCAACATTTTGTAAGTTCATACCAGCGATAGTTGTAATATTTAATGTCTGTCCGTTTAAGGTTTGAATGCCATTGTTGCCATATTTAATTTTATTTGAAGTTGAATCAGTATAAAATAATAATGCGTTATTAGTCAATATTCCTTGTTGATTTACATTAGAACCACTTGTAGAGTTAGTCAAAATCGCCTTATTGTTATTAGATATATCTGTCACTTGAACTCCATTTGGGGCAAAAGTATTTGTAAAAATAGTGGAACTTGCGTCAATTGAAAAGGTAGACATGTTAAGATTACTTGAAGCAATAGCACCACTCGTCATTACTTGACCCAATGTTGGAACGGATGGAGCAATAATATTCTGCGGGTTTAATATGAGTTCCTGATTACCCTGTGCTAAACAAATGCCAACTTTACTCATGATAAAATTAACTTGATTGACTGGCGAAGTGCTATTTGTGCCGACTGATATAGCCAAGACCTCCTCTGATGGTAGATATTCGCCTCGTGGATTAGGTGCAACTGGACTCAAAATCATAGCTCCTAACTGATGGCCGTATGGAAATGGATCAGGTTGAGTACCAGTAATATTCATGAAAGAACAAAATGGCGTAGTAGCAGTTGGACTAAAGTTAGCAACATAAGTAGCTGAAGAGTGAGCGAATCCAGGTATTATATCGCCCGAACCAGTCGGCTTAGTATATATCGTAAAAAAGGGTAAATTATCATTTGATGTAGTAGTCACATTGAAATAATTTAAATACACTCCTAATACATCGCCTACTGTCATAGCATAATCGGGTGCAAAGAACCAATCAATCTTTCGTAATGCTACAGAGTTGATAAAATACCAACCATAATACTGATATGCTTGTAATAGTGCATTTGTTGGCGGTGAAGGTGGATACTGAAAGAATGGACTATCGGTCGTAATATAGTAATCTAATGTGCTGACGATTGGAATTAAACTATCACTAATTAATGTGTTAATTGTTTCATAATTTACAATATCATCATTTGCAGGTGTTACTACTTGCGATGGTGTAGTTGGAGGTAATGAAAATTGATTTGTGCCAGTCCATGTATTATTCATTGATAAGAGAGAAACAGACCCACTTAAAGTTGTTACAATATTGCTATAATAATCACCACCAAAAAGTGTATATAAATAAGTAGGAACTGCTCCTGTTCCTGTTGTATATATTTGTATTTGAATACGACTATTTACACTCGCCATAGTATAACCATCAACTATTGCTAACGAGCAATGGTAAGCATCAGGATCTGATGAACTAATGGCATTTACATCGCTAGAAAATCCACTTGTTCCAATTTGAGCTATAAAAGTACCAGTACTATCAACTTCGTTCAAATGAAAATGATAATACAATTGTCCACCGGTACCAGTTGAATAACCCCAAATTAGCATAGACCATAAACCTGCTGGTAATGTAAGAGTATTTGGAAATCCAACAACACTTGTAAAAGTTGATATGAGAGTGTCAGTTCCACTTGCTAATGACCTCATTGTATAATAATTATTTGTAGTAGGTGAGTCTATAGGCGTAAGAGTTTGACCTAAAACTCCAATACTTGGAGCAATTATAGGATCTGTTTGTGTAGTATCATAATTAAAATATAAAGTTAATCCATTTCCAGAGTAATTTCCAATCAAAGTGTCTACATATTGTTTATTTGCAGAATCTAAACCAAGAATAGGATCTGGAACATGAGGAGGAGTATCAAATACAAACTGCCCCTGTAAATTGGTTTGCGTATTCGTAATAATATTTGCAACATTGGTTAAATCAAAGTCGTTCATATCTATTGTTGTGCTTGCTAATGCACCAGCATTAAGGACTGCTTCTAAATCAGGTATTTCGCTTACTGGTAAATCCGCCCAATAAGGTTTTCCATCAATATTAGCAGTAATTACTTGATTTTCAGTTGAAGCAACTCCTCCTAATGTAAGAGCATTAAACGACATGTCAAAAGAATCAAATTGGCTTTTCAATTGAGTTTGTTTTAATTCAGTATGATGCCCAGTCGTCCCATCATATAAATCTACTCCGCCATCAGCTGATAATAAAGACTGATTTGCTCCGTTTTGAAGTTGTAAAGTCGCAGTTGCTAAGTCTGCATATAAAGTAGCATCTATGTTATTCTCAATATGAAGGTGAGAACCATCAAGAACTGCTGTATTTGTAGCATCAGCAATATCTAAACTTTTAATATTAGTTATATCAAAATTATTCATATCTATACTTTTACTTGCTATTGCTCCAACTTGAAGAACTCCTGATAAATCAGGTATTTCGCTTACTGGTAAATCTATCCATTCAGGAGTATTTGTTGAACCTTTTGTTAATACTTGTCCGTTTGTTCCTTGATTTCCATTAAAATCTAATACAGATGGAGATAATCCAACATATTTACCATCTAATCCAGTCATACTTAAAATTCCATCTCCCATTGTAGTATAGTTTGTTCCGGATGAACCGCTCATTGCTAAACCATCAGCATTAATATTATATGATTTTCCAGTCGTAGAATTAAATGAATTTAGACTATTATTATTAAGCGTTGTTATAGCAGCATTAGGATTATCTACAAAATTTATACTTGTGCTTGAATAATTACCTTCCAATCCACTACTTAGTAGTTGTATTGTTTTGTCATTTGCACTATTTCCTGCGTCTAAAACTTCTTGTAATGTGTATCCACCGCTAATATCAGTCTGTAATTGTAAATATAGAGCGTACAAGGTATTGTATTTAGAATTTAAAGACCCATAAGACCCACTCATTATATATATATAATTATAATATATTATATATAAAGTTTTAATCTTTTACATATTAATATAATAATTATATATAATGGATGATTGGTCTGAAGATCTAATCGAATTTCTTCAGTTAATTAGAACAAAATCAGTTGAACTCTCTAAAAAACATACTGAATCATTTTTTTCTTATAAACGAATTATGAATCTATTTGATATTCCGATTATTATTTTATCTGTATTTTCATCATTTATTTCAGTCGGAATTTCTGCATTTGTCTCTCAGCGAAATATTTCTTTATGTACTGCTTCTATTTCTATGGGAGTAACTATTTTGGGCTCTATAAAATTATATTTAAATCTTAATGTTAACACTGCTATCGAATTAGAAATTTCAAAGGATTTTTTGGTATTAGCAATGGATATTTCTAAAACTTTATTTATTCCGGTAGAATTGAGAAAAGTAAATCAAATAGATTTTATTGATGATATTTATAGTAGATATATTATTTTAATTCAAAAATCTTCTCTTATAAAAATTAATGAAGAGAGAACCCAATTAAATAATCAATTAAATTTATTAAAAACGTCACCTAAAACTCCTATAATAATACAACCACGAAATAAATTAACAATGTCTACTTCTTGATTAAATTATAATAATATAAAAATAATATATTTATATATTATATAATGGAAGCACCTAAAGTTGTTCGAAAAACACGTGTAACAAAGAAAATACAAGTCGTTGTACCTGAGCCAGTCCCTGAGCCTGTCCCTGAGCCTGTCCCTGATCCAGTCCCTGATCCAGTCCCTGAGCCTGTTCCTGAGCCTGTCCCTGAGCCTGTCCCTGAGCCTGTCGTTAAAAAGACTCGTGTGCGAGTTGATAAGATGAAGGACCAAGTTTATGATCCATTTGCTGATAAAGAAATAGCTGAAAAATCTAAGAAATTATACATGCATAATCTTTTTAGTCTTAATGGCGATGCTCCATTTAAGAATCTCGTCTTTTTAAGCGATTATGATGGAATTATGGCAAAACTTAAGGACAAGCCCGTCACGACTCGGCGATCTTATATTATTGCTATTGTTTCGGCACTCAAAATGGATACTACTCCCAAGTCCAAGAAATTATATGTCAAATATTACCCTTTGCTTGAGGAAATTAATAAGGAATTGCATACAATGACTAGCATGCCAACTGATAAGGAAAATTGGTTATCGCTTGATGAGTTAAAGGCAAAGCAGGTTGAATTGTCTGCGTCTGTCCCCGATGATGCAATTAAAAAGTTGATGCCTGCTTCGTATCAATCTTACATGGACTATGTAGTTCTATCTCTTTATACTCTGCAGGCTCCGCGTCGTAATTTGGATTACCTACAGATGAAGTTTATTGATACTACAAGTGGCGATACTGACCCTAATGTAAATTATTATTACTCAAATAAGTTTGTTTTTAATAATTTTAAGACTAAAGGCTGTTATAGTAGTCAGATTATCGTTGTTTCGCCTGAATTAAAGGCAGTTCTTGATAAATTTCGTAAGTATGTGCCAAATCCTAATGGCATGCTTCTTCAGTATTATGATGGATCTTCTGTAACTTCTTCGCCAGAGCTCACTAAAATGATTAACCGCATTTTAGGACGCAAAGTCGGCTGTAGCAAGATTCGTGCAGCATTTTGCACTGCTAAGCATTCAGCAAATATTAAGGCAATTGCTGAGGATGCTACTGCAATGGGTAGCTCGCCTCATATTATTGCAAATGTGTACGCTAAACAGGAAGCATCAGTTTAAATTTCTTTTAGTATGTATTCATCGGGCGTTGGTTTGCCTTCTCTCTGTAGATTTTTTATAACTTTATCAAAAGGAATCTTATCATAAATACACTTCTGAACCATATATACACAATAACGACCGCATGTGTTTGATATGTTATTTTGGAATTTTATTTTATTATAATCTATTTTTTTACCTCCTAATAGATTTTGTATCTTTGGTTCATCCTGCCCCAAGATTTTTCGTGCTAATCTACTAATTGTGTTCATATCCATGTCATATTTCTCACCATATGAATTAAAATAATAATATTTATTTTTTTGTCGGATCAATACAACCCAGTGACCTCTATTCTCTTTCTCTCTTAATAAAATAATTTTAAAAGAATAAGTATTAGGAAGTAAGTCTGAAATAGAGTTATAGAGAGATAAATTGGCATAGGGTATAATGTCCGATACATTAATATTTAACATTTTTGCTATATCGCCATTTGATAATGGAGTATCCATATATAATATATTATAATATATATATCAATGAGCGCTATAAATACTGGAGTTTATCCGTCACCAAATCCAACAACAACCGAAGCTGAAGTTCAAACACAAGCTACGGAATTCTCTGACCTCTCAAATTTTTACGATACATTACAGGGACAACTTACAAATACTAATATTGTTTATGATGCCAATGTTGCTCTTTTTGATAATGCCATTAGTGCTTCAGAACAAAATGCAGAGAATAAAGCAATTAATACATTTCAAAAAACAAGTTATACTCGTGTTTTACTTACATCAGAAGCAACTGAAGTATGGGTTAATGAAAATTTTCCTGTTGATGCCAATATTACTTTATATGTGCTTTTAAATGTTAATTTTCAAACTCCTCAAGTAAATCCTATTCATTCTATTATATGGCAATGTGTATCAAATGACCTTTTAGTTAATGAAGTAGCACAAGATTTAGGCGATTATGTAGTGACTGATGTATCTACAAAATGGACTATACCTTTTTTATTTATAGTGCCTACTGGTTCTGCTATTGCGAATAATTTCATTACAGCACGAGTATATTCTGATTTTGATATGGAAGTGCCAGTTCAAATCGGCGTAAGAGTATATCAAATGAATGTTTAAATATTATATTATACAATATATATATAATGTCTGGGATCAATACTGCAATTTATCCGTTGCCTGATATAATACAAGATACTTTGGATAATGTTGCCGTGACTAATTCTAATTTGGAGGAATCTGCAACATTTTTAGTAAGCACCGAGTCAATTCTTAATATTGTAGATAATGTTATTAGGGTTCAAGCAGAAGCAGTTAATGATGAATTAGTTGATTTAAATTATGCTAATGGATTATTTATTAGTAATGCGGCAGGTAGATGCGTAACAGAATATGTCCCTGCTATTCTTGCAGTTGCTACACCAACTACAGTAGCAAGTATAACTATACCAGACTTGGGAACTTATTTAATAAATTATAGTTTTCAGGTTAATACTCTTACTACAGCTGGTGACCCGACGCCATTGACCTCTGCATTTATCACTTGGACTTTGGCAGGAGACGCACTTGCTAATAACAATTATTCTATGACTTTTTATCCAAATTATGCTATTAGAGAAAAAGATACTTTTGAAATGACTATTAGTGGGACATTTCCTATTTATGTTACTGAATCTGATAGTGTTCTTGCTATGCGTGTAAATAATGCACCTGAAGATGGTGCTTTACAGACAACTGCAATTTTTGCTTCTTTAACTTCCTGTTATATCTCTCCTTATTTTCCTGTTTAATATTTTTATTATATTATTAGATTATATATAATGAGTGCTATTAATGTTGGTTTATTTCCTGCGTCTGTGGTTGATCCTGATTGGACTCAAGTTAATGATAATTCTGCAGAACTTTCTTTATTATCTAAACAATTAGCAGTAAATGCAAAGTTACAAAATAAAAATGCCGAAAGTATTCTTGCTGGTTACCAATCAGAAATAGTTGATATGCTTAATAACATATATTTAGGGCAGTATTATGCTAATCCATTTGAGTATTATAAATTACCTGTTGCTACTGAACTTACCAAAGATGTTGAGTTTCCTTTTTATACTTTTTTGCAAGGCTATAAAACGAGTTTAAGTGGGAATGTTAATATTCCTGTTGCCTTCGTCGGCGGATATTTTCGGTTTAATAGAATTCAAGGCACTGGCAATATAACTAAAGTGGTTATTCGTGTTCGTGATGTTTCTACAGGTGTTTTAACTCATACTGATACTTGGTTTGGTGCGACTGATAATCAAGGGTTAGTGTCAAAAACATTATCTACTCTTATTAATTCTGACACAAATATTACGGAGCATTCACGCATTAGTGTAACTATAAGCACTGATGATGCGACTTCTACTTTTGCAATTACTAATAATTCGTATTGCTATTCTCTTCCAATGGATAATGTATATCTTGATTAAGATCTATTTAGTCGCCATTCAAATTGATATTTTTGAATTTTAGCCTTATTTTTTTCATAATACTTTTTACACGCTTTTGCATGTTTCTCCTTATGTTCTTTAATATATTGAGTACTTCTTGCAATCTCTATCTCTCTATGTTGCTTATAATAATCTTTATAGTACTGGTTATGTTTCTCTTTATTTTTTTGGTAATACTCTTTATTATAGAGAGACTGATATTGGGATTTATTCATGTTATAATTTATATAAATAATTTTTTATATATATTATAAAATATGATTGACCGCATTGATAATGCTTTAATTGCTATTGACTTTGAATTGCCTGATGAAGACAAAGAAGCATTTTATCAATATGCTATGTATGCTTTATTTGCGATTGAAGTAGATAAAGATGATGATATTCCTGTGACTAAAAAGAAATATTTTAAATTTTTGACATCATTAATTGCCGATATTGTTTAAAGATTACTTATAATATATGTCAAATGGAATGGCGACCTACATTTGTTGATAATTATAGCATATCCAATACTGGTATTTTACGTGGGAAACGAGGCAGACATATTAAATCAACTCCCACTGGCATGGTTTATTTGCATGCTAAAAATAGATCTTATTATATGCCATTGTGGGTTCTCGTTGCTCAAGGATTTATACCACCAACAGGACGCATTTTAGAGCATATTGATGGCAATAAATTAAATAATTGTGTTGAGAATCTTAGGTATGTATAAGTATTTGATTATATAATTGCTTAAAATTATATAATTTATATTCATGATTAGCCACTTTGATTAGATAATTTGTTACAATAATCCAATCAAAATTATCCATATATATTTTTTAATATTTTAAATTCATATAAATTTACTTGGCACTGGTCTTTATTATATTCTTTTAGATGTCGCATTGACTGCATGTAAATATGCTTGATGTGCTTCAATTTCAGTATCATAATAACCTAAATTTATTGTTTTATTATGTATACCAATTTGTGCTTGATATTTTCCTTTTTTATTTATATAGTAACCTTTTGCATTTATTACAAAATTACGATTTAATGATTGTTCTCGTGAATTATAAACTCTTAAATTTTCAATACGATTATCAAGTGAATTTCTATTTATATGATCTATGCTATTATCAAATGAATTATTATCTATATTCCAATTTAAATTAAATGCTTTATAGATAATACGAGAAGTAACATATGATTTTTTATTAATAGATGTTCGATGACATTTATATTCATGTTTATTAGTTGTTATACTACCTTTTAATTGATACCAAGTTTCTTTTTTTGATGTTCTAGCTTTATAACCAAATTTCCAAATACTACCATTTATTTCTACACGAATTTTTGTATTATTAAGTTCAAACTCCATGTCATATATTAGTTGGTTATTATTTTTAAATAGATTTATTAAATGATATAAAAAATAATATGTATATAATATAATGGATATTTATTTGAAACAATGGAGGACAGATCATCCCACTTATCACAAAGAATGGTATCAAGCTCATAAAGACGAATTTTTATCAAAAATGCGAACACCAGTTACATGCGAATGTGGCTTTACTTGTGGGCAAAATAATTTGAAACGGCATCAAAAATCAAATACTCATTTAAAACGTCTCTC
>SXGQ01803361.1_pt1 | contig 10128 bp, 7 predicted proteins | sample 3178371 | NCBI WGS metagenome assembly SXGQ01 (sample SAMN11356859, study PRJNA531348) | freshwater metagenome | isolation source: freshwater sample F1-20 | place: China: Fuxian Lake, Yuxi | collected 2017-12-25 | reverse complement strand
CTCGGGGCGCGACGCGGCGCGCCTGGCAGCCGCCGTGGCGCAGTGGCCCGGCGCTGGCCACCAGGCCCGCGCGCAGACGCTGGCCCACGCCGACGACACCGCCGCCTGGTTCAAGTCGCTGGTGGACGAAGGGGGGGCCTTCGACGGCGTCTTCCATGCCGCCGGCGTCGAGCTGATCCGGCCCGTCCGCCTGGCCCGGCAGGCCCAGTTCGACGAGGTGTTCGGCAGTGCCGTCTACGCGGCCGCCGGCCTGGCCCGGGCCGCGGCGCAGAAAGGCGGCCTGAACGATGGCGGGGCGCTGGTGTTCATGTCGTCCGTGGCCGGCTCGGCCGGCCAGGTGGGCATGAGCACGTACTCGGCCGCCAAGGCCGCGGTGGATGGCATGGTGCGCTCGCTGGCCTGCGAGTTCGCGCCGCGCCGCATCCGCGTCAACAGCATCGCCGCGGGGGCGGTGCGCACGCCGATGCACGAACGGCTGATGCACGGCGCTACGGACGACGCCGTCAGCGGCTACGAAGGCATGCACCTGCTGGGCTTCGGCGAGCCGCAGGACGTCGCGAATGCCGCCGCATTCCTGCTCGGCCCGGCCGGCCGCTGGATCACCGGAACGACCTGGGTCGTCGATGGAGGCTATCTATGCAAGTGACCGAAACCCTCACGCTGGTGGGTGGTGGCGCCTTCGGGCGCGAGCTGATCAACTGGGCTGCCGACGCCGCCCGCGCCGGCGGCTTGCCGCCGCTGACCGGGTTCCTCGACCAGAGTGAACACGCGCTGGACGGCTTTGCCTACACGCTGGCCTGGCGCGGCACGATCGAGGACTACGAGCCGGTGGCCGGCGAGCGGCTGGTCATTGCCATCGCCGAGCCGGAACCCAAACGCCAGGTGGTGGAACTGCTGCGCGCCCGCGGCGCCCGCTTCGCGTCCCTCGTGCATCCCACCGCCGTGATCGCCGGCTCCGCTCGGCTGGGCGAGGGTGTCGTGGCGTGCCCGTTCGCCCTCGTGTCGGCCGACGCGCAAGTGGGCGACTTCGTGTCCATCAACACGATGAGCAGCGTGGGCCACGACGTGCGCCTGGGCGACTTCTCCACCCTCAGCGCGCATGTCGACCTGACCGGTCGCGTGGAGGTCGGCCCTGCCTGCTTCTTCGGCTCGGGTGCCAAGGTGTTGCCGGACGTGCGGATCGGCGAGCGCGCAAGGATTGGTGCGGGCGCGGTAGTCATGCGCCACGTCAAGGCCGGCGCGGTGATGTACGCACCGCCGGCCAAGCAGCTGTGAACGATCTCGACACGGCACTGGTTCGCGAGTACTGGCACCTGCTCTGCCACCGCCGCGAGCTGCCGGCCAAGGGCGACTACCTCCGTTTCGAGACCGCCGCGGGCGACATCGTGGTGTTCAACGACGGCCAGGACCTGATCGCATTCGACAACCTCTGCCCGCACCGCGGCGCACGCCTCTTCGACGGCGCCTGCGGCAACCAACCCGCCACCTGCCGGTACCACGGCTGGACGCACGACGCGGGCATCATGATCATTCCCGAGCGCGAGAAGTTCGCGCACTGCGACCTGGCCGAGGCGCGCCTGCACCAGTACGCGGTCGATTGGTGTGGCGACTTCCTGTTCGTCGGCATCGCGCCGCGCCAGCCCCTGTACGAGCAGCTCGGCGACAGCGCGGCATGGCTGGAGAACGTCTCGTTCAACATCGACGCCCGCGCCGACGTCAACCACTACACCTTCGAATGCTGGTGGCCGCTGGCCGTCGAGAACGCGCTGGAGCCGCACCACATCTCGCTGGTGCATCCCCAGACGCTGGCCACGCTGCAGCTGGAACGCGGCGACAACCGCTTCATGGGTCTCAACTCCCTGTGGACGGCCCCGGTGGGCAACGCGCGCATCGCGCGCCAGCTGCAAGGCCTCAAGCGCTTCTTCGCCATCGATTTCGCCTACGACGGCTACGCGAGCCTCTACCTGTTCCCGTTCACGATGCTGTCGTCCACGTTCGGCTTCTCCTACTCGCTGCAGCACTTCTTCCCGGGTGCCAGGGGTGACACGCACTTCAGCAGCCGCCTGCTGACGACGCCCGCGGCCGACGAGCGTGCCGCGGCCATGGTCGCGCCGCTGCTGGAGTCCACTGCGGCCCTCAACCGCCGCGTGTTCGAGGAGGACCACGAGGTCTGCAAGCGCATGCCCGCCTCGTCGTGGAGCCCCGAGCCGCTGCGCTTCGCGAGCACGGACGAGGCCAAGATCGAGCACTTCCGCGCCTCGTGCCGCCAGCACCTGGCCACCGCAGGGACCAGGCCCGCATGACAACGACCCTGGCCGCCACCCCGTCGCCGCTGCTCGACCTGCGCGCCACGACCAACCACCCGCTGTCGCTGCGCTACAGCGAGGTGTTCAGCCAGGCCTTGCTGCACGGGCAGTTCGCCCATGCCCGCGCCCACCCCTCGTTGTCGCTGGCGCAGGCCACCCCGTTCGTGGACGCCGCCCGCCGTGCGCTGGCGCATGGCCTGGACCGGCCGGGCGTGCTCGACGTCATGGCCACCCGGCTGTCCGCCTATTACCAGGCGGTGCGCGTCGACAACGCCGCCCAGTGGCTGGACATCTCGCCCGCCTCCAGGCTGGCCGCCGAGCCGCCCTGGGCCGCGGTGCTGCCCTGGCGGGCACGCACCGTGGCGTCCTACCGCCAGGCGCATGAAGACGCGGCCTGGGCCGAGAACCGCTCCGTCGGCCGCAACCTCGGGATCGCCGACGGCTGGCTGGTCTGCGGCCCCGTCAGCGACGAGAAGATCCGCGTCGAGGCCGAGCGCATGCTGCGCGTGGTGCGCGACATCAAGGCGAACGGCTACCGCCGCTCCGACGAGCCGGACGGCGACGTCCGCGTCACCGCCCTCGTCGACGAGGCCCATTCCTGGCGCTGGTTGATCACCGCCGGCAACCACCGGGCCGCCGCCGCCGCCGCCCTGGGCTACGAGGCCATTCCCATCCGCGCCAACCTCGTCATCAGCCGGGCCGACGCGCCGTACTGGAAGCACGTCGTCGAAGGCCTGTTCTCGCTGGACGAGGCGCTGGCCGTGTTCGACACCATTTTTCACGGGCGCCCCAGCCGAGCCACGCAAGGCTGGGCCGCGTCCGTCCGCCCTTGAAGGAGATCGAGATGCCGATCAGCAAAGAAGACGCCCTGCAACTCAAAGCCCTGCTGACCCGGCTCGACCGGGAAGACCAGAACACCGGCTACCGCATCCTGCCCGAGCGCTTCAATGCGCCGCTGGCCGGCACGGCCGACGAAAGCCAGTACGTGTTCCACGAGCGGGAGCGCTTCGCGTTCTTCTCGCGCCACGTGGATTTCGTCGGCAAGCGCTGCATCGACATCGGCTGCAGCACCGGCTACTTCCTGTTCAGCATGCTGGATGCCGGCGCGCGCGAGGTGGTGGGCTACGAGGGCCGCAAGTCCAGCGGCGAGCTCGTGCGCGCCATGATCGAGGTCAGCGGCAGCCAGGGCCAGTTCTCGTTTCACAACGAGTTCTTCCAGTTCGGCGTCGGGCCGCAGCGCTACGACGTGGGCCTGCTGCTCAACGTGCTGCACCACCTGGGCGGCGACTACGGCGCGGGCGCGTTTGACATGGCCAAGGCCAAGCAGCTGTTCCTGGCGCAGCTCAACCGCATGAGCGTGCAGGTGGGCACCCTGGTGTTCCAGCTGGGCTTCAACTGGAAGGGCGACCGCCACCTCGGCCTGTTCGAGCACGGCACCAAGGCCGAGATGATCGACTTCATCCGCACGGGCACGGCGGGGCACTGGGACATCGAACAGATCGGGATTCCCGAGAAGGACGGCGAGGGACGCATCAGCTATCAGCCCCTGAACGAGCGCAACATCGCCCGGGACGAGTCCCTCGGCGAGTTCCTGAACCGGCCGCTCTTCATCCTGCGCTCCAAGCAGTTCGACGCCGCCTGACGATCCTGCAGGAGCCCCCATGCACAGCATCCGCATGCCCGTGGACCGCCTCAATGCGCTGCTGCGCGCGCAGCGCCACGTGGGCACCACCCTCGACTGGGACGTGCTGGGCGATCTCGGCTTCTTCATCCTCCGCGGCGTCTTGCCGCAGGACGTCGCCGCCCGCTACAAGGCCGAGTACGACCGCTACAAGGCCAGCCCCGATTTCGACCGCACGCCGCTGCACCTGACCGAAGTCAAGGTGGACCTGCGGCACGCCATGGCCGGCATCCTGAAGGAGCCCGCGTTCGTGCAGCTCGCCGCGCAGTTCTTCGGCGGCAACGTCGGGCTGTACAACATCCGCCTCGTGAAGAAGGACGCCACCGACGTCGCCCCCGTGTTCCTGCACCAGGACATCGGCTACCAGTACGGATCGTTCCAGCGCTACTCGCTGTTCGTGCCGCTGACCGCGTGCAACGAGGCCAACGGCGGCCTCACCTTCTACCCCGGCACCCACAAGTTCGGCTATCTGGGCGATGCTGGCGGTCTGCACGACGTCGCCCCCGCCGCGCTGCTGCGGCCGACGCCGTCGGTCATGCCGGGCGACGTGATCGTCATGGACTCGGCCCTGTGGCACTGCTCCGGCCCCAACCAGACGCAGGCCGAGCGCGTGTACTACGACCTGCACATCAATGCCGCGGACGATCCCGCCTCCCGCACCACCCTCTGCGGCTCGGGCCAGGACGAATGGGCGATCAGCTACGACGCCGAGTTCCTGTTCGAGAGCTCGCGGGCGCACAAGCTGCGCGCGCTGTACCAGCAGGTGGCCGCCTTGAAGGCTGGCGCCGCGGAGTGAGGCGCTACCGCTCTTTCCAGTCCAGGTTGAACGTGGACTCGGGCAGCACCCAGCCGTCGTCGGCCCCTGTGTAGCCGAGGTCCCGCAGCGCCGCGGCACCGAGCTGTGGCGTGGCGATGGCGAAGTACTGGCCAGCCTGCCCGGCCAGCGACGCCAGCGGCTGCGCCTGCCGCCCGCCGAAACCGGTGCCGCCGTCCCGGGTCGCCCAGGCGCCGACCTCGACACCCGCGGCAGCCAGCGCCAGCAGGTAGGGCACGGTCTCCAGCCCCTGCCCCAGCAGCGCGACCTGGCGCCGCTGCAGCGGCAGTTGCGCGGCCAGCGCCGTCGGCACGGGCCGCGCAGCCATCTGCTGCAGCGCCTCGCACGCGATCAGGAAGCCGCGCTCCGGACGCAGGTGCATCACGTAGTCGGTGAAGTGGCTGCGGTCGGTGATGTGGTGGTTCATCTCGACGAGGCCGAAGCGCGCATCGGTGGCGCACAGCTCGCGGATGACGCGGTTGAGCCGCAGGCACTGCCGGCGGTACTGGGGAAAAGTGGGCGTGGCGTTGCGGAAGTAGTTGAACTCCGGCAGCGTCATCAGCAGCAGGCGCGTGTGCCGCGGCATGCGCTCGGCGATCCACAGCAGGTTGTCGCGGAAACGCTGCGGCGTGATGAGCCCCTCGCTGTCGAAGTGCTCGCACAGCCAGGCGTCGGCATCCTGACCCGGCGGCGGTATGACGGGGGTGACGCTGTAGCTGGCGCTTTCGCTCAGCACCACGCGCAGGTCGGGATGGCCCCGCCTGCGGTGGATGAACAGCTCGGCGTCGTCGTTGAAGGAGAACAGCGCGAAGTCATGGTCACCGTCGAACACGCGGGTGTTGAAGGCAGTGTGGCCGGTGTAGTTGTGGAAGTGCCGTGCGCAGAACTCCCGGTCGGCCGGGGTCATCTCGAAGCAGGAGCGCAGGTATTCGGTGGCCACGTTGACGCCACGCGTGTCGCCCTTGAACGTGTTGCATTCGAAGGTCACGTCCGTCAGCGCATTCGCCAGCGTGCCGACGAGGTAGTACATGTCGCACGCGCCGGAGGCGTAGATCCGCAGGCGGCGGTGGTCGTTGCGGCCATTGGGGCCGTTGAGACCGCTGGGGCCGCCGGCTGGCAACTCGGTGCGCGGGGCCTCGGTGTCCAGCGTGATGTAGTCCAGCGCCGTCTCGGCGTCGAACGGTGACGATGCCGTCTCCCCCACCACGTCGAGATGAGGGCGCCCCAGGTGGGCATACACATACTGCTCGATGCCCAGGTTGATGATGCGGCACGAGAACAGGAAATGCTCCAGCCGGCCATCGTGCAGGCAGTACCAGCCCACCACGCCGTGGTCGCCGAAGCGGTCGCGCACGGCGACGGTGGCAGTCGTCCGCCTGTCGTCGGCGATCAGCGCACGCACCTCGTCCAGCGACAGGCGCTGCTTCGTGAAGTTGAGCTGGTTGGTGCGCGTCAGCATGTCGTGCACACGCTCGGCATCCTCCTCGCGCGTGGGGACGATGCGCAGGCGGATGTCGCTCTGGCGCAGGAAGGCCTCGTTGCTGGACGCACCACTGCGCTCCCGGGCGCGCTGCTCCAGCAGCTTGTATTGCGCCAGGCGCTTGCCGCCGTCCGGCTTGCCGGCCAGCCCGGGCAGCGCCAGCAGCGTGGGCAGCAGCGCCGCATCCAGCGTCTGCAGGCCGGGGTTGTAGTAGCGCGCCTCTTCCAGGTTCAGGCCGTTGTCGTCCACGAACAGCACGTTCTCGGCGCGCAGCTGCGCCTGCTCGATGATGTCGCGGATCAGCTCGCCCTTCGGCGCGAACGCGATGCGCGGGAACACGAAATGCTCCCAGACGCCCGCCTGCTGCAGGCGCTGTTGCGCGGCAGCGAAGTCGTTCTTGGAGCAGATCGCGTTGACGATGCCGCGCCGCGTCAGCTCTTGCACCATCCCCACATGCGCGGGCGGGATCTCCAGCGCGTCGCCCTCGGCCAGCGTGCCGCGCCAGAAGGTGTCGTCCAGGTCCCAGATCACCAGCTTCACGCCGGGGGCGGGTTGCAGGGCGGCGGCCAGTGCCTCGTCGAACCGGTCCAGGGCAGCCAGCGTGGCCGCGCGCTCCGGGCTCGGGGCCAGCAGCAGCGCGCCCAGCGTGTCACAGGCCGCGCACACGGCCGGGTGGCCAGCCACGCAGGCCTGCACCGAGACGAACGCCTCCGGCAGGATGCGGCGGATGTCGGCCGATTCCTTGTCGATCAGGTAGACCATGGCCTCGCGGATGGTGGCCGCGAGGCCTTCGGCATGCTGCCGGACTTCGGGGGTCATGGCGTTGCAGGGGCGCCAGCGGCGGCAGGCAGTGCCTGCGGCGGCTGCCCGGCCTGGTGGCCTGCCCACATGCGCTCATACAGCGCCTCCAGGTCGCGGGCAAACCGCGGCGTGTCGTACAGCGGCGAGGTGTCGCGCGCCCGGGCGAGGCGCTCGCGCAGCGGGGCCAGCAACGCCGGCTGCGCCGCCAGCTCGCACACGCGCTCGACGTAGGCCTGCGGCGTCTGGCAGACCAGCTCGGGCAAGCCGGCCGCGCGCAGCAGGCTCTCGCTGACACGGCCGGCGAAGGTGTCGCCGCGCAGGGTGACGACCGGCACGCCGGCCCACAGCGCATCGCTGGTGGTGGTATGGCCATTGCACGGCCAGGTGTCCAACGCGATGTCGGCCGCACCGAGCCGGCGCAGGTGCTCCGCCATCTCGGCACGCGGCATGAAGACCAGGCGGTCCGGCGCCACGCCCCGTGCCTGCACCTCGCGGCGCAGCTCGGCATCCGGTGCGTCGCCCCCGGTCAGCTGCCACAGCACGGCACGCGGCACGCGGCGCAGGATCTCCATCCAGGCATCGAACAGCGGCGGGTTGAGCTTGCCGACCTGGTTGGCGCTGAGCAGCACCAGCGCATCGTCGGCCAGGCCCAGCGCCTGCCGTGCCGGCACGCCGGTCCGGCCGCGGGAGGCGTCGTTGGGCTGGTAGCAGTGCGGCATCTGGGCGATCTTCTCGCTGTACCAGGGGGCGTCTTCCAGCGGCGTCACCGTGGCGTCGCCGATCACGTAGTCCACGCCCGGCGCACCGCAGGTGCCCGGGAAGCCCAGCCATGCCACCTGGACCGGGGCCGGGCGGTAGGCCAGCATGTTCAGGCGGCTGCCGGCCGTGTGCCCCTTCAGATCCACCAGGATGTCCACGCCCAGCTCCCGCACGCGGCGGGCCATGTCGGGCAGGCTCAGCAGGCCCATCTCCTCGAAGCGGTCCCCCGCGCGCACCAGGCGCTGGCGCAACGCCGACCCGTCGTCGTCGCCATGCGACAACAGGCTCACCTCGAAGCGCTCGCGGTCATGGCTTTCCAGCACCTGCGTGATCAGCGAGGCCGTGGCATGGCCGTGGAAATCGTTGGACAGGTAGGCCACGTGCAGCCGGCTGCCCGGCGGCTTGGCGGGTGCCGGGGGCAGCGGCGTGATGAAGCGGGTCTGGTTCTGCGACGCCAGGCGGGCGACGGCCAGCATCTGCGCCGGCGTGTGCGGCAGCGTCACCAGCGCGAACGGCGGCACGTAGTGCGTCGGCTCCGACAGGCCGGCCAGGCCGTCCGCCAGCGCCTGGCAGCGGGCACCGTAGCCCTCCCAGCGGCAGGCGAGCTGCTCCAGGTAGTTGAGATAGGCCAGCGCACCGACGTGGTGGGGATAGAGCGTGCAGACGGTCCGGAAGCACTCGGCCGCCTCCGCATGCATCTTCAGCGCGTAGAAGGAGAAGCCGAGCTCCATGTAGGCGCTGGCATCGTCGAGCCGCAGCGAGATCGCCCGCATCAGCGGCGTCACCGCGTCCTGGGGCCGGCCCAGCTTGTTGTAGGCAGTGCCCATCAGGCGCAGCAGGTGCGGACGGGCGTCGCGCAGCACGGGCGTGAGCCACTGGGCAAGCGACACGGCCTTGCCGGGATCGTGCGCCGCCAGCGCGGCATCCACCGCCTCCTCGCATGCCTCCTGCGCCAGGCCCTCGTTGCTGCCGGCGTGCTTGAGCGCCTCTTCCGCCGCACGCAGCCAGTCCTGGGTGCGGTCGGCACCGCGGCAGGCCTGGGCGAGCGTCAGCCACAAGGCGGCGTCGCGCGGGCGCAGACGCAGCACCTGCTTGAGCGGCGGGATCACGTCGCTCCATTGCTGCGCGATGAGCAGGGGGCGGATGCGCTGCAGGAGCTTCAGGGAGGTCTGGTCGGCACTGGGCATGGGTTGGCGTCGATCGGGCGCCGACACCCCGTCGGCAGGCATGCACGGGACTTTAGGCCGCGGTGGCCCCCCTCATCACTCGAATTGGCCCCGGCCGGCGCGGGACTTTCATCCTTTGCCGCCGATCGCTCGAACTGGCGGGTCCAAGGCTTGTTGTTCAATAAATCACGCCCTTGACAAAAGGGCCTCAAGAAACTTCTACCGGCGTCCGATAGCCCTTGCAACGGATCTGAAGAAAACGGGTTCGTGATTCGGTCCGGTTTCATTCGGCACTGTCGCCGGGACTCTCTAGCTTGCAAAAGGAAGGCACACCATGCCCCAGATCATCAACACCAACCTGATGTCGCTGAATGCCCAGCGCAACACCTCGACCTCGCAGACCTCGCTGGCCGTCTCCATGCAGCGCCTGTCCTCCGGCCTGCGCGTCAACTCCGCAAAGGACGATGCCGCCGGCCTGGCCATCTCCGAGCGCCTGAATGCCCAGGTGCGCGGCTCCAACGTCGCGGTGCGCAACGCCAATGACGGCGTCTCGCTGGCCCAGACGGCCGACGGCGCCCTGGCCAAGGTCACCGACTCCCTGCAGCGCATGCGTGAACTGGCGGTCCAGGCCCGCAACGCCACCAACACCAGCGCCGACCGCGACTCCCTGAACAAGGAATTCGCCGAACTGGCCAAGGAAATCAACCGCGTCATCGGCGGCACCACCTTCAACGGCAAGGCCATCCTCGCCGGCGCCTCGGGCACCCAGACCTTCCAGGTTGGCGCCAACACGACCGCCGACGACCGGATCGACATCTCGACCAAGAACATGAAGACGGACTCGTCGATCATGCTCGTCACCACCGGCGCCAACTCCAAGATCGACGGCACCACCGTGGGCACCGCCATCGACGCCGTCATCAATGGCATCGACTCGGCCATCAACACCGTCAACGACCAGCGCGCCGTGCTGGGTGCCTCCCAGAACCGCTTCGACGCCGTGATCTCCAACCTGCAGATCGCCGTGGAAAACCAGAGCGCCGCCCGCAGCCGCATCACCGACGCCGACTTCGCCTCGGAAACGGCCAACCTCAGCCGCGCCCAGATCCTGCAGCAGGCCG
>SXGQ01427952.1_pt1 | contig 10129 bp, 15 predicted proteins | sample 3178371 | NCBI WGS metagenome assembly SXGQ01 (sample SAMN11356859, study PRJNA531348) | freshwater metagenome | isolation source: freshwater sample F1-20 | place: China: Fuxian Lake, Yuxi | collected 2017-12-25 | reverse complement strand
GAGACCATAGTCACGGGCAGGAAAGAAAAATATGCCATGACCAAAGGCACTGCCAACATATTGATAGATGATCGTCCGGTCAACATACAGAAATGGCAGGACAAGGGCGGCTACGGCATATTGTACCAGGCCAACAAAAATACGCTAAGTACCATAGAACAGGCATTAATAAACTACGGAGCAAAAAATGGTAATTGACATTCGGAGAGATTATAGATCAAACAAAGAGATCAAGATGGCGCAGGACGAGAAGGACAGGATGATGCAGGAGTTCCTGGCCAAGGGAGGCCGAGTTGAAAAATTGCAACCGGGCATAGCCAAGGGAGCATCCAGCCTCAACCGCAGCGGCAAACTGCAGTACACGGAAGAGCAAGTCAAAACACAGGCAGAGAACCAGGAGTAATCCATGTCATTCGCTTTCACGCAAGAACAACTGCAATCAATAATTGGTAATAACCCCAACCTGGATGGTTGGCATCAAGCCCTTTCAAACGTGTTGCCCAAGTACGAGATCGACACAGCAGAGCGATGCGCGGCATTTATAGCACAGTGCGCACACGAGAGCGGTGGATTCAAGAGATTAAAAGAGAACCTCAACTACAAATGGGAGAGCCTGAGAAAGGTATTCCCAAAATATTTCCCCACAGATGATGTGGCACAGGAGTACGCACATAAGCAGGACAAGATCGCCAACAGGGTCTACGGAGGCAGGATGGGCAACGGCGATGAAGCGTCAGGTGACGGATTCAGATACTGCGGCAGGGGGCTGATACAGTTGACTGGCCGTAACAACTACACAAAATTTGCCGAGAGCATGGGCATGGACGTGGAGATGGTGCCAGCACTGTTGGAAAGTTTCGAAGGCGCGGTGGAAAGTGCCTGCTGGTTTTGGAAGAGCAACAACCTCAACCAATACGCTGACACGGGAGACATACTCACAATGACCAAGCGCATCAACGGCGGCACCATAGGCCTGGAAGATCGCATCAAGCATTACAAACACGCACTGGAAGTGTTCGCAGGGTGACACATGGACCTAGAACATTTGAAAAAATTAGCTGGCATTGACAACAAGTCAGACAATCAGCCCAGCGTGGGAGAAAACGTCAGCTATTCTGCCACAGAGAAAGCGGAGTACCAAAGGAAACACAAGATACAGCCCGGCACTCCGGAGTGGTTCAAACTATGGTTCTCCAGACCCTACCTCACAGGCGAGAATCCGATGCCCAAGAAGTAATAAATAGTCATATGAAATTCATGATATTCAATGCAAGCCTAAAAAAAGCAGCTGTCAGCAACACCCACGCTGTGTGCGAGTTGGTGGCCGCTCAGTTCAAGAAGACTGGATCCGAATGCAGGATCATCAATCTAAATGAGCTGGACTATGAATGCGGCACTGAGAGTTATGACGACGAACTAAAACCCATAATTGCAGATTTTATTAAGAACTACGACGGCATGATACTTGCCACACCCATATGGTGGGGTCTTCACAGCAGCTATGCAGGATCCATTATTGAAAGATTTGACTTCATAGATGGCTGGAGCAGAGACAACAAATACTATCCAAATTACAACAAGGTGTTTGGTTCCGTGGTGTCCGGAGGAGGAGATGGCTTCCAGGCCATACACGGCAGCTTCCTTAACTTTGCCACGCAGCTGGGATTTACCATACCACCAAGATGCACAGTGGAGGCCAAGCCTCAGGGACGGGACAACATCATGAAGGACAAAGAGCTGGCAGATGAGATCGAGAGATTTTGCAAGCAGCTGACCGTTTGGTCGGCCTTGATCAAGGGCGGAAATCCAAGTCAGTTTGGCCAGCACCAACAGGTGGATAAGTAAAATATCATGACACCAGAAATTGGCAAGATTACCAAACAGGCATTCGCAGACACCTTCCTGTTCTATTTACAGGCACACTACTACCACTGGAACGTGGAGGGCAGGCATTTTGGACAGGATCATGAGCTGCTGGGCAACATCTACGAAGAAGTGTTCAAATCCATAGACCAGTTCGCCGAAGAGCTGCGTGCCATGGGCACATATGCGCCGGGAGTGTTTGACAGACTCAAGGAGCTGGCCACTATACAACAATCAGATGAAATACCCCCTGCTGAAAAAATGATACAAAATTTGATAGACAGCAACGAAAAACTATTGAAAAGTCTTAGTGCTGCTTTTGATATCCTGGAAGCAAACCATCTACATGGATTTGGCAATTTCGTTGCCGAAAGGATCGACTCACACAGCAAACATGGCTGGATGCTGAAGAGCACACTGAAAAAATGAAGATCAGAGAGATTGTGTACACGCAGGATCCCAAATTGATACACCCGGACGTGAATCGTATTATTAACCGATATGAGAGGCGTGCTGTCAAGAGAGTAAAAAAACGAACCAAGATGGGCTATCATGGTGGTTTTCCCATGGGATATCCATTCCGAGTGCGATGAAGATCCGAGAAGTGATACAGAGAGAAGACGCCGCCGGTGTGGGCACGATCACCAAACAGAACACCACGCATGATGTACGGCCCGGAGAGACGGAGAGGAATTTAAAGAAATTGCATCTAATAAATTCCGTAGAGGAAAACTTTGCTGATGGCAAAGGACCAGGGCGTCCGGGCGATTCCAAACGAGCGGGCATACCTAAAAAGGCCACTATCACACAATTGAAGAAAATACGCAGCTCGCCGACCGCTTCGCCACGCAAGAAACAGCTTGCACACTGGCAGATCAACATGCGCCGAGGCAGAAAAAAATAACCATAAGGAAATAATAATTAAATAGCAATTATGAAATATTTGTTGATGTTTAGTTATCTGTGTGAAGTTTATCGCAAACAGCCAAGAGCCAGAATATTTCTAAATGATCAACTCCTGGATGAACATTCTATTGAGCAAAATACTTCTACCTGGCCAAAAGAACCTTTGAATTTGCAAAATAAAACTTTTGGAGAAAGACTTAACAGTCGAGGAAAATATGTATATGATAGATGTAAAAAATTCGAAATAGATATCCCTCCCGACGTAGGCGATATGACAATTAAAATAGATATAAAAAATGATGACAATAACTACACCAATGGATTTATGTCTAGATGCACGCTGGTGTCACTTTATCAATTTTATCTTATACCGTTAAATAAAAAATTTATAGATAGAACACTCAAAATTTTTCATAAACGCTTTATCAAATATTATGGGTATTGGAGATCGAATAAACAAATTGTAACCGATTTATCTTACCACACAAAATGGGTTGATCGATCAAGTCAAAAAGAATTATCTTGCGACTGGACGCACATGCAAGGCTCCAGTGGTTCTTATGTGTGTGACTTGAAAAAGAAATATGGCCTGCTGATTCCGCGCGATACTAGTCCTGCATATTTGTTGAACGTTGGTGACGAGTCTGTGTGTATTGTAGCCAATGATAAATATTGACAGTATGAAAATTAACGAAATAGTAATTAGAGAAACTGCCACAGCTGGAGCCACCTCCGCGGGCAACATAGCCAGCGTCACATCACCACACGTGGCCATAGGACCGGACAGATTCAAGAAGAGCTTCACGGGATCGCCGGGTAAGTCAGGAACCAAGGCACCCAGGGTGCCACGAGCCTACGCCCCAAAGAACTCAAATGGCACTGCCAAAGGCGCACATGAATTAAGAAGTGCCAACCTGTTTGGTGGGCCCGGAGTTGTGAGGAGATAATGGCCAGGAAAGAAAAACCCCATTGCCTGCATTGCGGCAATTCCAGCCACTGCAAGAAGACACTCAAGAGGAAAGAGAGCGAACACATAGACGGTAAAAGAATGCGCGAATGGACCATAGAAGTGTGCCGCAACTGCCTTTGCTCCCGCTGCGAAACTGCATAAATAAGCACATGCGCATCAACGAGATTAACGTTCCCGTACAACCCGACACCTATGAAGCCAGCATGTTCATCAAGCAGGCCATCAGAGCAGGCAAATACGCAATAAAGATACACAATCTCATACACAATGACCAAGAAATGGAGTCTTGGGTGGCCAAAAAAATTGATCTAGCATCGGGATATATTGCCACTGCAGCACACTATCTTGAAGGGCAAACATTTTTAGAGGACGCAGGTGAGGGGCACATGTCAAAATCTCAGTTGTATGCCACTGCCAAATATGCATTACAGATTGCTGCCATGGTCAAACCCGGAGACGACATAGAAGGCTGGGTGCAGACGAAGATGAACAGAGCTGTGGACATGCTGGACGCTGTGTATCACTACGAGGACTACCAAAGATTGAACCCTTACAGAGAAGAGATAGGAGACCTGCATCAAAAACACGCGGAGATAGTGAAGAAGAACATTGACGAGATACTGGCCACAGAAACCCCAGTGGATGACATCGAGACCAAGCCCGGCATGCTGAACATATTGAAGAAGCGGGTGCAGCAGTTCGAGAAAGAAAGAGCCAAGGAGAACAGAGAGAGCAAACACAATGAGGGCTCCCGGATGTCCGGCAGCATGGCGGCCAGGAAGAAGAAACTGGACATGATGACTCCGGATGAGGTCAGGGCCTACTTCGGCAACCTAGAAAAGGTTGCCAAGGATGCTAGAGGCGGAGTGATAGCACCAGGATACTCAGCCAAAGAATTAGCACAGGGACAGGAGTTCAGATTCGGCAGAGAGTTTGCCAAGAGAAATCCCTATTCAAAGCATTTTGAAAGCACACAAAAACCCTACGTGAGCCAAGCCGCGGACGGCAAATGGAACGTGTTGGACAAGAATGGCAAGACTGTGTTCTCATCCAGCAACTACACAGTGGCTCAGGATTACTTCAAAAAGAACTACGACAATTTAAAAGAAGTGGAATTAGATGAAGATTTTAAAAACTACATGAAAGGCCTAGCAGCGGCGGGCATCATAGCTGGCAGCATTGCGGGCGCGGGCGCCATCAACAAGTCTATGAATGACAGCGTGCCAGTGATACAGGCCATGAACAGAGCCATGGACGCGGCCAAGCAGAAGGGTGACACCCAGATGATGCAGAACATCAAACAGGACATTGAAAAGGCACAGATCAGCCTGGACTCCGGACAGAATCTGCAGTCGGTAAAAAACATGCAGGACAGATACAGCAAGTTTATGCCCGCGGACTACAAGAAAGAAAATGAAAGCTTCAAGAGCAAGATCATGAACAAGATCGTGCAGCCCATCCGAGACTACAACAAGCAAAACAACAGGCCCAAGGACACCGAACAGGACAAGATGATCACAAAGCAGCCGTCCAAGGCAGAGCAAATGACATATCAGGAGCATCTGCAGGACAATTTGGAGATGGCTTTGGAAGTCACTGACGTCACGGAGAAGAAAGACGCCTGCTACAGCAAGGTCAAGTCAAGATACAAGGTCTGGCCATCAGCCTACGCATCGGGCGCACTGGTGAGATGCCGCAAGGTTGGCGCTGCCAATTGGGGCAACAAGGGCAAATAATCATGAGATACTGGGAGATACTGCCAGAGAAGTGGAGCCCCAAGTACAAGAAATCCATCAACTGCGCAAGGCCCCGGGGGTTCTCACAAAAGGCACACTGCGCGGGCAGGAAGAAAAAATGAAGATCACAGAGATCATCACAGAGAAATGTTGGGATGGCTACAGCCAACTGGGCATGAAGAAAAAAGGCAACCGCATGGTGCCCAACTGCGTGAAGAAGGAAGACATAGATTTCTGCGTCAACTGCGGAGAACTGGTGTTTGCGGAATCCCTAAATGAGGATTTGAAGAAATGGTTCAAGCAGAAATGGGTGAGATTTGGCCCGGACGGCAAGATCAGGGGCGACTGCGCCAGGGGATCCAGCAAGGAAGGCAAGCCCAAGTGCCTGCCCAGGAGCAAGGCCTACGCATTGGGCAAGAAGGGCCGAGCCAAGGCGGGGGCCAGGAAACGCAGGCAGGATCCCAACCCCAATCGCAAAGGTGCCGCTAAAAACGTTAAAACCAAGTGATTTTTTGATGGTTGTATTACAAACTGGGTCAAATAATAATATATTATTATAATTGTTGTTTTAATAAATACTTCATATGGCACGCAAATTCCAACACGATGACTTCGCTAAACTTGTCAAAAGGCTCAATGAGCTGAGCGATTTTTCGCCTGAGCAGGAGAGGCAGGAACTGCTGGAAGCTGCCAAGAAAGAACCCAGAGTACTAGACGATAGATCGATATCATTGGCAGACATTGCAAAGCTGGCCGGCATCAAAGAATTCAAAGAACCCACGAAGATATCAGCCAAGGCAGAAAAATTGATCGAGTCAATAACAGGCGAGAAGAGCGACATCACAAAGGCCATAGAAGAATCAGACAACTCTATCGCAGCAAAAATTATCAAGGAAGCAAAAAAAGCCAGCAATAGATTAGACAAGATCGCCGAGCTGGAGGCCAAGTTAGCGGAGTTGAAAGCAGAACAAAAAGAAGAACAAACCTATGACGCAAAAACATTTAGAGAAGTGGTGCAGAAAGACATACAGGAATATATCAGATCATGTGACGAGTCAGCGCTGGTGGAGCTTTACAACAGCATCTCGGACAATGAGGCAGTTTACAATGAAGAATCATCAAGCATTCTGCTCAAGACTGAAGAAACTAAAGAGATCATAGCGGACGCGGAAAAGGTCGAGCAAGAAGTTATAGCAGAAAAAGAAAAGGCAGCGGAAGAAGTTGTACAAGAAAAAGAAGCAGAAACAGACACAGCAACAAAAGATGATGCGATGATAATGATAATCAAACCTGACAGCAAGGAAGGCGTTATAAAAATTCCTGAAAAGTCATGGCCGGAATATGAGAAAAAAGGATACATACAGGCCGAAGACGCAGAGACCACAGATGAAGCATCTGGATTCCAAGGCGAGACAGAACCAAGAGAATTACAATTCAGGGCGAGAGGTGACTTCAGGCTGGACAGGCCAGTGGACGAGAGATACGCAGAGGCCATACAACAGGAGCTTGGGGCCAAGGGCATTAAAGCAGAGGTAGAGCCAGACCCAACGGCCTATGATGGCTTCATAGTTCACACGCTTGCTGATCCAGCTGCGGTTGAAAAAGCATTGACAGAACTGGACTTTATAGAATCCGCGGCAGTGCCATACAAAGACCAACTTTCCGAAAAAAAGAAATAATCAAATAAATACTGGTGCATGAAGTTAGCACCTACCGACAATCAATTTAATCCAGATCCTTATTTCCGCACTCCTATAGAGCAACAGTTTCTTCCTATAATGAAACAGACAGAACTGTTCGACCAAAACGGGTACGACCTCACACCACTGGAAAGATTATATGCGGAGGCCAATGGCCAGGCGGGTCGCTGGCATCGCCCTAATCATTACGCACTCAAGTATGACTGGTTCAAGGACCTAAACAATTCTCTCACAGGGGCACACATCAATCATGCCCTGTTGTTTGAGAGAAAAGGTTATGCTGGTGCGGCGCTGGCACAACTGCAAGGATGGGCCAAGCACAATAATTTGATCTACAAGATAATAAAAATCCGGCCCAAGTGGGGCATGGACATCAGTGTGGACTATGCGGATCATTTGGGCAATGTGTTTGAGCTGTTGCATTGGGAGTATGATGGATTTGAGCACAACGAAATCGCTGAAAAGAAAATAAACATTGAAAAGTTCTTGCTGTCAGTAGACTGGGACGCTGCCGCAAGAGAGATGATCAAACGCAAAAGTGAATGGCATCACTTGGGCTTCTTCCAGCAGAGCGCTTGGAAGACGGAATTCTTTGGCATAGAAAAAGAACGTTTCAAGATGGTGCTGTGGCAATAAATATATACAGATGAGCAGCATACCAATATTCTCCTATAAACAATATCTGGACGACATGATGAGACTGAAGGACCACGGCCATGTGGGCACGGGCGCACAGATTCAGAGGCCCATTAGCGCAGGATCAAGGGGTTTGCAGAAGGCCCAGCACTACATGGATAGGCCAGTGCATATGATGGGCGAAGACATTAAAAAAATTACCAAATCTGCAGCAATAAACACTATATTAGAAAACATATCCTACTGCAAGAAGTCTGGCAAGTTGATCTTACCAGAAGTAATAAAAGGTAAAGTGCGGCAATGGTTTGAGTCTCGATGGATCAATTTCACAACAAAGTAATTGATTTAATTTCTCCCGCATAGTATAATACAAGCATTAATAACGAAGGAGATAAGATGTCTGGAAGAAATTTTAATGAAGCAGAAAAAACCAAACTAATACAACTGATCAAGGAAGGATCTCAGGTTATGAGCGAGATCGATGACCTCAGGGGTGGACTCAAAGACACTGTGAAGGCACTATCTGAAGAGCTTGAACTCAAGCCGGCATTGATCAACAAGGCCATATCCATAGCACATAGAGACAATTACAAGGCAGTGGCTGACGACATGGACATGCTTGATAGCATACTTGCGGCGGCGGGCAAGATCTAGTGTATGGCATTGTAAGAGAATTCTGGATTCACAGCTATCGCACAGATAGGACGGCATTCTATTACGAACTGATATCACTTTTATTTACTATAGCCGGATCAATAATGTTGACCTTCACCAGCCCCCATCCTAAGATGCATTTGGTGTTTCCACTTTATCTGATTGGTTCCACCACGATGGCCTATTCTGCCTATCGAAGGAAGAACCTATGGATAACTATGCTTGCCGGTTGGTTTACCATAATGAATTGTGTTGGCAACTACTTGGTTTTTTTAAAATGAGTTACATAGACGCATACTATCGCAGGGATGACGACAAGGTGTTGGTGGTGGAGCGTGACGCCACAGGCAAGAGAAAATTTATAGAATACGACGCTAGATATGTGTTCTATTATCCAGATGCTCGCGGCAAGCACAGAAGCATACACGGAGAGACCTTGCAGAAAGTCACCTGTGACTCTTTTAAGGAATTTATTAAAGAACAAAAGATCAGGAGCAACAAGAAACTGTATGAACAGGACATCAACCCTGTGTTCCGCTGTCTAGAAGAGAATTATCTTGGCAAAGACGCCCCAAAACTCAACATAGTGTTCTTTGACATCGAGGTGGACTTCGATCCACAGCGCGGATACTCCACCACGGACGATCCTTTCATGCCCATTACTGCCATAACTTGTTATCTCAACTGGACTGACCAGCTGGTGACTTTCGCAGTGCCACCCAAAGGATTGAGCATGGCGGATGCCAAGCTGCAGGTTGAAAGATTCAGTAACGTGATGCTGTTCGATAAGGAAAAGGACATGCTGGACGCTTTCCTGACCTTGGTGGACGAGGGCGATGTCATAAGTGGATGGAATTCAGAAGGATACGACATACCCTATACTGTGGGCAGGATACAGAAGGTTTTGAGCTCCGATGACACAAGGAGACTTTGCTTCTGGGGAGAGAAACCAAAAAAGAGGACGTTCGAGAAATATGGCAGGGAGCAGATCAGTTATGATCTGATAGGCAGGGTGCATCTGGATTTATTGGAATTGTACAGGAAATACACCTATGAAGAGAGGCATTCATATCGTTTGGATGCGATCGGCGAATGGGAATTGGATGAGAAGAAAACTGTGTATGAGGGATCGCTGGATCAGCTGTACAACAACGACTTTGGCATGTTCATAGAATACAACCGTCAGGACTGCGACCTTTTGGCAAAATTAGAGAAGAAATTGAAATTCATAGAACTGGCCAACGAAATCGCACATCAGAACACTGTGTTGTTGCAGACCACGATGGGAGCAGTGGCAGTGACAGAACAGGCCATCATCAACGAGGCACACAGGAGAGGCATGATAGTGCCGGGAAGAATCAAGAGAGATGATTCCGCGCCAATAGAGACAGCGGCGGGGGCCTACGTGGCCTATCCCAAGAAGGGCATACACGACTGGATAGGATCCGTGGACATAAACTCATTGTATCCATCTGTGATCCGCGCACTGAACATGGGCCCGGAAACTATCGTGGGGCAGATACGCCCAGTGATTACGTCAGCGGAGATCAACAGGGCCAAGCACCAGGGCAAGTCGTTCGCCACAGCATGGGAAGGACAGTTCGGCTGTTGGGAATATCAGGCAGTGATGAAACAGGACAAGGGCACGGAACTGATCATTGATT
>SXGQ01006305.1_pt1 | contig 10130 bp, 6 predicted proteins | sample 3178371 | NCBI WGS metagenome assembly SXGQ01 (sample SAMN11356859, study PRJNA531348) | freshwater metagenome | isolation source: freshwater sample F1-20 | place: China: Fuxian Lake, Yuxi | collected 2017-12-25 | reverse complement strand
GCGGGTGGCGGATTTCGCTCCACGATGGATCGGACTGCGGCGACGGAATCCTGACCTAGGCGGGTGCCCTGGTTGCCGGCAAGATTCAACTGCACGTACACGGCCTTGCCGTCGGGGCTTTGCGCGCCCCCCGCCGTGAGCAGGTCCCCCCACAGGTCCTGCACATTCTGGACGTGCTGCGGGTCGTTCTTGAGTTCGCGGATCAATCCGTCGTAGTAGGCGCGGGCATCATCGGCAAGCGGCTCCTGGCCCTCCAAGACGACGGTCGCGAAACTGTCCGAATCGGACTCCTCGAAGACTTTTCCCATGCGGGTCATGGCCTGCATGGCGGGCGCGTCCTGCGAACTCGCTGTTAAGCCCCGTTCCCGGCCGACCTCCTCCAGCGAGGGGATTGCCAAGTTCAGAAACAGAATAGGCGCGGCCCAGGCCAGGATGATGAGCGGCGCCAAGCTGCGGATAAGCCGCGCGATGAGGGGGCGGGCCGGCTGAGTCGACTCGGCGACTGCCCGGCGTCTGCCGAAGTTCACTGTCCCCACTTATTGCCGCTGGCCCTGCAGCAGGGCGCGTACCAGTGGACGCGGTCCGGTAGGCCGCAGCATTGAACTGGCCGGGCGAGGCCGCACGCGCTGCGGCCACCAGAACCAACGTCCGAGCAACGCGGCGATGGATGGAGTCATGAAGGCGCGTACCACCAGCGTATCGAACAACAGACCGATCGCTATGGTGCTTCCTAATTGGCCGAAGCTGATGAGGTCGCTGACGAGCAACGCCATCATCGTCGCCGCGAAAACCAGTCCCGCGTTTGTCACGACCTTACCCGTGCCGCCCATGGCGCGAATGATGCCGGTATCGATGCCGGCAGGTAGTTCCTCCTTGATTCGCGCAACCAGTAGGAGGTTGTAGTCAGATCCGACGGCCAAGAGCACGATGACGGCCGTGACCAACGTTGCCCAATGTATCTGGATACCGAGTAGGTACTGCCAAATGGCCACCGAAATTCCGAAGGACGCCCCCAGGGAAAGCACTACCGTTCCAACGATGACCAGCGCTGCAACAATGCTCCGCGTCATGATCATCATGACGCTGAAGATGAGACAGATCGCGGCGACCCCCGCGATCAGCAAGTCATAACGAGATGCGACTACGAGGTCCTTTGTTATCGCGGCGGTGCCGGTGAGGAAGATTTTCGAGTTTTCCAGAGGGGTGCCCTTGAGTGCCTCCTCCGCCGCGATTTTCAGCGGGTCGACCCGTGCCATGCCCTCGGCTGACAGCGGATCTCCCTTTTGGAAGATCAGCATCTGCGCGGTTTTGCCATCCGGAGATAGGTAAACGTCGGTGGCACGTTTGAACTCCGCGCTCTCGAAAACTTCCGGAGGAGCGTAGAACGAGTCGTCGTTCTGGGCGGCGTCGAACGCCTTACCCATCGCTGTTGAGTTTCCGCCCGCATCGTCTAATTGACCGAAGACTCCGGCCGTAGTGCTGTGCGTGGTGAGCAGCAACGCCCGCGTGCTTTGCATGATCGCGATCGTCTCCGGCAGTTGGGCGATCAATTGCGGGAGCAACACATCGATCTGTTCAGCATCTTTCACCAGTTCGTCGAGATTATCGCTGACCCCAGCTACGCCGTCGATGGCGTCGAATACGGACCGCACCGAGTAGCAGAGGGGGATATTGAAACAGTGCGGTTCCCAGTACAGATAGTTACGAATCGGGCGCCAGAAGTCCTCGAAATCTGCAAGGTGGTCCCGTGTTTCATGCGTTATGTCCTGCAGTTCTTTCGTGGTGCCGAGGATGCTGTTAGTCCTCGCGTACATCTGCTGCATCAATTCGTACGTACGCTGCAGAACACTGATTGATTCGCCGATCATCTCAGCCTGCCTGAGCAGGTCCGCAGTGCGCTCTTTCTGGAAGAACAAGAATTGCTGCTGTGCTGCCTGCTGCGCGCTGAGTAGGTACGGGATCGTCGAGTGTGCGACTGGACTCCCACTGGGCCGCGTTGCTGCCTGCACCTTCGTGACGCCGGGTACGGCGAGCACGGCCTTCGCAAGTTTGTTCAGCACGAGAAAGTCTGCGGAATTACGCAGATCGCGATCTGTCTCGATGAAGAGAATCTCAGGCGCAGTCATAATGGATTGTGGGAAATGTCGTGTTGCAGCCGCAATTCCCTGGCTTGAAGGCAGATCTTTGGGAAGGTATTTCTGCTCGTTGTAGTTAGGTTGGAATCCGGGGAGCGTCAGTAGGCCCAGAAGTGAAAGCGATAGCGATGCGACGAGAATCGGCCCCGGCCACCGCACGATCGCGGTTCCGATTCGTCGCCAGCCTTTGACTTTGAGTATTCGTTTGGGTTCGAACAGGCCGAAACGGCTTCCGACGGCCAGGACGGCTGGGAAAAGAGTGAGCGCGACCGCCACCGCCACGGTGATGCCTATCGCGCATGGGATCCCGAGGACGTGGAAGAAGGGTAGCCGAGTAAAACTCAGACACAATACTGATCCGGCGATGGTCAAGCCGGAGGCCAGCACCACCTTGGCGACTCCGCTATAAGTGGTGTAGAACGCAGTTTCACGGTCCTCGCCTGCCTGACGTGCCTCCTGATACCTCCCGACGAAAAATATGCCGTAGTCGGTGCCCGCCGCGATCGCCAAGGCGACAAGGAGGGTGACGGCGAATGTTGTCAAACCGATTACGCCGTGAAGCCCCAAGAACGCGACGATCCCGCGGGCGACCTGTAGTTCGACTCCGACGACGAGCAGAAGCAGAACGACTGTGACGATCGAACGATAAACGAAGAGCAACATCCCGAAGATCAACGCGAGGCTGAGGACCGTGACGGTGGCTATGGTCTGTTGGGCAGCGCGGTTCATGTCCGCCGCCACCGCAGCGGGGCCCGTGACGTACGCCTTGACTCCCTGCGGGGCCGGTGTCTGCGTAACTATCTCTCTGACTCGTGCGAGAGAATCGTTGCTGGCAGCCTCACCCGGCATGCCTACAAGTTGCACATAGACGTAAGCGGCCTTACCGTCGCTGCTTTGCGCTGCGTTTCTGGTGAGCTCATCACCCCAAAAATCATCGACTCTTTGCACATGGTTTGGATCGTCTTCCATCAGACGGATCAGTTGGCTGTAGTAGGCGCGCGAATCGTCGCCGAGGGGTTGTTCGCCTTCAAGAATTATGATCGCCGCGCTGCCCGAATCAGACTCTCCGAAGGCCTCCCGCACTCGTTCTGCAGCCTTAAAGGACGGCGCATCAGTGGGATCCACGGATACCGAACGCTCTTGCGCGACAAGGTCGAGCGACGGGACCCCGAAGGTCAGAAGTGCAGCGGTCGCTAGCCAGGCCACAATGATTGGAACCGACAGGTATCGGATCGCCCGTGCGACGAGCGGCCGCTGAGTGGGCAACGTATGACTACTCATGCGGCTTTCAGGATGCAGGAGACGAAGGCGCTCACCTGTTCCGTGACCTTCTCAGTTTTGACCACTCCGTCGATGGTGATGCGGCAGCCGATGCTGTCGCTGTCGCCCTGAGCCGCGACACTGCCGATGCTCGCCGCCGTGGTGATAGGGAAGTCCAATGACCACGGGAGGCTTACCCCGCGGGCGTAGTTCACGTCACCATCGCCGTCGAAGTAGCTGATCAGGGCGACAGTGCCCGCTGGCCCAAAGACTTCGTACCGCATCAGCTGCGATGAAGTGGCCCGTTCGGCCCCGCCGCCCGGGTCGGCGCTGCCGTAAGACGGCCGTACCTCAGAACCGAATATGCCGTGAATACGGAAAACCGTGAACCCCCCGGCAGCTAACACGACGAGCAAGACCAGTGGAATCCACAACCGTCTGACCGTCGAAGAGACCACCGTAGATGGGCGACGCCTGCGCTGTCGGGGCACGTTGTCTTCGACCAACACACCCAACCCTTTCCCGGCTATGCGGTTTTTACACTTGTGAGAGCCTGTAATTTAGCGTAGTTAATCATGCTGATTGGCCTCACATCGGGCCTTTCGCTGCTCGGCGGGTTCATTTGCCCTGCTAAGGTCTTCCAAACGTCGTCTGAGACGGTTCAGGGCCGGAGCACTGACCTGTGGGCCGGAACTCCCGCGAAACGGACTACCAGCATGCCGGCCGAGCCGATCACCACTGCGCACGGGGCGATCACGCCCCCCGTGCCGTTATGGCGCTCGCGGGGGTTCCTTGGGCCAGTTGGCGCGATCGGCGGCGTCCAACTGGTCGCGACCATGGACGGCACCGTATCGATTTTCGCGCTCCCTAAAATCCAGAATGACCTGGGTCTCTCCGACGCGGGACTCAGCTGGGTGATCACGGCGTACATGCTGACCTTCGGCGGCCTGATCCTACTGGGCGGCCGGTTGGGGGACACTCTGGGCCGCAAGCGCACATTCATCGGCGGGGTCGCGCTGTTCATTGTGGCCTCGGCCCTCTGTGGCATCGCCTGGAACGGGGGCAGTCTCGTCGTGGCCCGCCTGCTGCATGGAGCGGCCGCCGCGATCGTCACACCAACCTGTCTGGCCCTGGTGGCGACCACGTTCCCGAAGGGCCCGGCCCGGAATGCGGCGGCGGCGGCATTCGGTGCGTTGGCGAGTATCGGCGTGGTGATGGGCCTCGTCGTGGGCGGGGCGCTCACGGGGGTGTCCTGGCGGCTGCCGTATCTGATCAACGTCCCCCTCGGCCTACTGGTGATCTATCTGGCCCGCACCATGCTGCAGGAGACCCAGGTGGAGCGCATGAAACTAGATGTCGCCGGGGCTGTGCTCGCCACGGCGACCTGCACGGCCGCGGTTTTCGGCTTGTCGATGGGTCCCGAGCGGGGCTGGCTCTCGCCTGCCGCTGCCGGTTCAGGTTTCGTTGCCCTCACCGCCTTGGTGGCGTTTTTAGCGGTGGAGCGTAGGGCTCAAAACCCGATAGTGCCGCTCAACCTGTTCCTCGACCGCAGCCGGGTGGCTACTTTCGCTGCCACGTTCCTGGTCCGTGGTGTGGGTTTCACCCTGACCGTCATCATCGCCGTGTACGTGCAGAACATTTTGGGTTACACCCCCCTGCAGGCGGGCATCAGCTTCATCCCGTTCACGATCGCGATGGCCGTCGGCACGTTTGTGTCGTCGCGACTGGTCGTGAACTGGTCACCGCGAGTGATAGTGATCAGCGGCGCCGTGCTGGTGCTCGGCGCCATTGCGTACGGCTCCACCATCAACTCCAGCATCGCCTACTTCCCCAATTTGTTGCTACCCATGACCGTCGGCGCTATCGGTCTGGGGATGATCAACGTGCCACTGGGGCTGGCCCTGATCGCCAGCGTTGATGTGGACCGCATTGGACCCACCTCCGCGATCGCAGTCATGCTGCAGAGCCTCGGCGGACCACTGGTGCTCGTGGGTATCCAGGTGGTCATCACCGTGCGAACCCTTCACCTCGGCGGCACGGCCGGGCCCGTTGCAACCATGAATGCTACCCAGTTACGTGCGCTGGACCAGGGCTACACCTATGGACTTCTATGGCTGGGAGCGGTAGTCATGCTGCTTATGGGAGTGGCGCTCCTGATCGGGTACACCGCTCGGGAAGTGGCGCACGCGCAGCAGGCTCAGGCGGACGCCGGGGGCTCTTGATCGGGCTCGCTAGTCGTCAGTCGATCTCAGCGGTGAGGTCAAACTCCGCCAACGTCCGCGCTACGAGATCACGCAGCGCAGGCCGAGTGGTAATCCCGTCTGGTTGGTAGCCGAGGATGTGAATGCAAATCCTGTTGAGCTCCGAAGCACGGCCGTAGAACACCTGCAATTGACCGCCGGTGCGCTCGACCCAGCGCCGCGTGACGTGCTGGCTCCTGCCCCGCACGTAGGCATATTCGGCGTGGGTGCCATCGGGACGGGTGACCACCGGACCGGCTTCCCCGAGATTTGAACATACGGCCGGCTGATCCGGATCATCCAGCGCGTAATCAACTAATTGTCTCCATGTCCGGTTCGGTGTGAACGGCGTCATCGGAGCGAGTTCCATGGCCTGATCCGGTGTCTCGCGGAGAGTCTGCAGCGCATGTTTGATAGCCGTGCGCGCCGCGCCGAGATCTGAAGTCACATGCGTCGGGTCGATACTGGCGCGGGCGAAAGAGACCGCGACTGCGCGCGTGTCGGTGGCAGTGCGTTGGCTCACGAGTAGCCAGATCGTGACTTCACCGTCGCTTTTTCGGCGCCCCATATGTTCGCCGAGTTTCGCGGTCAACGCAGCGGCCAGTGTGCTTTCCGTTCCACCGAGGGCGGCCGCCCGGGAATCCCATTGGTCTATGTCTATGTGAAGCGAGATACCGGGTACCAGCACAGGCTCATCCAGTTCAGTTTCGGTGCCGACGACTCCGCGGGATGCAACCGATGGGGCGCCGTCACGCCGGCGGCGTTGCGCCTCCCGCAGCGCAGCGACGAGCGCGCGCCCAGCGGCAGGAGTGCCGCGTGCCGCTTCGCCCGCATCCTGAAGGAACGCGTGCAGCCGCTTTCGTGACCGTGGCGGCGGGTAACCGTAATCGCGGGTATCGCCGAGGATGGCCAGTGTCACCGCGATCACACCGCCCAGACCATCAATCACGTAGTGGGACATCACCAGGGTGACCGCGGTCGAGCCGTCAGTGAGGGGCAGCACGCTGAGACGCCAGGCAGGACCGGACTCCGCGTCGATCGGCAGTTGTGAGCACTCGTCGAGCCAGTCGCCGACCTCTGCGCGGGGCCGGGCGCGCTCGGCGATGTCAAGCTCCGAGGGCTGGCGATCCGAGACCCACCGGTACCGACCGAAAGGCAACGGCGACCGTTCGATCCGCCGCCCCAACAAGCCGTAGGCAAGATCGCGGTGAAAACGCTTGAGTTCGTCCAAATCGAGGGGGTGCTCATAGAGCCACCCGACCTGCATGACTTCCTTCTGACCCGCGGCACGATGCCCCGAGTAGAAGGCTTGGTCGAGCAATGCGAGCCGATTGTCGGAACGCATGTGGCCGTCGGACGTGTCACCGCCGGATGCGTCGGCGTACGAGGCTGTTCGTGGGAGACGTATACGCACTGCCGCTGATCAGCCTCCGTTGAAATGACGGTTATCCGACCGGGACTCTGACGCCGGACCGGTTCCGCAAGAACGATATCCGATCGGGCCCCAGCTGTGCCGGGTTCTTCGCCCAGTCGGCCGAGCCATTACTCTTCGATCGTGAGTCCAATCGGAGGGGCGCCTTCAGTGCCTGCGGGCGGCGAGCATGCGGGGTCCACCGCCCGGCCTGTCGCTCTGTTCGTTCTGGGATTGGGTCGGTCGGGGACGTCGGCACTGGCGCGGGTTCTCTCGCTGTGCGGTGGCGCCCTGCCGCCCGGACTGTTGGGCGCCACATCGACCAATAAGCGTGGATTTTTCGAGCCGCGGGCAGCGATCGTGCTCAACGAAGAGATTCTGCGCAGCCGAGGTACCTCTGGTTTCGACATGGGAATACCCACTCGCGACGAGAGTGCTGACGATCCGAGGAAGACCGCTCGACAAATCGCCAAAGTGAGTTCATATCTCACGTCGTTGCCCCCGGCGCCGCTGGTCGTCATCAAGGAACCGAAAACAACGCTAGCGGCGGGTATCTGGTTCGAGGCGGCGGCGCAGGCCGGGTTTGATGTTGCGGCGGTGATTGCGTTGCGCCACCCCGAGGAGGTGTTCGCGTCTATCGCGAAGCGGGCTAACAGGCAGCGATACGTCAAGGCCGCGCCGGAACTCGCCGCTGCGGGGTGGCTGAAATACACGCTGCTTGCCGAACGAGATACGCGCGGGGTTCCCCGCGTTTTCGTCGAATACACCAATCTTCTTCAGGACTGGCGGCGCGAAACCGGGCGCATCGCGGCAGCGCTTGCGATCGACCTTGACACCCGAGACGAGGTCGCGGTCGATGAATTCCTCACACCCGACCTCAGGCACCACCGCTTCTCCGGTCCGATTCTCGAGCCATTCGGTACCGACTGGATGGCGGTGGTTTACCAAGAACTGAGCCTGGCCGCACGCGACCAACCGTGGGATTCAGCGGAGATGGATCGGGTTTTGGGGGAGTATCAGCTGACTGAACGGGGATTTCGCAATGCGTTCGTCGATCATCAGCGCTACCGCAATCTCAACCGGTTCATGCCGCCGTTCATGGTAAGACTCGGCCTTGGAACTCTGGCGTTAGCGAATCGACGCAAGGGCACGTGGGCCTAGTCTGTTGCGGCAACCGAGAAAGGCCAGGATCACGCGGTGAGAGTTGTGCTGGCTTTCTATGGGACTCGCGGAGACGTCGAGCCAGGTATCGCTGTCGGGCGGGAACTGTCACGTCGGGGCCACGATGTGTGCATGGCCGTCCCACCAGACCTGGTCGGGTCAGTCGAATCTATGGGACTGAGGGCGGTGGCGTACGGGCCGGACACACAGGCCTGGCTGGAAGACACCCGTGATTTCTGGGCCTTCTTTTTCCGCAACTTCTGGAGAGTCCGGGATGTGAAGCGCTTTCTGCGCGAATCCCGCGAACCCGGCATTCGGTGCTGGGCAGAGATGAGCGCGATGCTGGCGACCTTGTCAGCTGGGGCCGACCTGCTGGTTACGGGCGTTGCCTACCAGGAGCTGGCGGCCAACGTGGCGGAATATCACGGTATCCCGCTCGCCACAGTGCTGTGGTTTCCAATGCGTGTCAACGGCCACCTCCTTGCGAATGTGCCCGCGCCGTTGATCCGCTCAGCTATGCGGACTTACGAGTGGCTGGTGTGGCGGGGGGTGAAAAAAGTCGAGGGCGCACAGCGCAGTGAACTAGGCCTACCGCCAGCGACGGGCCATGCGCCCCGACGGATCGCCGAGCGCGGGTCGCTGGAAATCCAGGCCTACGACGAAGTCTGCTTTCCCGGGCTTGCCGATGAATGGTCGAAGTGGGAGGGCCAACGGCCCTTTGTCGGTGCCTTGACGATCGAGGCGCCGACCGATGCCGATGACGAGGTCGGGTCGTGGATTGCCGCGGGAACTCCGCCGATCTTCTTTGGCTTCGGCAGCATTCCGGTCAACTCGCCCGCCGACGCGCTGAACATGATCGCCGGCGCTTGCGGGGAACTGGGCGAGCGGGCACTGGTGTGCGCCGGCTGGAGCGACTTTGGCAATGTGCCAACCTTCGACCACGTGAAGGTCGTGAGCGCGGTGAACTACCCGGCGATTTTTCCCCAGTGTCGCGCGGTTGTGCATCACGGAGGCGCGGGCACCACAGCCGCAAGTCTGCGTGCCGGAGTTCCCACGTTGATCCTCTGGATGGCCGATGTTCAGGTCGTCTGGGGGGCGGTGGTCAAGCGACTGAAGGTCGGCACCTCCCGGCGTTTTTCCGCCACTACCGAAAAGACGCTGGTTGCCGACTTGAGCACCATCCTCGGCTCGCACTACAGCGCCCGTGCCCGCGAAATTGCCGCCCGGATGAGCAACCCCGCCGAAAGCGTCGCGGCCGCGGCAGATCGTGTTGAAGATTTCGCCCGACGCGAGACTGTGGGCTGATTAGCGCCCGCCCAGTCGGGACCTGAGCCGATTGCCCGGTCCAACATCCATCGCTCACGGTATCGTCTGCACTCGTGATCGAGCTAAATGGCGTAGCCAAGACGTTCGACGGAGAAATACACGCATTGCGGGACGTGAGCTTTTCGGTTCCCACCGGGTCGGTTTGCGGTCTGCTTGGTCACAACGGTGCTGGGAAGACCACCGCCATTAAAATCCTCTCCACGTTGCTGCGGCCGACTTCGGGCCAAGCGGTTGTGGCCGGCTACGACGTTGTCCGAGACGCAGACCGGGTGCGGGAAAGCATTGGTACCACCGGGCAGGTCACGGCGCTTGATTGGGAACTCACCGGGCGGGAGAATCTGGTCCTATTCGGCCGGCTGCGGGGCATGCGGCGCAAAGATGCGCGTCTGAGAGCCGACGTACTGATCGACCAGTTCGATATGGAGGATGCCGCCGACCGCCGGGTGATCACCTATTCGATTGGCATGATGCGCCGTATCGACATCGCTGCCGCACTGGTGGTCTCGCCGAAAGTGCTTTTCCTGGACGAGCCGACGACCGGGTTGGACCCCCGCAGTCGCCGCGCTGTGTGGGACACGGTTGCATCGCTATCGGCGC
>SXGQ01218820.1_pt1 | contig 10132 bp, 10 predicted proteins | sample 3178371 | NCBI WGS metagenome assembly SXGQ01 (sample SAMN11356859, study PRJNA531348) | freshwater metagenome | isolation source: freshwater sample F1-20 | place: China: Fuxian Lake, Yuxi | collected 2017-12-25 | reverse complement strand
GCCCCATTAAAGATCAATTTACTCAATTTATTAATCAATATAACGTAGATATAGAAATAACAGAGAAAACATCGCAATATAATCTACTGGCTATTCAAGGTCCCCAAAGCAAGCAAACTCTTATCAATACATTAGGCTGTCAAGAATGTGCGCTGCCAAATTTCTTTGCATTTAACGACGTCCCATTTTTTAACACATCTATACGAATTGCACGACTTGGATACACCGGTGAATTAGGATATGAATTATTCGTTCCCAAGGAGATTGCAAAATTCTTATGGCTCAAATTACTAAGTGCGAATACAGACATGCGTGAGTGTGGCTTTGTCGCGGCAAATAGCTTGCGTATTGAGGCCGGATTCTTGTTGTTTGCTAACGAGTTACAGCAACCGCGCTTGCTATCCGAACTTGGCTTTGAGCGCTTTTCTAAAGAGGTCAAACCTCCCCTTGAAAGACTGGTTGGCTTATCATTTTTAAATGTACAGCCACATCTGGATTCTGAGTTAACAGCCGATTTAAAGAATTCTGTACTTCCTACTAGTCGCTGCTATTCGCCAAGAATGCAATGCGATATTGGTTTGGGATTTTTTGATTACAGTATTCTGAAGAGTGTTAAAAAAAAGGCTCTAACTCGAGAGTTAGAGCCAGTGGAGATAATTAGCTTACCGTTTTATCGTAATGACAAACCTTAAAGTTTTGTATTGATTGGTTTGCAATTGCTCATACAACGCTCTGCCTTGACATCGGGCCGAGTATCCGTAATAAAAGCATCTCGATTAGGCATCTTCATTGCTGCTAAGTATTTTGAATCGACAATTGCATCCGCAGGAACTAAACCATTTAGGTTGTAGATATATGCAGTTACAGCATAAACCTCATCATTGGTCAGTGATTGGGGTGCATTCATCGGCATGGCTCGACGCGTATAGTCAAATAGAATTGCTGCATACGGGTACATGCTGCCTGGGGTAAGAATGCGAGGGCTCTGTGTCATTGAGCCAATTCCCCCAACCATTGTGCCGTAGACGGGCCCACCTTTTGCATCAGGACCATGGCAAGAGGCACACTGCTTTTCGTAAACCACCTTACCTTGTGCAACAGTTCCTGAGCCACCCGGTAAACCTAAGCCATCCTTCGTGCGAACATCAATATTCCATAGGGCAACTGTTTGTTCAGAGATTGGTTTGCCAAGTTTTGGAATATCCACAGAAGCTTTTTTAGATTGGGTAGCGCAACCCCCAATTAGAGCAACAGCCGATATTGCGATGATTGATTTAGCCAAATTGTGCATTTGTAACCTCCCCAGAAGAGCTGACAGCCCATGGTTGAATTGCATTATTGTGTTGAACGAATCCAACAATAGCCCGTACTTTCTTAATGTCGTCCACAGTGGGTTGAACATAGCCAGTGCTATCTACAACTCTTGAGGCAATCGACATTGGCGAGCCATCCCATTTAAATTCATAACGGAAACGGGTTAAAGACTTATCAAGAACAGGCTCTTCAACGCGCGCTTCACGCCAAGTACGTCCGCCGTCGAGCGTTACATCAACTGTTCTAACTTTGCCGTTACCCGACCAAGCAAAACCTTGAATCTCAATGATGCCTGGTCGAATGTTCATTCCACCAGAAGGTGAGGTCACAACTGACTTTGCCTCCATTTCCATACTGAACTGACGCCATTTTCCATCTGGCATTGGATCGGTATAGCGGGCAGTTTCGCTTCGAATATGCCAAGGCTCATCACCTAATTTAATGCGGCGTATCCACTTAACGCATACGTTACCCTCCCAGCCCGGAATAAAGAGTCGAAGTGGATACCCATTTTCGGGTCGCAACATCTCTCCATTCGATGCATAGACTAGCAGTGCATCATCAAGCAGCTTTTGAATTGGAATGCTGCGTGCATGGGCGGATCCATCGGCACCCTCAGCTAGGCCCCATTTAGCCTCTTTTAGTAAACCAGCTTCATCCAAAAGGGTGCTAACAGGGACACCAGTCCATTGCGCAGCCGATAGCAAGCCATGGGTTTGTTGGACTGTTTTCGAGGAGGGTTTTAGCCAGTCAGTAAGACCGTTGCCTGAGCATTCCATAAAGTGGAACTTTGAGACGGATGGATATTTCATCAAATCTGACATCGAAAATTCAAGCGGTTGATGCACTAACCCGTGAATGACAAATTTGTGATGATCAGGATTGATATCAGGAATACCATTGTGATGGCGTTCAAATATAAGACCGTTCGGGGTGACCGTTCCCAGCTGCTGGGCAAGTGGGGTCATACTCCAATCCGAAAAATTTTGACGGTTTACAAAAACATCGGTTCTTCGCCGCTTGACCTTACCTTCATATTTTGAGGGCATGCCATAGTCTTCTGGTGGGATGGTTCGTCCCATGGTTCTGTTTGACTCAGGAATTGGCAAGGATTGCGCTAAGGCATTACCTGCACCAAGACCTGCAGCACTGGCAGCGCCGGCATAAGCAAGCGTCCTACCTAATAAGGCACGTCTTTTTGGGTTATGAGATATTGAAGAGTTTGCTGATAATTCTTTGCTTGCTGCTTTAACTACTGTCTGTGATTGTTTTAATTTATCTGCGTTATTCATACTAGACCTTTCATTTATAAGGTAGGTTCATTTTGATCTTGTGATAAATAAAGTCAACTCATTTTTATACAATTTTGATTATCCAAAACCCTTAGATCATGATTTAATTGAAATAGTGAAATAAGTTCAAATAAATTAGATCCCTTTTAAGTTCTTATTTATCATAGGGTTTTATAATGATTAATTAATATTGCATTGCAATGTTATTGTGCAATGCAATATTAAATATTGATACAGCAGACTTTGAGCTTGCATAGTAAGATTTAGAGTATTGCAGTTATCACACGATAAATTGTTTTCAATCATTCAATCAAGGTTTGTAATTCCATGAACAATTCAAAACCAGCCTTTTCCTACAGTCAATTAATGAATACCGTCGATCCAGATATGTGGTCTGCTTTTGAGAAAGAGCGCCAACGTCAGCAAGACCACATAGAGTTGATTGCTTCTGAGAATTATGCAAGCCCTGCAGTAATGCAAGCCCAGGGTTCACATTTAACCAATAAATATGCCGAAGGTTATCCAGGAAAACGGTATTACGGTGGCTGTGAGTTTGTTGATATTGCGGAGCAATTATGTATTGATCGTTTAAAAAAATTATATTCAGCCAATTTTGTTAATGTGCAAGCCAATTCTGGGTCACAAGCTAATCAAGCTGTGTTCTTTGCATTGCTTAATCCAGGCGACACGATCTTAGGAATGTCGTTAGCAGAGGGTGGTCACCTAACGCATGGTATGCATTTAAATATGAGCGGTAAATGGTTCAATGTACATAGTTACGGCCTAAATGACAAAGAAGAAATTGATTATGACCAAATGGAGCGAATTGCTCTTGAGAAAAAGCCAAAACTAATCATTGCTGGAGCATCTGCTTATTCTCTAAAAATCGATTGGGAAAGATTTGCTAAGGTGGCGAAATCCATTGGCGCTTATTTTCTGGTTGATATGGCTCATTACTCCGGACTCATTGCGGGAGGGGTATACCCAAATCCGGTTCCTTATGCCGATGTTGTAACGTCGACCACGCACAAAAGTTTGCGCGGGCCCCGTGGCGGCATTATTTTAATGAACGATGAGGAGATGGCCAAAAAGATTAATTCAGCTGTTTTTCCCGGGATTCAAGGCGGGCCTTTAATGCATGTTATTGCAGCAAAAGGAGTGGCATTTCATGAGGCATTGCAACCCGAGTTTAAGCTTTATCAACAACAAGTACTTAAAAATGCTGACGTTCTTGCTAAAACACTTATTGAGCGAGGCCTTCGGATTGTAAGTGGGCGCACTGAGAGCCATGTAATGCTGGTCGATCTTCGCTCCAAGGGAATTACTGGAAAAGTTGCTGAATCTGTTTTGGGTGAGGCTCACATCACTTGCAATAAGAATGGCATTCCAAAGGATCCTGAGAAGCCAATGGTTACTAGCGGTATTCGCTTAGGGTCTCCAGCCATGACCACGAGGGGTTTTAAAGAGAACGAGGCACGACTGACTGCTACTTATATCGCAGATGTCCTTGAGAATCCGCATGATGCCGCTAACATTGCTCGCGTCCGTGAAAAAGTATCTGCATTGACTAAAGCATTCCCCGTTTACGGTGCATAAGGTATTACCCAATTCTTATTTTTTATTATTATTTTATTTAGGAGACTTTGATGGCTGGACGTAATTTTGTGTTTGTACCTGGACCTACTAATGTGCCCGATCGGGTTATGCGATCGATGGTGGTGCAAATGGAAGATCATCGTTCGCCAAAATTTCCTCAGTTGCTGAAGCAAATTATTCCAGGATTAAAAAAATTATTTCGTACGGAAGCTGGAACCCCATTTATTTTTCCCTCATCCGGTAAAGGATGCTGGGAAGCTGCCATTACAAATACCTTAAGTCCCGGCGATAAAGTTCTAGCGAGTAATTTTGGCCAATTTAGTTATTTATGGGTTGATATGTGCCAACGTTTTGGGCTTGATGTAACTTCTCTAGACGTTGAGTGGGGTACCGGAATACCCATCGAGCAGTATGCAGAAATATTGCGCAAAGATAGTAATCATCAAATTAAAGCAGTATTGGCCTGCCACAATGAAACAGCAACAGGTGTTGCATCAGATGTAGCTGCGGTCCGCAAGGCTTTGGATGATGCCAAACATCCTGCTTTGTTATTCGTTGATTGCGTCTCTTCCTTAGGCTCGATTGATTTTCGGTTTGATGACTGGAAAGTGGATATGGCCGTATCAGGTTCCCAAAAAGGGATGATGCTTCCACCGGGCCTGGGAGTTCTGTGTGCCAGCCCAAAGGCATTGGCACTTCATGGGCAGGCTAAATTAAAGCGCTGTTACTTTGATCTTAAGGACATGCTTGCCTCAAACCCAGCGGGATACTTTCCTTATACACCGGCAATTCCATTAATGTATGGTTTGATTGAGTCCTTAAAATTGATCGAAGAAGAGGGCCTTGATAACATTATTGCGCGCCATCACTTCTTAGCCTCCGGTGTTCGAGCAGCTGTCTTAGAGGGGTGGCAATTAAAACTATGCGCCAAAGAGCCGAAGTGGTACTCCGATACTGTTTCAGCAGTAATGGTACCCGAGGGCTTTAATGGCGCAGATGTGATTAGTCAAGCATACAAGCGCTATAACGTCTCTCTGGGGGCGGGATTATCGAAGGTTGCAGGCAAACTATTTCGTTTGGGGCACTTAGGTGATATGAATGAAGTCCATCTAATGGCAGGAATTGCCGGTGCTGAGATGGCGATGCTCGATTGTGGCATTAAGGTTAAACCAGGAAGTGGTGCAGCAGCAGCTAGCGAATACTGGCGAAACAATAAAGTCCCATCCGGCTTACTAATTCGTTAAATACAATGGGCCATGTAATGGCCCATTGCTACTCTCGCTCCGCCGCCTCAAGAGTATTCATCAGTAACATCGTAATGGTCATAGGACCAACCCCGCCAGGCACGGGGGTTATATAGCCCGCCACTTCTTTGGCGCTATCAAAATCAACGTCACCACATAATTTTCCATCAGGAAGTCGATTAATTCCAACGTCGATAACAACGGCACCTTGCTTAACCATATCGCCAGTAATCATTTTTGGCTTTCCCGTAGCTACTACTAAGATATCAGCATTTTTTGTATGCTCACTTAAGTTGCGGGTTTTGCTATTACATACCGTAATTGTTGCGCCCGCCAAAAGCAAGAGCATCGCCATGGGTTTGCCGACAATATTAGATGCTCCAACAATGACTGCTTTGGCACCAGTTATTGGGTAATTAATGCTTTCTAACATCTTCATACAGCCATAAGGAGTGCATGGAATAAACTCCGGGGAGCCAACCATCAAGGCGCCTGCATTAGCAATATGAAAGCCATCTACGTCTTTTTCTGGGGCAATAGCCTCCAACACCTTTTTGGAATTAATATGATTCGGTAAGGGGAGCTGAACTAAGATCCCGTTTATCGCAGGGTCGTTATTTAGGGCGTCGATCCGTTTTAGAAGATCCTGTTCTGAATATGTGGCTGGGTAGCGTTCTAGAACAGAATGAAAGCCAACCTCACCGCAAGCCTTGACTTTGCTAGATACATAAACTTGACTTGCGGGATTATCTCCAATTAAGACCACTGCTAGCCCAGGTTTTTGTCCTTTTGACGCAGTAATTTTCTTTGTTCGCTCGAATATTTCACCACGAATTTTTTTTGATAATGCATTTCCATCTATTAACTTCGCAACCATGCTGTCTCCATGTCTTATCAGGGTTATTGCTTATATATCAAACGCTAAATAAGTTTAGCATATATTTATCAAATGATTATTCGTTAAAGTAACCAAATAATGCGAAGGCAGTTATGAATGCATTAATCTCGAGCAGCATTGAATCATTGCCATTAGTAGCAAGAGGAAAAGTGCGCGATCTCTATGCGCTTGGAAATGATTATTTATTGATGATAGCAACAGATCGACTATCGGCTTACGATGTTGTTATGCACGAGGCCGTACCTAATAAAGGTGCAATACTAACTCGCATCTCTAATTTTTGGTTTTCTCAACTTAGCCAAATAATTCCTAATCACTTAACTGGAATTGACCCAAGATCAGTTGTCAAACCACTTGAAATGATTCAGGTCGATAAACGAGCAGTAGTGGTTAAGAAACTAAAGCCAATACTGATTGAAGCTGTTGTGAGAGGATATCTCGCTGGAAGTGCATGGAAAGAGTATCAGTCACAAGGTACTTTATCAGGGCACTGGCTATATACGAATTTACAAATCGGGGATAAGCTTGCAGAGCCTTTGTTTACGCCCGCTTCAAAAGAAGCCAGCGGCTCTCATGACGAGAATATTACATATGCTGAAGTTGAAAATCGGCTTGGCCAAAAGCTTGCATCACAAATTAAAGATATTAGTATTGAGCTGTATTTAGCTGCTGCAAAAATTTCCCTTGAGAAGGGTATGATTTTAGCCGATACCAAATTTGAGTTTGGTTTAGATGGTAATGATCAATTGGTCTTGATGGACGAAGTTTTAACGCCTGATTCTTCTCGCTATTGGCCAGCAGAGACGTATCAGCCTGGCTCCCCCCCACCATCTTTGGATAAACAGTTTTTAAGAGATTGGCTTGAATCAACTCTATTTGTAGGAAAAAAATGGAATAAAGTTGCTCCACCACCTTCAATTCCTGATGACATTCTTGCTCAAGTTTCTTCCCGCTACAAAGAAGTTTCTCTTCGTTTAGGTATCTACGGAAATTAACTACTTTCGTTAAATAAATTATATTTTGATAATTTATTAAATCAATTCCTCACGCCGTTATAGAAAAAATAAGGGGTACAAATCACTGAGAAATTACAGTAATTTAAGAAGATAAGCAATTAAAAGTATCACGTTGGAATATTTATTCATAAACAACAAAATTACCCACTAATTTGAAAATCCAACAAGATAAAAAAGTGATTACGGTAACTTCTGTAAATACGAAAAAATAAATTATTGGCTGTTGACAGTGATCGAGCGATTCCTGCTGCTATATACAATGATTACAAGAAGCAAAGCGATCGCCACATAATCGCTTACTTGAATTTCTTCATCCCAAAAAAAAGCCGAGTAAAAAAGAGTTATTAGTGGTTGCAAAAAGAGTATTTGACTAACATTTGCTACTCCGCCTAGAGATAAACCTTTATACCAAAAGAAGTTAGCTATATACATAGTGATCACCGATAGCAAAAGAAAGGCAATTAGAATCTTTGGTTGCATTAGATTTTCTGTAAGCACATTAACATCATTGCCAGCAAAGAAATATACAAGGGGCGCATTGAATACGAGTGATGTTGCCATAACCCAGGAAATCACATCACGACTATCCATGGACTTTGACAACATGCCAGCTTTTGAGTAGCCGATTGCAGCTGAAATAGAAGCAATCAGGAGACCTATTTCCCCATGGGAAAATTGCCAGTTATTCTTAATTAGCGAGTAAAAAGAAATGACCAAAAAACCAAAAAAAGTAGCCACCCAAAATGGAAAAGGTAATCTCTGGCGGGAGATGTAAGCCCCATATATTGCTGTTAATAATGGAGTAAGCCCTAATACTACCCCGCCTTGGCCAGGCGGAAGATACTGCATGGCATAGGCTGTGCCAATTGGAAATCCAAGACCGATTGAAACAATGATTGGAAACAAAAGGCGTAATTCATATGCTGTTTTTGGGATGTTTGACCGCGTAATAATCAAAAATGCCAGCGCAATAATGCCTGTGAGTGTAGATCGCAAAAAGGTTGTTTCATAGATACCGATTGCTGCTACAACTATTTTCGTTAATGGAAGAGTTAGGGCAAATAAAGAAACTCCGAGGAGTCCTAAAATTAATCCTTGATTTGCCTTCAACATTTTTTGGAACAGCAAAAAGGGTTCTGCATCAAGTTTTGAGGGTAGGGCGTTGTTCTCAGGATACTTTATAGGTGATGACAGTCTACCATCTGATAGGCATGATGTTAGATGAAGGCAGCTTTACTTATTTTTACTCCCAATTAAATAGTGCTTCGACAGGGCAGTTAGGAAGCTTATGTTGATGAGCCATATTTCTTTTGGCAAGCCTCCGCAGAAAGCTCTGGGTGATTGCGTTTGCACCGCTCGACCCGTTGTTCCGGTGTCATGTTTTTCATATTCTGATACATTGCGCGACATTGTTCGACCGACATCTCAGGATGACGTTTTTGGCAATGATCAATCAGTCTCTGCTCTATGCTCGGATCTTGAGCAAAAACAGGACTGATACTACAGATAGTAAGTATTGCAACGATTTGTTGTTTCAATCTCATTATTTATCTCCTAATAGATTTCTCATAATCTAATACCTTATCATTAATTGATAGGATTTGTCAGACTGTATAAATTCCCTTAAGATCGGTCCATGCGGCTCTTATTGATCAAGCTACTTTTGCTTAGCCCTCTATCGTCCCCAATATTTGCGCAAGATTCTAGCCAATGTGGTTTCATCCAAGAGAGTAATTATCGTGCTTTGTGTCGCGCACTCGCAGAGAAGAACGCGAGCCAATGTGGGTTTATTCAAGAGAATGATCTACGGTCGATGTGTCGAGCCATTACCAACAAAGATGCTAGCCAATGCGGCTTCATTAATAATAGCGATCAACGCTCGATGTGCCGTGCATTAACTGTCAGTCGTTAGGTCTTAAGGAAAATCAATGAATATTAATAACCTCGTTTTAATTACAGGCGCTAGTCAAGGAATAGGTCGTGCGATCGCAATCCGCGCGATAGAGGATGGCTACCGCGTGATTAACTTAGATAAGAAAGCACCAAAGACACTATTCAAAGATGAAATCTTTCATCCAATTGATTTGACCGACGTGAAAGCTATTCATGAGCTGATCCCAGCGCTTGTAAAGCATGAGCCCATCGTCCGACTAGTTAACAACGCTGGGTTTATCCGACCTGCAGCACTAGAGGAGACCACTGTGGATGACTTTGATGCCGTTATGGCCCTTAATTTGAGGGCCCCGATGCTCTTGGCTCAACAACTCTTACCCAGTATGCGAGAGGCTAATTTTGGTCGCATTATTAGTATTGCGAGTCGTGCAGCCTTGGGTAAGGAAGAGCGTACGGTTTATGCAGGAAGTAAAGCGGGATTGATTGGCATGACTAAGACCTGGGCGCTGGAGATGGCGCAATATGGAGTTACAGTCAATGCCATTGGACCTGGTCCGATTGCGACTGAACTATTTACCTCCGGCAACCCTCCTGGTGAACCCAAAACAATTAAGATCGTACAAAGTATTCCGGTCAAGCGTATGGGGCAGCCCGAGGACGTTGCTCATGCAGTAGCCTCTTTACTAGACGATCGGGCAGGATTTATTACAGGGCAAATACATTATGTCTGCGGCGGAATGACAGTAGGCCTGAGTAATGCTTCATAGAAAACAAAAAAGGCCTACAAGCCAATTAACCTGTAAGCCTTACTGAATTTGGCTCCCCGACCTGGACTCGAACCAGGGACCTGCGGATTAACAGTCCGTCGCTCTACCGACT
>SXGQ01078629.1_pt1 | contig 10132 bp, 8 predicted proteins | sample 3178371 | NCBI WGS metagenome assembly SXGQ01 (sample SAMN11356859, study PRJNA531348) | freshwater metagenome | isolation source: freshwater sample F1-20 | place: China: Fuxian Lake, Yuxi | collected 2017-12-25 | reverse complement strand
CTGATCGAAAAAAGTCCGCGCGCCCTGCAAATGATCCGCACCGCTCCGGCTGAGCAACGGCTCGCGGTGCAACTCTTCGGCGCGGTGCCCGAAGAAATGCGCGACGCCGCCCTCATCGTAGAGTCGCTGGGCATTGCCTCCGTTGATATCAATATGGGGTGTCCGGTTAAAAAAGTAACCGGCATTGGCGGTGGCTCCGCGATGATGACAGAGCTAGCCAAGACCGCGCGGCTCGTGCGTGGGATGGTCGACGCCGTGAAAATCCCGATCACCGCGAAGATGCGCCTGGGCTGGGATGAAAATAATCTGACCGCCCCAGATCTAGCCCGCGTCCTCGAGGATACCGGCGTGGCCGCAATTTTTGTGCACGGCCGAACCCGCGCGCAGGGTTTCAGCGGAACCGTCAATTTAGCGGGCATTCGCGCCGTGGTGGCCGCGGTGAAAAATATCCCTGTCATTGGTAACGGCGACGTCACCACGCCGGCCGCGGCTCGCCATATGTTCAATGAAACCGGTTGCGCCGGCGTGAGCATTGGCCGCGGGGCCTTTTATAATCCCTGGATTTTTACGCACACCCAGCATTACCTCAAAACTGGCGAGCTCCGGCCCGAAGCTGGCTACCGGGAACGCGTGCACGTCATGCGCCGTCACCTCGATTTAATGATCGAGGTCTTTGGCGAAGATCATGGCTGCCGCCTCTTTCGCAAACCGGCGAGCTGGTATGCGAAACGCTTTGGTCCCGCTAAAGAATTTAAAAAGGGGATTACGCAATTTGGCACCCGCGCAGAATTTGAAGCCCTCCTCGTGAATTATGAAAAATGGCGCGCGCCTTTTCTTGACGCAACGGGTGAGCTGCTTCCGCGCTTTCAGCCAGAACCCATGGTGGCTTCCTTTATGCTCAGCCCAGCAGAACTCGCGCTCCGCCGAGGCGAATCGATTCCCGTGCCGAAAGGACCCGTTGATGTTTGGTGAGCGCGGCCTCATGGTTTCACCTTAGTTTTAAATCTCATGTCTAACGTTATTCACCTCTGGGCAATTTTTCTCGGAACCTTCATGGGGCTGCTCCCCATCATTAATCCCCTCGCGGCCGCCCCAACATTTCTGGCCATTACGGAGGGTGACAGCGATGCCCGCCGCCGCGAGCAGGCCCGCAAAGGCTGCTTCTATATGATCTGTATTTTGGTGAGCGCACTCACTGGCGGCACCTTTATCATGAATTTTTTTGGCATCTCGATTCCTGGCCTCCGCATTGCCGGGGGGATTTTAATGGCGGGTATCGGCATGGGCATGCTGACGAATCAGCAAAAACTCGGCAAACCCGATGAGGAGGAGCGCGAGGCCGCCCGCAAAAAAACCGATATTTCTTTTTCCCCGCTCGCGATGCCGATGCTCAGCGGTCCTGGCTCGATCGCGGTCACCCTCGGCTTCACCTCGCTGGCGACTCATTGGACTGACTATCTAGCGATCATCGCCGGCATTATTTCGATCGCCGCCCTCACCTACGCGATGCTGCGTGTGTCCGGTAAGATTGTGGCGATCATTGGTCCGGTCGGGGTTAACGCGATGACCAAGATCATGGGGTTTCTCATTATGTGCATCGGGGTGCAATTCGTGGTCAATGGAGTGCTGGGCATTGCGACCGATCCCGACCTATTGCGGAGCATTAAGGAAGTGCTCGCCGCGCCTTAAGCGCTCAACGCGCAGGCGCCAACCACGCGACTAATGATGGCGATGCTTAACGGTGGCGCCGGTCTTGTCTTTGAAAATGAGCAGGCGAGTCGCCGGCTCGTAACCGACGAAACTGATACCGAGCGGCTCATTAACTAGCTCGCCCGCGGCATAGGCAGTCCCATCAATCAAGATCCGGGGACGATCGGTGGCACTGACGCCATTAATTTTTAGGCCTTCCACCCAGGCTTTAAAAATTGCGGAGGGGGCCGGGGGCCCGACGGGCGCGGCCGAGGGAGGCGTAACGGCCGGCGCGGGGGCGATGAGCGTGACGGCCGAGACCACGACCGCGGCCGGCGGCGGCGCGGCCAAGACGATCGATGGGCTCAGCGGAGTTACGCGTTCGGCTACCGGCGGCGGCGAGAGCGGCTGAGTTTTTTTCGGCAGGATAAAATAAATCCCGAAGCTCAGCGCCCATAAAAAAACGACTCCGGCAAAAATGAAAATAGATTTTTTGATTGATCTCGGCGCCGCCTGATCGGGAGGCAGTGGGTTCAGCCGCGGCGAAGAATTTTCTGGCGCCGCCCTCGCTGTTTTTGCCGCCAACGGGAGGGCCGGACTTCCCGCCGGCGCCGAGTCAACCGCCGGCAATACACGAACAGAATCCCCCGGGAGCTTGGGCTGCAAACGAAGCTTGGGGACAATGTCGGCACTCATGACTCTTGCGTAGCAGTTCCCCTGCACAGCGGAATCAAAAAGTTAGGGCACCCATGACCATCAGGCTTGAGCCCCAGCGCTAGCCTGACAGCTTAGTTTCTTCATGCAGCGCCCCGCTTTCCCTCTTAGCGGCCAGCCCGCGGTCGCGACGACCCCAGAGTTGGTCCGCGTGCTGGGCCGGTGGTCCCTAACCGCACTGGTGGTTAATGCAGTGATTGGCAGCGGGGTCTTTGGGCTACCGGATGATCTGGTTCGATTTGTAGGGGCGGCGGCTCCTTGGGCCTATGTGCTCGCGGCCGCCGGCATCGCCATCTTTATGGCCGTCTTTGCTGAACTTGGTTCGCAATTCAAGCAGGCGGGTGGGCCGTATCTTTTTGCTCGAGAGGCGTGCGGTCAGTTTTGGGGAATTCAAATGGGCTGGTTTATTTGGTTAGTTCGCCTAACGGCTGCCGCGGCCAACACGAATTTGTTTGTCACCTATCTCGGAGAATTCTGGCCCGGAGCCACTGCGCCCATCCCGCGCATCATGATCATGGCGAGCTTACTGGGCGCCCTGACGTTCACGAATATTCGCGGGATAGACCGAGGCGCTCGGCTCGCCAACTGCCTGACCGCGGCTAAACTTCTTCCGCTAATACTACTGATCGTAATGGGGCTTTGGTGGTCGGGCCCGAGCTGGTCCCAGCCGAGCGTTACCGCCACGACGACTGGCTGGCTCAATGCCGTGCTCGTACTATTGTTTGCCTTCGGCGGCTTTGAAGCTGCCCTAATGCCGCTCGCCGAAGGGAAAAATCCGCGCCGCGATATTCCTTTCGCGCTTTTTACTGGGCTGCTCGTGATCGCCGCCTGCTATTTTCTCACCCAGATTGTCGCCATGCGCACCGTGCCCAATCTTGCGGGGAGTGAACGCCCCTTGGCGGATGCGGCCCGTACCTTACTCGGTCCAATCGGGGCAGCGTTCATCGCCGTCGGCGCCATGATCTCCACCTCCGGCTATCTAAGTGCGCAGATCATCGGCGTGCCGCGCCAAACTTACGCCATGGCCGAACGGGGCGACTTTCCCCCGCTCTTCGCGAGCGTGCACCCTCGGTTTCGCACCCCGTATATTTCTATTTTAATATGGTGCCTGCTGGTGCTGGCTCTCGCCATTTATGGAAATTTTATGTGGAACGCCGTGATCTCCGCGGGCGCCCGCCTCGTCACCTACGCGCTCGCCTGTGTTTCTCTCATCCGCTTGCGTCAGCAGCGACCTCACGCTGACGCCTTCCGCTTGCCGGCCGGTAAGATAATTGCCGTCGCTGGCCTAGCCCTGTGCGGGACGTTGCTCGCCCAGATGAACCTAACCCATGCCGCGGTCATCAGTGGAATTGTCGCGATCGCTAGCCTGAATTGGTTCCTGGTGCGGCGCTCGCCCGCTGATTAAGCCGCCATTGCCATCGATCGCACCCACTGCCTTGCTGCCGCCATGCCCTTGACCAAAGTCGAACTCTCCCGTCTGCGTGACTTGCGCGAGAAAAAAACCCGCGAGAGTGCGGGGCTTTTTGTCATCGAAGGCGAAAAAGTAATCGGCGAATTATTAGCCGCGCATTATCCTCTTTTAGAAATTTATGCGACCGCGGCCTGGTTTAACGCCGCCCCTCGCACGGCAGCGGTCGCCCGCTCCGTGCAACTGATCACGCCAGAGGAAATGGCGCGCGCGAGTCATTTCCCGACGCCCGCCTCTATTTTAGCGGTCGGTAAAATCACGCGTCCCTCCTTGGTTCACGGCACGCTTAACCACGGGCTGACCCTCGCCCTCGATGGCATCCAAGACCCGGGCAATGTCGGCACGTTGTTACGGGTCGCCGATTGGTACGGATTAGATCGCGTCGTGCTATCACCGGATAGCGCAGATCTTTTTTCCCAGAAAGTTATTAACGCGAGTATGGGCTCGTTCGCGCGCGTGACCGTCCACACTCAGCCTCTCGCCGAGGCCTTGGCGGGGTGCACCGCGGCGGTGCTCGGCTGCGATCTGCAGGGCGATCAAGTGCATGCCCTCGGCCCTCACCGCCATGCGGTGATTGTGATCGGGAGCGAAGGTCGCGGCTTGTCGCCGGCCGTGCAGGCGTGCGTGACCCAACGCGTCACGATCCCTCGCTATGGCCATGCTGAATCACTGAATGCCGCCGTGGCGGCAGCGATTGTTTGCGATAATCTCCGCCGCGTCACGTCGACACCCTAAAGTTTCCGCTTTAGTTTTTTTTCTGCGTGATCCAAGCGCGCACATTCTCTTCCAAGAGGTCGAGCGGGACAGCCCCATTTTTTAACACGAGGTCGTGGTACTCACGCAAGTCGAAGGCGGCCCCCAATTGTTTTTTAGCCAGCTCCCGCAATTCGAGAATTTTGAGCATGCCAATTTTGTAGGCCGTCGCCTGACTGGGCCAAACAATGTAGCGATTGGTCTCGGTAAAAATATCCCGCTCGGGATTGGGCGTGTTCTGGCGGAAATATTCCATGACCTGAGCGCGCGTCCATTTTTTGGCGTGCAACCCCGTGTCAACCACCAGCCGCACGGCCCGCAACAATTCATCATAGAGTCGGCCGAAATCCTGATAGGGATCTTGGTAATAACCAAACTCCTTGGGGAAATATTCTGCGTAAAGCGCCCAGCCCTCCGCGTACGCCGTATTACCGCCATACATCCGAAACTTAGGCATGTTCTTTAACTCCTGGGCGATCGCGATCTGCATGTGATGGCCCGGGATGGCTTCATGGTGAGCCAACGTTTCCATTTCGAAAATAGGCACGCCGCGCATGTCGATGGTATTAACATAATACGCCCCAGGGCGCGTACCATCGGCGGAAGGTTGCTCATAGAAAGCGCCCGCCGAACCTTGTTCACGAAAAGGCTCCACCGGTTTCACGACCAACGGCGCCTGCGGCTTGGTGATAAAAAATTCATCTAAGCGGGCGCGCATCGCGTCGATGATTTGATTCGCGCGTTTAAGATAGGCTGCTTTCCCCGCCGGGGTCGTGGGATAATAAAACTGCGGGTCCTCTTTGATGAATTTAAAAAAAGCCTGTCGATCCCCTTTAAACCCAACCTGCTGCATGATGGCCGCCATATCCTGATGAATGCGCGCCACCTCGCTCAGTCCCAATTGATGAATTTCCGCCGCGGTCAATTGCGTGGTGGTCGAGCCGCGCAGAGCGAAAGCGTAATAATCAAGACCGTCCGCAAACTTCCACACGCCATCATCATCGGTTGCGATCTGTTGCTGCGCCACGAGCACTTTGATTAATTTTTCGTAAGCCGGCCCCACCACTTCTACAAGCGCTGCTCGCGCCTCGGCCAATAAACTGACTCGGGTGGCCGCATCGATCGAGGACAAGGCGCCGACTTTGGTGGAGAAATCTTCCCACAAGGCACTGGATTTTTCGGTCGGCGCAAAGGGCTGACCACTGATCACCTCTTTGATCGACTCGATCACTAAAGGAAACACGAAGCGCGGCGGAATAATATTCTTTGCGGCCCGGAGCTCCACCCCAGCAATGAGCTGATCAAATAACCGGGCCAGCCCCCGCAACCGCGCGATGTAGGCGCGGGCCTCCGCAACGGTGGTAATCGGATGATAATTAATTAAAAAAGCCGCCGCTTCCGAATGCAGCCCCGACATCTGGTTGAGCGGATAATTGTAATGCCGCCACTTCCAGCCCTCGATACTCCGCTCCGCGTCTTTAACAAACATACGGTAGCTCACCTTGGCCTGATCATCGAGGAGCGCAAAATTGATTTGCTGCTTCAACTCGGCAAAATGCTGCACCGTCAGCGCGAAATCTTCGAGCGCCCGCGCCTCGGAAATATCATCCCATTGGTCCATGTCTTTTTTTATCCCTAAGGCCCCCATCGTCATCGGACTGCGCGCGACGGCCTCATCAAAGACTTGGTCGAAAAAAGCATTGGCCTTCGCCGATTCGGCCGCGACCGCCGCGGCGGCTAGTGGTTCGGCCGCGCGAGCGGCCACTCCCGGAGTCAGCAGCGGCAGCAGCAGCGCGCCACTCAACAGCCCGCGATAAATATTTTTCATAAAAAATTAATTAAGTCGCCCGCCAGCCCTCGTGGATTTGACCCAAAGAGTGCGTGTTACCAAGCCCGCTGCGCATCAGCAATCATCTGTTGCAGCACAGGGAAACGAATCTCCCCGTAGTTAAAAGCAACCCGCAGTTTGCCGTCACGAAAAACCCACGTGGTGGGAATCCACGTCACCGGCAGACCCAAAAAAGTATTAAGCCGATCCGCCACCAAGCGCGAAGCATTGGGGTGATTGCGCAGTACCAAATTCGGCTGGGGGCCGAGCCCGCCGGCGGTGAGGGCCGAGCCCGGACTTTGCCCGCCGTGCCAAATGTTTAGGAGGACAAATTTAACCGATGGATTAGCCGCGATGAACTGCGCCCAACCCTCGGGCTTAAGCTCGGCTTGGCAATTTGAGCACCAGGGTGCCCAAAAATGCACCACCGTCGTCACCGTAGGGCTGGCCACGATTGCGCCGATTTCTTTTTCGAGATCGGCCGCCGGATTTTGCGCGGAGAGCCAGGGGGCGAAGGCCAGCGCTACCAATAAAATAAAATGCTTCATCGAATTAACGCTGCGCGCCCGCTGAAGCTTTTCCAGCCCCAATTTCTGCAGAGATTTTTACGGGGCCCCCTTGTGCAAGACGACCGGGACAGATTTCTTGCGCAACTTAAGATTGAGCAGCTCCACCCCGAACGAGAAGGCCATGGCGAAGTAAATATAGCCTTTGTTGACGTGCTGATGCGTGCCCTCCGCGACGAGCGTCACCCCAATCAAGAGCAAAAAAGACAGCGCGAGCATTTTTAACGTAGGGTGCTCGTGCACGAAGTGGCTAATCGCGTCCGCATATCGCAGCATAACTCCGAGCGCGATCACGACGGCCGTAATCATCACCCAGAGCGTGTTGGCCATCCCGATCGCGGTGATCACGGAATCGAGGGAAAAGACGATGTCGAGTAGCAGGATTTGCACGATGACCGCATTAAATTTGGCGGGGCTTTTTTTCTGCGCGGTAGCCTCAGCGCCCTCTAACTTTTCGTGAATCTCCATGGTGCTTTTCACCATGAGAAAAAGCCCGCCGCCGAGCAAAATGAGGTCGCGGCCAGAAACGCTAAATTCACCCACCGAAAAAATCGGGGCCGTTAATTTAACCATCCACGCCAAGCTGCAAAGCAGCAAGATGCGCGTGACTAAGGCGAGCATGAGGCCGGTTTTACGCGCTTTTGCCTGCTGCTCCGCCGGGAGTTTGCCGGCCAAAATTGAAATAAAAATGACGTTGTCGATGCCGAGTACAATCTCGAGGGCGGTCAACGTGATCAGGCTAATCCAAATTTGCGGGTCTGTGATCAATTCCATAAGGCGGCGAGTCAGGGCACCCGCCGCGCCCGCGTCAAGTGGGGCCGCACGGTAAACTTTCGCTTTTTTTCCACTCGCACCGTGGCAGCTGTGCGGGGCTGAACTTACGGCGCGAGCCCGACCAAGCTCAGGCCAAAGCGCAGCCAAAGCGGAATCGTAAAGAGCGCCAAAACGGTCGTCCCGACAATAATCTGGACCGCGACCAAGGGCTGACCGCCATAGACGCGGGCCACAATCACGGATACCACCGCCGCCGGCATTGCGGCCTGAACGACGAGCACGCGCTTGAGTTCAATCGAGCAAGGCGCCCAGTAAACCACACTGAGCAGCAGTAACGGCAGCAACGCGAGCCGCAGCAAACAAGCGATCAGAGTTACGCGGGGATTAACCAATTGCTGCGGATCGGTGAGGTGGGGCGCTAAGCTCACCCCCGACATGAGCAATCCCAGCGGGATCGCGCACCCGGCCAAGGCATGAATAAAATTCATCACCAGGGTCGGCAGCTGATCGGCCACCCCAGTTAAGTTGGCCCCGACCGCGAGCAGGAGCGCCACTAGGGGGGCGTTGATTAATTTACGCCAGCCCGCGAGCGGGGATAAACCGCTGACAACCAAAACCCCGCCCGTCCAAATTGCTGCCTCTAAGCCAACGTTATAAATCAACAGTACCGCGCGACTTTCTGGACCAAACAGAGCGTCCATGAGTGGCAGTGGCAGATAGCCATAATTAGTTAGGCCCACCGTTAGGGCGAAAGTCCGGAGTCCGTGACCGATGGTTAATCCGAGCGCGCGGGCCACATACCAACCGATGACCATCGATAACAGCGTCAGCCCAAATCCAAGCAACGGCGGCAATAATAAGTTGCCCGGTTGCCGCAACGCCGGGTTCAGCGCCACGGATTCAAAAATAAGACAGGGGGTGGTGACCGTGAGGACCAAATTAAACAAGCTCCCCTCGGCGGCTTCCGTGATCAGCCGCGTGCGCCGCAATCCGACCCCCAAGGCGATCATGGCGAAGACCGGTAAAATGGTGAGAAACAGCTGACCGTAAGACATCATACGGAGGTTAGATTGGTGACACCGTCGCGGGCAAAGCCAGAGTAAATCGCGCTCACTGCGCCATCGCTTGGCCTGCTAGCCATCCGCCGGTCCAAGCCGCTTGGAAATTAAATCCGCCGGTAATTCCATCAACATCCAAGACCTCTCCCGCAAAATGGAGTCCGGGCACGAGGCGGCTTTCCATGGTCTTAAAATCCACCTCGCTCAATCGCACCCCGCCGCAGGTCACAAATTCCTCTTTGAAAGCGCTCTTACCGGTGACGGCAAACTCGCCTGCGCCCACCTGCGCCGCCAACGCCCGCAAGGCCGCGCCTGAGGCCATCGCCCACTGCGTCTCGGGAGCGAGGCCGGCGGCGATTAATAATTTTTCCCACAAGCGCAGCGGCAAACCCACGGGACACCAGGTCGCCACCTGTTTCTTAGGATGCGTAGCGCGCGCTTGCTCCAATGCCGCCAGCAACGCCCCGGCGCTAAACGTCGGCGCCCAGTTGACGAGCAAAGTAAATTGATAACTGCAGTCGTGCAGGATCCGCGCGCCCCACGATGAAAGCTTGAGAATCGCCGGGCCGCTTTGACCCCAGTGCGTAACCAGCAACGGCCCGCTCGCCTGCAAATTTGTGCCCCGCACCGCAGTCAAGGCATCCTCCACCGCGACCCCCGCGAGACCTGCTAAACGCGGATCCTTGATGTGAAACGTAAACAGCGAAGGCACCGGCGGCTCGATCGTGTGACCGAACTGCTGCGCGAAGGTAAAGCCGAGATTAGTTTGGTTGCCGCCGGTCGCGAGCAGGAGCCGATCACTCGTCACGACTTCCCCAGTTGTTAAGGTGACTTGAAAAGGACCAGCCTCACCGGGCCCGGCCGGAGCCAGCCGCCGCACTGATTTAATGCCCGTCTGCAAGACGAGCGACACCCCCGCTCGCTCCGCCGAGCCGCGCAAGCAATCGATTATCGTCTGCGCATTGTCCGTCACCGGAAACATCCGCCCATCCGCCTCAATTTTTAGCGTCACCCCGCGCTTTTCAAACCAATCGACCGTATCCCGCGGCTGCCAGCGATGAAAAGCTCCGAGCAATTCCCGCGAACCGCGCGGATACCGTTGCACTAATTCGCGCGGATCAAAACACGCATGCGTCACATTGCAACGACCGCCGCCGGACACTTTCACTTTCGCTAACGGGTGCGCGGTCGCCTCATAAATCGTCACGCGCGCATGCGGATTGGCTTCCGCACAAACGATGGCCGCAAAAAATCCGGCGGCTCCCCCACCGGCGATGATGAT
>SXGQ01091327.1_pt1 | contig 10133 bp, 6 predicted proteins | sample 3178371 | NCBI WGS metagenome assembly SXGQ01 (sample SAMN11356859, study PRJNA531348) | freshwater metagenome | isolation source: freshwater sample F1-20 | place: China: Fuxian Lake, Yuxi | collected 2017-12-25 | reverse complement strand
TGCCCAGGCGGAGTTGCTTCAGGGCATTGGCGAACGCTTCCATTGATTCCAGCCGGGCAGCTGGGTTCTTCGCCAAGGCCCGAATGACAAGCGTCTCGAGTGGTCCCGAAAACGCAGACCGGATTGTCCCAAGTGGTCGTGGTGTTTCATACACGTGCTTCATCATGATCGAAGCGGGCGTGTCACCCTGGAAGGGCGGCCGGCCCACCAGCAGCTCGTAGAGGATGATCCCGAGAGAGTAGATGTCGCTGTACGGGCCGGCTGGCTCGCCTTGTGCCTGTTCGGGAGAGATGTACTGGACCGTCCCCCAAACGGTGCCTGGTTGCGTCAACTGGAGGTCGGATGCGGCTTGTGCAAGGCCGAAGTCGGCAACTTTCGCGTGGCCCTCCTCGGACAGGAGGATGTTCTGGGGCTTGAGGTCCCGATGAACCAGCCCCCTACGGTGTGCGAAGGCCATGCCCGCTGCGATCTCGATCGTCAGCGTGACTGCCGTGTCAATCGCGAGGGGGCCCTTTGCAATCAGGTCGGCGAGCGTCCTGCCCGGCAGGAGTTCCATGACGATGAATGGCCGGTCACCGGCAACACTCCCCAGACCACCAAGGTCGTGCACCTGCACGAGGTTCGGATGCGACATCGAACCAGCGAGGGTCGCTTCACGCCTGAACCGTTCCAGGAACTCAGGTTCCGAAGCGTACTGGGTTCGGAGGATCTTTACCGCTACGTCGCGGGAGAGCGTCTTGTCGTGCGCAATGAAGACTTCCGCCATCGCACCGGCCCCGATTGCCTCGCCGAGCAGGTATCGGTCGGCCACGAGCGCCCTTGCGTTACGGCCTCCGCTTGAGAACCATCCTTTCACGCCGGTGTGCCAATCATCGCCCCGACCGTTTCCTCGTCTGGATGCGCGGTGGTCAGGTTTGCATGCGTGGCCATGGCCGGGAAGCCAAGCGTGTGAAAACCGGCTGGTGACCGTGTGGGGTGGCAAAACGAGGCATCCCTCAGGAGGCAACCCGCCACCGGCTGGCCCGCAGGGGCACGATGTGCTGGCACCTCGGCTTTGAAGGAGGGGCGTCCCGGATGCGATTGCGGCGTCTCTGCCCAAGGGGAGGGTTCGAACGAGACGAATGGCCGGCAGTGCATGCGCATGGCCATTGTAGAACGGTTCGGGAAAGTCATTCGGCGTGGCGTGGGATGTCCGTTAGCACAGTGGATTCCGGGACTGTGAGCGAAGCGAATGCAAACCGGGCAGCGCCGGTGTGGGGTGGAAAAAGGGGGCCGGGGCACTCGTCATCATTCCAACGAGGCAAGTGCGTCCCGCGCAGCGGCCTGCTCGGCAGCCCGCTTTCCCGTACCTTCACCGTAGCCGAGGATCTGATCGCCACTCCGCACTTGCACACCGAACCGCTCGGCGTGCACCGGTCCGTCACGTGTCACTACCACGTATGTCGGAGTGTGACCGCTTGTCGCCTGGACAAGTTCCTGCAGTCGCCCCTTCACATTCGCCGATTGCAGCTCGAGCACGATCTCGGCAAGCCGAGGTTCCAGGAGGCGTCGAACAACGGCCCTCGCTCCTCTCATGCCTCCATCCGTGTATGCGGCTGCAACGATTGCCTCCACGGTTCCGGCAAGGATCCGCGGTCGCCCGCGACCATCAAGGGTGCCCTCACCGCGGCTTGCCCTGATGAACCGGGCAAGTCCAATTCCCTCCGCAACCATTGCCAACCCCGCGGTCGAAACCATGAGAGCACGGAGAGCAGTGAGCTGACCCTCCGGCGCATCTGGAAAGCGCTTGATCAGCATGTCGGCAACCACGAACTGCAATATCGCGTCGCCCAGAAATTCGAATTGCTCGTTGGAGACGGTCGCATCAGGCCTGTCTGGCGGTTTCTCGTGCAAGTACGAACGGTGGGTCAGCGCGACCGTCAGGTGGCCCAGGTTCTTGAACTGGACCCCCAGCAACTCGGCAAGTACCGTCTCGTCGAGGCGCAGTTCCGTGGGTGTGGGAGGTGGCGACGTCATTGGCCACCGTCCCAGTCCGCTGATGTGGCGCTGCTTGGGCGTGGTCGGACATTACCGCCTTCAATTGCTACCTTCGGCTGAGTGGTACGGGGATAGAACGTGTCGTAAAGCAAAACTCCAACGAGGATCGTGACGACCCCCGCCAACGCGCCACCGAGAACGAGTGCGATCGTCCCCCGGTCCGCTTCGGGCCATGGGATGCTGTCAATCACGCCGATCAGAGCGACCGCAACCGTCACCCGCATCGTGAACCGGAGTCCGTCTCTAAGGAAGCGGGACAGCATCTCAACTCCCGGAACCATTGCCTTGCACCGCATGGCTTATGCATCGCCACGCTACCTTGGGCAAGCATGCACGCGCCCGACCTGTCTCCCTTGCGCAGTCTACCACCATGCGGATGCCCAACCACGAAACGCGATGGCCTGGCACGTCCACGCGCAACCGATCTGCCCGGGACAAGTGTGGCTGGAATGCCTTGCGCTTCTGGCGATAGACTTTCACGGTGGTCATCGGGGTGTGTAGGTTCGAATTGCTGATTGAAGACAACCGCTCACTCAAGGGCAAGCGCTCAGTGATCCGTCCACTTGTGGCCCATGTGCGTCAACGGTTCAATGTCGCGATTGCCGAAGTTGATGGCCACGACGATTGGCAACGCGCCGTCTTGGGGTTTGCGGTTGTGTCGACCGACGCCGCCCAGACCAGCCGGATGGTTCAGTCGGTGATCGACTTCATTGAAAAGGACGCCGACGCTGCGCTCGGTCTCTACGAGGTTGAACACATCCACGCATTCTGACTGCGCCTCGTCACCGGTCAGTGTTCCCGGGCCGGTCCGGGCAGGGCGAGGTTGACCGCCCGCTCCCACTCAAACTCCCCGCCACACGGATGCTGATGTTCGGTGGCGCGTCGAAGCCAAAGCAAGAACTCGACGTTGCCGGCTTGACCACGGATCGGCGACGACACCAGTCCGTGGGGGACGAGACCCAACGTCGCACCCGTTCTGGCGACGATGTCGAGGACATTGCGGTGGACCACTGGGTTGCGCACCACGCCTCCCTTTCCCACCAGTTCCGGGCCCGCCTCGAACTGTGGTTTCACCAGTGCCACGATGTCTCCGCAAGGCGAAAGAACGCGCGCCACCGCGGGCAAGATCAGTGTCAATGAAATGAAAGCAACGTCGATTGTCACGATCGAACCCAATTCCGGGAGTGTGGTCAGCCCGGGGCGTGTGTGTTCATCAGCTGACCCTGCCGTTGGGCCGTGCAGGAACCGGGCATTCACGCCTTCCATCACAACCACGCGGGGGTCAGTCCGGAGGGTCCACGCGAGTTGGCCATGGCCGACATCAACTGCATAGACGCGGGCAGTCCCTCTTTGCAGCAACACATCGGTGAACCCCCCGGTGCTTGCGCCGATGTCAATTCCCACTCGCCCCGCCGGATCAATGGCGAACGTTTCAAGGGCATGAGCCAACTTGAGGCCACCTCGCCCAACGTACCTGTGTGGGTTCGAGATCTCGATGGTTGCGTCAGCCGGCGTCGGGGTCGATGGCGCGGTTGCGCGATGACCGTTGACCATGACTTCCCCGGCCACGATCAGTCGACGGGCACGCTCCCTGGTGGTTTCCAAACCCCGCGCGACGACAGCCACATCGAGCCGCATGCGGCCCGTCCTCGACGTTGAGTAGGCGCGACGGCCACGGGCATCTTCCATGAGAATGGCTGCCTCGTGGCGGGACGGTGCAGGCGTCTGCTGTTCGGGTATCGTCACTGTTCGAAGTGTGCCATCGGTCACCAGGATGAGGCGACGGGTTCTCTTGGGGTCAGGGATATGTGCGTCGGTGGACTTCAATCCCATCGCGATCGAGCACGACGACGGCGCCACCACCGTCGGGCCAGAAACTTCGCCGACCGAGCACGACGCGACGTGGCCCGGCGTCGGCTGGCACGCCTGAGCCACTCAGGAAAGTGATTGAGGTGCCGGGTTCGATTGCGAGGCCGGAAGGCAGGGGATGCCGGGTCGATGAAGTTGCAGAGCGCAGTGCCCAGCCCGAAAGATCCTGCGACGCCGTTCCACGGTTGGCTACCACAACCTGTTCGATCCCTCCGATCGCCGTGACCTGCTCGATCTGGATGCTGGCGCCCGTCGCGCGCGTGCCGGCAGTTGAGCGCGAAGCGGTCGGTCGGTCGACACGGGTCACGGCAGGTTCCGGCACCGGCGCAACCCCCGCACCCTCGTTCGCCGGGACAACCGGGGTCAGGGTGGGAGTAGCTTGCGATCGGGTGACCGTCGTGATCGGTTGCGAAGGGAGCGGGTTGTTCGTCACTCGAGGTCCGTCGCCCGCTGGTGCACCCCCTGGGATCAGGCGCCACCCAACCGACGGCACCGGCCCTCGCACCACGAGTTGGTTCCCGACAAGCCGGTCAGGCGCGAGCGCGTCCTCCGGAAGCGCACCCCCGAGACGAAGCACGAGACCGACGCGCGCCAAAGTCGGTTCAGCAACTGTGGTCCCGTCTTGGGCCAGTTCGTACTCCATCGCGCCACGCTCGAACCGCTGCCTCCGCCACGGTCCGGTGACCAGGGTCAGCGAAGCCGGGAGACCCAAGAGTTCCATGAGCAGCGGTTTGGCGGTGGGGTCCGTCGGTTCACCATCGGCAGGTTCTCCAGACGTGCCACGGTAGTACCGGTCCCGGAACCGTGGGTCGGTGAGCCAAGCCAGCCGGTGAAAGGCCTCGGGAGCAGTCAAGGCCGTTGGCACGGCGGTTGGCAGGCCGATCTCGGCAAGGTAGGGGTCGATGCCCGATTGTCGAATGAAATCGCCCGCTGGAAGTACGGTCACCTGATCGTCTCCCGGACGCCAGCCCAGGGTGACGCGTTCGAACGTCTGGGTGGTCCATCCATCGGCTGTCACAGCTGGACGGGCGACCGGGCTTCCAAGAATAGCTCTTCCTCCAAATCGCGAATAGGCTGATGCGAACGCGGGTCCGGAAGGTTCATCGACAACCGCGTATCCGGCATTGGGGGCGAACAAGGGATGAAACCATCCGTTTGCAATCGGGACCGGCTCGGGATTGATGTCAAAGGTGTCCAGGTCACGGACTGCACCTTCACCGAGACGGGCGGCAAACGTCTCCGCCAACCTCCCAATCCGAGAATAGGGCTGACTATCCGCCCCCGTCTGACCGGAGCCGTCGTCGGCAAGGGCTTCGCCAGGCCAGAGGGCGATAGCACTCACTACCGCGGTGAGGAGAACCGAACGTCGGTTTTCCGGTGAGTTTGGACGTCGGGCGGGCGTGGTGGCGAAAGCGTCGTCGGCAGCGGCGATTGGACGCGAAGAGGCAGCGCTGACAATCATTTTTTGGTCATCCGGCGTGCCGGGTGTTCAGGTGTGATGCCGTCGGTGCCGTTCGCACCGGGCGTAAACCCGCCGCGGTGGCGTAACTCGCCATGTGCCCTGTCGCCAGCGTACGCCGGGACGGGGTCTCTTGCAACACTGGCGCCAATGAGGCACTACACTCCAGCAGTGTGGGTGCGCCCAACTTGTCAGCGGTGCAACGATTTTTGAAGGATCGGGTGTGGAAATTGCGAGTGGGGCACAGGCATTTAGTAAACCGTAAACGCGAGGAAAACATTTGTTCGGTAGCGTCGTAATCTCGGGACCGGAGTTTTTGGGAAGTGCCACGACGTCGTGCCGGTCTCGTAGCTTGTTGACAAATTAGATCGCTTGCAGCGACCCCGTGTCGCGGTCAGGAGTGTGCCAATGGGTCTCACGCGTCTTTCCCTTGCGAGGCCAGTCGCAATCGTCATGCTGTTCGCGGCTTTGGTGGTGCTTGGTCTCCAAAGTTACGGCCGCCTCGGCGTGGATCGCCTCCCACCCACAAACTTCCCGAACGTTGCGGTAAACGTCACTTACGTTGGTGCCTCACCGCGTGACATTGAAACGCTCATTGCCATCCCGCTTGAAAAGGCAGTAGCCGGGCTCCGGGGCGTCGAGTCGATTAGCTCCACTTCGTCCCTCGGGTCGGCGAGGCTCAGCATCAGCTTCACCGAGGACACAAACCTCGACCAGGCGGCGATCGACGTCGAAAAGCGACTCGCAGCCGTGCGCAATCAGTTGCCGGCTGACGCGTCCGCGCCCTCGGTCGTCAAGGCCGACTTCCAATCCTTCCCGATCATGAATATCGTGATGTCCGGAGGCGGACGTCTCACCACCGCGCAGCTCTACGACCTGGGCATTGAGCAGGTCCAGCCACAACTGCTTCAGGTCGACGGTGTCGCCGACGTGAGCGTTTCGGGCGGGCGCCAGCGTGAAATCCAGGTTCAGGTTGACCCAGTGCGTCTGAGAGCGTTCGACATCAGCTTGCAACAGGTGGTGACCTCTCTGGGTAGCGAGAATGTCAACGCGCCATCCGGAACTCTGCGGGTTGGGAATGCTGAGCCGAACGTACGGTTCACCGCGCTCGCCCAGAATGTTGCCGATCTGAAGAACATTGTGGTGCAGCGAGGGGGTGGTGGTGCCGGTGGTTCGGTGGTGCCCGCGGTCTACGTCAAGGACATTGCCGACGTGGTGGACACCTACGCGGAACTGTCCCGACTGCAGCGCTTCAATGGCGAGGAGGCGGTGGGGATCACGGTCACCAAGCAACCTGACAGCAACAGCATCAAGGTCGCCGACGGTGCCCGAGCCACCATTGCTCGCCTGCAGCTCAGTGCGCCCCAAGGTGTCTCATTCCGGATTGCCAATGACACGACCAAGTACACGCGTGACGCGCTGAAGGACGTTCAGGTTGACCTCGAGCTCGCAGTCATCATCACTGGCGCAGTCCTGATGGTCTTCCTGCATTCGTGGCGGAACACGATCATCGTCCTTTTGGCAATCCCCACTTCGCTTATCAGCACATTCCTGGTGATGTACTTCATTGGGGTCACCCTCAACTTGATGAGCCTGCTTGCTTTGGCACTGCTGATCGGCATCCTGGTCGACGACAGCATCGTGGTTCTGGAAAACATTCATCGGCGCCTCGGCCTCGGCGAGACCCCGATGGTCGCCGCCTTGCGGGGGCGGTCGGAGATCGGACTGGCGGCTATCGCCATCACCCTTCTCGACGTCGTGGTGTTTGCCCCGATTGCATTCGTGACCGGCAACATTGGGAGCCTGTTCAGGCAGTTTGGCGTGACCATTGCCGTAGCGACGCTCTTTTCGCTCCTTGTCTGCTTCACGTTGACACCGATGCTTGCCTCCCTTTGGCTGAAAGAGCATGAGCGGGATGGCGACGATGAAGGCACGGTCGCGGCGTTCACGGGTGGCTTCGTTGCGATGGCGACGGGCATCTACGGCGCACTTGCCTTTCTGGGGGACAGGTTCGCGGGACAAACCGTTCCTGTGCCGGCTTGGATCACGAACCTCATCAAGAGCGCCACCGGTGTGCAAGCGACTGCAGGTGGAGGGTTCGGCGCGGCGCCGGGCGCACCAGCTGCTCAGCAGACATTGGAGTTGGGAGGGCTCGTTGCGCTCGGAATAGGGATCGCACTCTTCCCCGTTGGTTGGTTTGTCCTCAGGCCACTGGCCCTTGTGGCGATGCGCGGGTTCCCGCGAGCCTGGGATGCCGGATACGGGGTCATCGCCCGGGGGTATGGCGCCATCCTTCCCGGAGTTATCCGCTTGCGGTTCCTCGTCGTTCTCGCCGGAGCAGGCATGCTCTGGGGAACGTTGGCAATGGTTCAGGGCAACGTTGTTGGCTCCGAGTATGCGCCCCGCGAAGACGAGAACCAGATCTCAATGACCTTGCGCATGCCGCCGGGGGTCACCCTTGAGGCGACAGATCGCGTGACGCAGCAGGTTGAGAGCGTCGTCATGGACAAGAACCGCTTTCCCGAGGTGAAGTCGGTGTTCACTTCGGTCGGGAGCGGTGGTGGTGGGTTCGGTGGCGGAGGCGGACGTTCCAGCAACTTGGCGATCGAGCTGGTTGACCGTAGCTTGCGATCACGGACCGTCTGGGATATCCAGACCGAACTCCGTTCACTCGGAGCGGGGTTGCCTGATGTGACGGTCGGTACGAGCCTTCCAGCCGCACTAGGTGGCGGTGGTGGCGGTGGTGGAAACGTCAGCGTTCGCATCATCGGCCCAGACCCGGAAGTGCTCGGGCGGATCGCAGACCAGTACGAGGCCCTTCTGAGGCGTACGCCCGGGATTGCAGAGGTATCCAATTCCGGCCAGTCGGGAGTTCCTGAATTACGCGCGACCGTCCGGCGCACCCAGGCATCCGACCTCGCGGTCACCAGCACGGCGGTGTCGCAGGCAATGCGGACGGCCATTCAGGGCACCGTGGCCACCCAACTCCGCGTCCAGGATCAGGCACAGGCGGATGTTCGTGTGCTCGTGGGGCGTGACCAGTCGGGTAAGCCACTGAATATCGAGGACGTGCCAATCCTCAGCACAAGAGGAAGCCTGGTCAGGTTGGGACAGGTCGCCACCATTGAGAGCGCGACCGGCCCTTCGCAGATCAACCGCTCGGACCGGAACCGGTCGGTGAACGTTAGCGGTCCGGTGGTCGGGCGCCCACTCAGTGAAGTGGCAGCCGAGGTGCGTCAGGGGCAGGCGTCGATCCCGTTGCCGTCCGGCTACCGCGCGGTTGTCGGCGGTGCTGTCCAGCAGCTCGACCGGGCAATCTCGGCATTGACCGGAGCGTTCGGGCTCAGCCTCGTGCTGATGTATCTGCTTATGGCTGCTCTCTACAACTCGTATCTGTCGCCGTTCATCGTGCTGGCATCGCTGCCATTGGCGATGGTTGGGGCACTTGGTGGCCTATATCTGTTCGACAAGACGCTGAATATCTTCAGCTTGATCGGCATCATCATGCTTACCGGTCTGGTGAGCAAGAACGCGATCCTGCTGGTTGACTACGCCACTACCCTGCGCAACGAGGAAGGGTTGTCCGCCCGCGAGGCACTGATACGTGCCGGGCCAATCCGTCTCCGCCCCATTCTGATGACTTCGGCCACGTTGGTGTTCAGCATGCTGCCGATATTGCTCGGGAAAGGGCCGGGGGCTGAATCGCGTTCACCGGTCGCTGCCGTGATAACCGGGGGAATGATCACCAGCACCCTGCTGACCCTGATCTTCGTCCCGGCGCTCTACACGTACTTCGACGACCGTGCGAACCTTCCGGGCCGGTTCACGGCCTGGCGTGCGCGCCGACGCCCGGGCGGGGCGTCAGTGACATCTGGCGAAACGGCCGCGGGCGAAACGGTCTCGGGCGTGCAACCGGTGGGCGTTGCCGGTCATGAAGGTGCTGCTTCCGGACTGAGCGCCTCGGTTGCAAGAGTTGCGGTCGTCGGGAGTGCCGACAATGGCGACTAATCAGGCCGCCGTGATTTCCTCCGCAGGACGGAACGAAGTTCCTGTCGACCCCGTCAATCAGACCGATCAGTCGGTACCAAGTTAGAGGAAACCCGCCGTGAACAATGCTCCGCGTACTTATCACCGCCAGGCCGTTCTCGTCGGCACACTCGCCATTTTCCTGCTTTCATGCGGTGGCGGAACTCCGGCGCCGGTGGCTGGTGGTGGACAGGCAGGTGCGACCGGCGCGCCGGCTGCTTCAGGGGCGAGCGGACAGCCCCAAAGCATTCCGGTGACGGTCCAGAAAGTTGTGCAGGACAGCATTGAGGTCAAGTCGCCCTATGGTGGGTCGATCGCTCCGAAAGCGCAGGTAAACATCCTGCCCAGGGTTGCTGGCCGGATTGTGAGGACCGCAGCTGAAACCGGCTCCGTTGTTCGGGCGGGAGACGTCCTCGCCGAACTCGATCACGCGACCCTTGACGCGCAGATTGCGCAGGCGCGAGCAAACGTTGCCGGTGCAGTGGCGAACATCGCCGCTGCGACAGCACGCTTGGACATTGTCAAGGCTGGTGCCAAGCCCGACGATGTCGCCGCCTCACAAGCTGCGGTTGACCTTGCGCGTGTGAGGCTGGATCAGGCACTCGCCGGCGTGCGCGATGAGGATTTGCGTGCTGCAATCGCCTCGGCCGATGCGGCCCGCACCCGCCTTGAGGCCGGACGTACCGGTCGCCAGGAGGACATCCAGGCTGCCCAAGCGGCTGTGGACGCGTCCAAGATCCGC
>SXGQ01682942.1_pt1 | contig 10134 bp, 10 predicted proteins | sample 3178371 | NCBI WGS metagenome assembly SXGQ01 (sample SAMN11356859, study PRJNA531348) | freshwater metagenome | isolation source: freshwater sample F1-20 | place: China: Fuxian Lake, Yuxi | collected 2017-12-25 | reverse complement strand
TACAACTCTGTCTCGCGTAAGAAACAGCCAAAGTCAAAACCAATCAGTCATGACTTGCCGCGATTAGAAACGATTGTGTCGGATGCTGTCGGCTCGCATGGGCCGGCTGTGATTGAGTGGGCATCTACGCATTTAGGTGTTGAGCTGATGCCCTGGCAACGTCACGTTTTGACGCAACAGTTTGCGTTTGACAAAGCTGGTCGCTGGTGCAACCGCACGTCGCTGATTAGTACGGCACGTCAGCAAGGCAAGTCAGTATGCATCGCTGCCAGCATTGGCTGGCTGCTTACTGAGTACCCTGCGATTGTCGGTCGCCCGGTGAAGGTCGTGACGTTTGCGCATCGGCTTGACGTTGCTGTTGCCATGTTCCAAGATTTGGCGCCGCTGCTCGAGGGCAAGTTTGGCGCTACGCCTACCTGGTCGTATGGTCGCACAGAAATCAACCACAAAGGCAGCAAATGGCTGGTCAAAGCGTCACGGCCTGCAGCGCCACACGGCCTGTCAGGCGTTGACGTGCTGATCGGTGACGAGCTGTGGGGCCTTGACAGCGACACCCTTGACATCGGCTTTATTCCGACGCAACGCGCAATCGCCAACCCGCTCGCAATGTTCTACAGCACTGCCGGCACAGAACAATCCGTTGCCATGTTGCGTTGGCGCGAGGCCGCGCTGCGTGCAATAGACACAGGCGACGATGCCGGCATTTACCTGGCTGAGTGGTCGCCGCCACCACAACTAGACCCGATGACACCTGAAGCTTGGGCATACGCCAACCCAGCACTAGGACACACAATCAGCGTCGCCACACTCGAGGCTGAGTCACACGCACCCAACCGGGCAGCGTTCCTACGCTCATCGGTCAACACCTGGGTGCAAACAGATCAGTCATGGCTACCGCCTGGCCTGTTCCAAGAGCTACGCACCACCAACGCGCCGCTACCGGGCGGCGTGCTAGCAGTCGAGGTAAGCATGGATGACGGCAGGTACGTAGGTGTACGTTGCAACACCAACGCCGACAACAACATGACCGTGACGGTCGCGTTCCAGGTTGACACAATCCACGCCTGTTGGCAGGCCATAGACCAACAGATTGCAGCCAACCCGACAGCTGTATTGGCGATCACACCGACGCTTGACGTGTCTTGCCCGACGCACCTGCAACGACGCCGCATCATTGTCGGCTACCAAGAAATTTGCCGATGGACAGCAGTAGTCCGACAAATGCTCAACGAAAAACGGCTATGGCACACAGGCGAAACAATGCTGGCTGAACACGTAGGTCGAGCTGTAGCAGTACGCACCACAGGCGCGATTGCGTTGTCATCTACAAAATCGCCAGGGCCGATTGAGTTGGCACGCTGCCTAATATGGGCTGCAGGCATCAGCAGCCGCCCGGCACCGTCAGTACGTCGCGCCACAGTTGGCACCGCAAGACAGCAGCGCGTTGCCTAGTATTGCGTTATGGCAATCTTTACGCGCAAACAAACAACGCAATCAGTTAAAGCTGCCGCAGGTGCTGCAGGCAACCCGCTTGTCGGCAACTTCATTAACTACACGACTGGCACGGATCGCAGCGTTGCGTTACGCAACCCGACAATTAGTCGAGCACGCGACCTGATTTGCGGCATGATTGGCTGCTTAGAAATTACGCAATACGGCAGGCAATGGGATGGCGAGGAATACGAATACATCGACCTGCCACCTGACTCATGGTTTCAGAACCCTGACCCGAACGTGACGCGCAATTTCATCATGTCGTTTTGTGCCGACGACCTAATGTTTTACGGTCGTGCATTTTGGGTAGTTACCGAACGCAACGCCGCAGGATTTCCCAGCGCGTTTACATGGATCCCGGCAGCTGACGTAACAACCTTCGATCAGGCCGGGCCGCAGTGGTGGGGGCCTTCATCACAGATTTATTTTCAGGGCATACAACTAGACACCAAAGACGTCGTGCAATTCCTGTCGCCAATCCCAGCGTTGCTGTTTACCGGCTCACGCGCAATCAACACAGCGACACGTCTGGACAACGCAGCTGAGCGTTTTGCGACAATGGAAGTTCCAGCCGGCTACCTAAAACAAACTGGCGGCGAACCGATGTCAGGGCAGGAACTAGCCGATCTTGCTGCCGCGTGGTCAGAGGCACGACTAACCAGCAGCGTCGCAGCGCTTAACGAATACGTTGAGTGGAAAGAGTCAAACATTGACCCAAGCAAAATGGAACTCGTCAGCGCACGCACATACCAGGCGCTCGAGTTGTCACGCGTCGCAAACATACCGCCCTACCTAGTAGGCGCACCGTCAGGCAGCGGCATGACCTACCAAAACGCACAACAAGCACGCCAAGACCTGTACTTATTCGGCGCAAAACCGTACATTGACTGCATTGAGCAAACATTGTCACTCAACCACATCACACCGCGAGGCCGCTACATCGAACTTGACGTTGACTCATACCTGTATGACAACGGCATGTCAGGCCAGCCGGTAGCGCTGCCCGCGCCGGCTGGTTCTGGCAGCTCAGTCACGCCAGGCACACCCATAGCTGACTAACAATGCCGTCATTTAGACCGACGCAAGAAATGGCAGACGAAGCTGCTCGCGGCCTTGCGTGGCGACGCGAACACAATCGCGGCGGGACAGAAATAGGCGTTGCACGCGCACGCAACATCAGCAACCGTGACATGCTGCCAATGGAAACAATCAACCGCATGACATCGTTTTTTGCGCGCCACGAAACAGACAAATCAGGCAAAGGCTTTAGCCCTGGCGAACCTGGCTACCCGTCAGCAGGTCGCATCGCCTGGGCGTTATGGGGCGGCGACGCAGGGCAAACGTGGGCCAACGCAATAGTCAGGCGTCAGGATGACACCAACTCGCAAGCCGCAAACGCCTACGCTGGAAGCATGATCTACCTAACAACCAGCAAAGTAACAATCGCCGCAGCTGAAGGCGACACACCGTCACGCATCATTGAGGGCGTAGCAGTGCCATACAACGTCGTGGCAACTGTCAGCGGCGGCGAGCAAGTCATGTTTTTGCGTGGCAGTCTGCCGGTTGACGGCAAAGCACCGCGCCTGCTCGAGCAGCATGACGGCAGCAAAATCATCGGCATTGTCACGGCCCGCATGGATGACGAGGATGAAATGCGCTACGCGGCACGCATCAGCGCCACAAAACAAGGCGATGACGTGATTGAGCTAATTAAAGACGGTGCGCTAGACAGCGTGTCGGTAGGCGTTGACCCGATTGATGCCGAATACAACGACGCAGGCGTTCTAGTCATCAGCAAAGCCGCTTGGCGTGAACTGTCAATCGTGGCTGAACCCGCGTTTGAGGGTGCCACCATTGACAGCATTGCGGCTGCTAAGGTAACAATTAACGAAAGCGAGAAACCCATGTCTGACCCAATTGAGCAAGTAGAAACCCCAGCTGCAGCACCAAAAGCACCAATTTGGGCTGAGGCACGGAAAGCACCGTCGCGTTTGCCGTCAATGTCGGAATACGTGTCCGCATACGTACAGGGCGGTGACAAGTTTGCAGCCGTCAATCGCATGGTCGCAGATCATCAGGCCTACCACAACCCGATTGCAGCTGCAGCCGGCGACATCATCACCACCGACACGCCTGGTTTGCTGCCAGTACCAGTTGTCGGCCCGGTGTACAACAACATCAACTACTTGCGACCAGTTGTCGCCAACGTTGGTGCGCGTGCAATGCCATTGGGTGCAGGCAAAACGTTTAACCGCCCAGAAATCACAACGCACACCTCAGTTGCACAACAGACAACTGAACTGACCACGCTTAGCTCAACCACACTTGTGGTGTCGAGCAACATTGTCACGCGACTAGTTTTCGGTGGCACGGTTCTAGTGTCGGAAGCCGATGTTGACTGGACAGACCCCGCAAGTATTGACATCATCCTGCAAGACCTTGCCGGACAATACGCCGACGCAACCGACAACTACGCAGCCGACCAAATGTACTCAGGGTCAACCAACCAGGGCACCTGGCCTGGCACAGCCGCAACAATCTTGTCGGAGATTTACACAGCTGCACAACTCATCAGCGCGTCAACCAACGTGCTGCCAACGCATCTGTTTGTTGACCCTGAAATGTGGGCAAAAATCGGCAGTTTGGTTGACGGCGACGACCGACCACTGTTCCCAAGCGTCGCACCGTTTAACGCATCATCTGCGTCGTATGCGGCAACAAACTGGAACGGCAACCCACTCGGCTTGACGCTTGTTGTGGACAAAAACTTCGCGGCAAAAACCGCGATTGTAGGTTGCGCTGCAGGCCCATTTGCAGGCTTCGAGATTTACGAAAATCAGCGCGGCCTGATTGCGATTGACAAGCCTGAAGTGTTGGGCCGCCAGATTTCGTTCCGCGGCTACTTCGCCACGCTCATGATCGACGGTACAAAGTTCCGTCGCTTCACCTACGCCTAGTCATTAAGGTGGTCGCATGGCGACCTACACAACCACGCACGCACAGATTACCGACAATGTTGGTGTTATTGCCACACTTACAAACAACCCCATTGAGGTTGGCAATAGCATCACGTTGTCGGGCTTTACTGGCACACTGACAACGTTGAACAACACGTTTGTCGTTACTGCAATACCTAAGTATTTGTTCCTGGGCGTAGATGACCAGGGCGACTACGTGTACGACCCGGCAGTGCCAATCCAGTTGCAGATCGCGTTTGCTGTAACCGACGATGACTACGTGCGTGCGCCAACAATCGGCACCGTCACGTTCACACCTACCTGCACCTGGGTAACGGTCGCAGACGTCGAGGACTGGCTGGGCTTTACCGTCACTAACCCCAGCGCGGATTTTGACTTGCTGACAATGGCTGTCGGTGCAGGCAACCAATTTGCGTACCGTCGCCGCCAAGAAGCCGGCTACTTTGACTCGAGTTTGTCAACTGTGCCAAGCCTTGACGTCAAACTAGGCACGGTCATGTATGCCGGCTACCTGTACCGGATGCGTGGCAGCGCGTCAGAGTCATACGCGGCATACGACCCGCTAGCAACGTCAGGGCCAATCGGCGGCTCATTTGTCGAGGTTATGCGGCTGTTAGGCGTGAACCGACCACAGGTCGCCTAATGGCTGCTGAGCTAAAAGACGGCTACAACGACCTGCTGACGCTGCTCGAGGCCATTACAGGGCTGCCTGTGGTGTCTAGCAGCGATCCACGCAACATAAACCCGCCATGCGTACTGATTGACGCACCGTCGTTTCTAATGCACACCAACGTGATTAGCGAAATGCAGTTCACAATCAAAATCTTGGGCATCGGCCCGGGCGACCGCAAAGCCTTAGACAAACTGCTAGACCTAGCCGACCTGATTAGGGCAGCAAAACTAGGGCTGATGTCAGGCCGACCGACAGTCGTACAAGTTGGTGCGCAAGACTTCGCAGCTTACGAACTAACCTTGTCAACAAAGGTGGCACCATGAAATACCGCGTTACAACACACCGGCTGAACGGTCACAACAAAGGCGACATTGTGACGTTTACCGACAGCAACGTAGTCGAGTACCTGCTGAACTCAGGGCAAATAGAACTAGCGACCGCTCAACCTGTCACCAAAGACGAACAAAAACCTGCTAGAACTAAACTACGCAAACGGAAGGACTAACCCGCTATGGCCTCAACCACAGTCTTAAGCAACCCAGTAGTCAGCATCGGCACCAGCTCGCCTGGCACCACGATCACCGACCAGGTCGTTAGCGCTGTTGTTACGACCACTCAGGATGCGCTCGAGTCAACTGCGTTTGGTCAAACTAACCGCACCTATGTTGGCGGCCTGACAAACTGCACGATCACATTGACAATGCTCATGTCGTATGCCGCATCAGAGACCTACGCCCTGCTAAACACCCTTGTCGGTGCAGCTGCAACCTACGTCGCAGTCAAAGCAACTGACGCCGCAATTAGCGCCACCAACCCAGAGTTCCAGCTAACCAACGGCTATGTCGAGTCATTTGACGTAGTAAATGCTGCCCTGGGCGAACTGCAACAGGTAGAAGTTACCTTTACCGGCGGCACGCTAGTCAAGGACATCACACCTTAACCACTACTCACTTTTAGGGGCAGCATGAAACTGACGTTTAAGATCACCTACCTGACGCTTGCAGGCAAGACACAGGTTGACACCGTAGAAATTAGCCTTGCCGATTTCGCTGCGTGGGAACGCCGATCACGCAAACGTGTGCAAGACCTAGCGACCGGCATGGGCATAGATGACATGTCCTACTTGTGTTGGCATCGTTTGCACGTAGAAAAACGCGACAGCCGCGACTACGAGACATGGCTAGAGTCTGTGCAACTAATTGAGTCTGAGCAGGTAGAACCCGCAAACCCTACGGAACCGGCACAGTCAGACGGCAACTAGCGTCACTGCTACTTGCCACTGGCTACTGGCCGGCAGACATACCGTTTGACGTGCAAGACCTGGCGACGGTACTACTCTTAGATGAGAAACGACGCAGAGCAGGCAAACGATGACCACAGTTGACACAACGATTGGCAGCCACGGCTCAACCATTGTCGGACTCAAAGAGGCGTTGCGCGAACTAAACAACCTTGACAAAACAGCCAGGCGGCAACTGACGCGCGATTTTCAGGCTGTGTGCAAACCTGTGGTTGACGCAGCCAAGCGTGCCACACCGCAAGCGTCACCTATTAGCGGCTGGGGCCGATCGTGGACTACACGCAGCGGCTACAAAGCCCTGCCCTGGCAAGCCAACCTTGCGACCAAAAACATCAAGGCAAAAGTAAGCGGCAAAAAGCCACGTGAGTACAACGGGCGCATGACAAACCTTGCCGTGTTTACGATTGCCTGGGGCGGCACCATAAACACAATCTACGACCTAGCGAGCAAATCACAGACAGCTGCAGGCGCCAACATGGTGCGCGGACTCGAGGCACGACACGGCAAAGCAAGCCGAGTGCTGTGGCCTGCGTACACAGCCAATCAGGGCGAAGTAGAACGCCAGGTCACGGAGATCATAGATGACGTGATGCGCACAGTGAGCAGGGCAATCTAATGGCTGTAGTCATCCCCATTGTCAGCGAGTTTGACGGCAAAGGCCTGAGCAAAGCAATTAAAGAATTCAAGCAACTAGAAACCACTGGCGAGAAGGCACAGTTCGCGTTAAAGAAAGCCGCAGTGCCGGCAGCCGCAGCCCTGGCAGGCGTCGCGTTCGCAATCGGTGACGCAACAAAGGCAGCGATTGAGGATGCAAAAGCGCAAGAGTTGTTAGCGCTCGCAATCACAAAAAACACAATCGCAGGCGAAGCAAACGTCAAAGTTGCTGAGTCCTACATAGAAAAAACAATGATGTCGGCTGCTGTAGCCGATGACGTGTTGCGACCAGCCCTAGCCACATTGGTGCAGACCACAGGCGATCTGACGTACAGCCAAGACCTACTGACAGCCGCACTTGACATCAGTGCAGCCACCGGCACAGACCTAACGACCGTCACCGACGCGTTGAGCAAGGCCGCAGTAGGCAACATGAAAGCCCTGGGCAACCTTGTGCCAAGCGTGCGCGACAACATCAAAGAAGGTCAGACACTCGACCAGGTAATGAAAGAGCTGTCATTTACCGTAGGCGGCGCTGCCACAGTCGCAGCCAACAGCGCCGAAGGTCAAATGAAACGCCTGTCATTGACAATCGCAGAAACCAAAGAGTCAATCGGCGCCGCGTTCCTGCCGGTACTAGAAAAACTGTTGCCAAAACTGCAGTCGTTTGCCCAGTTCGCACAACAAAACACGGGCCTGATCACAGCGCTAATCGTGAGTGTCGGCGCGTTGTCTGCCGCAATCCTTGTGCTGAACGCAGCAATCAAAGTTGCAACCGCTGCACAAATTGCGTTTAACTTTGCAATGACTGCCAACCCGATTGGCATTGTCGTAGTGGCAATAGCCGGCATTATTGCATCGTTTGCGTTACTAGTACAAAAGACAGGCAGCGTCAAAAACGCTTTTATTGCAATGGGCAACTCAGTAATTGGTGTAGTCGAAGCAATGGCGAACTCAGTCAACCAAGCAATAAACCTGATCATCAGCGGCCTAAACGCTGTTAACCCGTTTGCAGACATACCGTCACTACCTACCGTCAATTTGCCACGCATTGGCGGCGGCAGCACAAGCGGCGGCACAACCACAACAGGCGTTACTGCCGGGCCTGATTTGCTCGAGCGCAGCCTGCTACGAGCAATACCGTCAGGCGGCCCAGCCGTGCTAGCTGCAGCTCCTACAGCAGCCGGCGGCGGCGGCGGCGCGTCAAGCGCCGCTGCCGTTGCCTTACAAACCTTTGGCCCGCAGGGCTTTATTGACTCAGGCAACATCACACCTGGCTTTATTGGTGCAGACTTTTTTGGCGGCCTAACACAAAACGACGGCGGCATGTTTAACGCGCAACCAATAAACATCACCATAAACGCAGCTGTGGCAGAGGCGTCACTAGGCGACAAAATCGTTGACGCGCTCACCGATTACAACCGCAGGTCAGGGCCGTTAGACCTACAGATCGCCATTTAACATGGCTGCCGCAGTAGTACAGGCAGGCAACTACCTGCTCGAGCTAGACACAGGATTTTTGCAAGATGCGTTCACGTTAGACGACGCAACAAAAGGTGTTTTAGGCAACACAGAATACGTGCTTGACGGCACGACACAGTTTGCTGACATTACAGAATTTACAACCGGCGTGCAATACAACAGAGGCCGCAAAAAAACTGACTACCAATTCGGTGCCGGCACGATGTCATTTAGCATGCGCGACGAAACAGGCATACTTGGCCCATACGACACCAGCAGCCCCTACTACGACCCAAGCAACAATCAACCGGGCCTGGCACCTATGCGACGCATTCGACTGTCGCGTGACAGCGTGTACTTGTTCGTGGGCGTAGTCACGTCATACGCATACGAGTTTGCAATGGCAGGCCCTAACACAGTCAACGTGCAATGCGCCGATGATTTCTACCTGTTGGCACAAACCAACCTTGACGAATACAACGTCACCGATCAGACGTCAGGGCCACGAATTGCAGACGTACTGGCACTGCCAGAAGTTGACTACACAGGCACTACGAGCTTGGCAACCGGCACAGTCAACCTGGGTCACTCAGTCGCTTACACCGTGCCAGCCGGTACAAACACCTTGCAATACTTGACGCAAATTAACCAGGCAGAGCAGGGGCGCCTGTTTATGTCTGCAGCAGGCGTGCTGACATTTCAGAACCGCATCGGCAACACGTTGTCAAACCCCACAATCTCATTTGGTGATGACGGCGTACTAGCCAAATACGTTGACATACAAGTTGAGTTTGACGCCGACAACGTAATAAACCGCAGCGTCGTAACTGCCCTAAGTGGTCACATCGAAACAGACAGCGACCCTGCAAGCATCGCCGAATACTTCACACAAAACATCAGCATCACCAACAGCCTGCTACACATACCGGCTGAGATTGCAGATCTGGCTGCATACCTGCTCGAGCCAGACCCAGAACCACGCTTTACCAGCGTCACCGCCTACTTTGCCAACCTGTCAAGCGCGCAACGCACAGCTGCAGCCGGTGCCGACATAGGCGACACCATTGCCGTAGAAAAAGAAATACCAGGGCTAGGCAGCGCTGTAGCCGCCGAATACAGCATTGAGGGCATTGCAGGCACAATTGACTTTGCCCGGGGCCACACGATCACCTATTACACAGCGCCGACAACAGTGGTGTACCAGCTCATACTTGACGACGCAATCTATGGTGTTTTAGACGCTGAAAATGTTCTAGGCTAAAAGCATGGGCCTAAACGCACAGACCACCGTACCTACTTTTGTTGCGTCGCAGGTGTTGACCGCAGAGCAGCAAAATCAAAGCGCACGCACAGGTGTACCTGTGTTTGCAACCACCGTTACACGTGACGCAGCATTTGGCGGCAGCGGCGAAAAAACTTTGGCGCAAGGCCAATTGTGTTATTTAGAGGCAACTAACAAATTGCAATACTATGACGGTACGGCATGGGCTAACATTGGTGGCGTGCAAAACGTGACAGCTTTTACGGCTAGCGGTACGTTTACGCCACCAGCAGGCGTAACGTATGCGATTGCG
>SXGQ01643880.1_pt1 | contig 10134 bp, 4 predicted proteins | sample 3178371 | NCBI WGS metagenome assembly SXGQ01 (sample SAMN11356859, study PRJNA531348) | freshwater metagenome | isolation source: freshwater sample F1-20 | place: China: Fuxian Lake, Yuxi | collected 2017-12-25 | reverse complement strand
TTAATTTAATTCTTGTATTGGATACAGGAGCAGTTATTAAATATAGATTAGTAGGAAAAGAAGAAATTAAATTATTTTTAGATGAAATGATTATAGGAAGAAAACCATCTTACGTTAATAAGGAAAATGCACCAAAAAAATCGCATAAAAGTTCTTCTAATAAAAAAAATACTAAAAAGCCAAAATTTATAGAAAAAATTAAAAAAATTATAAATAAACTATATGCTTAAGAGACAAAATCCAACTATATCACCAAATAGATTTACTTCTAACGGTTTAAAATCTTTATTGGAAGCTGCTTCTGGCAAAAGAAAAGACGATGAGACTGAAGAACCAACAGAATCACAGTCTCCTGGTTCAGCATCAGGTGGTGGATTTTCGGGTTCTGGGATGCCAGAAAAAGGCTATGGTGGAAAAAAGGGTGGTAATTTAGAACCATTATCTGTAGAAGGGGCAAAATATACAGTTGGCCTTCCTATGGCTGCTTTGAGAGCTGGACTTGGATTGCAACAGGCAGATTTTTTCCTTTCTAAGATGCCTCTTGGTCTTGGTCAATACGCAGGAATGGGTGCTTTATCATTTGCCGCTCCTCAGCTTCTAAGATTTGCTGGGGAAGAAGGTGCTGCATCAGAAGCAGAAAAAAATATTTCTGGTTATGAAACAAAAGATTTAGATCCAGATGTACTTGATGTGTTTGATACAAAATCATTTTCTGGAAAATCTGATGAAGAACCAAAGACACTGCAAACAAAAACTATAAAATATGGAGATAAAGAAATAAGTGTTAAACCAGGTTCTTTACAGTATAAGTTAAGCGATCCATATGGAGTAAGACCATTTGTTGATTTTGCAAATAACATGAAACAAGCACAAAATAGAAAAAAACAATCTGAAAAAGATATGTTAGACTTGGGCAAAGAAAGAATGCCTACTGGTAAATTCTAATGAAGAGAATAAAAACTGCATTACAAAATGCAGTAAATAATCAACCTCCATTACCAGAGGTAAAAGGTCTTTCTTCTGAAATAAATTTAGATGGTCTTGAGAGATATTTAATAGAAAAATCTCCAAAAAGAGAAGAACCGACCGAACCACAAAAAGTCAAAGAATTAAAAACAAATCAAATATCGTATGAAAGAGCTGGATTAAAGGTTGTTGAACCAAAAGACTTATCAGAAATTGTGGAATTATTAAGCCAACATATTTGTGACGTTGAATTTACAAGATCTACATTTCCTAGAGGAACGAGAGTGATTAGATGTACTTTAAATGAAAAATTTTTAGGAAGAAGATTTGTCGGTATGGGTCCAATAGGAGATTTAATAAAAATATGGGATATTGATCAGCAGGGATGGAAAAGCTTTTACGCAAAAAGTGTAAGAAAAATTAGTTATGATGCTAATCCTTATGAGCCTGGATCAAATACATAAGTTGTGGCAAAAACAGACTATGATCTTGATGTTCTAATTCACGAAGCAAAAAAAGCTGTCGATTGCTACGAGAAGTATTTGTTGGATGTTTCCGATTGGAGAGATCTGGCAAAAATTATGAAAACATTAATGGAAACTATTGAAGCGATAGAAAAAAAGAGGAAATATGGGAAGTAGAAGATGCTGTTCTTGTGAACAAGTTGCTAGATGCGAAGGATGTTGTTCAGATTGCCTAGTCAGTTATACACTGGAGAGAAAAGGATATTTGTTAGAATCGGGTTCTCCCTTTGGAATAGAAGGAGATGCAGAAAATCCAGCGGGTAATGCAGATCCATTTATGCCTCAAGTTCCTGGAGATGAAATTCTAGCGCATTTTGGATCTAAGATTGACTTTGTTAATACCGAAATATATCCTTCTCCCGTTCAACAAAGTTATAAAAATATTGGAAGTTTTTGGACATGGTATCCTCCTGCCTTTATGGTTGATTTTAATCCCCACTTCCCTTCATGCACGACGCTTCCAATTAGAAGTGAAAATACATCGCCTTGTTTTAGTGAATTTACAACACCAGGATCTAACCCACAGACTGGAGATGAGGATAATTATTGTTATCCGAAAAATAATAGTTATGGGTCAGTGGGTAAAAATGGTTGTCTTGCCGCAGCACAACAAACTGGATATTATTGTAGCCATAGCGGTTCAAACTGCGGAAAACCTAAATTTGATAGCATCAATCAATATGATCCCTATGATGGAGGATATCCAAATCAAATCTCTAGTCCTATTTTTGGAGGAGAAGATCAAGATGGAAATTCGGTTGTAATTCCAGATGGACAACTATTTAAAGTAGGAGGATCTATAAGTTTTAAACAAGCATATGCTTGTTCTACGCCGGAAGAAGATAAATGTTGTAGTTATACTGCAAATGTTGTTAATGTTGATAGAATTATTACTGGAGAAGCTTTTAATGAAATGCATATTGTTGGACCTTTTGGGCAAATAATTCAAAATGAACCAACCGCATGTAATTATTTGGGACTGACAAAATATAGAAGAAGAATGATAAAAAGCCACTATCCATGGGCTTGGCAAATATTCTCATACAATCTAGATAAATTATTACCATTTGGTAATCCTACATGGCATTGGGCGCAAGTGGGACAAACAAGTATATTAACTAAAGTTAGCCAGGAACAAGCACTCCCATCCGAAGATATTTTACATTGGACATCTTTAAGATTTCAGTTTTTAGGATTTGCTTTTTGTGAACATCATTATGATAGATATTGCGGATGCTTTTATAAGGATGAAGGAATTAGAGATGAAATAAACTTTGGTAGATATATTCCAAGAAGATTTATGTTTGCTTGTTCCGGAATTCCAATGTTTGAATTTGATATTTACGAAGCAATGAAAGATGGAAAATTCGAAGATTCTGATAATCAACCACCTGAATTTGTAGAATTGTGGAAGTCTTTTACTACATGGAGAGTAAATTCAAATAGGCAAATTGAGGAATATCCTATACCATCAACTGATCTTTTAGAAGCATTAGGTATTGTTGGAGCTGTAGATCCAAGAGCAGTACCGGATGTAAAAGAAATAGAGCAAATGCGTGATATACTTAATGTTTTAACTAGGCGGAAATATTCCGGAATTAGAGTTACTGATTGGAGATATGAGGCTACTCTGGATATAATCAAAGCAAATGATTTGTATAAAGAAGCAATAAGAAAAAGAAAATTGTTGATAAATCCAGAAGATGATACTGAAGTTAACTTTGATATAATTCAAACAGTGGGAGGATTTAACTTTACAATTGAACAAGTAAGAGCAAATCCAAAACAATATTCAAGAGAAATTTTTCCTAAGCCATTAGGTCCAGTTAGAAAAAGATGCAGAATGAATAATGCCCCAGTTTCTACGAGTGTATGGAATAATAATGGTGATGGAAATTTAGTCACATTAACAAGCGAACATGGAGTTAATGTGTTAGTACCAAGAACATTTTCTTTAGATGGTATTATTCAACCACAATATGTTGTTGATACTGATTTCATAGAGTTGCAAGCAATAAATTGGTTTGATATAGGAAAACCATATACACAAGCACAATCTGGAGGATCTTCTGAGATTCCAAAATTTAATGGAAGTTTGACACCACCAGATTTAGAAAATTTTCCCGATATAAATTGGACAGAACGAGAATTAGCCCAAGATTTAAATAATAATTTATCTCATTTGATGTATACGTATTTTTATACACAGCCAAACGGTTGGGATTGGATTGGAAACGGCCCGCAGTTAAATAGGAGCAAACCAGAAAATAATTGGTGGAATAGAAAATTTGCAAATACACAAGGTTTTGTTATTGAAGAAGCATATCAAATTGTAAATCGACATACACCATTGAGTAGAATGACCAGAGGTGTTTTGGAATATGCTTGGAATCCAAATGCTACTGGATGGTTTAAATAATTATAAATTCAAAAATCTCATAAATAGAATACTCATATGTCATGTAATTGTGTAGGTAATGTTTATGTTAACGAAAATGGAAAAAGTACTCCTTTAACTGAGTACATGTGTTTTGATATTATTGCAAATAATCCATTTTGCTGTGACAACTTTAATAATAGTTGTTTAGATAGAATTTATTTTGATTCGTCTGCTAGCACTTATATTGGATGTCATGGATGTCCTTCTACAGATGCAAAATGCTGTGAAAAAATTCAGATAGAAGCAAATAAATTAAATCCTGATAAAAATTCAAGATGCTGTGAAAATTTTGATTCTTATTGTACAGAAGCATATGAAACACTAAAAAATTCTAGCGGTAATTTTTGTAGCAGCTCAGAAGATTTATTGGATTTTTATACTACGACATATAGCACTGACTATAGGCCATGCGGGTTTGATGATACAACAGCAGAAAATTGTATAAAAGATCTAAAATGTTATGAATATAATTCTAGTGATTGTAAAGATAAACTATACGAAAAGTTAATAGACTTTTCAAGTCCTTGTCATTGCACTTGCTTGAAACAAGCAGGATATATTGATGGGTGTTTAAAACATGTAATTTTTAGAGAACCATCTTGCTGTCACTCATGGACAGCAGAATGCGATCAAATAAAAGAAGAATTATCAAAAACTTTTGGCAATCCCTGTACAATTGCAACACAAGACACAAATGCTATTGGTTTGTTGGTAGATCCTTCATCTACTACAACTGTTATAAATTGTGGATGTACCGTAAAGGGTCTTCCAACATTTGAAGATGTTCCATGTTGTTTTAAAACATATTGTCAAGACTTGCAAGAGGGGTATGAGGATGGAACTTATACTGATGGTCCATATAATTGCAATGATCTTGGTGAATTTTTAAATAAAATTTTAACTTCAACCGATCTTGGTATACCAGATTGCCAACCAACTGATTATCCATTAGCTGGCGGTCCTCCTTGCCCAAATAGTTTATGCAATAGCTGTGATTATCTTATTCCAGCTAGTGGCGGTGGGTGGTTATATGGTTTTGATAATATTTGTCCGGGTCAACAATGTCCAAAATGGCCATGGGGAGCAATTGAAGGATGTAACGTAAGAGGAGTAGACGCAACAGATTCAGTTTTAGGTACTCCTCCAAAAAACCCTCCAATAAATGGTCCAATTTATCCTATAAGTCATAATCATAATAATTGCGCATATCAAATGGCTTCAACAATTTATATTTATGGTTGTGAAGATATTTTCAATAACGTAGAAGAAATGCAAGATTTTATATTAAATCTTGCAAAAAGATTTGCAAATCCAGAACAAGAAGTACAGATTCAAGCTACAAATTGCACAGAATGCTGCTCAATATGCAGATATTTTGGCAAAGAATCCACAGAATGCACTGGCTGCATAAACACATTTAATTTTGTAACAGAAACTCCTGCTATAAACAATGATAATTATCTCGTTTATGAGGGCCAGGGAATCACATTTATAGCATCACCTGTGAGAACCCCATATCTTTACTATCAATTAGTTTCTGCTTTAGGATCACCAGTAATTGATAAAAATGATATAGATGCTAGTGGAAATGGCATTAACGGAAAACCTTTGGGAATGACTGGATTGCTTGGAGCAGTTGGGGATATAGTTAAATTTAATTTGAAGATGAAAAGCGATGGTTCTTTCGAAGGATCAGAATATTTTAGAGTAAAATTAATAGAACAAACAAACCCAGATGGCTGTGCATATGGAACATTTCTTTCTAATGCAATTACAGTAAAAGAAACTCCAACGTTTACTTTATCTGGAGTTCCAGTTGATTGTCGGGTAAATGAAACAAATCTTTCTCTAACAATAACTACCACAAATTTCCTAACAGGAACCATTTATTATAGAATTGTTTCTATAATAGGAGCATCATCTGAAGATTTTGGTATTCCTATGAGTGGATCACTGTCTGTAGTAAATAGCAGTGCAACTCTTAATATTCCTATACTTGCAGATCAAATAACAGAAGGTTCAGTAGAAAAATTTAGAGTAGAGTTTAGTACTACTAGTAGTTTTGATTCTATTGTTGCAACAACAAATATTTCTTGTCCTAACGGCATACAAATAATTGATACTTCTGTTACGCCTTTGAATGTAACTATAACAGCTTCTCCAACAAATCCGAATGAAGGAACCATTGTTACATTCCAAATTCAAGCTAATCAAGCAGGAACTTACTACTATACAATAAATTCTAATGGTAGTCCTTTTGTACCAGGAAATGATTTTATTGCTAATACAGTTCCTTTAGCTGATGTAAATAGTAGTGGTTCTTTTAATATAACTGTACCTAATGGCACTGCAACAATCTATAAAAGAATAAATCCAGACTCTTTAACAGAATCAACTCCAGAATCTTTCTTCATGGAGATTAGAAAAGATTCTACTAGCGGAAGTATATTAACAAGTTCATCGATTATTACCATTATTGATAGTTCTGGAACTCCAAGTTATAATATATCTGGACCATCAACAGTAGAAGAAGGTAACAATTACACATATGATGTTGTTACTACAAACTCTGCATTTTCTACATTACATTATAGAATTGTTGCAGTAAACAATTCAACTATTACTACAGCAGATTTTGGTATTCCTCTTACTGGTTCATTTACACTATCTCCTTCTGGAACATATAATTTGTTATTGCCAGTTCTAGAAGGAGAATTAGAAGCACCAGAAGAATCATTTAAGATAGAATTGTGGTCTAATGGTTCTTATACAGGCAGTGCTTTAGCAAGCACCCCAACCATAAAAATATTAGATACAACACAAGATGTTTCTATTAGTCAAACTTCTACTTTAATTACAGAAGAACAAAGTGTTACATTTACAGTAACTACAATAAACATAGACGAAGAAATATTAACATATAAAATTGTTTCTACTTCTGGAAATATAGTCGCTGGAGATTTTACTCCACCATCTTTAACTGGAACTTTTAATCTAACTGGTTCTACTACAAAAACAGGAAATTTTACACTAACATTAGCTAATAATTTCCAATATGAAGGACAAGAAAAATTTAAAGTAGAAATTTGTAAACTTTTATATACGACTCCAATAATAACATCCAATGAAATAACAGTAGTTGATGCAGATTCTACTTTAAGTGTTTCTACATCTGCGATATCTGTAGTTGAAGGCAATTCCTTTAACATTACAGTAAATTATACTAATTATCCAAATCCAAATGTTTACTATAGATTAGAAACTGCATATGGAGCAGCCATTGATCCATTAGATTTTTCTGGGGGGTTAAATGGTGCTATTCCAGTATCAGCTTCTAGTACAAGTGCAACATACACGATTCAAACTTTAGAAAGAGACATTTATAGTGGAACTAGAGGATTTTATGTAGTTGTATCAAATACTCCTGGAGGAGATGGGGAATCTACAGGATTTATTCAACTTATTGATGCTAATCCAGATTACGTAGAAATACAAGTTCCAGTATCAGTTATAGAAGGAAATTCATTTAACTTTACTGTAAATGGAACAAATATTCCTAATGGAACAATTCTTTATTATCAAATAGTTGGTCTTTCATCGTCAGATATTGTGGGCGGAAGTTTAACTGGTAATTTTAATGTAGTAAATAATACAGCAACGGTAACAATAGGCACAGTAAATAATACTGCGTTTGAGGGACCAGAATCCTTTACTATTAAAATTTTTACTAACTCTGGACTTACTATTGAAGTATTAGAATCAGATTCAATAACTTTGTTTGATGGAACAAAAGTATATGGTCCTCTATCTCCAAATTCAGGCAATATAGTAGAAGGAACATCACAAAGTTTTTCTTTTGCAACAGAAAATATATCTACAGGAACTACAGTATATTATAAAATAATATCAGTTAGCGGACCTGTAACTGCTGATGATTTCTCTTCAGGAACTTTGACTGGTTCTTTCAATGTTGGAAGTTCATTTAATATAACTCTAGCAAATAATATAGCTTCTGAATTAAATGATGTATTTAAAATACAAATATACTCTGATCCTTCTTATCAACAATTAAAATATACTAGCGGCAATTTTACTATTAAAGATGCTGCTCCAAAATATTTTATAGTAGCAGATAGAAATACTGTTGATGAGGGCGAAACGGTATACTTCGATGTAACTACAGAAAATGTTCCAAATGGAACTAATTTAATTTATTATATTACTGGTGATACAAATCAATTTGATTTTGTTCCTGTTGGAATCACGGGTGCAGTAACTATTAATAGCAATTTTTATAATTTCAGTCTTGGAATTTCTGCCGATCTTTCTACAGAGACAGGTGGTGAACAATTCCAGGTAGTTATTAAACAAAATGATACTGGATCAAATTTAAGTGATCCAACTAGTCCTATTACAATAAGTGATACGTCTGTTTCCTATTATACAATTACTCCAACATCTGGATCTATAGTAGAAGGAAACTCACAAACCTTTACTGTTACAAGAGTTGGTTCTGGTACTGATGGCACTTTCTATTATGGTATAACAGGAATAAAGGGAGGACAGGAGCTACAAGAAACAGATTTTGTTGATGGATTTGTTGATAGCTTTAATATTTCTTCTGGAAGTGGATCATTTACTATTACAACAGTACAGAATGATTCTCTGAATAGACAATTTACTGTTAAAGTTGGATCAACAAATGATCCTTATAATTCAGTATTAGTAGAAACTGGTATTTTTAATATAACAGATTTAAATGCTGATTATACTGTTATCGCATCTACCGATACTGTAATTGAAGGAAATGGAATAACATTTAATATAGTAGCATTGAATGTTCAAAATGAAACTGTCTTACAATATGCTATAACTAGCACTAACGGAGTAAACTCTTCGGATTTTGTAGGAGGATTAAACGGAACAGTTACTATACAAAATCAAGCTGCCAGCCTCTTCAAGCAAACAATTTTTAATCCTGTTTTCGAAGGTCAACAATCTTTTAGTGTTAAATTTTACACGACAGATCCTAACAATCCCGAAGTAGTCTCACAAGAAATAAATCTTGTAGATGCTTCACCTGAAATAACTCAAATTAATCCAAACGGATGCATTAACTGCGGATGTGAAGAAGGTCAGGTACGAGAGGGAGAAACTATATCGTATACTGTTAATGGAACAAATATTCCAAATGTATCCCAGTACAACGCAATTCTTCAACTTTATCCTGGACAAAATGGATTTATTTCTTCTGATGTATCTCCATCATCACAAACAATAACATTTAACAATAATACAGCTTCTTTCAATGTAAGTATTTCTACTAATGGTATAAATCAACTTTATGAAGGAACTGACGAATATATTGTAAGAATTAGACAGGGTACAACTGTAAAGAAAGAGTCTGGTTGCTTCACTATAATTGATGCACCCCCATCAGCAACTATAACACCATCAGTTTCTTCTCTACAAGAAGGACAAGAAATAACATTTAATATTTCTGCTCTAAATGTTCCAAATAATTCTGAGCTTACATACGAAATAACAGGAATACAGGCAGAGGATTTAGTAGATTCACAATTGTTAGGGTCTTTTGTTGTTACTCAAAGCTCAAATAATTATATCGGTTCATTTACAAAACAAATAGCAAGAGATTTTATTGCTTCAGAAAATGAGTCTTTGACATTAACAATAAGTTACCAAGGAATTGTCTTAGATGATGTTACTATACCAATTATAGAAGATACACAACCACCAGTATATGAACTATCTGTAAACAGACAAGTTTTATTAGGTGAAAATTGCGAATTAATAGTTTCTTTTGTTACTCAAAATGTTTCTCCTAATAGTAAGTTTAGATTTAAATTACTGCCCTCTACTGGAACAACAGAAATTAATCCTGCAAATTTTACACCATCCGAAACAATTAGAGATTTTGGTATTGATGATAAGGGAAAAATATCATTTTCGTATAGATTAACAGAGTTTAATGATATTTTTCAATTTAAAATTCACGTTTTTTCTGTTATTGATGGAGTAGAATCTACTGAAGAAGTAAACATAGCAGAAACTTTATATTCATTTGGAATAGGACCGATTACCACCACATGTCCAGGTTCTATTTTATGTACTACTAATAGAAGTGGGGTAATAGTATCAGGTGATCAAGATCCAGATCCCCGTTTATGCGCCTCTCACCTATGC
>SXGQ01309567.1_pt1 | contig 10134 bp, 8 predicted proteins | sample 3178371 | NCBI WGS metagenome assembly SXGQ01 (sample SAMN11356859, study PRJNA531348) | freshwater metagenome | isolation source: freshwater sample F1-20 | place: China: Fuxian Lake, Yuxi | collected 2017-12-25 | reverse complement strand
TTCTCGATCCAAGCTTGCAGGGTACGAGCGGAACATCACCCCTCCCTTGGAGGTGCTGCTCCTTTTTGCCGATTACTTTAAGCTGTCCTTGGATGTCTTGGTTCGCGAGGAGCTAGCCTCTTTTTCGGAATACAAGTTGCGCCAACTTTTGGAAACCGATCACTTTCTCCGTGGGCGAAATCTCCGAATTCTCTCTACCACAGTAGATGCGGAGGGACGTGAATTGATTGAAGTGGTTTCGCAGCGGGCCAAGGCGAGTTATTTGGCCGGATTTGCCGACCCGGAATTTATTTCTGACTTACCGAGGTTTTCGTTGCCTTTTCTCCCCACGAATAAAAAACACCGGGTCTTTCAAGTAGATGGAGACTCCATGCTTCCCATCCCGGATGGCGCCTGGATTGTCTGCGAATACCTAGAAGACTGGACCAGCTTAAAGGATGGAGATCGCTATGTCATCGTGACTGAGCAGGATGGTGTCACCTTTAAGATTGGGTACAAGCGGCATCAAGGGCAACAAAAGATTTTGCTCTGCTCTGCCAATCCAATCTATCCTCCCTTTGAAGTGGATTTTGAACAAGTACGGGAAGTGTGGAAATATAGATTGTGCATCAGTTAAACCCGTTTCATCCATGCCTATCATCCCCTCACCATTAGGAAACATTAAACTGAGCATCCGAGAAGAATGCCTTTCGGAATTAAAATTCACCCAGCAGCAGCCTGAGGGGGAACTGTCGGATCCAATCTTACTGGATGCGAAAAAGCAATTGGAGGAATATTTTCTGGGGCAACGAAAAATATTTAACCTGCCCATAGGCTTGGGAGGTACAGACTTTCAGCGAAAAGTGTGGTTGGCCGTGGGTAAAATTCCCTTTGGGCAAACCATTACTTACGCCAAGTTGGCCGAGCAACTAGGCAATCCAGCAGCCATCCGTGCGGTAGGCACGGCCATAGGTGCCAATCCACTCTTGATTATTTTGCCCTGCCATCGCATTATCGGAATGAATGGAAGTCTTACTGGATATGCGGGAGGCTTGGACAAGAAAAAAGCCCTCTTGGAGTTAGAGGGCCATCCTTTTCAAGGGAGCTTGTTTTAAAAACTAGCGCAATGCATGCGCTAATTGTCCAGCTTACTTGTCTTCCAATTCGACGATAACCTCGATCTCTACCGCCATATTATTGGGAAGGGAACCCACGCCTACTGCGGATCGAGCATGCTTGCCTTTTTCGCCAAAGACAGCCACAATTAGGTCAGAAAATCCATTGATGACGGCAGGATGTGCCGTATACTCAGGCGTAGAATTGACCATACCCAAGACCTTTACAAATTGTTTGATTCGACCTAGGTCGCCCGTGGCGGCTTGGAGCACGGCAATGATTTCCAGCCCAGTGGCCTTGGCTGCGGCATAGCCTTGTTCGGTAGACAAGTCTGCACCTACTTTTCCATAGATTTTGGGACCAGATCCAGCAAGGTAAAGCAAGTTGCCCACCTGCCTCCACTTCACATAATTCGCAATGGGTTGACTGATCTCTGGAAGAGTTAGTTTAAGTTCTTGAAGTTTTGCTGCGGGAGTTTGCGCAGTGGCTTTCTGCACGAGACCGCTTAAGAGTAGGACGCAAAGGAGTAAAAAGGTATTTTTCATGGAGATTCAAATTATTTTGATTTCTAAGCTACTTGATTTGACTTACTTTTGATAAAATTTTTAGTGCATGGCTCAAGATTTGTTCGAAATTATCCCCTTTTCACCTGACTTACAACCCTATTTTGAATCGATTAACAAGGCCTGGGTAACGAAGTATTTTTCCTTAGAGCCCTTTGATTTCGCTCAATTGGAAAATCCAGAAGAGACGATTATATCGAAGGGGGGAGAAATTATTTTTGCCAAAATTGGAGCGCGAATTGCAGGAACGGTAGCGCTAATTCCCAGTGAGGAGGGAGTATGGGAAATGATTAAAATGGGGGTTTCGCCTGAATTTCAGGGTAAAGGAGCTGGGGAACTCCTTGGAAAACGAATTTTAGAAGTTGCCCGCCAAAAGGGAGCAACAAAAGTTCGCCTCTACACCCACACCAAGTTGGAGGCTGCCATCAAACTTTACCATCGCCTCGGATTTGTATCCAGCCAACTGGAATGCGGCGCCTACGGACGCTGCAATCAAAAGATGGAATATGTCTACTGATTATCCGCAATCACTCCAGTTATTCAAAATTTACAATAAAGATTGGGCGGTTTTGAGTATCAAAGTTACACAAACACCCACTGTAAAGAGTTGGGAACTACTGTTACTTGACTTTTGAGAAATACTTAATGATGTCACTTTCTGCAGCCAAGTAACCAAAAGAAGTAAACGCTTTCTCCTGTACCAAGCCTTCCATCATCTCCAGTGCTAATGTGGTATCTCCATGGTACAAATGCCAGTTGGCAAGGCCATAGCGCAGCGCATCTTGGGAGGGACTACCCGCGCCCTTTGCTGCGAGAGAATCTGCTGATATCCAACCTTTGTACAGGCCACAGAGATCTGCGTAAGCCTGATTTTCGATCACAATCCCCTCCCTTTTAATTGGGGCTAGTAATGAATCGGCTTTTTTTGGATTTCCCAAGCGCTGCTGGATCATGTATAACCAGTGGGTACTAGACACGATGTTGTCGTAATTGGACCCACTGTCTCTACACTTGAGATAGGCCTGATAGGCTTTTTCGTACTGGTGCGTAAGGTAGTAGGCTAGACCGAGATGGTACCACACATTGCTATGGAGTGAACTTAAGGGGATATTTTGTGCATTGGGCATGCCGTCAGGTTCGATTTGATCCGGAGTGCCTTGAATCATCGAAGCAGCTGTTTCTAAATCTACTATCGCTGCTTTGTAATCCCGAACGCTGATGTAACGGTGACCTCGATGTCGATACAGACGAGCATCCTCAGGGAAGTTTTTAATTCGTTCGGTATAGATGGCTATAGCCTGGCGAGATCTCCCCAAGTAAGCAGTTCTTCGACCATACCAAATGACCGCTTCCACATCATTGGGGCTGGCTTCGAATTCCTCCTTGGCTTCTTCAAAATTTGCTAGTGCTTCTTCACTGGGATTAGGTATTGGGTAGGTTTTCCCGAGGGGGGTGGTAAAAACGGAATCTTCTTCAGGCAAAGCAATGGTCTCGCCCTCGGAGCTTGGTTTTTGGGTACAGGCAGCAGTACTGGTCAATACTAGTGCGAAAAGAAGGTAGCGCATAAAGTTCAATTTCTGTTGTTTAGGAATAGTAACTGATTAAGGAGCTGGAATCAGGAAATTCCTTGTTTCTGCTCTTTGTGGGTTGATAAGTTTATTTTAGGAAAAGCACGCCCACGCCTTTCTCTTTGGCAAGTGTATTGAATGCAGGAATAGCTTTTTCTACCAATCGCTTACCTTCGGCCTCCAATGGTTTCCACTGCTCCATCAACTCTGCATGACGTACTTTGGTACCTTCATTGATGCTTGGGATACTGCTTTCACCATGATTCATCATGTATAGGAAGTTGGCGGTGAACTTGTTGGGGAAGTTTTCCACGTCGTCATAGGCAGTGGATTTGCGCTGAACCATGGACTCATCCCAAGCAGTCAATTCCTTGATCAGTGCTTGAGCAGCCACTTTAACTTCTTTGAATTCTGTTTTGCCATCCAAGCGCCCTACCAAATCCTTCAATTGATTCTGGTATCCCATTGCAGTATTTACTAACTGATGCATCTGAGTGACTTCGCCTTCCAAGGCGCTCATCCACTGATGGTAGGCTTGAAAATCCGTTGCGCTTAACTTACTACCTGGCACATCCTGAATTTCCCCCTTCGCCTCCGCTGTGACTCCAGCAGCACTCAATTTTAAGGTGTAAGTGCCTGGGATGGCTTTATGACCTCGGAAGCTAGACTCGATGTAGGCGGTAGGAATTCCTGGAACGGTTGGGTAGCGCAGGTCCCAAACAAATCGATTCACTCCTTTTCGGGTAGAAAGGGTCGGTTCTGGGGATGGCCCTCCGGCGTAGGATTGAAAATCCGAGTTTCTTTTGGAGCTTAGCTTACGTACTAGATTTCCTTGGGCATCGTGAATTTCCAAGGTCAATTCGGTGCTGTCCGCGAAAGTCTCAGGTAGCTGGTAGTACAGCACCATTCCAGCCGCTGGATTTTGACCTTGGAAGGGGTCCGTTCCGGTAAATTCATCCAAGTTACCTCCATTCATGGAAGAATACCAACTGCCTAACAGCGCTTTTTCTGGGCTGTAGAGGCTAACTTTTTCCACGGTAGCTTTTACTTCTCGTACTGCATTCAATTCGTCCAAAATCCAGTAGGATCTGCCAGCCGTAGCCACGATTAAGTCATCATGTGCCACTTTGAGGTCTGTAATGGGAGTTACGGGTAGATTGAGTTGGAAAGATACCCAATTGAGTCCTCCATCTTTGGAGAGGTACATGCCTTGTTCGGTACCCGCAAAAAGCAAGTTCTTAACCTTTGCGTCCTCTCGAACCACGCGTGTGAAAGCACCGTAAGGAATCCCTTTGGAAATGTTGGTCCAGGTTTTTCCGTAATCTGTGGTCTTGTAGATCGCTGGGGTATAATCGTTGAATTTATAGCGGGTAGTGGCGATGTAGGCCGTGGCAGGATCATGGGGAGAAAGTTCAATCGCATTGATCAAGCATTCCTTCAGATCCTTGGGTGTGACATTGGTCCAAGTTTTTCCATGGTCTCGTGTGAGTTGCACCAGCCCATCATCTGAACCAGTCCAAATCGTACCAGCTATATGTGGACTTTCGATGACATAGGCAAGGGTGCCGTAATTTTCTGCTCCCACTGCTTCATTGGTGAAAGGAACGCCTCCTTTGCCTTGCTTGGACTTTTCGTTGCGGGTGAGGTCTGGAGATACTTCCTTCCACGTTTTGCCCCAGTCCTGGGTTTTCAGGAGCACCTGCGCACCATGGTAGAAGGTATTCGGTTCATGCTGGGACCAGATAATCGGAGCATTCCAGTTGTACCGGTACTTCATGTCTTTGGCATCCATGCCGAGGTATTGGATGGGGGCTGCCATGATGTTGGTGGACCCTTGTGTCTTCATATCGAGCACCTCGATGGTGCCTTGGTAACTACCTCCGAGTACGTAGCGGGGATCGTTTGGATCAAAGGCAAGGAATGCAGACTCACCTCCTGCAGAATTGTTCCAATGCTCCTGGGTAATTCCTCCACGGCCTAGGCCTATGCTAGAAATCACTACTGAAGTATTGTCTTGCTGCCCACCGTAAATGCGGTAGGGGAACTGGTTGTCTACATTGATGCGGTAAAACTGTGCCGTGGGCATGTTGCTCTGCGTAGACCAAGTTTTACCACCATTGAAGGAGATGGATCCTCCACCATCGTCTGCTAAGATTAGGTTGTTGGGGTTTTTAGGATTGATCCAAAGGTCATGGTAATCCCCATGTGGGCCTGAAATATCTTCAAAGGTTTTGCCTCCATCGATAGAAACTAGGAATGGGGCGCTCTGTACATATACTTTGTGCTCATTGACAGGATCGGCAAAGACTTCGATGTAGTACCAAGCGCGTTGCGTCAATCTGTTGCTCTTGTTGATTAGGGTCCAGCTTTCACCTGCATCCTCGGATACAAATAATCCTCCTAAATCTTTCTCAGTATTGCTTTCAATCAAGGCATAGACCTTGCTGGAATTTGCTCTAGAAACAGATATGGCCATTTTCCCTTTTTCCTCGGGCAGGCCCTTGTGAATTTTTTTCCAGGATTTACCCGAGTCGGTGGATTTATACAATCCTGATCCAGGGCCTCCAGATTTCACTTGCCAAGGAAACCGCTGGTGCTCCCACATGGCGGCGTAGAGAATTTCTGGGTAGTTCATGTCCATGGATAGTTCCACTGCGCCGGTCATGTTATCTACAAACAGGATTTTTTCCCAAGTCAGGCCTCCATCTATGCTTTTGTACACCCCCCGTTCCTCGTTTGGAGCATGAAGGGCTCCTTGGGCAGCCACATAAAGTACATCCGGGTTGCTCGGATGAATTTGAATTCGAGAGATGTGTTGGGTTTTCTCCAAACCAAGTTTTTTCCAGGTTTTTCCAGCATCGGTGGATTTGTAAACCCCATCCCCGTAAGAGGTCATGACCCCTCTAGGCGCATGTTCACCCATTCCTACATAGACGATGTTGGGATTGCTTTCCGCTACGGCTACGGCTCCAATAGAGCTGGTAGCAAAAAATCCATCCGAAATATTTTTCCAATGTTGACCTGCATCGCTGGTCTTCCAAAGTCCTCCACCCGTAGTACCAAAGTAATAGGTCAGCGGGTCTTGGAGTAGACCTGTGGCTGTGACGGATCTTCCTCCCCTAAATGGACCGATATTTCGGTATTTGATAGGAAGGGAGGAGTCAAAGGTTTGGGAATTCGCACTGAGTGTGCTTAATAAGAACAGTATAAGAAAAATTCTTTTCATTTTACAACAAGATAAATCGAACTTAAATCTAAGTAAAAGCAGGAGGAAAGAACTAAAAATAAAGTTGATTTTACTTTGAATTCTTTAAAAAATCCTCGTTTTGGTTAATTCCTCCATTACCCAATTGGTCCGTGCTGCAGAGATTCCGGTACTAGGACAAATTCCTTTGCCAAGTAATTCTTCTACGATGCTTTGGATTAGTGGGCGCTGGATGTGCATGGGAAGTTCTAGATGAAAATAAAGTGGATTTTGATTCGGTCGAAGAAGGGTAAATGCCCCTTCTCCAAATGTTGCAAAACGAATTTACCCTTTAGATCCGTCAATCACTATTTCGTCAATTTCTGAGGCGGCTGAGCTGGTAAAACACCAGTTTCCAGTACCGATTACCCCGTTTTCAAAGACAAAGCTGCCTGTTACCAAGTCTTCGGCAGGATAAGCCTTCGCTTGGTTGGTAGAGAAGCCCATTGCATGCCTGATTTCGCCAAAAAAGAAATCCAATAAATCCAGTTGGTGGGAGGCTAGGTCGTAAAAATAACCACCCCCTGCGATTTCGGGAAGGACACGCCAGTTTTCTTCAGAGTTGCTCACTAAGTTGGGTGTAAGAACTTGTTTCAGGTTGATGTGTACTGTTCTCACAGCCCCAATTTCACCCGTTTCAAGGAGCTCTTTAATTTTTAAAAAATGGGGGAGCTTTCTTCGGTAATAGGCAACGAATAAAGGCACTTCTGCTTGTTTGCATGTCTGAATCATTTGCAGGCATTCGGCATAGGTGCGTGCCATTGGCTTTTCCACATAGACGGGCTTTCCCGCCGCTGCCGCCAGTTGGGTAAGTTCCAAGTGTACATTTGGAGGAGTAGCAATGTAGATGGCATTGACTTCTGGGTCTTGGATAAGATCAGAAGCATTGCTGTACCATTTGGGGACGCCATGACGCGCTGCATAGTCTTTAGCTTTCTCTGGATTTCTCCGCATAACAGCCACTAGCCTGCTGTGTAAGATCGTGTTCATCGCTGGAGCGGATTTGAGCTCGCATACTTTACCCACGCCTACTATTCCCCATCGAACTTCTGTATCTGTTAATTTGGGCATATTATTGGAATTGAATTGGGTATGAAAATTTAGTAAACTTGGTTAAAGATTTAGACCTGCCCAAGTCTTTAATCTGGTTAATTTGGCGTTTTTGAATTTATAAAAATGAAAAAATTACTGTTGCCTACCTTATAAAAATTAATCTAAAAGCATCTTTTCAAATTATCAGCGGTGAAGGTCTTTAATTCAGGATAACATTGGTTGTAATTACATGACTCATCGGTACCTCGCCCCATCTATAACCAAGCTGAGGCCAGCCTGGAATATCACAAGTCCCAAAGTGCCTGTATAAAACCATTCTTCTCCCCCTAATTTTTCCACTCCAGCATGAATGCAAATAGATAGTCCTGAGCCTGTGAGCAGTAATCCTGCCACAGACTGGATAAACCAGCGTTTTTTATTTTTTTTCATTGCCCTTTTCCTGTTTAAAATTGAGTAATCATGGCCATCCCTCTTTCTTCGAATGAGTCCATACGCATCAAGGCTTCGGCTGCTGCTTCCAGCGAAATTCTTCTTCCAATCAATTGCTCAGGAGCTATTTTATGATCCAAAATCATTTGCATCATTTCTGGATATGCATGTGCCTGCATGCCATGGCTCCCTAGAATCTCCAGTTCCTTGGCGATAACCAAGTGCATGGGAACAGGTGGATTGGCTTCGCTTCCTGCCAAAAGCCCAACTTGGATGTGTTTTCCGCGTTTCCTGAGACAAGAAATTGAGTTGTAGCAGGTTAATTTGCTTCCCAAGGCGTCAATGGAAACATGGACACCTCCCTTGCTGAGGTCCATAATAGCGGTTGAAACATCGGTTTGGTTCCTTGCATTCACCAAATAGGCTGCCCCTACAGCCTTGGCAAGTACTAATTTCTCTGGATCGATGTCCACTGCAATGACTGTTGCGCCTAGCGCAGTAGCGATCATGATGGCAGATAAGCCCACCCCTCCACATCCATGGACGGCAACCCATTGTCCTCCACCTACCTTGCCTTGCGCCTTTACCGCACGAAAAGAGGTGGCAAACCTGCATCCCAAACTTGCAGCAGCTTCGAAACTAATGGAGTCGGGTAGGTCTACCAGGTTGCTGTCCGCCCGGTGTACGGCTACGTATTGAGCAAAGGAACCCCAGTGTGTAAATCCAGGCTGATACTGATCGTCACAGATCTGCTGGTTTCCGCTGCAGCAACTTGGGCAGGTTCCACAAGCACAAACAAAGGGGATTGTTACACGATCCCCAATTTTCCAATTTTTAACCCCTTTTCCTACTTCAGCAATTACACCGGCAAATTCATGCCCTGGAACATGTGGAAGCACGATATCGGGATCATGTCCCATCCATCCGTGCCAATCACTTCGGCAAATCCCAGAGGCTTTCACTTCAAGGAGAATGCCTTGCTCGGGAGTACCTGGGTCGGGTACTTGGGCGACCTTTGGGGCTTGCCCAAAGGATTCAAAGACTAAGGCCTTCATGCACGGAAATTTTATGATAAGTAGAGATGAAATATGCATAAAAAAACCGTGAGAATTTGTCTCACGGTTAAATTTTATAGGCTTATACGAATTAAACCTCAAATCCTGCTCTGTAGGTTCTGCCGACAAACTGATTGGCTTCCTCCAAGTTGGTGATCCGCATATTTTCACCGTCCCAGAGCAACTTTCTACGGCCAAAGAATTCTTGCTGGCCCTTGCTGTTTGGTTTGCGAAGCATGAAACTTCGGATAGCAAGGTTACCCATCAATACCGTTTCGGTCATCGGTCCTGCATAGTCGAAGGAAGAGGTGAGGCCCTTGTGTTCTTTGGAGCCAAAACCAGCCTTGCATGCATCCACCCACTTCCTTTGGTGTCCATATTCAGGTTCCGTTCCCTCGATACGGTCAGGCCCAAATTCTTTGGTGCCATCGTAAAGGTAAAGCTTCGGCATCAGTGGGGAGCTGTCGTTGATATTATGGGTAATGATTCCTTTTTCACCGATCATCATGACTCCATTTGCGGAGTTGGCACCACCAAGATCGTGGTCTGCAGGAATGACATCCGGGTGGGAAGGCCGAATTCCACCATCCATCCAGGTCATTTCCAGAGGAACCGTATTTTTGCCCGTTGGGCCATAATGTAAGGTGATGAACGAAGAAGCTGGGCAGCCTGCTGGATTGTAGTCGGGAGTCCACATTTGGGAATAGACCGAACCTACTGAACATTCAGCATCAAGCGGGTACTGGAGGCCAAGCATTCGGAAAGGGATATCCATCAAGTGGCATCCCACGTCTCCGAGTGCGCCAGTTCCATAATCCCACCATCCTCTCCAGTTGAATGGATGCAAGTTGGGGGTGAAGGGAATTTCAGGGGCAGGGCCTAACCAAAGGTCCCAGTCCATGTCTGAGGGCTTATTGCTGGGGTCTGCTTTAGGGAAGGCACCTCCTTGAGGCCAAACGGGACGATTGGTCCAGATTTGCACCTTGGAAACTTTTCCAATTTTATCGGAGTCCATCCATCCTTTGATCATGTCCATGAGTGGATTGGAAGCTCCTTGGTTTCCCATTTGGGTGACCACTTTTTTATCTCTTGCCAGCTGGGTGAGCAGGCGAGCTTCTCGGATGTTG
>SXGQ01206802.1_pt1 | contig 10135 bp, 6 predicted proteins | sample 3178371 | NCBI WGS metagenome assembly SXGQ01 (sample SAMN11356859, study PRJNA531348) | freshwater metagenome | isolation source: freshwater sample F1-20 | place: China: Fuxian Lake, Yuxi | collected 2017-12-25 | reverse complement strand
GTGCTATGTCTAGTCTCCTCCCTCAGCTGCGTGCTGGCCGGCAAGTCAACCTGGAATTAACCCCGGAAGCTGACTTGCCGATTTCTTTGCTTGATCGCGTAGTGCCTGGGTTGTCGGCGGACCTCGAGGCCGCTTGTTTGAGTGAGCCTGATCTCGTGCCTTACCGAATGCGACAAGCGATAGGCCAGCAGCTTGAACGAAGGGCGGCGGTAGACCTTTGTGCGGCAGTTCTAGCGCTCCCCAGATCGACGCAGAGTTACACGCGTCACATATTGCATGCAGATCCTTTGGGGCGCTTCACTGCAGTGGGTCTTGTGTGGGGCTCCAAGCAATGTAGTCCGATTCACGCACACTACGCTTGGTGCGCTTACCGTATTTTGGCTGGCGAGTTAACGGAAGGCTTTTATCAGTGGGATAGCTCGCAACGGCATGCCTACTTGATCAGTCAATTCACCCGCGAGCCAGGCTATAGCGCTTGCGGGCACGCTGGGCTTGAGTTTATTCATCGTTTGGGCAACCAGGCTGCAGAACCTGCTGTGTCGATACACGTCTATGGCATGGATGTAGGTCGTATCGGTACCCACGTCAATCGCGTATTGGCTTCCGCACAAACATTGAATTAAGCCTGACCCGGCTAGATCAAAAACAACGTCGCTAAGCCTAAAAAGATAAAGAAGCCTAAGGAGTCTGTGGCAAAAGTTAGCAGTACAGACGAGCCCATGGCGGGATCTTTACCTAAACGCGCTCGCACCACCGGCACCAGGACCCCGATGCTGGCACCTACAAGCATATTGCAGATCATCGCACCCATCATGACGAGTGCGATTGAAACCGAATGTGAAATCAGCCAAGCAAAGACTGCGGCAATGGTGCTGCCCAGCAGTCCCACTAAAAAGGTGACCAGCATCTCGCGTTTGACCAAAGGCCAAACATTTTTCGGTGTGACACGACCAACAGCGAGAGCACGGATGATCAAAGTCATTGTTTGATTGCCGGAGTTCCCGCCAATACCGGCCACAATCGACATTAAAAATGCCAGCACAACGATCGAGCTGACAGTGTCCTCAAACAGCGAAGCCACAAAAGCGGCAGTCGCTGCGGTACATAAATTCAGAATTAGCCAGGGCGCTCGGTTACGCAGAGCCATGGTGACTGGTGCAAAAATATCTTCCTCTTGCATACCAGCGCGAGACAGTGCTTGTTCGTCCGAGTCCTCTCGGATCACGTCCACCACTTCGGCGATTGTAACGCGGCCAACGAGACGCCCTCGGTCGTCGACAACGGGTGCCGAGACCAGATCGTAGCGCTCGAACGCACCGGCGGCATCCGAATCGGAATCTAGTGGGCTGAGCGAGAGATATTCTGTGCTCATCACCTGACTCACGTCTACCTCTGGTTCATTGACAAGGAGGGCAGATAAGGTAAGTGTACCCAACAGCTTGTCCGAGCGGTTTACTACAAAAATCTGGTCAGTGTGGTCAGGTAGTTCGGGTAGGCGTCTGAGATAGCGCAGCACTACTTCAAGAGTGACGTCTTCCCGGACTCGCACCATCTCGAAGTCCATGATGCCACCCACGCTATCTTCTGGGTAACCCATCGCTTCAATCAGACGTGCCCGCTCTTCGATCGTCAGACCCTTTTGTACTTCCGCCACCACGTCGGCGGGTAAGTCCGGTGCTAGATCCGCGAGTTCATCGGCATCCATGTTGCCGGTCGCTGCCACGAGATCTTTGCGATCCATCGCTTCGATGAGCGACTCACGTACCCAGTCATCGACCTCAAGCAATACGTCCGCATCATGTTCGGCGCCCACCAAACGCCAAATCATTTGGCGCTCTGGGTTTGGAACAGAACTTAAGATGAAGGCAATGTCCGCCGGGTGTAAGTCGTTGACCAGCGCTGTGAGCTCTGCATCGTGCTGCCGTTGCAGTAAGCCTTCGACTAAATCCGCGCGCTGATCGTTTTCCTCTTGACGGTGAACGAGGTTTTCGACCAATTGATGGCGTTGCAGCAGCTCTTGTACTTTCGCGAGCGCGAGCTGAGCGTCCTCGGGGTCAAGTCGCCGAGCGGTGACGGGCACGTCAGGAGTTATTTGCGTCATGGGGAACCCGTGCCAACGAGGGGGTCGATAACTGCGTGTGGCTCAAGCTATGCCGACTCAGGTCACGATTTTGACCAATGCATAACCGCCGCATGCGAGCAGTATAAACAAGATCGCACCCAGTGCCATGACACGGGGTCCGGCTTGGCGCATTTTGGCAAAACGCGTCTCGATTCCGAGTGCTGTCATAGCCATGGTTAGTACGAAAATATCGAGCGCGCGAAGTGCTTCTAAAACGTTTTGGGGGATGACCCCCGCGGAATTGATGAGCGCCAGCACCAGGAATCCGATAGCGAACCAAGGGATGGGCAGGCTCGGTTCCTTGTCGCCCGGTGCTGCTGCAGCGATCGCTGTGCGTTGGAGCCATAGCCCAACCAAAAGCAAAATCGGGATCAGAAGCGCCACACGCGTCATTTTTACGATTGTCGCGATCTCTGTCGTCACAGGGTCGATGTTGCTAGCCGAGGCCACGACTTGTGCAACTTCATGCACAGCGCCCCCCAAGAAAATACCAAAGGCCCACGTATCCATGTCGATCCAGCCGGCTTGGTATAGCAGGGGATACAGGAACATCGAAATCGTGCCAAACAGAACGACGGTTGCCACAGCTACGGCGCTTTTGTGGGGCGCGGATTTGAGCGTGGACTCAAAAGCCAAGACGGCAGCGGCGCCACAGACGGCACTCCCTGAGGCAGTTAACATGGCGGTATCCCGATCGAGCTTGAGCACGCGGGTGCCGATCCAGGTGCCCAGAACCAGAATGCCCACCACGATTCCAACTGATACGATTAGTCCGGGTAATCCGACCTCGATGATTTGCTGAATGCTGATGTTTAGGCCGTAAAACGCCACGGCGACACGCAACAATCTGCGTGCTGTGAAGTGGACGCCCGCACCCCATTCGGCCGGCATGGTTCCACGTAAAAAATTGCCATACAACATGCCGCAGACGATCCCTACGACCAAAGGACTAAAACCAAGCGTCTTCACAAAGGGGATGCCGGCTAGCTGAGCAACAGCCGCGGCTAAAAGCCCAACAAAAAGCACACCGTTTAGTTTGTCGCGCCAAGGGGATGCGCTTGTGAGGGCAGGTTGGGACATGCGAGGGAGGCCGGCTGTTTAAGAATTGACCGAGATACTACTCCGATCTGTGCCTTATCGCTTGAACCAGTTTTCGGCGAGCTTGACCCAGTAGGTTGCCCCCAAGGGCAACAAGTCGTCATTGAAGTCGTAGGAGCCGTTATGCAGCATGCATGGACCCAGACCGTGACCTGCGTCCCGATGTTCCCCCATGCCGTTGCCGATCCAAACATAGCAGCCAGGCACCTCTTGCAGCATGAAAGCGAAGTCCTCTGCACCCATCGTGGGCACGACATGATCGTTCACTTGCGCATCGCCAACGATTTCTCTCATGACGTCTACGCAAAATGCAGTTTCAGCCGAGTGATTAATGGTTGGGGGATAGACCCGGTGAAAGGTGAAATCCACTTCGGCACCCATCGCTGCTGCCGTGTGCTGAGACACCTCACGCATACGTCTTTCGATGAGATCTAGTGTCTCTAGGGTGAAGGTCCGCACGGTACCGGCCATCACTGCGTCAGTCGGGATGACGTTGTCTGCGCTGCCCGCATGAATCTGCGTGATACTCAACACGGCCGCCTCAAGGGGATGTCGGTTGCGTGTGATGATGGTCTGAAGCGCCTGCGCAATTTGCACTGCAGTCATGACGGGATCGACCCCTAAGTGAGGCATGGCGCCGTGGCCGCCTTTACCTCGGACTTTAATCGAGAAGCGGTTACTCGAGCCCATGATGGGGCCCGCGGTAACGCCGAACTCTCCGACGGGTAGGCCAGGCCAGTTATGCATTCCGAAAACCGCTTGCATCGGAAATTTAGTAAACAGCCCATCGTCCATCATGCGCTTGGCGCCGGCACCACCTTCCTCAGCAGGCTGGAAAATAGCGTAGACCGTTCCATCAAAGTTTTTGGTTTCTGCTAAGTAACGTGCCGCATTGAGTAACATCGCAGTGTGACCATCGTGGCCGCATCCGTGCATTTTTCCTGCGTGGCGACTGGCGTGCTCGAAGGTATTGAGCTCTTGCATGGGGAGCGCGTCGATATCGGCACGCAGCCCAATTGCACTCTTCCCCGGCGTGCGCCCGGTAATGATGCCCACCACGCCTGTTCCGCCTAGGCCGCGGTGAATAGGGATTCCCCACTTTTGTAGCGTTTCTGCCACCACATTGGCTGTTCGTTGTTCTTCGTAGCAGAGCTCTGGGTGGGCGTGGATATCGCGCCGAATTGCTTGCATTTCGGACTGCCAGCTCAGAAAGGGCTCAAGAAGTTTCATGCAAATCACTTTAATCAACGATGTCTACCAGTATTATCGATGAAAATGACGTTTTAAACCCTTTTAAACCCATAACTTAAATTGGCAATAGACCATGAAGCCAGCATGGATTAACAGTTATCCGGAATGTGTTCCAACGACGATCTCCACAGACGGCTATGTCTCTCTGGTGGATTTGCTGGAGCAGGCTTGTAAGCGGTACGGCCCGCGAGCTGCGGTGCAGTCCTTTGGTGTGCCTCTTACCTATGTAAAACTTGACGCAGAGGCAGCATCCTTTGCCAAGTGGTTGCAATCGCTGAAGCTTGGCGCAGGCGCACGCGTGGCGCTGATGATGCCTAATGTGATGGCGTATCCCGTTGCGTTGTTTGGTGCGCTCAAAGCCGGTTGCGTTGTTGTGAACATCAATCCACTGTGCACGCCTCGCGAGCTAGGCGTGCAGTTGCGCGACAGCGGGGCGAGTGTCATTGTGATGTTTGAAAGCGTGGCTGATACGCTAGAGCAAGTGACGGATTGTGAAGGGTTACTGCATCGGGTGGTCGTGTCCCCCGGGGACATGCTGGGGCCACTTAAATCCAGTGTCATTAATTTTGGTGCACGGCACATTAAGAAGCTGGGACCTAAAAAGCCGATGGTTGGGGCTTGGCCATGGCGTTTTGTGCTCAGGCTAGGTCGAGATTTATCTTGGCAGGCGCCTGATATTTCGATGGATGATCTCGCCGCTTTGCAATACACCGGGGGCACCACGGGCTCACCCCGCGCGGCCATGCTCACGCATCGCAACCTAGTCACGAATGTTTTGCAAGTCCAGGCAGTGGCGCAACCCGCACTCGGCGATCTATTGCCGAGGCCGCTGACGATGCTCACGGCTTTGCCGCTTTATCACGTTTTCGCAATGACGGTGTGTGGTTTGTATGCGCTGCACGCGGGCATGAAAAGCGTTTTGGTGATTAACCCGCGTGATCGTGCGTCATTGCTGTATGCCTGGCGCAAAGACCCGCCACACGTGTTTCCTGGTGTGAACACGTTGTTCAATGCCTTACTCAATGAAGCACAATTCGCGAAGCTTGATTTCCGGCCCTTACGTCTAGCTTTCGGGGGTGGCATGGCGATTCAGCAGGCTGTCGCAGAGCGCTGGGTTGCTGTGACGGGACGCCCCTTAATTGAAGGATACGGGTTATCCGAGACCTCTCCGGTGGTCTCGGCCAATCCGACGAATGCGTTGGCTTTCTCTGGCAGTATCGGGTTGCCATTGCCATCCACAGAGATTTGTATTGTTGACGAGCAAGGCATACCGGTTGCGACGGGTGAGCGTGGTGAAATTGCTGTGCGAGGACCCCAAGTCATGCGAGGCTACTGGAATGCACAAAAAGAGACAGACACAGCAATGACCTCAGATGGATTTTTCCGGACAGGGGACATTGGCTATATAGACGCTCGGGGTTACGTGTTCTTGGTTGATCGAAAAAAAGATTTGATTGTGGTGTCTGGTTTTAATGTGTACCCCAGCGAGGTCGAGGCCGTCGTATCTAGCCATCCGGGTGTGTTGGAATGTGCGGCAGTCGGTGTGCCGGACAGCTCAACGGGTGAGGCGGTGAAGCTGTTCGTCGTCCCCTTGGATCCGTTGCTGAGCGAAGACGCTGTACAAGAATGGTGCGCGCGTGAACTCAGTCGCTATAAATGTCCGCGTACGATTGAGTTTCTAACAGAGCTTCCCAAAAGTAATGTCGGGAAAATTTTGCGTCGCGCCCTGCGACCCTGATGACGTCCTTTGCTGCTGTATTTGCTGCGCTTGGAGTGCCTCGAGTTTGGCTCGGCCGCAGCGACTACACCATTATTGACACTGCCTTTGGCGAAGGGCATCTGTTTTTACACCTTTGGCAGGCGTGGTGTCGAGAGTCACAGAGGAGCCGACGCCTCCACGTTGTTGGTTTGTTGCCTGAACTTTGCCCAGCCCAAGAGCTTCGAGCGCGCTTACTGCAAACATGCCCTGCAGACATAACGCCGTTTGTACAGGCGCTTGTTGATGGATGGCCGTTGAATCTCTTGGGTGTGCACCGTCTCGAGTTTGAGGGGTTGCGTGTGACACTAACCTTGGCTGTCGGTGATGCCTCGATCATGTTGGGACGCGTGTCGGCCCGTGCGGACGCTGTCGTGTTTCCTCCCGAGGCGCGTGACTATCCTGATCTAAAGCTTGAGCCATTGCTTGCTGCGTCGACACGACTGTTAGCGCCGGGAGGCAAGCTTGTCAGGCCATTGATGTCAGCGGCTAAGCCACTTGAAAATTTTAGTGGGCAAGCGTCAGCGCTCTGGGGAAAGGGCATAACTCAAGGGGGCGTGTGGTCACGCGGTGAGGGCGCGCGATCGGCTGTTTCGTCGGTGCCTAATGCAGGCCACCAGCACGCTGTTATCGTGGGCGCAGGCTTCGCTGGTGCAGGTGTTGCGCACGCGCTGTCTCTGCGGGGCTGGGCTGTGACCGTGTACGAGGCCAGTGGAGCCGAACAAACGCCACACCGAGGACATCTCGCGGCGGCACTAACTCCGATGCTTACCCGCGAGGATGATATCCGTGCGCGGCTGTCACGGGCGGGGACCTTGCTCGGACATCGGCGCTGGGGTCATTTGACGCGCGAGGCGTTTGATTGCTGTGGTGCTTTGCAGTTATCGCGAACGTCCGGGCGAATTGTGGACCTAGAATCTGTGGTCGCAGGCTTGAACCTCCCCGAGGCTTGGGCAACATTCGTCGATGCAAGCCAGGCAAGTGCGATCGCAGGCGTCCATTTGCAGCGCGGCGGCATTTATTTTCCGATGGCCGTGCGTGTACAGCCCGAATCGTTCCTCAACCAGTTGCTCAACGGCCCTAACATTTTGCGACGTACGAGGCGAGTTCAGCGCATCGTGCGGCGCGGCGAGGTTTGGCAAGTATTGGATGCAGCGGGTGAGGTGTTCGAGGAGTCCCGTGCGGTGGTGGTCGCTGCTGGGCATGCGACGCAAGATATTCTGAGTGCTAGCGGGCTGCTGTCTGAGCATGCGCGCTTACGTAGGATGCATAGGTTGGGGGGCGAGGTGACCTACGTTCCAGAGAGTCTCCTCGCGGGTGGGCCCCGTTGTATTGTGTCGGGTGATGGCTATGTACTTCCGGCTGTGGATGGCTATTGCGTCACGGGAAGTAGCTATTTGCACGGGGCCGAGCTGGTCTCTGTCACTGACGCTGGGGCGAGAGAAAATTTAAAGCGGGCTGAAGGCCTGCTAGGTACGGAGCGATTGCAAGAGCAGGCTGGTCATGGCGCAACCTTAGGGTGGGCAGGCTGGCGAGCCGTGTTGCCCGGACGCCTGCCTGCGGTGGGTGCTGTCGGCCAAGATGCGGGCCTTTGGGCCGTGACAGGGCTCGCATCGCGCGGGCTAACCTGGTCAAGTTTGGCGGGAGATTTGGTCGCGGCAACCCTAAATGCCGAACCTCTGCCATTGGAAACCGATATAATTGACAAAATTAGTCAGATTTAAGCCAGTTTCATAACTTAAAATACTTAAATCCGTCAAAATAGCGCCTTTGGTCGCTTTTACACCCACGCGCTAAACATGCACCTAGATTTACTCAAACTAGTCGATACCTTGCCCACCAAGCTCGTATTCGATGCAGGTGCGGGAATGAGACTCGTGGTTGAACCGCATGCGCCTGGCGTGTTCCGGATTCGCTGCGGTCGCCCCGAAGCTGTTGCCGCAGATATTCTGCCCGGCGCACGAGCGCGTGCGCATGCAGAAGTGTTGCTTGCTCGGCCAGAGGCAATAGGCGAAGCGATCCTCGAGCCGCTCAAAGGCGCACTGAAGGGTTGGCGGCTTGTGCAAGGAGATGTGAGTCTAGATATCTCCGTGAATCCATTCAAACTGTACTTACACCGACTTGGCAAAACAGCCTTAACGCTCTGCGAGTCTGGCGTTGCCCGTTCGGACGAGCTTTGGTCGCTAGGCTTTGATCTCAAGCGTAGCGACAAGATTTTTGGTTTAGGTGAGACCTCAGGGGATCTCGATCGGCGCGGTGAAACGATTGTCTCTGACGCGCCAGATCATCGCGCCTTGCCGTTGGCATGGAGTCCGAATGGTTGGGGCGTTTACGTCAACACGCTTGGTCGGGTTGAACACGACCTGGGCGCTGAGTCGCCGGCTGAGTACAAGATCGCCGTGGAAGACGAAACGCTAGACGTTTTTGTGTTTGCGGGTGAGCCCACAGAAATACTGAACCAATACACGCAGCTCACGGGGCGGGCAGGCCAACCGGTTTTATGGTCGATGGGTGTTTGGGTTGAGCAGCACACAAGCCATAATGCCTCGCAGACTGCTGAGCTCATTGCTGAGTTCCGTCGCTGAAGTCTTGCCGTGGATGGCGTACTGTTGTTGCCACCGGCGGCCTGGACCTACCAAGATTCGAAGCTCCTGCCCGAGTGGGACGCCGAACGCTTTCCGAGCCCGAAACAGTTATTGAGTCAATTTGGGAAGCACGCGACACACTTGTGTATGCACACAATCCCTGCTGCGCTGGCCGAATCCACTATCTTTGCTGAGCTGGAAGACCGAGGCTGGCTGCTTGTGGGTGGAAGCGGTGAGGCGTATGTGTTTGAGGGTGTCGCTGCAACAGGTGGCAAGCCATTTGGTCTACTAGATCTGACGCATCGCGACGCGATGAAGACTTGGTCTGAACGTCACCGCCACCTTGCAGAAGAGGGTGTTGGGGCCACCGCCTGTGATGTGCAGTTCGACATACCCGATCACGTCGTTGCACGTGGCGGTGAGAGTGGTGCGGTATTGCGCTCCCTGTATCCGGCTCTGGCGCGTCGCGCCTTATTTGACGCAGCGGCCGGGCATAAAGTGCCTCCAGAAGGTGTAGTGTTCAGTTCAGATTTATTTGCGGGGGCGCAGCGCCTGTTATGGCAAAGCGCACCTCGAGTCCCCAACACGTGGAGCGGCTTGCAGCACACCTTGCGCACGGCCTTATCCATTGGCGCAAGCGGCGTACCTGTGCAAATGCACGCCCTCGGCAATGCGGCAATGCCAACCGAAGACATGACGCCTGAGTTGTATCTGCGTTGGCTGGGGATGGCTGTGTTCTCTGCCAATCTTGCCTTTCAAGCACACCCAGATTTATTGCCCACCGCGTTTGACGAAGCAACGCGCGCGCACGTGCAGTCTTGGCTGCAATGGCGTTACCGTTTGATTCCCTATGTGTTGGGTGCGATTGAAGACGCAGCGCGTACGGGCTTGCCGGTACAACGCTCGATGGCCTTATCGTTTCCGGCAGATGCCGAAGCCCAGCGCTGGGATACGCAATACATGCTTGGCCCAGCCGTACTGGTTGCACCAGTAATGAGGCCAGGTAAGGACATTCAAGTGTATTTGCCTCGAGGCGACGCGTGGTGGGATCTGAACACGGGCTGGCGCTATGAGGGCGGTACGACGTGGACGGTCTCCTGTGCGTTAGACGCTTTGCCCGTATTTGGTCGAGAAGGACACATGCTCTGCTTGGGTCCGACTGCTAGCCACACGGGCGAATTTAATTCGGCGCGTATTCTGGACGAGGTCTGGATGTTTGGTATGCCGGTGCACAATCCCGTTGTGATGCGCAATAAGATTCGTGTCATGCAGATGCAGGGCTCAAGCTACATCAAGGGCCTTGAAGGCTTGCGTATCCTTCCC
>SXGQ01011477.1_pt1 | contig 10135 bp, 7 predicted proteins | sample 3178371 | NCBI WGS metagenome assembly SXGQ01 (sample SAMN11356859, study PRJNA531348) | freshwater metagenome | isolation source: freshwater sample F1-20 | place: China: Fuxian Lake, Yuxi | collected 2017-12-25 | reverse complement strand
CGCGCTGCCCGTGCTGCGCGTGACGGACTCCGCCGGGGCCGTCCGGGGCGTGCTGCTCGGCTACGCCTGCCATTGCACGACGCTGGCGGGGTCCGACAACTTCGTGCACCCCGACTGGGCCGGCGATGCCGCCGCTCGCATCGAGGCCGCCCACGGCGGCGCGCCCGCGCTGGTCACGATCGGCTGCGGCGCCGACGCCAACCCGGGGATGCCACGCGGCCTCGCGGGCGTGCCCGTGCACGGCGCGAAAGTGGCCGCAGAAGTCGCCCGCCTGCTGGCGGAGCCGATGCGCCCGTTGGGGCCGGTGACCGCGGCGACCCTCAGGCGGATGGAACTCCCGTTCGAGCGCGCGGTGACGCGAGCCGAGTTGGAGACCCGCGCGGCAACAGGCTCCCGCGTGCAATCCGCCTACGCCGCGCGGCGTTTTCTCGCGGAGCTCGACGCGGGACGCGCCTTGCCGTCGGCGCTGCCGTACGTCGTGCAGGCTTGGAGCTTCGGCCGTGATCTCCGGATGGTATTCCTCGCGGGAGAAGTGGTCTCGGAGTATTCGCTGCGCCTGCGGCGCGAACTGCCGGATGAGCGTCTGTGGATGACCGCGTACGCCAACGCCACTCCCAGCTACATCCCGTCGCGCCGGATGTTTCCCGAGGGTGGCTACGAGATCGATGGCTCGATGGATTACTACGGATGGCCCGTGCGACTGGCGGAAAAGACCGAGGACGTTATCATCGACGCGGTGAAAGCCATGCTGGGCTCCACTCCCCATCATCCATGAAAAACCGCCCCCTCACGACCACGCTGCTTTTGACCGCCGCGCTGCTCGGTAGCGGCTACAAGGAAGTCCCCCCGCCGCCGAAGGTCGTGCTGCCTCCACCCCTTTCGCCCGCGGAATCGCTCGCCGCGATCCAAGTGCCCGCCGATCTCGAAGTGGAATTGGTCGCAGGGGAGCCGGCGGTGCTTGATCCGGTGGATCTGGCCTGGGGGCCCGACGGTCGCCTCTGGGTCGTGGAAATGGCCGATTACCCGCAGGGTATGGACGGCAAAGGCAAGCCGGGCGGACGCGTGCGGGTATTGGAGTCGACGCGGGGCGACGGCCGCTACGACAAATCGACTCTTTTCGCCGACGGACTGCGGTCGCCCACCACGGCCGTACCCTGGCGCGACGGCGTGCTGGTCGTGGCGGTGCCGCACATCGTCTATCTCGCCGACACCGACGGCGACGGCCGCGCGGACCGGCGGGAGATCCTTTTTTCCGGACTCGCCGAAGGAAACGAGCAGCATCTGGCGAACGGCCTCCAATGGAGCCTCGACGGCTGGTTGCACCTCGGCAACGGCAACAGCGGCGGCAAGGTCACATCTCCGACCCTCGGCCGGGTGGTCGAACTCGGGCAACGCGACTTCCGCGTGCGGCCCGAGACCGGCGAGGTCGAGCTGGTGACCGGGCAGACGCAGACGGGACGCAACCGCGACGACTGGGGAAACTGGTTCGGCGGCAACAACTCCAACCCGATCTGGCACTTCGCGCTTGAGGAACACTACCTGCGGCGCAACCCGCACTTCGTTCCACCCAACCCGGTTTCGATCATCGCCGCGACGCCGGGCGCCGCGCGCGTCTATCCCCGCAGCCAGACCCTCGCGCGTTTCAACGACGGCTTCGCCGCGAACCACTTCACGTCGGCCTGCGGCACGATGATCTACCGCGACGACCTGCTCGGACCGGCCTATGCCGGCAACGCCTTCATCTGTGAACCGGTCCACAACCTCGTGCACCGCTCAACCCTGCGGCCGTCGGGACCGACCTTCCGCAGTGAACGCGCCCCGGGGGACGCCGCGGGCGAATTTCTCGCCTCGACCGACTCCTGGTCCCGGTTCGTGGCCGCTCGCGCGGGGCCGGACGGCGCGCTCTACGTCGCGGACATGTACCGCCTGGTGATCGAGCATCCGCAATGGATTCCCGCCGCCTGGCAACGCGAGTTGGGTGACCTACGGAAGGGGGAAAACCAAGGCCGCATCTACCGGGTGAAACCCCGCGGTCGCGCGTTGCGACCGGTGCCCCGGCTCGACCGCGCCGATCTCGCCGGACTCGCCGCTGCCTTGGAGAGCCCCGCCGGCGTGACGCGCGACCTGGCGCAGCAACTCATCACGGGGCGCGCCGACCGCGCTATTGCTCCCAAGCTCATTCGCATCGCCGAGTCGTCCGCCTTGCCGGCCGCGCGCGGGCAGGCGCTGTGGACGCTGCGGGCGCTCGACGTGCTCACACCGGATCTCCTGCGCCGGGCGCTGGCCGATCCCCACCCCGGCGTGCGCCGCCAGGCGTTGCGGCTAAGCGAGGGTTTCGCCGGCCGGGACGCCGCCCTTGGGGCGGCCGTGGCGGCACGGGCGGCCGACACCGATGGCAGCGTGCGTCAACAGGCCGCCTACACCCTCGGCGAATGGCCGGGGCCGGAGGCCGGCGCCGCCCTGGCCGCTCTCCTGCGGAACGACAGCGACCGCTACATCCGCGCCGCGGCGATGAGCTCGGCATTGCCGCACGCCGAAACCCTTCTCTCGGAATTGTCCGGCGGCGGGCCGGCGCTGGAAACGCTGGTGGCCGAGATCGCGACGGCGACGGACAATGCGCGCGCGATCGCCGGTCTGCTCGCCCGTATCACGGCCGCAGTCTCGGCGGCGGATCCACGGCCGGTGTTCGATTCGCTCGGCGCGCTGCTCGAACGGCTCCAACGCAACAACCAGACTCTGGCGCAGCTTTCGACCAAAGGCGGCGAACCGATGCGCCTGGCGCTGGAAGGGACCGATGCGGTGCTGGCGCGCGCCCGGGCGATCGCAGCCGACGCCAAGGCCTCCACGCCTGAACGCGCGGCGGCGATTGGTCTACTGGGCCGCGGCCGCAAGGGGCAGGACGAGGATTTCAACCGGCTAGCCGGCCTGCTGGCGGCCGATCAGCCGGCGGAAGTTCAGCTCGCGGCGGTGCGCGCCCTCGGTCGCATGAACCGCACCGCCACCCCCGAGCGCCTGCTCGCCGGCTGGTCCGGCTACGGGCCCGCGGTTCGCACCACGGTGCTCGATCTTGTCTCCGCGCGTCCCGCCTGGGCTCACGTGCTCCTGGATCGCGCGGAGGCCGATGAGAACTTCCGGGCGCAGATCGACCCGGGACGGCGCACGGTCCTGTCCCAACATCCCCAGGCCAAACTGGCGAATCGCGCCGCGGTGATCTTCGGCACGGGAATCGACGCCGGCCGGCAGAAAGTGGTCGACCGTTACCTGGGCGCCTTGCCGGGCCTGAAGGCCGACGCGCAGCGCGGAGCAGGGGTGTTTGTGAACGCGTGCAGCGCCTGTCATAGTTTCGGAACAACGCCGGGTAGACCGGTGGGCCCGGACCTCGCGGTCGTGAAGGACCGCAGCGCGGGCTATCTGGTCACGCACATCCTGGACCCGAATCGGGCGGTGGAGGATCGCTATCAATTTTACACGGCGACGCTGCAGGACGGCCGCACCCCGGCCGGCCTCGTGGCCGGGGAAACCGGGAGCAGCCTGACGCTCCTCGGCCTCGACGGCACCGAACAAACCATCCTCCGCGGCGAACTCCGCTCGCTGATGAGTTCGGGCCGTTCGCTCATGCCCGAAGGCCTTGAGGCCGCGGTGGACGAGCAGGCGATGGCCGACCTCGTGGCCTTCCTCGCCGCCAGCCGCTGACCCGTGCGGAGGCTCGCGCGGGCCTTCTGTCTCCGCGCATTTTGCGCGTTGTCGCGGCCATCGGACAGATTGGCCGCGAAAAGGCTCAAAACGCGCCGCGGGAGAGCTTGAACCGCAAGGCCGGAAAGTTCGGGAAGGCATCGGCCGCATTTCATCATCCGCGGTGCCGACCAAAGGTCTGAGCCTCCGTTTCCCGCTTTCCGGCTTTCCGCATTCACTCCGAATCGGAAACGCCTTCGGTTTGAGCGGAACCGCGCCGGTCTTGGTCCTTCTCCTCATTGGGGCTGGTCGGCGTCGGCGGCCCGGCTACGGTCCAGGAGCCGATGCCCGTCCTGCTCCAATCGCCGCCCGTCCAATTGAGCCTGCTCGCGGCCTTCCTCTACGCGGCGGGGGCGCTCATCATCAAACGCTCCGCGGAACTGGGCGTGGGGGTCTGGCGCACCGCGTTTGTCGCGAACCTCCTCTGCGCGCTGCTTTTCCTGCCGCTGCTCGCGCTCGGCGGTGAGGTCCACGCGGGGCTCTGGTGGCAGCCCATGCTCACCGGGGCGTGCTTCGTGGCAGGCCAGTGGCTGACCTTCATCGCCTTTGAACGCGGCGATGTCTCGGTCGCCACCCCCGTGCTCGGCATCAAGATCCTCCTCGTCGCCGTGCTCGTCACCGCGATCGGCGGCGAACGGCTTCCCCCGCGGATCTGGGCGGCCGCGGGTCTCGCCACACTCGGTATCGCCCTGCTTAACCGCCGTCCCGCGGCGGGTGTACCCCACGACATCGGCCGGACCGTCCTCACGGCCGGCGCAGCGGCGACCGTCTTCGCGGTCTTTGACGTCCTGGTGCAGCTTTGGGCCCCGCGGTGGGGCATCGGGCGCTTCCTGCCGCTTTCTCTCGGCTGCGCCGGGCTGATGTCCTTCGCGTTGGTGCCGCGCTTCCGCGCCCCGCTCTCGGCCATTGATCGTCGCGCCTGGCCGTGGCTGATCGGCGGGGCCCTGCTGATCGGTGTACAGTCGGTGATCTTCGTCTCGACGATCGCCCGCTGGGGGCAGGCCGCCACGAGCAACGTGGTCTACAGTTCGCGCGGATTATGGACCATCGTGCTGGTCTGGCTCGCGGGCGGCTTGCTCGCCAGCCGCGAGCAGGCCGCCGGGCGCCTCCTCGTGTGGCGCCTGGCGGGAGCCGCGCTCATGATGTCCGCCGTCGCCCTGGTCGCGGCCTGATCGATGCCTCCCTCACTCCTCGCACCTCTCGCGCTCCGTTCCGCCTGCCTCGCCGGGCTGCTCCTGCTCGCGGGCGGCTGCGCGCGCCGGGAGCCGCCGGCCGCGTCCGGTGCACGCACCGACATCCTCCACGTGGGCAACGGCGCGGAGATCCAATCCCTCGACCCCCACCTCGCGGGCGGCAGCGTCGACCACAACGTGCTGAGCACGCTGTTCGAGGGGCTGCTCACTCTGGACGAGGAAACGCTGGCGCCGCGACCGGGCGCGGCCGAGCGGTGGGAGGTTTCGCCCGACGGCCTCACCTACACGTTTCACCTCCGGCGGGACGGACGGTGGTCGAACGGCGACCCGCTCACGGCCAGGGACTTCCTGCTCAGTTTCCGGCGCGCGCTTTCGCCCGCGTTTGCGTCGGAGTACCGGGACGCGCTCTACCCGGTGCGCGGCGCGGAGGCGTTCGCGAAGGGGCGCATCACCGATTTCAGCGCCACCGGCTTCGCGGCGCCCGATGACCACACGGTAGTCATAACCCTGGAGCGCCCCGCGGCGTATTTCCCGACGGTGCTGCGCGCCAACGTCTGCTTCCCGGTGCACTCCGCCTCGGTGTTGCGCGGCGGCACGGCAATGGAGGATCGCACCGGCCGCTGGACGGACGCGCGTCCGTTCGTCGGCAACGGGCCGTTCCGCCTCCTGGAGTGGCGGGAGCAGCGCCACCTCGAGGTGGAACGCAATCCGCATCACTGGGACGCCGCCCGGGTGCGGCTGAAGGGGATCCGCTTTTATCCGGCCGAGTCCACGCAGGCGCAGGAGCTGGCATTCCGCGCCGGCCAGCTGCACACCACGTGGGACGTGCCCCTGGCGAAGGTCGCGGCCTACCGCCGGGACTCGCCGGAATTACTCCGGGTGGAGCCTTACTTCGAAAGCTACTTCATCCGCTTCAACACCCGGCACCCGGTGCTGGGCGACGCGCGGGTGCGGCGGGCGCTGGCGCTGGCGGTCGATCGCGGTGCCATCACCCGCGATGTACTCCGCGGCGGACAGGCCCCGGCCGCATCGCTCACGCCGCCGGGGTTGGGCGGCTACACGCCACCGGACGCGGTGCCGCACGACCCCGCCGCGGCGCGAAGCCTACTGGCCGCGGCTGGTTTTCCAGGTGGCAAGGGAATCGGCCCGCTCGAGCTCTCGACCATCTCCTCCGAGATCAACCAGAGCATAGCCGAGGCGCTCCAGGCGATGTGGCGGCGCGAGCTCGGCCTCGAGGTCCGGATCACCCGGAAGGAATTCAAGGTGCTGCTCAATTCCTTGGACACGCTCGACTACGCCCTCGCCCGGGGGCGCTGGATCGCCGAGTACCCCGATCCGCTCACTTATCTTTCCATTTTCACAACCGGCAACGGCGTGAACGGCACCGGTTTCTCCGATCCCGTCTACGACGAGCTCGTCGCCTCCGCGGCGCGGGCCCCCTCGGCCGCCGCCCGGCTCGGGATTCTGCACCGCGCCGAGTCGCACCTGATGGAACAGATGCCGGTCGCCCCGATTTACTGGGGATCACGCGCCACGCTCGTGGCCAACCGGGTGCGGGGTTGGAAGCCGTCGCCTCTGGGGTTCCGCAACTACAAGGACGTCTGGCTCGAGCCCTGAGCTCGCCGCGCCCAATCACGCCTTGTCTCGCCGTCCGCCTCCGAGCAGCCTGCGTCCATCGACCTGAGGACCGCAGAGTGAGCGTGACCAACGATCAGCCGACCGGCCGGAACGCCGCCGCCTTCCCGCGGAGGCGGCGGCGCGGAGGCTTCACGATCCTCGAGGTGACCATGGCGACGTTCGTCCTCGCCCTCGGCATCGCGACCTCGATCGTCGCGATCCAATCGGGTCTGAAGTTCATCGACGTCGCCCGCGACACCACGCTTGCCTCCCAGATCCTGCAGAGCGAGATCGAGCGCATCCGCATGATGAGCTGGACCTCGGTCTCGGCGTTGCCCGCGCGGGCGGAAGTCAGCCTCTCCGACATGTTCTCCTCGTCGGAGGCGCTCGCCCGCCGCTTCACCGTGACCCGCACGGTCGAGTCGGACGCCGCGCGTCCCTCCGACGTGCGGCTCATCACCCTCTCGGTCACCTGGCGCGCGGTCGACGGGCGCACGCAAACGCGCAGCTTCCAGGCCAAATACATCCGCAACGGGCTGTACGACTATTTCTACACGGTCGCGCGCTCGTCGTAGAGCCGTCAGGCGCGAACGAAAACCACGGATGGACACGGATAAACACGGATTAATCGGGAACTTTACGGCGGCTCCGGAACGCCCACCCGCGACGGGCGCCGACCAGGTCCGCGACCAATCAGGGGGTTCAGCGAGCGCGAATCCGTGTCCATCCGTGTCCATCCGTGGTTCCACCGCCTTGATATCGCCACACGGGAACGTCTCCCGCCGCTCGGGTTTCACGCTGGTGGAGATGATGGTCGGCGCGACCCTCTCGGGCTTCATCCTCGCCGGCGTGCTCTCGACCTTCCTCTTCATGGGCCGCACGGGGGCGAACATCCGCAACTACAGCGACATGGAGTCGCAGGCCCGTCGCGCGCTCGAGCAATTCGCCCAGGACGTCCGGCAGGCCAGCGCGGTGAGCTGGACCAACGACACGACGATCGTACTGACGGTCGACAGCGCGAGCGTGACCTACGCCTACGCCTCGGGAGCCTTCACCCGCGCCACCGCCGCCGGCAGCTCCACGCTGCTCAACGGCATCACCACCTTTGCCTTCAAGGCATACAGCATCACCGGGACCGAGATCACCGGCATCGGCACCACCACCTCGGTGGCCTCCGCGAACCTCAACACCAAGCAACTCCAGATCTCCCTCGAGGCGGCGCGCACCAGCACGACCGTCGCCACCGCCACCAACACCGTCCTCTCCGCCCGTTTCATCCTGCGCAACAAGCGCGTCACCGCATGAGCGGCCCGGCCCGCCAATCCCGCCCGCTTTTTTCCCCGCGCGACCGTCGCGGGAACCGCGGAGCGCTCCTGATTGTCGCCCTGCTGATTTGTGCGGTCATCGGGATCTCGATCACGAGCTACATCCAGCTTGGCCGCACGAGCCTCGGCGTCTCCAACCGCGCCCTGTATAACAACGGCGCCATGAATCTCGCCGAGAACGGCCTGGAGGAGGCGATGTATTCCATCAACCAGGAGGCCACGACGTCCTCCTACTCGTGGAGCTCCGATGGCTGGACCACGAGCGGCACGACCGCGCGGCGGAAATGGACCGGCACCCAATTCGACCAGAACGCCACCGGCGAGGTGCGCGTGCGCGTCGACAACTACACCGGGGCGAGCACGCCGGTCATCTACGCGCGCTCGCTGGTCACCCTCGGCGGGGGCGCCGCCGCCGGCACTTCCATCGAGAAGTGGATCAAGGTTTCCCTGACCCGGACGTCCAAATTCGCGAACGGGCTCGTGGCCAAGGACACCATCACCTTTTCCGGCACCCGCGCGACCGTGGACAGCTGGGAATCGGGTTACCCGACTTCCGACGTGAAATATTCCTCCAGCGTCAAACGCGACCGCGGCAGCGTCGGCAGCGTCTCCGTTTCCGTCAGCGCGGTCACGGTGCAGAACGCGGATATCTTCGGTTTCGCCGCGACCGGCGGCGCCCTGCCCAAAGTCGGGCCCAACGGGCTGGTCGGAACGTTCACCACCCCGGTGGGGACCATGGACATGTCGCGGGTCTCGACGGACTTCTCGGCCAACTTCGATCCCGTCGCTCAGCCGACCGGAGGCACCTGGGTCGGCGCCATTGGCGCCACCACACTCGGCACGGCGGGTACGGCCACGACCCTGAGCGGTTCGGCGATCTCCCTGAGCGGCAGCGCTTCCAACAAGCTCGTCATCAACGGAGACGTCACGCTTCACCTGACCGCGACGGCCGGCTCGTCCGCGATCAGCGTCGCCGGCAGCGCGAGCATCGAGATCACGGCGGGCAGTTCACTGGTGGTGTACACCGCCGGAGACATCAGCGTCGCCGGCAACGGTGTGCTTTCAGGGGGGGCCACCGCCTCCACGGCGAACAGTCCAACCAAGTTCCAGCTCTGGGGAACCAGCACCAGCGCCACCAAGCAAAGCATCGGCATAGTCGGCAACGGCGTCCTATCCGGGCTTATCTACGCCCCGAACGCCTCGGTCAGATTGAACGGTACTGGAAGCATGATGGGCTCGGTCGTCGCCAATGACATCACCGTCACCGGAAATGCCGACTTCCACTACGACGAGTCCCTGGCGAACTTCTCCAGCGGAAATCCTTTCCGCGTGAGCGAGTGGAACGAGATCACCTCCGCGGCCGACCGCGCGGCGCTCAACGCCTCCATGAGTTGGTGAACTCCGGGGCGGCGGGAGCCAACGGGCGCACCGTGTAACGCAAGCGCCGCGGAGCACCGGCCCGCCGGATCTGGCAGGATCAGCGGGTGCAGGACGACCTGATCGCCGCGCTGGCCGACCGCCGCTTCATGATCCGGACCCGGTGGAAGGCGCTCCTGCGGGCCGACCATGCCTGCAGCCCCCTCGCCGACCCCGATGCCCTCGTTCACCTCATCGACTGGACCCTCTCCGAGTTCGAACGCACCCTGCGCGGCCTGCCGACGCGCCGGCGCCCCCTGCGCCCGCGCTCCCGCGCCGATCTCGACTGTCCCTGCGGACAGAATCCGCTCTTGGTCTGCTTCGCCGCCGGCGAGCAAGCCCTGCGGGAGTCACTCATCCTCGCTCAGGCCACCCGCTGCGGGCTGACGGCGATGCAACGCGACGCCGAGCTGAACGAGCTCAACCTTGCGCTGCGCCACATCGCAGGCCGGGAAATCGGCTCGTTCTGCGCGCTCTGCCAGCTGCGCGGCCGCGAGTGCCCGGAGGAACCGTTCCTGGCCGCGGTCTCGGAGTGAGAGCGGGCGGGACGGCTCCCCGGTTCATGCGGTCCGGGAACTTCCGCCGCGGGATCCGCAACGGATGATCATTCCTGGCTCGGGCGCTGACGGGATCGGGCCAGGTCGCCGGGGGGCTCAGAACAGCCCGTTGGCGACCACGCCGACCGCCGTGAGCGGGCCGCTGTCACCCATTCCGTCGAGGGCGCGGTCGGCCTTGCGCAGCAGCGAACGCATGTCGCGCAGGAGCGTGTCGTCACCCAGCAGCTTCCCGAGCGTCCCTTCCCCGCGGGAAATCTTGTCCGAGACCGACCGCAGGCTGGCGAGCGAAGCCTTG
>SXGQ01650368.1_pt1 | contig 10136 bp, 11 predicted proteins | sample 3178371 | NCBI WGS metagenome assembly SXGQ01 (sample SAMN11356859, study PRJNA531348) | freshwater metagenome | isolation source: freshwater sample F1-20 | place: China: Fuxian Lake, Yuxi | collected 2017-12-25 | reverse complement strand
TGGGTTGAATGTTTCATATATACCTCGCACTTGCGAGGGGGGATATTATTTTGGCGTCTGAAATTACAATATTATTGGTGGATGATAATCCGGAGTTCTCTGATACTCTCGCTGATATCATCGGGGGCTTTGGGTGGAAAACGCATGCGTGTAATGCACCTGAAGAAGCTCTGTCATTTATTGAGAAGAATCATCGTTCTTTGTCGCTTATGTTGCTGGACATAGAATTTATCAATTCTCAAATGAATGGACTGGATGTACTGGGACAAAGTGTAAAAAAATATCCTTCATTACCGGTCATTATGATATCCGGCAAAGGGACAATTGAAAATGCTGTTCATGCCACAAAACTTGGTGCCGTAAATTTCATTGAGAAAAGTTCCATTTCTACAGATCGCTTACGTGATGTATTAACAAGTACTTTGGAAAAATTACAAGTACAATCAGAGCATCATGAACTCCTTAGAATTATCGAGAAACAAGGCATAATAGGTAAAAGTGAAGCATTGCTCAAGGTGGCTGATAAAATCATTCGATTTGGAAAAACTGATTTGAATGTACTTGTCACAGGTGAAACCGGAACAGGTAAAAAACTGGTTGCCGAAGCAATACATGCTGTCAGCAGAAGAGCACCCCATCCTGTGGTAACAGTTGATATTCCGAATATTCCGAGAGAATTGTTTCAAAGTGAATTGTTCGGACATTTGCGCGGATCATTTTCAGGTGCTCATGACAATAAAAAAGGGCTGTTCCATCAGGCAAACAAAGGATCATTGTTTCTAGATGAAATTGGTGATTTGCCTCTTGAATTACAGGCGAATCTCCTTCTCCCAATAGAAACAAAGATCATACGCCGCGTTGGTTCCGTTGAGCCGGAAGAAGTAGATGTACGCTTTATTTCAGCAACGGATAGAGATTTATTAGGTGCAATGCGCGAAGGAAAATTCAGAGAGCAATTATATCACAGATTGCGCGAATGTGAAATAACCATTCCTCCACTTAGTGAAAGAAAAGAAGACATTCCATTGATTGTAGATCATTATCTCAAAAAACATAATGATAAAATGGTCGATAATAAATCTTTCTCGCCTGCTGCAATTGAATATTTGCAAGATCATACTTGGAAAGGAAATGTGAGGGAATTGCAAAGTACACTACGAGTAGTATTGCAAACTGTATCAGCCGATACCATAGAAATCCGAGACATTCATTCAGTTGCAAGTCCGAATGAGATCAGATCATATCCTGAAGTGAAGTCAACAACTGATCAATTCTCCATCACTAGTGATGGTTCATTAAAAGATGATATAGCGAGAGCCGATAAAATGAAAATCATGTCCACTTTGCAAAAATGCAATGGGAATGTGAGTAAGGCGGCGGTATTGCTTGCAATTAGCAGAGAAACTCTGCATAATAAAATTCGCCGCTACGAAATTGACGTCAATAAATTCAGATCAGGAAAATAATATGCGTTGCATTGTTCTTGTAATGCTTTGTGTAATGCCGATTTTAATGGGCTGTTCAACCACATCGGTTCCTATGCATGAAACCGTAACATCATATACGGTAACCTTGGAGCGAACTGCATGCAGAGGAAATTGTCCGGTCTATTCAATGACCATCAATGGTGATGGTTCTGTTGAATATGAAGGATTCATGAATACCCCATTCAAAGGCAGAAGAATAGGTGTCATTGCCAAAGATTCGATTTCAGCAATGATGCGCGATATTGAGGCTGTGAAAATTAATGATCTTCAAGCTGAATATGTGATGCAGTCTTCAACAGACATGCCATCGGTTATCTTTACTGTTCTGCATGCAAAGAAAGGCCTAATTCGTGGAAAGCGAATATATGATTATCAAGGTGATGCCACTGCTCCGGAGGCATTGCGGATATTGTATAATCGAATTGATTCCTGGTATTCAATCATTCAATGGCAATAATCATTTAACATTTGAGCAATACAATGACCGATCTTATCAATAAATACAAGCAATGGAAGCAGGAAAAGGATGCAAAGCGCAAAGAGCCGGAAACTCCTGTCGAACATATTGTTGCTTGGTTTAAAACAATGTTTGGAGCAATTTTCTTTATCATGATCGTGAATGGATTATTGTTCGGATCATTTGTTGTCCCGACAGGTTCAATGGAGAATACAGTTGCAACCGGTGATTTTGTATTTGTGAATAGATTGATCTATGCTCCATCCACTCCTCAAATGATTCCATTCATCAATAAGCCTTTGCCATTTTATCGATTGCCAGGCTATGCCGATCCAAAAGTTGGTGATGTGATAGTGTTTATTTATCCCGGGGATAGAGATGATATTCAACCAAGAGATTTCACCTATTATCTCAAGCGCTGTGTTGGGATTGCCGGCGATACATTGGAAATTCGTAAAACAAAAGTTTATGTGAACGGAAAAGAATTTAGTTTGCCACGAGATGGAAAATTCGATTTGTCTATGGAACCACCCACGGAGTTCAAAGAGCAATGGCTTCAAGCACAAAAGGATCATTCATTTCCGATTGGTAGAGGTTATACTCGTGATGATTGGGGTCCCATGCGCATTCCCAAGGCTGGTGATGTGATAACGCTTGACAAAAATGCCATCATGGAATGGCAAACCTTCATTCGACGTGAAGGAAATACATTTGCCGTCGAGGGAGAGAAGATATTCATAAATGGAAAAGAAACCACCTCTTATACGGTGAAAAAGGACTATTGCTTCGGCTTGGGTGATAATCGTAACAATAGCGAGGATAGTCGCTATTGGGGATTCATTCCTATGGAAAATGTGATTGGCACACCGATGATAGTCTATTGGTCCTGGGACACAGGTAGGCCCATAACCGATATATTCAAAAAGATTTCCTCGATACGATGGTCCCGTATTGGTACCATCATTCGATGAGTGAATCATACTTTAGAATCCGGCACTCTGCATGATTGAATTATTTCGCATAGGTTTTTTACAAATCACATTGATTGATGTGTTGGACATTGGAATAGTGACAATCCTGTTCTTTGCATTGTATTCGGTGTTGCGAGATACCATTGCGGTGAGGATCCTCTTGGGTTTCATTTTGATGTTGATTGTTTCATTCATCACTCAATCACTCAATCTAAAGGCATTGAATTGGATACTGCGTGCAATCGCTGATATTTGGCTCATTGCTTTCATCATTTTGTTTCAACCCGAAATTAGAAGAGTATTGCTCATGATCACCAGAACAAAATTGTTCCGTGTGATTGTCAAACGCAATTTGTCTCAAACATTGGACCATATTGTTGAAGCAGTGAAAGAATTGTCTGATCGGCATGTAGGTGCATTATTGGTATTCCCAAGATCGCAGAACATAAAAATGACAATTGATACCGGCATTCCTATTCAAGCATTGGTGAGCTCTGAATTATTGCTTTCGGTATTCAATCCAAAATCACCATTGCATGATGGAGCGGTTATCATTGAAAACGATATGATCACTGCTGCAAAATGCGTTTTGCCATTGAGTACAATGTCCAGAAATGATCTAGGAAATCTTGGAACAAGACATCGTGCTGCACTTGGTCTTTCAGAACAATCAGATGCTGTGATAGTTATTGTTTCAGAAGAAACAGGTGCTATATCACTTGCAAGAGAAGGTCATCTTACGCAACAAATCGGGATAAAAACATTCCCGACACTTTTGCAAAAGTACTTGTCATCGGGTACAATTGCAGATAAAGAGTAATCATTCCCCGAATAAGCAGCACATTCGGTTAATTTCAAAAAATCAATGAACCGTCAATATCAAGATGCACGCAATCAATTGATTGATTCGCTTCGCAAAAGAGGCATAGTCAATGAACACGTCTTGCAAGCCATGCTCAATGTTCCAAGAGAACAATTCGTATCCAAGCCGTTCAAGCAACGTGCCTATGAAGACGTTGCACTTCCGATCGATAAACATCAAACGATTTCTCAACCATTTACTGTTGCCAGAATGACTGAATTGCTGGAGATCAAGCCCGGTGATTCTATCCTTGAAATCGGAACCGGTTCCGGATATCAAGCGGCGATTCTCGCTGAAATGGGTGTTAAAGTCTTTACGATAGAACGTCATTTTGAACTCTACAATGAAGCCAGAAGAGTGCTCAAAGATCTCTACCCTGATAAGCCGATCCAGAGTAGATTTGGAGATGGAACCATAGGTTGGGCGGAATTTGCACCATTTCAAGGGATTATCGTGACAGCAGGTGCCCCGGAAATACCTGAATCATTATTGAAGCAATTGGCAATCGGTGGCCATTGCATCATTCCGGTGGGCAATGAACGTTCGCAAGTAATGCATTGCATCATAAGGGAGGATGAACAAAGTTTTGCGGATTATCCTCTTGAGGATGTTAGTTTTGTCCCATTGATTGGCAAACAAGGATGGAGCGGAGATCAATGATGCATGATCTTAATCATATCGTCGAATTGGTTGCAAAACTCAAATTGAGTGGATATAGCATAGTATTCACGAATGGGTGTTTCGATATTCTACACAAAGGCCATGTTGCCTATTTGCAATCAGCAAAATCAATGGGGGATATATTGATTGTTGGTATGAATACCGATGCGTCCGTCAAGAGACTGAAAGGTGAAGAAAGGCCGATTAACACCCTCGAAGACAGAGCATTTGTTTTGTCTGCTTTAAAGTCTGTTGATTATGTTGTTCCTTTCGATGAAGATAACCCGCTCACGCTCATACAATCAATCAAACCAGATGTATTGGTAAAAGGTGGTGATTACACAATGGAAACAATCATAGGTGCAAAAGAGGTTCTTGCGCATGGTGGCAAAGTGGAAATCATTCCATTTGTGGAGGGTAAATCCACAAGTTCTATCATTGATGCAATCAGGCGAGTTTGATTCTCTCGCCATATTCCCGAATCAATGTTTCCAAAGCTGTTTTATGTGATTCCGGGTCGCTTTCTAATATGCCGGGGATTTCAAGCATGGAATCAATGATTGATTCATTCAATTTTCCTCTACGCAGTGCTTCTGAATATGGCATATGATTGAATGTGACCATCGAATATGCCGTGTGGAATGCATCAGGAAACATATCGGACAACATTCTTTCTGCTTTTTTCCTTCTCAAGAATTCAGGATCTGCAACAAGATCACGCATTTCAATGAAATTGTTCAAAGCCAATTCTGCTATTGCATCTCCATTGGGTTTTCTTGCTAGTTCATATGCATGGAACAATGAAGTCCAATCATCACTTGAATGGGCTGCAAGCATTTCGTCAAATACCCTACAATCTTCAAACCCAGCATTCATGCCCTGCCCAAAGAATGGCACTATGGCATGAGCGGAATCTCCCATAAGTAGAACTTTATCCTTATATGCCCACGGAAATGCACGAACTGTAACAAGTGAAGATACCGGATTTTTTTTATAATCTTCCAATAGGGTCGGCATCATTGAGAGTGCATCAGGGAATTGCTCTGTAAAGAATGACATGATCTCATCATCGGATTGCAATGAAGCAAAAGATGGATCACCTTCGAATGGGAAGAAAAGTGTGCAAGTAAAACTGCCATCCATATTAGGTAAAGCAATCATCATGTATTGCTTTCTTGGCCAAATATGCAATGCATGTTTCTCCATAGTGAAAGCACCGTGTTCACCTGCGGGAATATGCAATTCTTTATAGCCGTGCTCGATGTAAAATTGCTGATAATTGAATCTGTCTGTTTTTTGCATCACTTCTCGTACTGCAGAATAAGCGCCATCAGTTGCGATGATGCAATCAGACTCAATGATGGAAGTTGTTCCGTCCGGATGGGTGAAATGAGCAGTGGCTGTTTCCAAATCAACATGTGAGCATCGTACATTGAATGTAATATTCACATTACTGAAACCATCAGCGCATTCAAGCAATGCTTTATTAATGCCGCCTCGCGATACCGAATTGATTGCCTGACCCTCTTTTCCATAAGGTTGATAATGCTCGCTTCCATCAATGGAATGCATCATACGGCCATGCATGGGAATAGCTACAGACAGAATATCATCCACAATGCCGGCAGCTTCGAGGCCTCTCAGGCCTCTGTCCGACAATGCAAGATTTATGGACCTTCCAGCGCTCATACTATTTGAGCGCATGTCGGGTCTACGTTCAAAAATAGAAACAGTATGCCCTCGCTTTGCCAAATACACAGATAATAGGCAACCAACAGGTCCGCCGCCGATAATAGTGATGTTTTTGCTCATAGTATGAATTTCAAGTTAAGTTGAATGGACATAATCCTAACTGCAAATTAACAACTCTGAGGCAGCTTTGGTTCATTCGAAAATTCACTGAATAAAAAATGGTAATTTTGCACAGTATAAAACTGATTGTATAAGGCATACTTATGAAATGTACATATTTGGGTCATTCATGTTTCCTTTTGGAAATTGACAATCATACAATACTTGTGGACCCATTTATCAATGATAATCCACTTGCTGAAAATGTGGACATAGCTTCGATAAAACCTGATTATATGCTTGTTTCGCATGCACATGGAGATCATTGTGCTGATGTGGAATATTTTGCGAAACAATCATCTTGCACCTTGATAGCCAATTATGAAATTGTTAATCACTTTGCTAATAAAGGTATTCAAGGATTTGCGATGAATTCGGGTGGAACTCAGATCTTCCCATTCGGGACATTGATAATGACTCATGCATATCATTCAAGTTCTTTTCCTGATGGATCATATGGAGGGAATCCAAATGGATTCATCATTCAAACTAATGAAGCATGTGTGTTTTATTCTGGTGATACATCCCTTACGATGGATTTTGCTCTGATTGCCCAGCGATATTCAATTGACATGGCATTCTTACCCATCGGAAATGTATTCACCATGGATCACATTGATGCAGCAAGAGCTTGCACAATGCTCAAGGCAAAAAGATGCATGGGCTTGCATTTTGATACATTTCCTCCAATTACGATTGATCATGATGGAGTGAAAGGATATATGCAATCACAAAATATATCGTTCATTTTACCCAATATTGGTGAAGAGTTTTCCATACCTTGATGAAAACAATTCTTACATATTGTTTTTTATTAGCCTTGCATATACCATTCAATGCATGGTGTGAAGAATCATTTATTTCATGTTCGCCAATTGTGGACATTACAAATCCGAGAATACGATCTGCGATTGAACTATGGATGAAGTATGTGAACGCGTCTCCTGATTCACTACAAGAGCATGAACTTTGGCCGGAGAAAGACAGAAATGAACGATATTCTTTTGATCCTGCGAGAGCGTGGGTTTTTCAATCAAAAGACTTCATGCAAAAATACCCGGGATTAATCATTAGTGCCGAAGAAATAGAGAAGGGAACAGTCCTTGTAAAGACTCTTTTTCAGGGCATTGATTCATCAGGATCCGCAATCCCAATTGCTTTATACAAAGTATTTGCAAAAACTTCTGGTGAAGCATGGTATCTTGAACATATTCTGGAGTCAATCACAAATGAATGGACTCAAAGAACAATAGGCGGTATCACTTTTATCATGTCACCTAAACATCGATATTCATCCGGAACGGCGAGAAGGGCTGTAAAATTTTGCGATTCATTGACGGCCTTATTTGATTTGCATGACATTGAACAAGCCAGGTACTATGTCGCTCAATCTAAAGATGAACTTGCATCGATACTTGGCTTCGACTTTTTTGTTTCCATACCCCAAGGACTGACATATCCCGAAAAGGATTATGTATTCACTGCAATGGATACTGAGTTTCATTCACATGAATTGGTCCATCTCATATTTGGCTCATTTTCAAAGACACATTCCTTCTTGATTGAAGGATTATCAACTTGGCTTGGAGGTAGTTTGGGGCAATCATTTGAAACATTGAGTAAAATCATGGCTAAAGACTATGTTTCAAGAGCTCAGACCCTTACATTTGACGAGGTGATTCTGGCTGAACAAAAAGAATCATTGGCTTATTACATGTATGGTGCCATCATATGCAAACAGGTATTTCATTTATCCGGCGGATCCGGACTCAAACGCTTCTTGGATGATGCAAGAATTGAAACACATGGGTTAAAATCTCTTATTGCGAAATATCTTGCTATTCAAGAATATGAAATTGATGCATTCATAAGAACATCTCTGCTTGATTCACATATGTCTAGTGGTGATTGACATGAAACCATTTTCGATAATTCTCTGCTTACTGTTTTTTTCCATAGTGCCAAGAAATCTTCATGCGGAAGATGAAACACAAGCGCCGAACATACCCAAGGTACGAGGCATCATTGGTTGTTCACTGCCTGAATTATTGCATGTGGGAGCCAGATATAGAATCAATCACATGGAACTCGGCGTGAATGTTGGAACGGCGCCTTCGAATGGCTCTCTTCTTACTTTGAGCGCTGATTGTTTGTTTCGTATATTCTTAACCAGAAATGAATATGGACAAGCACCATGGTATGGGAAAATCGGTATTTCAGCTTTGCATGAAGACGGTGAATTTGAAATCAATGATTATACTTATGGGCATATGCGATTAGGACATGAATTTGCATTGTCAAAAACCATAGCTTTGCAATTGGATGGTGGATTGATGTTTGAAATGTCACATCAAGAAATTCAGAAGAAGCCATCAAGTTCCTGGTTTGATTTTGATTTCGATTTCCCAATACTACCAAGTATAGGCCTATCTACAGTCTTTTATTTATGAGATAAATCCCATGTTAAAACTTCCTGTTCACGGAACAATCACAGCTCTTGTCACGCCGATGAATCATGATGGTTCCATAGACATTGCATCTCTGAAAAAACTGATTGACATGCAGATTGAGGGTGGCGTTGATGCAATTGTTCCTTGTGGATCAACCGGCGAAAGCGCAACAATGAACATTGATGAAAAATGCTCAGTCATACAAACAACAGTTGAATATGCTGCCGGTAGAGTTCCGGTCATCGCAGGAACGGGTTCGAATGATACCGCTGCGGCAATTTCCTTGACCAAAAAAGCCAAAGAATTAGGAGCAGATGCAGTCTTATTGGTTTCTCCATTTTATAATAAGCCCACTCAACGTGGCATGATTGCTCACTTTTCTGCCATTGCTGATGCATGTGATATTCCACAGATATTGTATAATGTTCCGGGAAGGACTGCATCGAATATGCATGCTGAAACGCAGTTGGCTTTGGCTGAAAGTCATGATCATATCATTGCCACAAAAGAGGCATCTGCTGACTTGGAGCAAATCATGGAGATCATTAAACATAGACCTGAACATTTCTCGGTTCTCGCTGGTGATGATTCACTTGCATTACCAATCATTGCTTCAGGAGGGCATGGTGTTATTTCAGTTTTGTCTAACTATGCTCCTAAACAATTTGGCAATTGCATTAAGGCTGCTTTGGAAGGAAGATGGAATGAAGCTCGGACTGCTCATTATGCATTGTTTGAATTGATGAAACTGAATTTCATCGAGACAAATCCAATACCTGTCAAAGGAATATTATCCATGATGGGAATTTGTCAAGAAGCATATCGACTCCCCATGCAACCATTATTGCCCGAGAATAAAGAACGATTGCGTTTGGCATTGCAGAAAGCAGGTTTGGTATAAAAAAAAATGGCTCTCAGATGAGAGCCATTTCTTTGTGCGGGATGGAAATTCCCCGAAAGGAATCTCACATATTCATTAATAGTCCATACCACCATGAGGCATAGCCGGCATTGGTTTTTCTGGCTCTGGTTTTTCAACGATCGTTGCTTCGGTTGTAAGAAGCAAGCTGGAAACTGATGCTGCATTTTCAAGCGCAACACGTGATACCTTCGTTGGATCGATAACACCTGCCTTGATCAAATCTTCATATTGCTCGGTGCGTGCATTGAAGCCATCAGAACCTTTTCCTTCCTTGATGCGATTTGCAATAACGGATGCTTCAAGTCCTGCATTCGTCACGATCTGACGAATTGGTTCTTCAACGGCACGACGAATGATTGCAATACCGGTGTCCTGATCATGATTGTCACCACGCAATCCGTCAAGAACTTTGACAGCGCGCAAATATGCAACTCCACCACCAGGAACAATTCCTTCTTCAACGGCAGCACGTGTGG
>SXGQ01166171.1_pt1 | contig 10136 bp, 11 predicted proteins | sample 3178371 | NCBI WGS metagenome assembly SXGQ01 (sample SAMN11356859, study PRJNA531348) | freshwater metagenome | isolation source: freshwater sample F1-20 | place: China: Fuxian Lake, Yuxi | collected 2017-12-25 | reverse complement strand
GCCCCACAGCAGGTTCATGATGGGGCCGACAGCGAGGCCGATCATCCCGGAGCGCTGCACGATGCAGAGCGGACAGGGCTGCTCGCCCACTCCGAACTGAAGGTGCAGGGAACCCGCGAGCACTCCGATGAGGCCCAGGAGCGCCACGATGTTGATCAGTCGCGAGAGCAGGACCGCCCGGTCAGGCGCGATGCTCCAGCGTGGGGCGGATGAGGTGCCGTCGATGTCGTCACGTCTGCCCCTAGAAGTTGACCGGGATCGGGTCGGTCATGTGGATGCGCAGGACCAGGAGGGTGGAGCCCAGGTTGGCGAGCGCGAGCAGGGGGATCCATCGCCAGCCTCGGAAGATCCCGACGAAGACCACGAGCCAGACCACGAACATGAGGAGCATCACGGACAAGAGGCTGGGGCCGCAGGGATGCCCCATCAAGGACCGGCGGCATCGCCGCGAGTCCCCTAGGGTGTGGGGCATGGCCGAGTCGGACGATCTGCCCTGGCCAGCCGGGGCCCGGCCCTCGCGCATCACCTTCGGGACACCGCCCGGACCTCCCCTGCCCCGACACGAGGTGCGCGTCCGACCCCGCTTCGCGAGCTGGCCTCGCGGAGAAGTCCTCGTGACCGGTGATCCTGTCCCTGGAGTCCCCGCAGAGGGTGCCCTCGCTACCTTCGCCCACGGGCTCGAGGAGCACGGTCTCATCAGTCGGGGTCCCGACGGCAGCATCGTGGTGGCCCTGTCCGAGAACTCACCCGCCTGGACGGATCCGGGCTTCCTCGAACTCCTCTCCGCAGCCGCGCTGAGTTCCAGCGTGGAGACCCGGTCTCGCGGGGTGGGACTCCTCGGTTTCGGTGCCATCGGGGCTGCACATGCCCGCGCCGTGCGTGAGACCGCCGGACTCCATCTCGTGGCCGTCTGCGATCGCGACCCGGCGCGATCCGCGCAGGCCCTTGAAGCCGATCCCGATGCGCGCATCCATGCCGACGCGGCCACGCTGCTCGCGGACCCCGACGTCGATATCGTCGTCGTCTCCACCCCGCCCGACAGTCATGCAGCCTGGGCGATGGCAGCCCTCGAACACGGCAAGCACGTCGTGCTCGAGAAGCCCATGGCGCTCACCGCACAGGACTGTGATGCGCTGATCGAACGCGCGCGCAGCGCGGGGCTTGCACTGTCCGTCTTCCAAAACCGTCGCTTCGATCCCGACTTCACGCTCATTAGCGAGGCCGTGCGCGAGGGGCGCATCGGCGAGGTCTTCCACGTCGAGACATTCATCGGTGGCTATGGCCACCCCTGCAACTACTGGCACTCCGACGCTGCCGTGTCGGGTGGTGCGCTCTTCGACTGGGGCTCCCACGTCATCGACCAGGTCCTCGATCTGCTCCCCGGCGAGGTGGAGTCGGTGACCGCGGTGAATCACAAGCGTCTTTGGCATGACGTGACCAATGCGGACCATGCGCGCATGACCTTGCACTTCAGCGGCGGCAGAGAGGCGACCTTCGTCTACTCCGACCTTGCTGCGGCGCTGAAGCCCCGCTGGTATGTGCTCGGCACGCGAGGTGCGCTCACAGGCGAGTGGCGACAGGCATCCGTGGTCACTCGCAACGCCGTGGGAACCCTGGATGAGGACATCCTGGCACCGGCCGACGCGCCGTCCCGGATCAAGATGCACTCGCCTACCGGCGACGTCACCGACCTTGCCTTCCGAGCCGCGGAGCCGCACCCCTTCCACGCAGATCTCTCCCTGTGGTTGCAGTACGGATTCGTGCCACGCGTGCAGGGAGAGCAGTCCCGCCGGGTCATCTCCATGCTCGAGGCAGCCGAGGAATCCGCGCGCATGGGCGGGATCCCGGTCAAGCCGTCATGAGCCCGACCCGATGGGGCCTGCTCGGTGCGGGATGGATCTCGCGCCGCGCGATCGCACCGGCCATGCACAGCGCCCAGGGCGTGCGCCTGGATGTCGTCGCGGCCCGCGACCAGGCCAGGGCCGCCTCCCTGAGCCCCCACCGCACCGCTGTCGTGGACTATGCGGCGGTCATCGAGGATCCCCAGGTCGATGCCGTCTACATCGCTCTCTCCAATGACGGTCACCTGATGTGGGCGGAGCGCGCTCTCGCGGCGGGCAAGGCCGTGCTCTGCGAGAAGCCGCTGGGTCGCTCGGCCGACGAGGCTCGGCGCATGCGGGCCGCCGCGGACGATGCCGGCGGGCTACTCGTCGAGGCGACATGGAACCTGTGGCATCCGAGGACCGCACGTGCGGCCGCTCTGCTCGCCAGCGATGCACTAGGCCGAGTGACGAGGGTAAGCGGCGCCTTCGTCCTCGACGGCGTGGCCGAGGGCAACTACCGCCTCGATCCGCAGCGTGGAGGGGGCGCCTTGCTCGATGTGGGCTGCTACCCCCTCACCGGTGCGACCTGGGCGACTCGCGCGGGCGGCGTCTCCGTCAACGCCGTGGACATCGTCACAGGTGGCCTCGGCGTGGATCTCACCACCGATGCCTCGCTCCGACTCGACGGCATTCCCGTGCACGTGCGCGCGAGCTTCATCGAGACGGCGTTCGAGAGCCTTGTCATCCACGGGGAGCACGGCGTCATCGAGTTCACCGGCAACGACGCCTACACCTCGTGGATGCAGCCGAGCGCACTGCGGGTCCTGGACCGCGATGGGGAGCGGGTCGAGCACTTCGCGCCGGTCGACCCCTACCGGCTGATGATCGAGGCCGTGTCATCGGCGATCCGGGGCGAGAGTGGATGGATCCCCGACCCGCGATGGTCGATCACCGTCGCCACCGCCATGGACGCGATCCTCGACAGGGGATCCCAGGCCTGACACTCCCCGGGCCGCACCCTGCTGCGCAGACAGCCGGAGACCTGTCAGGGTGAGGCCATGTCCGATGCGCCCGTGCTGATGGAGGTGCGCGACCGAGTCGCGCTCATCACGCTCAACCGCCCCGATCGGCTGAACGCCCTCAATTCCGAGATGGGCCCGGCCTATGCGCGCGCCCTGCACGAGGCCGACGCTCACCCCGACGTGCGCGTCGCCGTCGTCACGGGCGCGGGTCGCGGCTTCTGCTCGGGAGCCGACCTGTCTGTCCTGGCCATGGGACCCGACGCGCTCGAGGGATTCGTGTCCGAGACCACTCCCGAGAACCTCCCCACGGGCGCACTCGACGTGAGCATCCCCGTCGTCATGGCGATCAATGGCCCCGCCGCAGGCCTAGGCTTCGTCATCGCTCTCACCGGGGACGTCTGCTTCGCGTCGCCCACCGCGCGCTTCATCTCGGCTTTCAGTCGGCTTGGGCTCGTCGCGGAATACGGCGTCGCGTGGCTCCTCCCTCGCATGGTCGGCCGTCAGCGCGCCGCCGAGATCCTCCTGAGCGGACGTCCCATCGACGCGATCGAGGCTGAGCGCATCGGCCTCGTGCAGGGCATCCACGAGGATGTCGTCGGCGCCGCGATGATCTGGGCGCACGACGTCGCCGCCCACTGCTCACCTCGATCCCTGGAGACGATCAAGCGGCAGTTGTCGGCGGCCGAGGGCGAGTCACGCGACGAGAGCATCCAGCAGAGCCTTCGCCTCATGCGCGAATCCTTCCGGGGCCCGGACCTCGCCGAGGCACTGCTCGCCAAGGCGGCTGGTCGGGCACCCGATTTCAGCGCCCCCTGACCTCAGTCGAGTTGGCCGGCGTAGGCGAGGGCGAGCCGCACGAGGCGGCCCTGGCCCCCGGTCATCTCCGCCTGGAAGGACTCCGACGCCACCTCCTGCGGAGCGACCCAGGTGAGGTCCAGTGCTTCCTGGCTCGGAGCGCAGTCCCCATCGCAGGGCACGACGTAGGCAAGGCTGACGGCGTGCTGGCGGGGATCGTGATAGCCCGTGACTGACGGATCAGGGAAGTACTCGGCGACGGTGAAGGGAGCGGGGTTCAGGGGCAGTCGCGGCAGCGCCATGGGGCCAAGATCCTTCTCGATGTGTCTCAGCAGCGCTTCGCGGAGGCGCTCGCCGTAGAGCACGCGCCCGGACACGAGGGCATGGCTGATGGATCCGTCCGGCATCGCGCGAAGCAGCAGACCCACCGCCGTGATGGATCCCCACGAGTCCACGCGCACGGGCACGGCCTCGACGTACACGATGGGCAGCCGCTCCCGTGCCTGCTCAAGCGCCTCGGAACTCAGCCAAGACCCGCGGATATCGAGCATGTCGCTCATCGCCCATCCCTTCGGTCCTGGGTAGCCGACCCCATCGCACGCGCCTAATGTGGCGTCATGCCGACTGTAGAGCCCACGCGCCCCGACGGTGCCCCCTACCCCGCAGCCCGAAGTGAGGAGGAGTGGCGCAGCCGCCTCACTCCGGTGGAATACGCCGTGCTGCGCGCGGCCGGCACCGAACCCGCGTGGAGCGGGGAGTACGTCGAGACCAAGACGCAGGGCACCTACGCGTGCCGCGCCTGCGGCAGCGAACTATTCCGCTCGGACACGAAGTTCGACTCCCACTGCGGATGGCCGTCGTTCTTCACTCCACTCGCGGGTGATCGCGTGATCGAGATCGCCGACCGCAGCCATGGCATGGTGCGGACGGAAGTGCGCTGTGCCTCGTGTGGCAGCCACCTCGGCCACGTCTTCGAGCGTGAGGGGTATGGCACGCCGACAGACCTCCGCTACTGCATCAACAGCGTGTGTCTCGTGCTTGACGAAGCCTCTCCGGACGCCCCCTAGGGGCCACCCGGAGTCCGCGGCAAAGCGGCGCGGCGTGGGAACGCCGGCCGGCTCCCGCCCCGTCGTACCCTGCCGAGGTGAGCAGTGCCGCGGACACCTTCGATCGGGCGCTGGCGAGCCTGCGGGCCGTGAGGTTCCGTCCTGAACTCACCATCGACGAGGGTCCGGCCCCGCAGCGCCTCGCCCCGCACGCTGTGGCCCTCACGGCCGATTTCGTCGAGGATGACGAGGAGTTGGCCTCCGGTCGCTTCGTCCTCCTGCATGACCCGGATGGTGTCGACGCCTGGGAGGGGAGATTCCGAGCCGTGGTCTTCCTGCGCGCCCTCCTCGAGCCGGACCTCGCCACGGATCCCCTGCTCACCGGGGTCGCCTGGGCATGGCTTCTCGAGGCCCTGGAGGCCGAGGGTGGACCCCGCACGGCGCTGGGCGGCACCGTGACCCGCGTCATGAGCGAATCCTTCGGCGCCCTCGGTGAGCGTGACGTGACCGGGTCCATCGAGATTCGGGCATCCTGGACACCCCTGGGCGAACCCGACGACATGGGCTTGGAGGCGCAGGCGTGGGCGGCAGCCCTGGCCCAGGCGTCCGGCTTGTTGCCCCTGCCGCCGGGGGTTTCTGCCTTGGCACCCCCGCGCCGGGGCGCCTGAGACCGCCGTCGTGACTTCCGCAGCCCATCCCGACTCCACGCCCGATCGTCCCTCCGTCGAGCTCCTGGACGGCATCCCCCCGGTCGTGTCGACACCCGACGACCTCGAGCGAGCTGCGTCGGCGCTCACGCAGGGCTTTGGCCCGATCGCCGTGGATGCCGAGCGGGCATCGGGGTTCAAGTACGGCCAGCGTGCCTACCTCGTGCAGTTCTTCCGCCGGGGCGGCGGCACCTGGCTCATCGATCCCACGGCATTCGACGACCTAGGCCCCCTCGCTGCACGCCTAGGCGACGCCGCCTGGATCCTCCACGCGGCGTCGCAGGATCTGCCCTGCATGCGCGACGTAGGGCTCGTCCCCGAACGCATCTTCGACACCGAGCTCGCCGCGCGCCTGCTGGGCCGCGAGCGTGTCGGCCTCGGCCCGTTGGTCGAGAGTGAGCTCGGCATGCACCTCGCCAAGGGACACGGCGCCGCGGACTGGTCGCGCCGACCTCTACCCGATGACTGGCTGCGCTATGCCGCCCTGGATGTGGAAGTCCTCGTGGATCTCCACGACATCCTGTCTGCGGACCTCGTGGCTTCAGGGAAGTCAGCCTGGGCCGAAGAGGAATTCAGCGCCGTGCTCCATCAAGCCCCGGCACCCCCACGTCGTGATCCTTGGCGACGCACATCGGGCATGCACAAGGTGCGCGGTCGACGACCCCTCGCGATCGTCCGGTCGCTGTGGGAGTCACGGGATGAGCTCGCGCGCCGCATCGATGTGAGTCCCGGGCGGGTCCTACCGGACACCGTCATCGTCGCGGCGGCAACCGCGCAGCCCGGCGACCGGGATGCCCTCGCCGCACTCCCGGAGTTCCGCAAGGGCCACGGGGCCAAGCACCTGGATCGGTGGTGGCGTGCGGTGGAGGCGGCCCTGGCGCTCCCCGACGATGCGCTGCCGGCCCCCGCACTTGCCAGCGACGGCCCGCCCCCGCCACGGGTCTGGCGGGATCGTGATCCGGTGGCCGCCGACCGGCTGGCGCGTGTGCGCGCCGCGCTGGGCGACATTGCTGATGCGCATGCGATGCCGTTGGAGAACCTCCTGCCTCCGGAGGCGGCGCGCAGATGGGCCTGGGATCCACCAGAGCCGGTGACTGTCGAATCCGTGGGTTCCGCGCTCACCCGCGCGGGCGCTCGCACGTGGCAGGTGGATCTGTGTGCGGCAGCACTCGTCGAGGCGGCACCGCCGCCGGACGAGGAGTGATCAGCCTCGGGGGTCCTGGAGGTTGGCGATGCTGTCGGACAGGTCAGGCAGCGGCGCAGCCACCCTCTCGGTGACACGGCGCGCGATTTCCTGGGCGCTGAGGCCAGCGCGCAAGAGCACATTGACCCTCGGACCGTGCTCGGGGAACTCCGGGGGCATGCCGAAGGTCAGAGCAGGTGTCGACACTCCGGCATCCTCCAGCAGCGTGCGCAGGACCGTGCCGATACCCCCTGCCCTCATGTTGTCCTCGAGGACGACAACCAGGTCGGCATCGCTGGCGAGCCCGGCAAGCCTGGGCGCCAGTGGTAGGGCCCACCGCGGATCCACCACCGTGGCCCTGATCCCCTGGGCGCCCAATGCGTCAGCGACATCGAGTCCCAAGGTCGCGAAGGCGCCCACGGCCACGATGAGGACATCGCAGGGGTCGGACTCGCGAAGGATGTCTACGCCGTCCACGCGGCGCAGCGCCGGAATCTCCTCCGGGACAGCTCCCTTAGGGAAGCGCACCACTGTCGGCGCATCGTCGAGGGCCACTGCCTCGCGCAGTTGCTCGCGCAAGGCCACCGCATCGCGTGGAGCGGCGAGCCTCACGCCCGGGACGACACCAAGCATCGACATATCCCAGATGCCGTTGTGGCTGGGGCCGTCGTCACCGGTGACACCAGCGCGGTCCAGCACGAAGGTGACTCCCGCGCGGTGCATCGCGCAGTCCATGAGTACCTGGTCAATGGCGCGATTGAGGAAGGTGGCGTAGACCGCCACCACGGGGTGCAACCCTGCGTACGCCATGCCCGCAGCGCTGGTCGCCGCGTGCTGCTCCGCGATGCCGACATCGAAAGTGCGTTCCGGGAAACACTGGGAGAAGCGGTCCAGGCCCGTGGGACCCAGCATTGCCGCCGTGATCGCGACCACCCGATGATCCTCCTGGCCGATGCTCAGCAATTCATCAGCAAAAACGGAGGTCCAGGTCCGACCCGACGCCTTCAGTGGCTGGCCCGTCTCGGGGTCGATCACCCCGATGCCATGGAAGCGATCCGCCTCATCCTGCTCGGCGGGGGCGTAGCCGTGGCCCTTCTCCGTGATCACGTGGACGACAACCGGGCCGGGGAAGTCCCGCGCTCGACGCAGAGCATGCTCGACTTCGACCGTGTCATGCCCATCGATGGGCCCGACGTACTTCAGGCCCAGATCCTCGAACATTCCCTGGGGCGCGACGATGTCCTTCAACCCCTTCTTCATGCCGTGGAGCGCGTCGTAGACGGGTGCGCCGACCACGGGTGTGCGCTGCAGCGTGCGTCGCCCCCACTGAAGGAACCGCTCGTAGCCCTGGGTGGTGCGCAGCGTCGCAAGATGATGAGCAAGCCCGCCGACCGTGGGCGAGTAGGACCGCTCGTTGTCGTTGACCAGGATGACCATGGGCCGATCCGACGCCGCGATGTTATTCAGTGCCTCCCAAGCCATCCCACCCGTGAGGGACCCATCCCCCACCACGGCAATCACGTGGCGGGCGTCGCTCCCGGTGAGTTCGCCTTGGAGCTCGAAGGCCTTGGCGATCCCATCCGCATACGACAGCGCCGTAGACGCATGGGAGTTCTCGATGACGTCGTGCTGGGACTCCGCTCGCGACGGATATCCGGAGAGCCCACCTTCCTTGCGCAGTCGGTCGAAGTCACGCCACCGCCCGGTGACCATCTTGTGCACGTACGCCTGGTGTCCGGTGTCCCAGAGGATGACGTCGTGCGGCGAATCGAAGACACGGTGCAGGGCAAGGGTGACCTCGACGACACCCAGATTGGGACCCAGGTGTCCGCCGGTGGCAGACACCTGCTGGACGAGAAATGCCCGAATCTCCTCGGCGAGGGCCGGTAGGCGATCGTCGGGGAGGCTGCGCAGATCATCGGGCGAGTTGATGCCCTCGAGCAGACCCATGCTTCCCTCGCCTTTCGCCGGTGCGCCGACGGGGCGCCCTCAACATTCTCAGTCTAGGCGCCGCGGGACGTCTCCACATGTCAGAGGCGCGCCTGCCACCTTCGGCCCTCTAGGGCGTGGCCGACCAGGGCCACCTCGCGCTGGAGCCGCTGAAGCGTCGCGGCCTCACCTTCGAGCGCGCGGAGTGCATCCTCGGGATCGACCCCCGCGTCGATGAGGGCCACCCGCGCATGTGAATAGGCACGGCGCGCACCCTCGATCCGGGCCTCCAGGTCGCACGCCACGCGAAAGGCGAGCGCCCTCGGGTGCCGGGCCCAGACCGATGTCGGGGATCGCACAAGGGAGGAGATCTCCCACATCCAACGCACGGCGGTCTCCGAGAAAGCGGAGTCCTCAGGGTCGGCTACCTCGGCCGGCCATCCCGGCGGACGCATCGCTAGACGAGGGACCGCAGGACGTACTGCAGGATGCCGCCATGCCGGAAGTAGTCGGCCTCGCCGGGGGTGTCGACTCGAACTCGAGCACTGAACTCCACCGTACGTCCGTCGGCTGCGACGGCTTCGACATCGACCACGCTCGGGATACGTCCGTCGTTGAACTCTGTGATTTCCCGGATGCTGAAGACTTCATCGCCTTGCAGCCCGAGGGAATCTGCGCTCATGCCGTCGGGGAACTGCAGCGGGAGCACACCCATCCCGATGAGATTGGAGCGATGGATGCGCTCGTAGGACTCCGCGATCACGGCCTTGACTCCGAGGAGCGCCGTGCCCTTCGCTGCCCAGTCCCGGCTTGAGCCCGAGCCGTACTCCTTGCCGGCGAGCACGACGAGGGGTGTGTGATGACGGGCATAGGCCATCGCCGCGTCGTAGACGGGCACGGTGTCGTGATCGGGCGTGGTGAAGTCCACGGTGAAGCCGCCCTCGACATCGTGCAGCATGTGATTGCGCAGGCGAATGTTGGCGAAAGTGCCTCGGATCATGACCTCGTGGTTGCCACGACGCGACCCGTAGGAGTTGAAGTCAGGCATGGCGACACCATGGTCCGCTAGATAGCGGCCCGCGGGACTATCCGGCTTGATGTTGCCCGCCGGACTGATGTGGTCCGTCGTCACGGAGTCACCTAGCTTGAGCAGCACACGGGCTCCGCTGATGTCGTGCAGGGGCTCGGGCACCCGAGGCATACCGTCGAAGTACGGCGCCTTGCGCACGTAGGTGCTGTCAGGATCCCACGCGAAGCGATCCCCGGTAGGGGTCGGCAGCCCGCGCCAGCGCGCGTCACCGTGGAAGACATCGGCGTATCGTGCGGCGAACATCTCCTCGTCGATGCTTGCGTCGATGACCGCGTGGATCTCCCGTGAGCTGGGCCAGACATCCGCGAGGAACACCGGTTTGCCATCCTGGTCGAGCCCGAGCGGCTCCGTGGCGAAGTCGACGTCCATCGTCCCCGCGATGGCATAGGGCATTCACCTTTTCTACCCTTTGATCCAGCAATTTATAATTCAGCTCCAGGTTGCTAATTTCCCGTTTAAGCTGTTTTTCTTTGGGCGAATCTACAAATCGGTAAACCAGAAAAATAACCACTACACTAATCACCAAGGATGTAGACAACAT
>SXGQ01751874.1_pt1 | contig 10137 bp, 8 predicted proteins | sample 3178371 | NCBI WGS metagenome assembly SXGQ01 (sample SAMN11356859, study PRJNA531348) | freshwater metagenome | isolation source: freshwater sample F1-20 | place: China: Fuxian Lake, Yuxi | collected 2017-12-25 | reverse complement strand
TTTTTCGTGCGCCCTGTTCTTCGTATTATATTTCAATTCTCTTATATCATTAAAATCTATGATACCATTAAATATCTCTGTCTCCTTTCTAATATCATTATTACCTTTAAACATATGATGTAATTCAATAAGGTATATATTATAGGCGACATATCCCATTAACAATAATATTATTAATGCTATAATAACTTGGGTTACAGGGTTATACTCCATAATTTGTTTATCTCTATCTATTTAAAATATGGAAATAAAAATAATAATTTTATCGGTTAATTGCGTTTATCTAATTATCCGATTATCGGGATTATTGTTCTAAAGCGTCGGAACCTTTAATTTTATATATGGGGTTTCTTATTCCGTATGCCGATAATCCCATAGAAGCTAAGACGCCTTTCATCGGTCCAGCGCTATACTCTTTATATATGTCGTTTCTATTCATATCATAATTGAATATGCTGAACTTGCTCACTAAACCCGAAAATCCATAGGTTGTGCTACCAACCTTATCGCCTCCAATATGTAGCTCGCCCTCATTATTTAAGTTTAATTTACTTACATTTAGATAATTCGAAGGCTTGTAATAACTGCGTCCGCTATTAGGATTATTTTTATCTTGTATGGTTTGGTTATTTTCTGTTTTTGAATAGTTGCCGTCTATAAATACATTGAAAGTTCCACCACCGATATCATTTATTACAATACCGACATGTACCCATCTTTGCAAAGGTATATACTCAATCTCTATACCTGTTACTGCCCCCGTTGTATCAGTCATGAACATTTCATCACTCGAGTCAAAATTTAAACCAGTTCTATCATTTTTATTCATCGGAAATCTTACTTGTATCTTATTTCTATCTTCTTTTAATCTAATATATATAGTGGAATCTGTTACTTGATAATCGCTGGCAGCATTTTTCTTCGCTATATGAGCGACATGTCTATATGTACCGCCTGCAGCACCGATATCAAAGATATATATCCAGAAACAATATGTTCTTTTGTTCCCGTTCCCGCTTTCTAATTTTTGCGTGAATGGGAATACTCTATGTTCAGTGCATATTATCGGCATTTCAGTTCCCGGTATTAGTATTTTTTGCTGATTTATAACTGTATCGGTTATAATATAATACAAGATATAGCATACGAATGCTGCAATAACAAGGAGGACTATTATAAAATATAATGAGCTCGAGCTGTCTGACATAGCATTCATTATGGCATCTTTAGTATTTTCTACTGATATATTACTTACAGCCGAAGATACTATTTGAGTACCCGCAGATATAGCCTCGGAACCTTTATTTACTACTCCGTTATTCATTATACCTTCCTTAGAACTGCTTACAAAATCAGATAAACTATCTTTGACATTATCAAGAACCCCTTTGTTAGCTTCAGCAACTACCTCGCTCATATTTATTTGATTATCTATTTAAAGGAAATAAATTTTCTATTGCATAAATTAATATGATAGTTTGAAACTTGATATAAAGGAAAATTATTACATTTATAAGTTTGCTTAATATTCTTCTTTTGCAAAGATAAATAGCTTAGCATTTTAGTGAACTTGCCTATGTTTGATACGGCTCCTTTTTTGTATTTTAATAACGACAGATAATAAACATTAGATGCAAATATTGTAATACAGGCCTCATTATTATTTTTAAACATATAATAATCATATAGACACATAATCTCTATAAAGTTTTTGTAATACTCTACTTTATTTTTTAGCGATATTTTGCGATTTTCCAATTCTATTATAATATTTTCGTGAAATTTGAGGGGTATCATCCACGGATCTTTGTTAATTATGCGGATAACCTGGTTCCTGTCAAATATATTCAAGTATAATATATTAATATCGCAATCATTCTCTATGTGCTCTTCGTATAATATCTCATTGCTATTTTTTTTAACATCGCCAAATATCTTCTCCATATTCCCATTAGAAATCTTATATAAATGCTCTAATTCTTTCTTGGAATGCGTATCAGTATGAGCGTCGTTATGTATCATATCTATGACATCTTCTTTTGTCGGAACGATAATCTCATATATCTTACAGTTTTTCTTAATATCCCCTATCTTTTTAATAATCTCGTTATTAGATATACATATTATAGGGATATTTCTAATTTTACCATCTGTTAATATTTTTAGCAGCGTCGTATTAATAGTTTTATCCGATATATAGATACAATCAAAATTATCAATTACAATTACCTTGTTCCGTATATTCCCTGTTAATACCTGTAATAGCGAGGATGTCGCGCTTTTAAAAATGACATCATTCAATTGCTCTGAATTAAAGCAGTTATTATTGTTAATATTTATAATCTCGTAATTTAAATAGTCGCATATTTTATTTATAGAATATGTTTTGCCTACACAAGTTTTACCCGTAACTATAATACAGCTGTCCGTAGATATCTTCTTTTTATAATTGAAATCGCGCAGCCACGATATTATGCTCGCATATATCTCCTTATTACCACACAATCCCTTCATAATATCATCGTCTCCGTTCCGATTCTCTTCACAGTTCCGATTCTCTTCACCGTTCCGATTCTCTTCACCGTTCAGGACTTCGTGATTCTCCGGAATTATAAGATTGTTCTGAGTATTAATCGCATCTTTCTTCCTAATTTTATTATTCTTCTTAATATCCTTCGCATTATTCATATAATTATTATATATTTTAAGTATTAAGTATTAAGTATTAATACATTCAATTATTAATACAGCAATAAATAATATCAAAGCTAAGATTGGCAAGAATAAAATCACCGGCATTATAGTCGTTTTATCATTATTGTAATAACCAAAGGATTTCATTTCGCCGTTAGAATTAAACATTAAGCTCGGTTGTGTAGTAAATATTAATATTACAATTAGCAAATATATGGAGAGCGTTATTAATTTTCTAGAAAACATTCTTTATCTACTATTTTAATAAGGAAAGAAAAAAATGAAATATATATTAATAACAATTCTGATATTATTATCACTAATAACCATTTATTTAATATACATATCATATATTAAAAATTGCGAAGAGAAGTTCTCTACATATAGAACAGTATATATTAGTGATAACATAGATAACCTAAATGACATAAATGACATAAATGACAGCGATATAATCTCAAATACATCCGGAGCAAGCACCGCCAGCAAAGAAAAACAAGCGACATTTGCTATATCAAGTGATGTTATGGTAAAATCTATAGATTATATGAAAAGGAATAACCGGATTACGAGATATATATTAGGGGTAAGCACAGATGATTATAAGTTGCTAATAGACCCCTATATAAATAAGTATATCTTAAATAATAAATTAAGTAATACTGAGGTATTTAAGGACGGTATATTTATTTGCTTGAGCCCGACGAGGTTTGGTATAGAGGAATGTATATGGGACTTTACAAATAAGGTAGTCGCATATGTTTATATGAGCGATTATTTATTTATTCAAGCGCTTATTAAAGCATATAGACAAGATATAACAAGGATAAGATTGCGCAAAATTAAATTAGAAGATTTAAAAAGATCGGATAAACAGTTTGATTATTTAATAACATATGTTGTTATCGGGAGCGAATATATGAAAACATTGAAATATTCCAAATATTTTATTAGCGGTCTCAAGGATATGGATATATCCAGGATAAAAGTATTTTATCCGGTAATTAGAGCGAACTACGAAAGCGTCAGATTTTATTTTAACAAAGATACCGAAGATACAACATATGATTTATACTTAAGCAATGATAAAATGCTCCTGCCTATTATGAATTATGATATAGTAAATAACATAGAAAACTTCATCACGAGATTGGAAATGCCTAAAGATTATTTGGAAGCCATAGACGAATCCTATGAAGGCAGCGGCAGCAGCGGAAACTATGGCTGTTATGGAAATAACAAAATAGTCAATAAGTTTGAATGCGATTCCTATTATACTAAGGAGGGAAATCCTAAAGATTATTACAGTATCTGGGATAAAAAATGCGCGACGAACGAAGAATGTCCTTATTATAAGAAAAATACAAGGTATGAAAATAGCAGAGGCGGATGTATTAACGGAAATTGCGAGCTTCCGATAGGTGTAAAAAAAATAGGCTATACCAAGTATAACGACGAGGATTATAATAGACCGCTATGTTATAATTGTCCAGATACGACCGATTTAAGTTGTTGCGCAAATATTAAAGAAATCCAAGATAAAAATGCTAATGCTAATGCTAATGATGTAGGAATAAATAACGATTATGTATTTGAAAACGATAGAGAGGATAGAAAGAAAAATAATTTAAATACAATAATTTCCTTATTAGATTATAGAAGCATATAAAATATGAAAGATACTAATATTATATTCATATATAATTTTATATCTATTTTTATAATAATTATCATATATTTTTTAGTTATACATAGGTATTTATTAAATGACATAGGATATGGTAATAAAGCAGGAAATGAGTATTTTAGTATGAAAGATGCCGATATCCATTATAATAACAAGTTCAAATATATGCCTTCGAATACGAGAATTATGTATGAAAATACCGGGACATATCCTTGGAACAGGCATATAATAAACTCGAGCATTCCCTATGATGTTAATGTTAAAAAGGAGGCGATTAATGTATATTATTATGAATATGATAATACTACATATAACGAAAAGTTAAAAGAGGTTTTTAAAAATACTTGCGAAGAGTTAATAATAGCCGTAGAAGGTAATAAATGGAGCAAATGGCAAAATCCGAAAATGATTAGAAATGATGATAATAAAATTAAGATATTGCTCAAATATTACCAGGGAATCTATGATTTTATCTATAATAAATTGAATACTAACAGTATTATGGATTTGCCCGGCGAAAGTATTAAAAATAATATACAGATTGTCCACGACATTATGAATAATTATAGGCAACACAGCGAATATCCCGAATATTATATGTTTGATATTGATATGATATTATACAGAGCCGGCAAGTTTCAAGGGAAACACATCAAGGCTATAGCTATTACAAATGGTGTCATAATAAACATCATATTAATAAAAATAATAGGGGTAATATCCGAGGATAACATCGTGCTATTCCCTTACAAAGGACACGATATTAATACTAACAAAAATAGCAACTTTAATCAATTCGTTCCTATGAAGTATGGTATGGTAGATAATGATACGAAGAATAGCAGAAAAAATACATTTGATGTTAGCGATACCTATTTAGACAAAGAGCTTGAAGATATTATGTATAAAAAATTATTAGAAGAAAATATACCTGAAGATGTGGATATCAGCAACAATAACTTCATAGCCTCCGCTGCCGAACTCAAAGCGAGCACAAAAGACAGATGTCGCTTATAAATATCTTGCGATTATACCAGGCATTACTTATAGCCTCTGGGGTATGCATAGATTCTGTTATATTGATATGGAGGTATCGTATATGTAATATTCGTATTTATGCCGCTGCTGCCGCCGCTACCAGAGCCCCCTGCATTTATTTTTGTATTATTGCTGACATCGGTATCTTCATAATCGCTATTATAGTAGAAAAGACTCTTTATAAAACGATTCATCATTTTTATTTTTCTATGTTATATCGCTTATATATTTATATTGCATTATTAGATAAATAAATGGAAATTGATAAATCTCTAAAAATTATTCAGGCGAATATTAGACGCAAGATGTTGCAGAGAAAATCGTCTTCTTCTAAATCTAAAAAATCTTCTTCAAAATCCGTATTTGTCGAGGATTATATTAATAGTAGCTTAGCGAATAGCTTAGCGAATAGCTCGGCAATAGCTAATGCTAATAAAATATCTAAGTTTTTAAAGAGCAAATTGATAGTTGATAAATATACACTTGATAATCGCGTCGCATATTGTAATTATATTAGAAAGAAATTGGACAAGATTAGGGACGACGATTGTTTAGATAGAAAAAAATATTCTGACAGCGAAGGATATACTATTCGCGACATATTAAACTTAGAGAAGAAAATAAGCAGTAATAATTTTGGCGGCGAAGTTTATAGGACTTCTGTAAAGAATGCCGTAGGTGTTTTTCCGATAGCAAGTAAGATTATGAATAATACCGAAGATAATTTATACGAAGTTAAATTGATGTCAGATATTACGCGCGATATAATAAGAAAGAAAATCTCCAAGCATTTTCTAATAATGTATAAATCTTGTTTGTGCGAGAAAAAAGATTATAGTAAATCAAGAGCAAGCTTAGTATCAGTTAATGAGATAGCAAACGGCGATATCAATATGCTAATAAATAACCGAGATATATTATTTAATAAAGAATTGTTATATAATATCTTGTTTCAAACATTTATATCTATTGGGACATTCCATAATCTAATCGCCCATATTCACGGCGATTGCCACGGGGGCAACTTCTTATGGCATTATAATAACGAGAAAGGCTACTATCATTATATCTTTAATGGCAAGAACCTCTATCTAAAAGCCTGCAAATACAACATTATGATATACGATTATGCATTCTCTAAAAAAATTAAGAAGAATAATGTTAAAAAAATAATGGACGACTATTTACTTATAATACCCGCATTCTTAAACGAAGATTATGAAAATGATAAATCTTTATCGCCCGACAGTAATGTCAAAAGCGAGTTAAACGAAATCATAGGTAGTCTAATGAAAGTATATAAAACGATGGGAGCCGAAGGAAGCAAATCGAGCCCCAAGAAAATACAAAAGGATATATTTAGTACTATTATAAATGAAGTGTTCAAAAAATATCAGCTTAATGATATGTTTATAACCGACTTTGATTCTGGCGAATCTCATAAATCAAAGAGACCGCGCAATATTATCAACAAAAAACCCTATTACATAAATATATAATGCCTGCGCCTACGCCCGCGCCCAATGCGATGATATATAAATATATAAATAGTATATTATAATTATACATTAAAAAACATTAAGAATGAAATTAATTAAAAGATATATATCTTTAATTGAAGATGATAAAAAATATAGCGTGGCTGGTTTAATATTTGGTTGTACGGGTTCATATTATAGTGTCTATGCAAACGAACATGTTAGTAAAATTATGCTCGGGGATTTCTCAAAAGAGCGCCTGCTGCTACTCTTTTATTCCAATGTAATCGCTATGATCGCCTGTTCATTGCGTGGTGCCTGTTTTACATATTCGCAAAACTGTATGAATATCCGATTGCGCAAGATTATATATGATAAGTTAATTAATCAGAAAACGCAATTTTACGAAACAGTCCCTGTTAATAAACTCCTTGAATATATAAATAATGATGTGCGCATAGTATCTGATAGCATTTCTCTAAATGTCAATGTTATATCGCGGTCTTCCGTTCATGTCATTGCTACTATATGGATGCTCAATAAAATATCGTGGAAGCTTACTATAATTGCTTGCTTGCTCATTCCATTTAATATGGCTATATCAAAGTTATACGAGAAAGCTAATAAAATTGTTATGAAAGGTTATGAGGAACTGAATAAAAGCGTAGGCACCTATATCCACGAAACCATTTCGCACATATCTATTATGAAAACATACGCAGTTGAAGATATCGCTATGAAGAAGCACAATACGATGAGCGATAAACAGCTCGGATATATATTTAGACAAACGCTGTTATATGGTGCGAACCTGTTATTAATTAGCAATTTGCCGACATTAACCACGATAGGTATTATAATGGCCGCGAAATATTTGAATAATACCGAGGGGCTCGTTTCATTCATTCTCCATAATCAAAGCCTGTATGAGAATGTTATGGCAATCATACAATATAACAACGAGTTCATTAAATGCAAAGAACCTTACAAGCGCATAACAGAATTGCTTGATTCCGATAAAAAAAACAAAGGGTATTATATTCCGCGAGATAATACTTTGAGGGGGAAAATAGAGTTCTCCGATGTATCTTTTAAATACGAAAAAGCCGAAGGCAATTTGATAAATAATTTCAATTTTAAAATAAATCCGGGCGAGAAAATTGCTATTATCGGCAATTCGGGTTCGGGTAAAAGTACTATTGTAAAATGTCTGATGGGTATTCTTTCATTAAATGGCGGAAATATCTATATAGATGATATAGAAGCTGGAATATATGATAATAAATGGTTAAAAGAACGGGTAGGGTATGTAGCGCAGGACAGCATTTTATTCAGCGACACGATAGCTAATAATATTGCCTATGGTATTGAGAATCCGCGCGAAGAAGATATTATTAACGCGGCGATCCGTGCAAATGCTCACGAGTTCATCTCCAAGCTTCCTAATAAATACGATACGCAATTGGAAGGAACAGAGCTTAGTTCGCTATCGGGAGGACAGAGACAGCGCATATCTATTGCAAGGGCTTTGATAAGAAACCCGAATATATTAATATTTGACGAGGCGACTTCTGCGTTGGACCCGGAATGCGAGGAATTGGTTCAAAATACTATTAAAGAATGCTTTGATGACAAAAGCATAACTATGATTATAATAGCACATAGGAGGTCGGCTCTTGAATTGGCTGATAAAATATATAGATTTGAAAACTCGGCTTTGACAGATGTAACAGAAGAAATAAAGAATAAAAAACATTAGGGGAATAGGGGAATAGGGGAATAGGGAATAGGGGAATAGGGGAATAGGGAATAGGGAATAGGGGAATAGGGGAATAGGGGAATAGGGGAATAGGGGAATAGGGGAATAAGGATGGGATAAAACGGGGAAAATTAAAGATATAATATGTTGGATATGTAGAATATGAAAATATATTTTGTAAATAATATAAATAATATAAATAATAATAATCGGAATGTTATTAAAGTAGCTACGAATAAAAAGAATTGCGATATCAATATTAAGAATCACTTGGATATAATAAGTATATCTACGAAAATCAAGACATTATTGAATTACAATAATAATCTCAAGAAGAAAGTAATATTTAATTTGGAAAAATTGGATAATAGCTTTGTCGAAGCATTCATATATAGGATATTGCAGGGCAATTATTATTTTGATAAATATAAGAAGGCTAAGAAAGAAAGGGCAGTTCTTTATTTCTATGTCCCGCGAATGAGTTGCGAAAACAGAAAGAATATTAATAATATAATTAATGGCTCATATATAACAAGGAATATAATAAACGAACCTTCTAATATAGCTACGCCCGATAATTTCGCCAAACACGCAAGGTATATGTTTAAGGATATTAGAAATACCAAGATAACCGTATTTAACGAGAAACATATGAAGAAGATGGGGTTAAATCTAATAAATGCCGTAGGCAATTCTTCGCAAAATAAACCGCGCTTTTTAATAATAGATTATAATCCTTCCGGTCCCTCCGGACCTTCGCAAAAAAAGAAGACAGTTTGTTTAGTCGGCAAAGGGGTTACGATAGATACCGGCGGATATTCTATGAAAAAGCCAGAGAGTATGATTAATATGTATATGGACAAAGAGGGTGCAGCTATATCAATAGGTATTTTATATACTTTGGCTAAGGAAAAATATAAGAATCGCGTAGTATGTTTATGTCCTCTGGTAGAAAATATAGTATCAAGAGGCTCTCTGAAACCCAACGATATAATTAAGGCGTATAATGGCCAGACTGTGGAAATTGTCAATACTGATGCTGAAGGAAGATTAATTTTAGCAGATGCCCTTACATACGCGTGTAATAAATATAAACCGGATTATTTATTTGATTTTGCGACATTAACTGGGTGGTCAGAGAGAATCAATTGTCATAGCAGTTTCACATATTTTACATCAAACGAGCAAATCGCAGATAATGTACAGGCCTATGGCAATAAATATTGTGAAAAAAATATAAGAATCCCGGCGTGGCTCGAATATATATCATTTATTAAATCTAATATAGCTGATGTAAAGAACTCGGGATATGAATGCAAAAACAGCGAGGGTTTAATGGCGAGCTTGTTCTTGATGAACTTTATACCAAAAAAATATAGAAAAAACTGGAGCCATTTTGATATCAGAATGTCAAACTATAATAATACCGTAAATATAGCAGACGGATTCGCAACATTCTACACAATTATAAAAAACATATA
>SXGQ01246681.1_pt1 | contig 10137 bp, 10 predicted proteins | sample 3178371 | NCBI WGS metagenome assembly SXGQ01 (sample SAMN11356859, study PRJNA531348) | freshwater metagenome | isolation source: freshwater sample F1-20 | place: China: Fuxian Lake, Yuxi | collected 2017-12-25 | reverse complement strand
GCAAGGGGTGCGATTATATCAAACCGCGGGCTTTACGCCACCCGGGTTTACCGTGCCAGCCCCTGACACCCCACCTGACAACCCTTTCGGCAATGGAAAAGAGACATTTTCCTCCACGCCGGAGAGCGTGCGCACAGAGACGGCACCGGCCTGCCGCAACCGCGTGATGAGATCCTGCACAAGATGCTCCGGTGCGGATGCGCCCGCCGTTACACCCACGCGGGTACGGCCGTCGAGCCATGCGGGATCAAGGTCATCGGCACTGTCGATCAACCGTGCCGGAACGCCGAGCTTCTCTGCCACCTCACGCAACCGGTTTGAATTGGAACTGGTCTGGCTGCCGATGACCAGCACCAGATCAACCTGGGGTGCCATAACGCGCACCGCATCCTGACGGTTTTGGGTGGCATAACAGATATCGGCTTTTTTGGGCTCTGCAATTGACGGAAAACGGGCTTTCAGGGCAGCGAGCACCTCGGCTGCATCATCCACAGACAGGGTGGTCTGGGTAACGTAAGCCAGTTTGTCAGGGTTGCGGACCTTCAAGGTGGCAACATCCGCTGTTGTCTCAACAAGATAGATGTGATCGTCGACCTGCCCCATGGTGCCCTCCACCTCCGGATGCCCCTTGTGGCCCACCATGATGATCTCCATGCCGGCAGCCCGCATTTTGGCCACCTCCACATGCACTTTGGTCACCAGGGGACAGGTCGCATCGAACACATGAAAACCGCGGCGGTCCGCCTCGTCACGCACAGCACGTGACACGCCATGAGCTGAAAACACAAGCGTGGCCCCAGCGGGCACATCGGCCAGATCGTCAATGAAAATGGCACCCTTGCTCCGCAGATCTTCCACCACGGTTCGGTTATGGACAATCTCGTGACGGACGTAGATGGGTGCGCCGAACTGCTTCAGGGCACGCTCCACAATTTCGATGGCCCGGTCGACACCTGCGCAAAAACCACGGGGTTGAGCCAAAAGGACTTCATGCTGGGACATGACGAAACTCACCACTCACACGAACAGACATCAATCTGTCCGTAAACTCATCAACGCCCCATCGGGCTTCACTCGGACTGCACACCGGATGAAGACGCACGACGGGGGCACGAAAACTACAAGACACCGATGACCTGCACCTCAAACCGCAGAGGCACGCCAGCCAGTGGGTGATTGAAATCGAACAAGACGCTGTCCTCATCCACCCGTACCACCGTGCCGGCAAACTGCCCGCCATTGGGTGCCGGAAAATGCACATAGTCTCCCGGCTCGAACGTGGTGTCAGGGTCGGCATGTTGCATCAGCGTTTTTCTGGTGACGGGACGGTACAACTGCGGCTGCTTGTCGCCATACGCCTGGGAGGGAGCCAGATCAAACGTCTTGCGCTCGCCAGCCCGCAAGCCCAGCAGACAGCGCTCAAGCCCCTCAGCCAGCTGTCCCTGCCCCAATTGCAGCGTAGCTGGCTTTTCTTCGAAGGTTGACACCATCACCTCGTCAGACTCTGCCAGCACAATACGGTAGTGCAACGTCACAAAAGACGATTCGACCACCACAGGAGCCCCCGCAGAACCCCCACCCAAATCAAGCCCGGTCACTGCCATGCCCCTACCTCTGCCTCAAAGCCCGTAGTTTAACGTGGAACCAAGTAGCCGATGCCGGTCACTCACATGAATGGAGGGTTTATCCCACCTGCCGTACACCCGGGAAGGCCATGCTCAGCCCTCCCCCGGACCATGGCCACTTGCGCCAACAGAACGAAACGCACACCTCACGGAATGACACACATGGCCATGCACCAATGGGCACGCGAACACCGCCCGCGCGAAAAATTGCTTGAATCCGGCGCCGACATGCTCAGCGATGCTGAACTGATCGCCGTCCTGCTGCGGACAGGCAACCGGGGGCAGTCAGCGCTAGACCTGGCCCAGCAACTGCTCCAAGCCCACGGTGGGCTGGGCGGGCTGGCACGCACCACACCGACCAACCTGCTGGCACAGACCGGCCTTGGTCCCGGCAAAGTATCGCAATGGCTGGCCTGCCTGGAACTGGGCAAACGCACACTGAAAGCAGAGTTACTCAAACGCGACCTGCTTTGCGCCAGTGAGGCCGCCTCGCAATACATCATCAGCCGCCTGCGCAACGAACCGCGTGAACTGTTTCTGGCCCTGTACGTCGATCAGGCCAACCACCTCATCAGCGACGCCATACTCTCCGAAGGCACCGTCAACCAAACGGCTGTGTACCCGCGCGAACTGGTCAAAAAAGCGCTGGAGGTCGATGCCACCGGCGTTATCGTGGCGCACAATCACCCCGCTGGCACACTAAAGCCGAGCCTTGATGACATTGAACTGACTCACCGGCTGATACAGGCGCTCAATGCGGTTGAAATCCGCCTGCTGGACCATTTCATCGTGGCCGGACATCTGGCCATTTCACTGCGTAAAACCACGCGACTTTTCGATGCCTGCGAAGCCGCGTCCTGACGGTCATGATTCAACGGGCATTTGCCCCCTTGTGCGAAGTGCTGTATCATGGCGGACTTTGCGAAATTCACTGGGGTTATTCAAATGGCTCGCGTATGCCAAGTCACGGGCAAGCGCCCGATGGTGGGGAACAATGTGTCCCACGCCAACAACAAAACCAAGCGCCGTTTTCTGCCCAACCTGCAAAACCGCCGTTTTTGGGTTGAAAGCGAAAACCGTTGGGTGCGTCTGCGCCTGACCAACGCTGCTCTGCGTACCATCGACAAAGTGGGCATTGACGCCGTTCTGGCCGACCTGCGCGCTCGCGGCGAAATCTGATAGGAATCTGAATCATGGCCAAAGCCGGACGTGAAAAAATCAAGCTGGAGTCCACTGCGGGCACCGGGCACTTCTACACCACCACCAAAAACAAGCGCACCAAGCCGGAGAAGATGGAACTCTCCAAGTACGACCCGGTCGTGCGCAAGCATGTGGCCTACAAAGAGGTCAAGCTCAAGTAAGGGCACACCGAAAAGCTAGTCGCGCTGCGGGTTCCCCCAGTGGCTCGCGCGTCAGTCACAGCAAGCATTTCAGGCCAGTGACCTACGCAAGCGATGACTGCAACCAAAAAAGCCGGCTTCATGCTGGCTTTTTTTTCGCCCATTTTTCGTTTGTTTTCGTTTGCACCGATACTCAGCCGCCTTTTGCTTTGATCATGCCCGACAGGCTCTGTAAACTCGCCCACACACAACACGGAGACAACATGGCACACACCCTCATCACAGGCGCATCTGGCGGTATCGGTGAGCAACTGGCGCGCGTATTCGCAAAAAATGGACATTCACTGGTACTGGCCGCCCGCAACATCAACAAATTGCAGGCACTGGCTGGCGAACTGTCATCGGCCCACGGCGTGGACTGCATCGCCATTGCCAGCGATCTCACGAGTCCAAACGCGGCAGAGGCACTCTTCAATGAGACACGCGCACGCGGCGTAGATGTGGACATACTAATCAACAACGCAGGTTTGCTGTGTGAGGGTCCCTTGCAGGCCAACGACCTTCAAACCCACATGAACCTGATACAGGTCAATGTCAGCGCTTGCACTGCGCTGGCCTGGCTGTATCTGCAGCCCATGCTGGAAGCCAAGCGGGGGCGCATTTTGAACGTAGCATCTACCTCCTCTTTCCAGCCGGTTCCCTTCCTATCCACCTACGCAGCCAGCAAGGCATATCTGCTGTCGTTTTCGGAGGCTTTGTGGATAGAAACACGGGGTACCGGCGTTACGGTAACGGCACTTTGCCCCGGCTTTACCAACACGGACATGATCAACCGCGACGACGGTCGCAAACCCATGACCCTGCCCTTCGTGCGCAATATGGAAGCCCACGAAGTAGCCGAGGAAGGTTATGCGGCCTGCATGGCGGGTAAAGCCATGCACATCAACGGACGCATGAACCAGGCAGTGGTCGAAGCAACACGTTTCCAACCCCGCCCCATGCGTCGCTTCCTCTCAGGCCTGATTGCCAAAGGTTTCTGAGCCGGGCTGACCCCGGTCAACGCATCCCCAAGAGGCTTCAAAGCAAAACACCCGGCGCTCAGGCCGGGTGTCGTTTACTTACCAACCGCCATCAGCGGCGGAACATGATGGCTTGATCAGGCGTAACTGCGAACCCGCAGTGACATGTCCTGCAGCCAGCGGTTGCCGCTGGCCTCAGCACGTTCGCACCATTTTTGCAGATGCTCAAGCATCTGCTCTTTGGACAGATTGCTGCGCTCCCACACCTGACGCAGTTCTTCGCGCATTTCAACCAGTGATCGCATGGCCTCGGATTTGGCGCACAGTGCCTTGAGCTTGCTCAATTCGCCTTCGGTCAGTTTGCTTTCGTGCACGACCAGCGTCTTTTTGGACAGGCGGGCCAAGGCCTTCTCTTCAACGGATTTGAGCTCTGCGCCAAGGCGGTCCATCTCGGACCGGTATGCATCTTTCATGGTGCGGGCATAGCGGGCCAGCACATCGTAACGATTGGAGATGACCGCATTGACACTGGCCATGTCCACCTGCGGCTTGGCCGTGCGGGACATACGGGCTTCCGGCGCCACCTTGCGAACCTTGGCCAGACCCAACATCTCAAAGATGCGGATGTACATCCAGCCAATATCAAACTCGTACCATTTGCTGGACAACTTGGCAGACGTACCGAAGGTGTGGTGGTTGTTGTGCAGTTCTTCGCCACCGATCAGGATACCGAGCGGGAAAATATTGCGGCTGGCGTCCACGCAGTCAAAGTTGCGGTAACCCCAGTAGTGACCCACCCCGTTGATGACGCCGGCGGCCAGCACTGGAATCCACAGCATCTGGATACCCCACACCGAAATACCGGCGGTACCGAACAGCAGCACGTCAATGATGAGCATCAATGCAACGCCATGTGCAGAATATGGCGTGTAGATGTTCTTTTCGATCCAGTCGTCCGGGCAACCATGACCGTATTTGTCCAGGGTTTCCTGATTTTTGGCTTCTTTGCGGTACAGCTCGGCACCTTCCCAGAAGACCTTTTTCAGCCCCATGGCAACCGGGCTGTGCGGATCGTCGATGGTCTCGCACTTGGCGTGATGCTTGCGATGGATAGCCGCCCATGCCTTGGTGTTTTGGCCTGTGGTCAACCACATCCAGAAACGGAAGAAGTGGGAAAGCGCCGGACCGATATCCAGCGCTCTGTGCGCCATGCCACGGTGAAGAAAGACGGTGACGCCCACAATGGTGATGTGGGTCATAATGAGGGTGTAGACGACAATCTGCCAGAAACTGGCTCCAGTCAGTCCGTTCTGAAGGAATTCGAGCATAGTTACACGCCAAGTTTAGTTATAAGATACTCTGATTGTATCAGTGGACACTTGTGTCTGTTTAGATTTTTACTTCAATAAGCAGTAATTGCAACAGACCGGATTAATTTCCGCAATGCACCACCCGATCAGGGCTTGGCGATAACAGTTGTAAAGTGAACACTTGTACTCTTTAGATGGGCAGCGATGCGAATCAGCAAATCCGAACGCAAAGCCGCAGTGCGGGCACCTTCCCATGCAGTCCAGTATGCCAACTCAACCGTGAAAAAATCATGACCTGCGTCAACCACGCTGACCTGCACGGAAGGGTTCGACTCTACCCCCTCAGTTTGCATGACCACCTCACGCAGACCGGCCATGATCCGGTCAATGTCCCGAACGGCAGACAGGGAGATGCGAACGGTGTCGCGGGTGCGCCGGGCGCCTGAGGGACTGCGCGTCACAGGCAGGCTGACCAGCATCTCATTGGGCACCACAGACTGCAATCCATCTGCGTTTTTCAGCACCGTGTAGCGCGTCTTGATGTCGCTGACCACGCCACTGAACTTATCCACGCTGATGGGCTGACCGATCCGAACACTGTGGTCCAGCAGAATGATGAAGCCTGAGACATAGTTGCTGGCAATGCGCTGCATGCCCAGACCCAACCCCACACCCAGCGCACCGCCAAATACCGACAGGATGGTCAGATCAATGCCGGCCAGTGACATGCTCAGCAGAACCGCCACCACGATCAATACCGCCCGCATCACCCGACCGATCACCACGCGGAAACTGACATCGATGTTCTGCATGCCCATCAGGCGACTCTCCAGCGAGGCGCCCAGCCAGAGGCTGGCCAGCAGGGTAACCGAAGTAGTGAAAACACCGTTGAGCAGGGTCATCAGCGACAGCGAGGTCTTGCCAAGCGGTATGCTGACAGCGGTCAGAAAACCCTCCAGGTCGTCCAGCCAGCCCAACAGATGCATGGCCACAAAAAACCAGACCAGCGTGCTGATGGCTGTATCGGTACCTTTGGGCAGTTCAACCCACGAAACGGCCCGGTGGGCGGCGTAGACCAGCACCCGGATGATGGCCATGGCAAAAAACAGGGTTTTGGCGATGGGCACCAGATTGCCCTGCACCAAATCGACCAGCATCCAGTCGCACACCTGCAGGATAATGGCCGCCAACAGGGGGAAAGCCCCCCTGCGCCACAAGCCGCCGTTGACCAGTGCCGAGGCCTGCTTGCCCACGCCCTCTCTCGACCAACGGCGCTTGAGCCACGCCGACAGCCCCCAGGCCAGCAACAGCGACACCACGACAGCAGATACATGGGTCCACAGTCCGGGCGACTGAAGATCTGCCCACAAAGACCCCACCATCGAATCACCCGCCATCGCTCTTTGCTTCATTCGGCATCCTCCGCCTGCTGAACCGTTGTTTTCGGTGTTTCTCCCGAGCGCTGCATCACAGCCACAAAAAACCCGTCGCAGGCATCGGTTTGCGGCCACAGCCGCAACCAGGGCTGATCAGGCGAAGCCGTCAGCGCCGGGGGGCGGTTGTCCGGCGCCAGAATCTCGTTCCAATGACGCAGACGAAAATCCGGGTTGGCCTCCAGAAATGCCATCACGATGGCTTCATTTTCCTCGCGCAGCACACTGCAGGTGGCGTAAACCAGACGTCCGTCCGGTTTCACCAACTCGGCAGCCGCCGACAGGATGGACGCCTGCTTGGCCGTCAACTCTTCGACATCCGCCGGCGTCTGCCGCCATTTCAGGTCGGGGTTGCGGCGCAGGGTTCCCATGCCGCTGCACGGGGCATCCACCAGCACACGGTCCGCCTTGCGGCGGTAGCGGTCCAGACGCACGTCATCTTCCCGGTCAATGGCCAGCGGGTAGACGTTGGTCAAACCGCTTCGCAACAGACGGGGCTTTAAGCGCGACAAGCGGGTCTGTGATGTATCGACCGCGATCAGCCGGCCTGTGTTGCGCATCAGGCTGCCAATGGCCAAGGTCTTGCCACCGGCGCCGGCACAAAAATCAACCACCATGTCGCCACGCCGCGGTGCCGTCACAGCCGCAATCCATTGACTGCCAGCGTCCTGCACCTCAATGCCTCCCTCCCGGAACACATCCAGATTGGACAGGGCCGGTTTGGTGCGCAAGCGCACTGCGTCGGGCAAGCCTGCAATCGGCTCCCAGGCAATACCGGCCACATCCAGTGCGTCAGTGACCTGCGCCACGGTCGCTTTGATACGGTTGACCCGCAGGTCAAGCGCAGCCGGCTCCAGCATAGCAAACGCAAACTGCTGCGCATCATGGGCACCGAGTTGCTCTTCCAGACGCGACCAGAACCAGAAAGGCATACACACCTGATGCTCCATGGGCAAGGTACCCACCTTCACGGCCAGCACACGGCTCAACCACTGATGCTCTTCGGCGGCACCCAAGGCCCACAATTTTTGCGGCGCATTCACCAGCAGCAGCGACAATTGCGCCCAGCGCTGGGGCACGGGACCCTGCCCGCCTTCGCACAGGTGGGCAATGCGCGGCTTCAGACGCAGCCAGGTGTAGGCCGATTCGGCAATCCAGTGCCGGTCGCCAGAGCCCAATTTGGGGTTGGCGCGGAAATAATGGGAGATGACCGCGTCGGCCGGAGCGTCAAATTTCGAAAGCAGGGCAATCAGCTTGACCAAATGGTCTGCAATGCGCATGGGCGCAGCAGAGCTGCGTCCGGAACGCTTGCGGTCGCTCGGCTTGGCCTCTGCGTGACGCCCCGCTGACGCATCACGCTCGGTTTTGCGCCGGTTATGGGTAGATGGGGGCATTACACAGACTCCTTGGAAAATACAGCGGGTGCAGGCACGGACCAGCGCACCCGCAAACCTTCAATGTTCAAATGCCCCCGAGCGAACGCGCGCACGGCAGCCGGCAAAATATCGTGCTCGCGGCGCAGTACGCGCGCAGCCAGCGTCTCGGGCGTGTCATCGGGCTGAACCTCGACGGCCGCCTGTGCAATCACAGGACCGTGGTCGAGCTGGGGCGTAACAAAGTGGACTGTCGCACCATGCACGCAACAACCAGCTTCTATGGCACGGGCATGCGTGTCCAATCCCGGGAACGACGGCAGAAGACTGGGATGAATATTGATCAGCCGACCCGCATAGCGATTGACAAAGCTGTCGGTCAGGATACGCATGAAACCGGCCAGCACCACCAGATGGGGCTGATGGGCATCTACCAACGCGGCCAATGCGGCATCAAACGCTTCGCGGCTGGCAAAGTCACGGTGCGAGAGCGCATGGGCGGTAATGCCACGGTTGCGGGCCAAATCGAGTCCCGCGGCCTCGGCTTTGTTGCTCAGCACAGCCTGCACCTGAAAAACCGACCCGTGGTCAGGGTGTTCCAGCAGCGCCTGCAAATTGGAGCCTCGCCCGGAAATCAGCACGACCAGGCGCGCCGGCGACGCGGTGCCGCCGCCTGCCGGAACCCCGTTCGACCCTGCCGGAGAAAAAGTTTGGGTGATCATGCCGACAGTTTACCATCCACCACCCCGCCGCTGCCCCACCCATGCTGCCGGCGCAAACCCAAGACGGGCTTAAAACCTTATAATTCCGGGTCATTCAAAAAACAGCCCCCGCCACGACCGCCCATGCACATCCGTTACCGCCCATCCTGCGACGGCCGCCCCCTTGGGCGCGGCGCGGCGGTCACCATCGGCAATTTCGATGGTGTGCACCGCGGCCACAGCGAACTGTTCAGCCTGATCAGCGCCACGGCGCGCCAGCAGAACCTGCGGTCCTGCGTGCTCACCTTCGAACCGCATCCGCGCGCTTTTTTCAGCCCCGACGCCGCGCCAGCCCGCATCAGCAGCCTGCGCGACCGTCTGGCGTGGATTCGCGCCCACGGCATCGACGAGGTGCGCCTGTTGCGCTTCGACCAGCGCTTAGCCGGCATGAGCCCACACGCGTTCATCGAAGAGGTGCTGGTGGCACAATTGCACACCCGGCATTTGTGGGTGGGTGACGATTTCCGGTTTGGCCAAAAGCGCGCAGGCGATTTCAACACCTTGCAATTGGCCGGGCAACAGCACGGTTTTGACGTTGCAGGCATCCAGAGCGTGGTACATGCCAACCGACGGGTGTCGTCAACCGACATCCGCTTGCATCTGACCCAAGGCAATATCGCCGCAGCCACTGAGGCTTTGGGGCACCCGATCACATACTCCGGACACGTGGTGCATGGCCAGAAACTGGGCCGTACTCTGGGTTTTCCGACACTGAACCTGCGACTGGGTTTTCGCAGTCAGGCGCTCTCCGGCATTCTGGCCGTATGGGTGCACGGCATCGAAGAAAAACCCCTGCCCGGTGTAGCCAGCCTCGGTGTTCGCCCCAGCGTCAAGAGCACCGGCGAATACTGGCTTGAAACTTTTTTGCCCGACTGGTCGGGCGACGCCTATGGCCGCAACATCCAGATCGAAGTGGTCTCACACATACGCCCGGAGGCACGGTTCGACTCGCTCGACGCGCTGATCGTCCAGATGAAACGCGACACCGAACAGGCGTTGGCCACGTTGCAACAATGCAGCCCCAGCATTCCCCTTTTCAACCTTCGCAGCCCTGCGGCTGCATAAAACCGCGGTAGAAACAACCGATAACCGCCGAAGCAGACAGACAGACCATGGATTACAAAACCACCCTCAACCTGCCCGATACGCCATTTCCCATGCGCGGCGACCTGCCCAAGCGCGAACCGGGCTGGGTTGCACAGTGGCAGCAGAACAAGGTGTACGAAGCCATCCGCAAGGCGCACGCCAACGAACCCGTTTTCGTGCTGCATGACGG
>SXGQ01121682.1_pt1 | contig 10138 bp, 8 predicted proteins | sample 3178371 | NCBI WGS metagenome assembly SXGQ01 (sample SAMN11356859, study PRJNA531348) | freshwater metagenome | isolation source: freshwater sample F1-20 | place: China: Fuxian Lake, Yuxi | collected 2017-12-25 | reverse complement strand
CATGCGCTTCTTGCCCTCCTTCTGCTTCTCAAGGAGCTTGCGCTTTCGACTGATGTCGCCGCCGTAACACTTGGCCAATACATCCTTGCGCTTGGCCTTGACCGTCTCGCGAGCGATGATCCGTCCACCGATGGCCGCCTGAATTGGAACATCAAAAAGTTGCCGAGGAATAAGTTCCTTCAACTTCTCGGTCATTCGAAGTCCATAGCTATAGGACTTCTCCTTGTGCACGATCATGCTGAACGCGTCTACAGCTATCGAGTTCAAAAGGATGTCGACCTTCACCAGATTTGAGACGCGGTATCCGGCCGGGTCGTAATCGAGACTGGCGTACCCCTGGGTGCGGCTCTTCATTTGGTCGAAGAAATCAGTGACGACCTCGGCGAGAGGAAGTTCGTAGACAAGTTCCATTCGCTCGGGAGAGAGATACTCAAGCTTGATCATGTCGCCACGTCGGCCCTGGCAGAGTTCCATCAACGTTCCGGTGTAATCGGTCGGTGTCAGAATCGTTGCCCGAAGAAATGGTTCTTCAATGTGGTCGACTTCGTCGGCCGGGGGTAACTCGCTTGGATTGTCAATCGTGAGTGTCGTTCCATTTGTATTGTGGACGATGTACTGCACCGACGGTGCGGTAGCGATCAGCGAAAGATTGAATTCACGTTCAAGACGCTCACGAATGATTTCCATATGCAAAAGACCAAGGAAACCGCAGCGAAATCCGAAACCAAGAGCGCCTGAACTTTCGGGTGCATAGGTGTAACTCGAATCATTGAGACGAAGTTTCTCTAGCGCCTCACGCAGAGTTGTGAATTCATCACCATCGACAGGATAGAGACCGCAAAAAACCATTGGCCTCGGCTCGTCATAGCCATCAAGCGCAGGCGCCGGTTGCGACAAATTAGTGATGGTCTCACCGGAACGAGCCTCACCAACATCTTTGATCCCGGCAATGAGGTAACCGACCTCGCCCGCACCGAGCGAAGCCACGGGCGTTGGGTCCGGACGCCGAACACCAACCTCTTCTGCGTTGTACACCGCTCCGGCCTGAACAAACTTGAGTCGGGCGCCGGTGTTCAGTATTCCATTCATGATCCTGACCGAGGAAACAACACCGCGGTACTGATCGAAATGTGAATCGAAAATCAGACCTTGCAACGGCGCGTCAGGATCTCCGACCGGAGGCGGGATGCGATCAATGACTGCGTCGAGCAGCTCGGCAACACCTTCTCCCGTTTTCGCGCTCACCCGAAGAATCGAATCGGCGGGAATACCGAGGACCTTCTCGATTTCGGCGGCATAGCGATCTGGATCAGCTGCGGGAAGGTCGATTTTATTGAGGGCAGCGACGATCTCTAGATCATTCTCGAGGGCCAGATAACAGTTCGCCAGCGTTTGGGCTTCAATCCCTTGCGCAGCGTCAACGAGCAAGATGGCCCCTTCGCAAGCTGCCAGTGATCGACTCACTTCATAACCGAAATCGACATGGCCAGGAGTATCGATCAAGTGGACAAGATGGTCCTTGTAATCGAGGCGAACGCTCTGGAGCTTGATCGTGATCCCACGCTCACGCTCAATGTCCATCGAGTCGAGATACTGGGCTCGCATTTCCCTGGGGTCGACCGCGCCGCACAGTTCGAGCAGGCGGTCCGCCAGAGTGGACTTGCCATGGTCGATGTGGGCAATGATGCACAGATTGCGAATACGGTCGAGAGAGGCCACGAGGGCAGTCGTCCTTGGGGCGAGGGGCCGTAAGAGCCTAGACGTGCCGGGGATGAATCCCGTCCCTTGTGACTTGGGGACCTCTGCCCGCTATGCTTTCCGCTCCGTGTCAGGGGCAGGTCTATCGACCCGATCCCCTCCCCCGAATCACAACAATTCTTCGACAACAGAGGACCCCCGTGGCCAACATTAAGAGCCAGATCAAGCGCAATCGTCAAAGCGAAAAGGCCCGCCTTCGCAACAAGGCTGTCCGCTCGGAACTGAAGACTCGCACCAAGCGTGCGCTCGCCGCCGCCGAGGAAGGCAGCGCCGATATCGCGGAGCAAGCTCGACTTGCCATCCAGCGCATCGACACTGCAGCTTCGAAGGGTGTCATTCACAAGAACCAGGCAGCCCGCCGTAAGAGCCGTCTGATGGCTCGCATCAACGCTGCGACCAAGTAGTCGATGCGCCTCAGGCGCTCTCGTAGTACCGGACCGGGGCTTCGCTCCGGTCCTTTTTATTTTCTATGCCACTCACTCGAAAAGTTCGAAAAGTCAGCGACGGTCGCGTGAACTCGAAGAGGATCGATTCCGACCAGCCAGTCGAGCCACAAGAACCTCGATGACCAATTCCGGTGGCCATGCCTTCGCTCCATGCAGATCGAGATCAGCTTGGGCAAGCAGTGCGGCAATCTCTGCGAGGCGATCACTTCCGAGACGGCGAGCACCGTCGAGGGCCTTCTTCGCGGGGAATGTGCTGCCCTTCATTCCAAGAACATCAGCAGCCTGTTTGTCACCGCGAATATCGGGATCGTCGAGCCGTATCATCTTGAGGTAATGGTTGCTCAACGTTGCAAGTATTTGCAGGGGGTGGCGACCGCCACCAATCGTCATCCTCTGAAGAACATCGAGGGAACCGCTGACATCACCACCGTCGATGACATCAGTGAGATCCCAAGGTGCAACGTCTCCAGAGACACCGAGGTACGGCTCAATGTCAGGGGCCGAAACTTTGGTGCCAGCACCGAACACGGATTCGAGCATTTCGAGAAGTGCTGGCAAACGACCGACGTCGCTGCCAAGGTGATCAACAAGTGCTCGACGGCCAGCTGGATCCAACTTGAGCGAGGAACCCGAGATCCGTTCGTCGAGCCAGCCGTCCTGTGCTCTGCCTGTTCCAGGCGAGGTATCGACAACAACTCCCCCACAGCTCGCCACAGCCTCAGCAAGACTTTTGGGAACTGCTGGAGTTTTTGCTTGCTTGTTCGGCCGTGGATCCTTTTCCCAAACGAGAACAAGAGACGTCGTCTCGAGAGGATCCTCGAGGTACTGCACGAGCGGTACGCAAGCGTCCTTCGTCGAAAAGACGGCTGCATTGCGGACAAGTACAACGCGGCGATCACTTAAGAATGGAAATGTCTGCGAAGCGTCAACCACGGGCCCGATCGTGTAGCCACCGTCTTCAAGGGAATGATCGGTAATCGAAAGCTCTGCGAGAAGCAGTGTTCGATCACTGTCGCCAACTAGTTGTTGAATCAGCGAAGAAACCTCATCGCCAAGAATGACTTCGTCGCTTCCTTTGACGAGGAAGACCGGTGCTGACAGGTTGACGTTCATGCCGCTTCGAGAATTGCAGCCATTGCGTCGGCAACACGACGCCCGTTTCGAACATCGTGCGCTCGGAGGATCCGACACCCAAGTGCAATTCCGAGCGAATGAGCGGCCATCGTGCCATCGCCCGCCGAACCGCGCTCAACGTCAAGCAATGTCCATAAGAAACGTTTGTTGGATGCCGAAAGGAACACCGGGTACCCGAGCGACGTAAGGGCGTTGGATGATCGAAGGAGAATCTTTGATTGCTCCTCTGACTTTCCCAGATCGAGTCCAGCGTCAACCATGATTCGTTCACGAGGGATACCGGCCGAGCGTGCCCGCTCGGCGCGGTCGGCCAGAAACTCACAGACAGCCACTACGACATCGTCGTACTGAGGGTCGGGATCAGGAACACGCGGCGCTAAACGAATATGGGTGGCGACGACCGAAGCGCCAGCAGTTGAGCAAACGTCGAGATAGTCGGGGTCAGCGAAGCCGCTGATGTCGTTGCCGATGCAGGCGCCCGCTTCGAAGCAGGACTTTGCTACCGATGCTCGCCACGTGTCGACCGATAGCGGGAGGTCGAACCGACTTCGAAGTGCCTCGATCGCAGGAACAACGCGATCAAGCTCTTCCTGCTCGGTAACTTCGTCACCAGGGCCCGCCTTTACGCCGCCGACATCAAGGAAGTCGGCGCCTTCGTTCACCAACTGTTCGGCTTTACGGAGGAAATCTTCGAATTCGAAATAGGAACCTTGGTCGTAGAACGAATCAGGAGTTCGATTGAGAATTCCCATCACAATTGCTCGATACGTGATGTCGAATCGAGTGGTACCTAGGTCCAAGAACACCTCACGACCCTAACCGGCCGACACCTGCCTGAGCAGCGTCCTGCGACTTCCCCGCCAAGAAGAATGGGCACGAAAAAGAGCCAATGCGCTGAATGTGATCACGATGATCACATTCAGCGACACACGAGGGAGGGGAAGGACCGAACACACATCGGCAACGCTCATAATCCACCAAACACCAAGCCGAACAGGTGCTTGGAGAATCGCCGCTGGCCAACCTCCGATGAGTCCAGCGACGATACCTACCGTTGACCCCCACATCATCACAAAGCCGGCGATCGGTTCGGCGAGAACATTTGCAGGTAACGACGCAAGTGGCATGGGACCAACTACAGGAATGATGATTGGCGCAACGCCGACCTGGGAAGCGATGGTGATCGACAGCACCCGCTTAAACCACTCTGGACCCCTCAGTTGTCGAGCAATTCCTGAAGCGAACAGGGCAATTCCGACAGTTGCGGCCACTGACAGGCGAAATCCAAGAGATTCGACCAAGAGCGGATCAACAACGATCAGTAGTGCGATTGCAACCGCGATTCTTCGGAATGTTGTGAGTGGTCGACCCGAGGCTGTTCCAGCGACGGCGAGCATCGCCATGGCGGTAGCTCGAAGAACTGAAGGCTCGAAGCGAGTAACCGCAGCGAACAGAAACAACACCGAAAGTAGTGCGACAACCTTCGAACGCGGTCCGAGTCGTGCGGCGACTGGTGTTGCAATTGCCAAAAGGAAGACCACGTTCTGACCCGACACCACAAGCAGGTGAGAGAGCCCCGAATCTTTGAACGCCTGCACAACGTCTTCGCGACTTCCTCGGTCATCTCCAATGACAAACCCCGTATAGATGGGTCTCTGTTCTTCGGGTAGCACTTGAGCACCACACAGGATCGTTCTGCGAACGAAATCAACGGGGACTCGCCAGAGGTCGGTTCCACTCTCAAGCGATGCTTCCGACGCCGACAACGCCATACGCACATGCCGATGCGCAACTCGCTCGGGATGTGCGAGGTTTCCTAACGTTCCTTGGACACTCAGTAAGCGGCCAGCTGAGGCTTGACGCACAACAGATGCGGCACGACCAGTCGCCGTGAATTGGACACGCCCAAGATCGGTCTCGGCGTCGACGACGACACGACCGGGAAACGTTTTCGGATCAGAAACGAGCCGAAGGACTCCTGTCCATTCTCGTGCTTGAACCGGCTGTAATCCCTCGCGGGCATTGAACGAAAGCACCGCAACGGAGAGTCCCCCGAGTACTAGTACGAGAGCTCGACGACGACTCAGAACGCCAGCGCAAAGGCCGATGATCCCTACTGCCATCGGCGCCTCTATTGGGCGTAGCGAGCCGATCCAGCATGCTGCTGCGAAGTAGACCGGAAAGTACCGAACCCAGTGTGACCGCCACCAGTGCGCGATCCCGAGTGGCCAGAGGCTGTTCACCGGTCGCCTCATCTACCGAACTACAACGCCGCTTCGAATGCTTTCGAGTTTTGTGGGCCCTATTCCTTTGACCGTGAGGAGATCATCAACGGATCGGAATCTCCCGAGTTCTTTTCGACGATCGATGATTGCCTTTGCAGTTGCTGGTCCGATTCCGCTGAGCGAATCAAGTTGCTCGAGCGTTGCGCTGTTGAGGTCAATCGGACCTCCGGAAACAACCGCTCCCGACACCGAAGCGGAACCGGCGACACCTACTGGTGGAAGTTCGCCCTTTCGAGTGAACCACACGCGTTGTCCATCGTTGATCGTCGATGCGAGATTGATCTGATCGAGGTCGATGTCCTCGGCCGGACCACCCGCAACCTCAAGTGCATCGACGACACGCGATCCCAACGCCAGCCGATACACACCGGGCTGGCGCACTGCGCCTCCGACATCGATAACGACTCCGAGGGCGGTTGTGGTGGTTGATGAGGGTCCCGGTCCCCCACTTGCCTGCGTCGTAACAGGAGGTGTCCCCGAGTTCGAAGAGCGGACCAGCACCACCGCACCCAACAGAGCAATGAGAACCACTCCTGCCACAACGAGGCCAACTCGTACGCTGAGCGAAGATGTCTGTCGGCTGAACCATCGAATCACCGTTGCCCAAGTGTCCGATGCCGCTCGCGTCGTTGAAGCACCCTTACGAAGATGATCAAGGGCTCGCGCCGAAAACTCTGACTCCGATGACTCTGATGACACAGGTGGTCGATCGGCCATTAGGTCTCCCTTCGATTCCGACGCAGAGAAGCGGAACACGGGAGGAAGCATCCGGAGGCTAGGTGCCTACAGGCAGTACGAGAAGAGCCATTCGACTCTGCCGCGAGAAGCGACGAGGTCAGAACAAGGTTGTGGTGAGTCTCTTGCGCCAGACGCCGGTTCGGGGGTCTTCAGGCCCCAGAAGTTCAAGAAGATCTATGAATTCTTGTCGAGCGTCATCGTTCGTCTTGACTTCCAAAAGTAATGACTGAAGGCGCTCCTCAATCTGTTCTGTTGAACTGATGCCAGCACCACTTCGGACGTAGGCAGCGATTCGACGCGTCTCAGCCGTTTCTGGAATACGAGCAAGCAATTCGAGCGCCTCGTCGCCGCGATTCTCGCCGGCAAGAAGTTCAGCTAGATCAATAATCACATCAGAGTTGTCTGGTTCGATCTCAAGTGCCTGTCGAAGGGATGCCTCGTCTCCTTGCTCTCGCAAGACATCGATAGCACTTGGTTCAGCCGGGGCGATGAGACCATTGACGAACTCGATGATCTTTTCTTCTGGCACCGCTCCAACGAATTGATCAACGATCTTCCCACCAGAGATCGCGAACACGGCCGGAATGCTCTGAACCTTGAACGCTTGCGAGGCAGCAGGGTTCTCATCGACATTGATCTTCGCAAGGACCACCCGACCTTCGGTTGCCGCCACAGCGGCCTCGATCATTGGACCAAGTGTCTTGCATGGGCCACACCAAGGGGCCCACAAATCCACGACGACCGGGGTCGTCATTGAGCGATTGAGGACTTCGGCTTCTAAGGTTTCGTCAGTTACATCGATAATCACGTTCGCAAGGATACGGCCGCTGGCCGAGAAGCGGGGGCGAGGGCACCGCCGGTAGCGTGTCGTCATTCTGAGCCCGGAGTTGCCGTGACCCCCTCAAGCGACATTGCTGGCATTAACGCTGCGAATCTCACCCAATGGATGCTTGAACGCGTCCCCAGTCTCGTCGAACCGCTTCAGTTCCAGCTCATCACCGGAGGTCTCTCCAATCTCACTTACACCGTGAGCGACGCAAGTGGGCAGCGTTGGGTTCTGCGCCGACCGCCGCTAGGGCACGTGCTTGCCACTGCCCACGACATGAGTCGAGAGGTGCGGATCATCACCGCACTCAGCAACACGCTCGTTCCGGTTCCACCTGTCGTTGGTTTTTGCGATGATGTTGGCGTCAACGAAGCGCCCTTCTACGTCATGAATTTTGTCGATGGAGTGATCGCACGAAACACCGAATCCGGCTCGGCCCTTAGTGTCGCTGCTCGCGCAAGTGCCGGTCGTTCCCTCATCCGCGTTCTCGCGACAATCCATGAAATTGACGTTGACGCAATCGGTCTTGGCGATCTTGGACGCAAAGAGTCCTACGTCGAACGCCAACTCTCTCGGTGGCAGCGACAGTGGGAATCCACGAAAGACATCGAAGTGCCTGAGATGTCAGAGCTTCACCGCCGTCTCTCGGCAGCGATCCCGGAACAGGGGCCGGCTTCGATCGTCCACGGCGATTATCGACTCGACAATTGCATCGTCGACATCGATGTCAACGTCATTTATGTCCTCGACTGGGAACTGTGCACGCTCGGTGACCCACTCGCCGATCTCGGGTTCATGTTCGTTTATTGGGCTGAAGCCAACGATTCGTTTGTCGTAATCGATGGTTCGGCAACAGCACTCGAAGGCTTCCCCAGTCGTTCGGAATTGCTCGCAAGTTACGAAGAGTTGACCAATCGCGACGCGAGCCAAATCGGGTATTTCGTCGCACTGGGCTACTGGAAACTGGCCTGCATTCTGCAGGGCGTTCTCGTTCGCTACCGTTCTGGGGCTATGGGAGACCAATCCACCGACGCCGATTCAGGAGCCTCGCCTGTGCAGCGCCTCGCTATTGCCGGGCTGGCTGCATTCGACGGACAGATCGGTGGAGCACGTGTCTGAACTTTATGAGCTGATCGAAAGCCCAGAGTTGGACTCCCCGACCCTTCTGCTTGGTCTCGACGGTTGGATCGACGCAGGACTCGCGGCCACGAACGCGTTCGGCACACTTCTGGAAGATCTTGAAACGGTGACGGTGGCAAGATTCGATGCTGACTCGCTGATCGACCATCGCTCACGACGCCCAACGATGCACCTGCTCGATGGAATCACTACGGGCCTCACATGGCCAACCATTGAACTCCAGGCCGGATTCGATGCCGAGGGCGCATCGGTTCTCTTCCTCGTCGGAGCGGAACCTGATCATCGCTGGATGGCCTTCGCTGACGCGGTCGTCGATCTGTCTCACCAATTCGAGGTCTCTGCAGTTTTCGGATTAGGTGCCTATCCCGCACCGGTCCCCCACACTCGACCAACCCAACTCGTGACCACCGCAACCGACGCCGAGATGGCCCAGCGCATCGGAAGCGTCAGCGGACGTATCGACGTACCCGCCGGCATTAATGCGGCCATTGAACTGGCCTGTGGCGCCTCTGGGCTCCAAGCTACGGGACTTTGGGCGCAGATTCCCCATTACGCCGCCGGTATGCCGTACCCCGCTGGGGCTCTCGCACTTGTTGAAGGACTTCGAACTTTCGCAGGGCTGAACTTCAACCTCGGCTCACTCGTTGAAGATGCGCGTACTTCACGCGTGCGTCTCGACGAACTCGTCGCCAATAGCGAGGAACATATCGAGATGGTTCGCCAGCTCGAGGCGCAAGCTGATTCACAGGTCGCTATTGAAGACCCGCTCCCGATGGGAGACGATCTCGTGGCCGAGCTCGAACAGTTCTTGCGCGAACAAGACTGACCAATCGCTCAGTGTCAGCCGGCGACAAGATTTACAAGACTCGGCGGCTTACAAATCACCTTTCGCGGCGGCTTGCCGTTGAGATGGGCTTGGACCTTCTCACTCGACAAAGCGATCGATTCTGCTGTTTCCGCATCGATACCTGAAGGAACATCGATTCGATCGCGTACTTTCCCGTTGACCTGCACAACCATGGTGACGGTGCCGACAGCGAGCATGGACTCATCAGCGACCGGCCAACTCAAACGATGAATGTCGTCGCCATGCCGGCGCTCGCGGAGTTCCGCGGTGACATGCGGTGCCATCGGCGCCATCAGCAACAGCAAGGTATCGATGGCAAAGTCAAGTGTTGCTTTTCGCGGTCCTTCATCGATCTTTACGTAGCGATAGAGCTCGTTTGTGAACTCCATGAATGCGGCAACGGTCGTGTTGTAGGCCCAGCGCTCGTAATCATCGGTGACCTTCACGATGAGTCGGTTCGTGCGACGCTCAAGTTCTACATCGATCTGAGTCGCATCACGGTCCACTGTTTCGACGCCGATGTCGCCGAGCGCAACTCTCCACACGCGATGCAGGAACCTCGAGCATCCTTCGATGCCTACGCCTTCCCAGTCAACGTCATCTTGTGGCGGACCAACAAAAAGGTGGGCAAGTCGAAGCGCGTCGGCACCGTCAGTGTCAAGGATCTCTTCGGGCGCAACAAGATTGCCCTTTGACTTCGACATCTTGTCGCCATCAAGCCGAATCATTCCCTGGGTAAACAAACGTGTGAATGGTTCGCGCAGGTTGGCCGGGGCGACACCAAGATCAGAAAGTGCCTTGGTGAAAAAACGTGCGTACATAAGGTGCAAAATCGCATGCTCGACTCCACCGATGTATTGGTCAACCGGCATCCATGAATTGATCGCATCTGCCGAGAATGGTTGCTCGTCATTCCACGGATCGCAGAACCGCAAGTAGTACCAAGACGAGTCGACGAAGGTAT
>SXGQ01567396.1_pt1 | contig 10141 bp, 7 predicted proteins | sample 3178371 | NCBI WGS metagenome assembly SXGQ01 (sample SAMN11356859, study PRJNA531348) | freshwater metagenome | isolation source: freshwater sample F1-20 | place: China: Fuxian Lake, Yuxi | collected 2017-12-25 | reverse complement strand
CTTGGGTGGTTCTCGCTGCTGGCACTCGCTGCGACGTGGGTCGCGCTTGGGCAGGCGGGACAGCTCAACGATTTTCATGACGCACATTTTCTGCTTGCGTATGAAGATCACGCCGTCCGCAGCCTGCGCGACCACGGCGAGCTGCCGCTGTGGGACCCGTGGTCCTGTGGCGGACTCTACGCGCTCGGCAATCCCCAGACGCGCTTTGCAGCGCCTCCGTTCCTGCTGTCGCTGCTGCTCGGTGCTGCGCTCGCGGCGCCGCTCATCACCTTCGCGATGCTCGTCCTCGGCCTGGAGGGGACCTGGCGTTATCTGCTGCTGCGCGCACCCCGATCGCCGCGCGTCACCTGGCTTGCGGTGTGGCTTGCGCCATGTTTTGCGCTCAATGCCTACCTTGCGACGGCCTATGCGCTCGGTTGGGTCCAGTTCCTCGGCTTCGCGCTCGTACCGTGGGTCCTCGTCGGCGCCCACGGCGCCATGCGGGGCTCGCGTCGCGGGCTCGTGACGGCGGGGGCCGCGCTCGGCTTCATGATCGGCTTCGGCGGCACGTATGCGACGCCGATCACCATTCTGCTCGCGGCCGTCGAGGCCCTCGGAGCTGCCCCGCGCGACGCCTCCCGCCGCGCTTGGGGCCGCTTCCTCGGTCGCGGCGCGCTGCTAGGGGCGGTCATGGTCGCGGGTGCGGCCTTCCGCCTCTGGCCGATCCTCGCCGAGCTCGCCCGGAGCCCGCGCGTCATGGCCGGCACGCCCGGGCACGGACTCGGCGAGCTTGCGGCGATGGCCTTCGCCATGCCCGGGACCGAGGCGACAGGTGACCTGCCAGGGCGCTACCACATCGGTCTTCCGGTCTATCTCGCGCTCGCCCTCCCAGGGCTCCTGCGCCGTGAGGTCCGCCTCCCGGCCGCGATGCTCGCCCTGACGGTGGCGCTCGCGACGGGCTATCATTACGGGGAAGGGCCATTTTCGTGGATGCGCGAGCTGCCGCTCTTCAGCACGCTCCGCTATCCCGAGCGATTTCTCCTGCCTGCCGCGCTGTTCGCGCTTCCGCTCGTCCTGTCGGGCGCGTGTGTGCTGCTTGGCTGGCTCGAGCGACGGGGGCCGCGCGCGTCACGCGTCGGGGTCGGGCTTGTCGCCTCGAGCCTGCTCGTCGCGAGCGCGAGCCAGGTCGTGGCCTTTCACCGCCTCACGGGAGGCATCGCGCTCGTGCCTGCACCTCCCGAGGTTGACCAGCCCTTCGCGCAGGCCCGCGGCAACCGTTGGCTCGCCGGCCTCTTCGCCGCCTCGAACCGCGGCTCCATCAGCTGTGGCGAGGCCTATCCGGTCGTCATGTCGCCGCGGCTTCGGGGAGACCTCAGCTCCGAGGTCGGCCTTGATGCGCCCGCCTCGGGCGAGGTCCGGATCGTCGCGTGGCGCCCGAACAGCCTCACCGTCGCGGCCCGACTTGCGTCACCGGGCCGCCTGTGGGTGAACCAGAACCATCATCCGGGCTGGCAGGTCCTGCATTGCCCGCTCGCCTCGTCCGAGTCGGAGTCCTGTGAAACACGCCGTCCGGATGGCGTCGACCGCCTCCTCGGGGTCACGCTGCCCGCTGGTGAGCATCGTCTCGCGTTCCGCTTCTCGCCGAACTCGGCCTTGCTCGGGCTCGCGTCGACCCTCGGCCTCGTCATCGCGGCCCTGTTCGTCTGGTGGCGCCGCGCGCGCCTCGGCGAGGGTGCGTCGGCCCTCGCCCTGCTCGCTGGACCGCTGCTCGTTCTCGGCCTGACGGCCCTCACCCTGCCGACGGAAGCCACCGAGGCACCCGTCGTCGAGAATCCTGACGGAACGTCAATCCTTGACGCGCCGCCACCGTCGGACGCGCGCCGCATCGACGCCCGCTTCGCCTTGCCTGTCGCCTTCGAGGCCGCCCGCTTCAGCGGGCCCGATGCCGATGGACTGCTTCACGGCGAGCTGTGGCTGCGCGTCGATGGACCGGTCCCGCGCTCGGTCGGCCTCTTCGTGCACGTCTTCGCGGGCGACCGTCGCGTCGGGCAGGCCGATCACGCGGTCGTCGGCGGCACCTTCTTCCTCGCGGACGCGCCGCGCGGTGTCACGCTCCGGCACGCGTTCGCCATCAGGCTGACGGATCGTCAAGTCAGGAGCACGGCGCTCGCGGTCGACGCCGGCCTCTACCATCTCGGTGGCGACCAGGGCCGCGTCCCGCTCGACGAGGCGGCGGAAGCCGCGCGGCGCCGCGAGGACCATCGCCTCCGCCTATGGCCCTGAATCACGCCAGTCATCACCACGAACCTGACGACTTCCTTGACGCCCGGTCGGATTTGGGATCTGAACCGCCTCCGCGGGTGGCCGCTCGGTCCTCGCCCACGCTTCCGGGAGGCCCACGTGACCGCAGCACCCGATCCTGATCTGAACCCGCCCCCGCCCGAGCCAGCGCCGACCCGCCAGGCGCCCTCTGGACCGGCGCCGCATCGCAACCCGCGCGGTTGGTGGCTCCTCGCGGCGATCGGCGCCATCTTCGGCCTCGTCTCGTCGAGCGTCTCGACGCGCGACTTCATCGCCCACCTCGACGGGCAGACGCACGCGGTCTCGTGCTCCGTCCTGCCAGGCGGCGAGGCTGTCGTCGGGGCGTCGGGCTGCAAGGCCGCGATGTACTCGGTCTACAGCTCGTTCAACCGCACCGAGCACTGGGGTGGCATCCCGGTCAGCCTGCTCGCCCTCGCGGTGTTCGCGTTCTTCACCGCCTACACGCTCTCGCGTGCTGTCGGGACCCCGACGCGTCGGGACGGCCTCTTCCTCTTCGTCGGGTCACTCCTGCCCGTCGGCATGTCCGTCATCTACGGCAACATTGCCGCGACCGAGCTCGGCGCCTTCTGCGAGGTCTGCATCGGTATCTACGTCGCCTCGGGCGTCCTGTTCCTGATGTCGATCCTCGCGTGGTGGCGCGCCTCGCCCGCCACGGAGGGCAGCGTCATCCGCTTCTGGCTCGTCAACTTCGGCGCGGGCGTCGGCTTCGTGGCGGCCGCCTACCTGTTCTATACGGCGTCGGTCCCGGACGACCGTCCGACGATGGACGGCTGCGGCTTCCTGACCGACACGACCGACGAGGCGGGGGTGCTCGTCAAGCTCGGCGCTCACAACGATCCGAGTGCCGTCCCGTCGATCGCGGTCCTCGATCCCCTCTGCCCTTCGTGCCGCTCCTTCGACAAGCGCCTCGCGGCGAGCGGCTTCGCGCCCCGGTTGAAGCTCGAAGCGCTGCTCTTCCCGCTCGACACGGCCTGCAACTGGATGGTGAAGGACGCTCCCCACCCGGGCGCCTGCGCCATCAGCGAGGCGATCCTGTGCGCGCCCGAGGGTGCGCAGCAGATCCTCGACTGGGCCTTTGCCGACCAGACCCGCCTCATCGAGCTCGCCAAGTCCGAGCGCGCGGCCTCGAGCGGCAAGCCCGACAACAAGGCCGAGGACAAGGCGCTCCGCGCCGAGCTCTTGAGCCGCTTTCCAGGCATCAAGGGCTGCCTCGGGACGGCGACCGCGAAGGCCAAGGTCACAAAATCGCTGCGTTTTGCGGTCAAGAACGCGATGCCCGTCCAGACCCCGCAGCTCTACGTCGACGGGCGCCGCCTGTGCGACGAGGACACCGACCTCGGCCTCGAGTACATGCTGAACGCCTGGCTCTCGCCCGACTTCGCCCGCCGCCAGAAGCCTGCCCCTGCGCCAGCCGCCCCGGCGGCCAACGGAGACCAGCCATGAAGAAGCTCGCTCCCGCTTTTGCCGTCTGGACCACCGGGCTCCTCGCCCCGCTCTTCTTCGTCAACGGCTGGCTTGGCGACGCCAAGGCCGAGCTCGCCGCCTACAGCCCCGACGCGGCCCCGGTCGCGGTCGCGCAGATGGCCGAGGAGGGCTGGTGCAACGCCAACCTGAAGAAGATCGTGCGTCGGGTCGCGGGCGCCTGCGGTCTGCTCGGCGGTGACGACCGCGGGTGCCGCCCCGCTGACGCCGCCAAGGTCGTCGAGCTGTCGGATGCCGACTTCAACGCGCTCTTCGTCCCGCTGAAGGACCGCGTCTCGATCCTGCAGTTCGACCAGAGCAAGAGCGAACTCGATCCGCAGGGGATGGCGCTCGTCGACGCTGCGTGGGCCGATCGCCGCGGTGCCAGCTTCTTCTTCGTCGTGGCGCGGGCCTCGCCCGAGGGTAGCGCCAACTCCAATCGCGAGTTGTCCGAGGGGCGGGCCAGCGCGGTCATGACCCATCTCGAGACGCGCTTCGCCGATCCCGACATCCGCAAGCAGGTTGGCCTCCTGTGGCTTGGCGAAGAGTTCGCGCAGCTCGATGATACGTTCTGCGCGTGGAAGCGCAGCCGCGGCGACACGGCGTGCACGGCGGATGACATCAACCGCAGCGCCTTCATCGCCTGGATCGACTGCGCGATCTGATAGCGGGTATCCGCGCTCAGCGGGCCTTGACCATGCGGACGAGTGCCGTGAACCCGCGCGGGCCGAGGGCCTCGAGTCGAAGCTCGACGTCCAGCATCGCGGCGTCGAGCATCCCGATGTCGCGGCTGTCGAGCGAACCGTCGCGACGGAGGCCTTGCAGCAGGCCGCGCAGGAAGAGCACGTCGCGTCGCAGGTCGGAGATCTGCCGACGCGAGCCGAGGTTCAGGCGGTCTGCGCGGCCGAGGGCGCGCTCGTAGTCCCGGATGACGCGTTCGATGCGCGCCGCCGCGCGCGCGGTGCGGTGGTTCGTGAGGTCGATCGGGCCGATCATCCGCGGGTGGACGCGCGGCGCGACGATCCAGCCCTTCGCGAGCCGGGCGGCAGGGGCACGCGCGCTCGACGCGACGACAGCGGTCGGTCGGGCGAAGGCGGGGGAGGTGTCGCGGCCCGCGACGAGGGTGGTGACGATGGCGGCGGCGAGGGCGAGGGTGCGGCTGCGCATGGCGGGGCTCCTTCGGTCGAGGGCCATCTCCGGAAGCGCGCGTCCTGCGCGGTCCGCTCGTGGCCTGTCGCCGTCCGACGCGCCAGAGGGCCTGACATTCGTCAGAACGTTGTCTCCGTGTGACGTCGTGACCTGACGGTTCGTCAAGTCTGTTCTTCTGGCAGGTCTTTCGGTCCGTGCCTGCGCCACGCGGTTGTCCAGCGTCCTGGATCCGTGGCAGATCTGGACGCATGGACACGACGCCTTCGACGCCACGGCCCTTCCGGATCCTCGGGTTGCAGCAGGTCGCCATCGGTGGCCCCGACAAGCAGGCGCTGCTCGGCCTGTGGACGACGCTCTTCGGGATTCCGGTCGTCAAGCACTTCGCGAGCGAGCGCGAGAATGTCGATGAGGCCGTCCTGTCGCTCGGCGTCGGGCCCTACGCGGTCGAGGTCGACCTGATGCAGCCCCTCGACCCGGGCCGCAAGCCGCGCGTCGACGAGCCGCCGCTGAACCACCTCGGGCTGTGGGTCGATGACCTCCCGGCCGCGGTCACCTGGCTGACAGCGGCGGGCGTCCGCATGGCCCCGGGCGGCATCCGGCCTGGCGCGAGCGGGCATGACATCTGCTTCATCCATCCCAAGGGCAACGACGCGTCTCCGGGCTCGGGGCTCGGCGTCCTCATCGAGCTCGTGCAGGCCCCGCCCGAGGTCATCAACGCCCTGACGTCCGCGCAAGGTTGACGGGTCGCGGCCGCGGCGCCGCTTTCCCGTTTCCCGGAGGCGCGTGAGGGCCTAGAGTGCGCATGTTCGCGGAACGACACCGCGCAGGAACGCCGATGCCCCGCACCATCCGACAGGCCGAGGTCGCCCCGAAGCGCCCGCCCGCCGCCCGCCGCCCGTCTTCCGTCGACTCCGCCTCCAACCCCGAGGGCCTCGACGCGGCGTCGCGGCGCGGGCTCTCGGACTCGCTCCGCAGCTGGTTCGCGGGTGCGCGCCGGGCGCTGCCATGGCGGGACGCGCCGACCCCTTGGCGGGTCTGGGTCTCGGAGGTCATGCTCCAGCAGACGCAAGTTGATACGGTCATTCCGTACTTCCATGCGTTCATTGCCCGCTTTCCCGACCCAGCCACGCTCGCCGCCGCGTCGCTCGATGATGTGCTCGCGCGCTGGTCGGGGCTTGGCTACTACCGTCGGGCGCGGCTGCTTCACGCGGGCGCTATCGCGGTCGCCGAGCGTCACGGCGGCGAGCTGCCCCGCGATCCGTCGGTCCTCAGGACCCTCCCGGGCGTCGGTCCCTACACGGCGGGTGCGATCGCGTCGATCGCCTTCGGGGTGCGCGCCCCCCTCGTCGATGGCAACGTCGAGCGCGTCCTGTCCCGCCTCGTGGCGCTCGAGGACCCAAGCGACGGGACGGCTGGCAAGCGTCGGCTGTGGACGCTCGCCGAGGCGCTCGTCAGCCCCGAGGACCCGTCCGCCCACAACCAGGGCCTGATGGAGCTTGGCGCCCTCGTCTGCACACCCGCCCGGCCGGCCTGCGAGGCGTGTCCGTGGGCTCCCGCCTGCCGCGGGCGGGCGTCGGGGCGTCCGACCGATTGGCCCCTGAAGCTGCCGCGCCGCGCGCCAACATCGGTCCAAGGCGTCGCGCTCGCCATCCGTCCGCACGCCGGCTCCGACCTCGTGCTGCTCGCGCGTCGACCGGCGGACGGCCTCCTCGCGGGCCTCTGGGGGCTCCCCGAGACTCGCTGGGACGGGGCAGGGGAGCCCGAGCTGTCCGAGCTGCTGGCCTCCCTGGGCGAACGCCTCGGGGTCCCGCTCGCGGGCGGTTCCTCGCTCGGCCACGTCGTGCACGCCTTCACGCACCGAAGCCTGACCCTCGAGGTCCGGACCGCCTCGAACACCCGGGCGTGGTCGACTCAGATCGAAGCCGGGATGATCGACGACGGTCTCGCGTGGGCCCCGGTGTCGGGTGATGGGGTGCTCGCGCTCTCGACGCTCGCGCGCAAGTCACTCGCGCTGCTCGCGGCGAGCCGGGTTGACGCCGCGTCAGACTTCGCTCATCTGACGGGACGTCAGAGAAAACCTCGGACCAGTCAGCTGCCGAACCGTCAGGAAACGGCCGAACAGCGCCCTCGCAAGCGCTCGACCGCCGCCTATGCACAGGCGGCACAGCTCGCCCTCCCCACCCTCGACGTCGCTCGCACGGAGGACCCATGACGACCCTCGTCCGTGATCTCCCGCTGCCGCTCGGACACGGGCCCGCCGAGCTCCACGCCGCTGTGGCTGGCCAGCTCGGCCTGCACCTCGACGCGATCGTCGAGGCTCGCATCCGCAAGGTCTCCCTCGACGCGCGCGGCAAGAACCCGAAGCGCGTCCTCACGGTCGAGGTCTGGACGACCGCCGACGCGCCGCCGCCTGATGAGTCGCCCAGACTCCGGATCGGCACGCCCCTCGCACGGCCGAGTCCTGGCAAGATGCCGATCATCGTCGGCACCGGGCCCGCCGGGCTTTGGGCTGCCCTTCGGCTGCTCGAGGGAGGACACCCGTCGATTCTCCTCGACCGGGGCGGTGCGCTCGTCGCGCGCCACCGGGACGTCGTGGCGCTCCGCAGCCACGGGCAGCTGAACCCGGAGTCGAACCTCTGCTTTGGCGCGGGCGGGGCCGGGACCTACTCGGACGGCAAGCTCTACACGCGGCGGCGCGACCCCGAGATCGACCGCATCCACGCAGATCTCGTGGCGCTCGGGGCGCCTGCGTCCATTATGACCGACGCCCACCCGCACGTCGGGACGAACCGCATCATCATGGCCTACAAGCGGCTCGAGGCCTTCCTCGTCGAACACGGCTGCGAGGTTCGATACGACGCGAAGGTCGTCGATCTCCTGCAGGCCGACAGTGGGCGGGTCCACGGCGTCGTCCTCGCGTCGGGCGAGACCCTCGAGGGTCCGGGCGTCATCCTCGCGACCGGCCACTCGGCCCGTGACGTCTACCGCTGGCTCCACGCCCGCGGGGTGCTGATGGAGCGCAAGGCCTTCGCCATCGGCGCCCGCTGTGAGCACCCGCAGGCGCTTATCGATCGCATCCAGTACGGGCCGCACGCGGAGAACCCCGACCTCGAGCCTGCCGAGTACTTCCTGAAGGCCCAGGTCGCCGATCGCGGGGTCTACTCGTTTTGCATGTGCCCGGGCGGCTTCGTCATCCCGACGCCCACTGAGGCCGACTGCCTGAACGTCAACGGCATGTCGAACCACAAGCGCGGGACACGCTTCGCGAACGCGGCCCTCGTCGCGACGGTCGAGCCGCGCGACTTCTGGATTTCCCGCCCTGGCGACCTCGACCATCTTGGGCCGCTCGCCGGGCTCGCGTTCCAGCGCCACCTCGAGCAGGCGGCGTTTCGGGCGGGTGGCGGCGGTTATCGCGCGCCAGCCCAGCGCCTGACCGATTTTCTGACAAAGCGGCAAGGAACGCTGCCAGCCGAGACGAGCTTTCGGCCTGGCCTGACGTCAGTCGACCTGCACGCCATTATCCCGGCACGCTTTGGCGATGCCATCGCGCGGGCGGTTCTCCGGTTCGACCAGAAGATGCGGGGTTACCACACCGCCGAGGCCGTCCTCATCGGGGTCGAGACGACGACCTCGAGCCCGGTGCGGCTCGTCCGCAGCGACGACCATCAGGCGCCCGGATTTCCTGGCCTCTTTCCTGCGGGCGAGGGGGCGGGCCAGGCTGGTGGGATCGTGTCGTCGGCGCTCGATGGCCTGCGCGTGGCGGAGTCGCTGCTCGCGGGTCTCGCGGCGCCAGCGGCGTCGTTCGCCGTAGCCTGACCCATTGTCCGGATTTTGATGCGGCACACACGGCACCCAATCTGACATAGCGTCAGTCTGGGGTTGGGCCGCGGTGGGTCCGGGTCGGTCCGCGCTCCCAAAACGTCGCGGTCTGTCGGGCGAGGCTTGACGGGATCGCGTCGCGTGCCCATGACTGACGCCCCGTCAACGCACGCCGAGGAGAACCCGATGCCGCGCCCCGTCAACCTCGCCCGCCGTCAGACCCTCGCCCGTGAGGCCTTTGCGCTGATGCGCCAGAGCCCGCAAGGGCTGACGATGACCGAGCTCGCGTCACGCCTCGGACTCAAGCGGCCTACGCTCTATTACTACTTTCATGACACCGCGGCCATCACCGAGGCGGCCATGGGCGATTTGCTGACGCGGCAGCAGGCGCACCTCGTCGGGCAGCTCGTCGGGCGCTATCACCCCGTGGACTTCCTCGACGCCTGGGTCGAGGCCGTGCGGACCTTCTACGCCGCAAACCCAAGCGATATCGGATTGTTCGCGTCCATCCTCGCGCGCGCCGACGCCAGCACCGAGAGCCCGCTCGCCAGCCGCCTCGCCCAGCACCAGCGGCCCGTTCATGAGCTCGCCGTCCGCACCCTGCACGACGGGCTCGCCCGCGGTCTCGTCGAGACCTGCGAACCCGAGGCGGTCGTCGCCCTCGTCGCTGCCACCATCGACGGGGCGCTGCTCGCGTGGCACGCGGCCGGGCGCGACCCAGAGCAGAGCTTCGGTGCGCTGTGGGCCCTGGCACTCGCGCCGCTGCGCATTCCGAGGCTCGCCGCAACCGAGGGGCCGGAGGCCGCCGCCGAGGACGGTCAGGGCTGAGCGTCGTGCCGCCGGGCCGCGGCTGACGACCAGAGCGAGAGCAGCACGAGTTGCACCTGGTGGTACAGGATGAGGGGGACCGCGAGCAGGCCGGCAGCGGGGCTGTCCCCGTGCAGGACCCGCAGCATCGGGAGCCCGGTGGCCATGGATTTCATGCCGCCGCAGACGCCCAGCACGATCGCGTCCTCGCGCGAGAGCCGCAAGATGCGGCCGATGAGGGCCCCCATCCCAGCGAGCAGGCTGAAGAAGAGCCCGGCACCGAAGGCCGTCGCGACAAGCGGTCCCAGCCCGAGGCTGTCTCCGACCCCGCTCGCGACGCTCTGGCCCACCGACTGGTAGACCAGCGCCGCGATGACGAGGCGGTCGATCCAGCCCGCGGCCGCGGCGTGCCGGATGAGGGTCGGGCGCACGAGCGGCCCGACCAGCTGTCCGATGAGGAACGGGGCCAGCACCATGGCGGCGACGATCCGGTGGTCGACCCGCAGCCGGGTGACGCTCGGCGTGCCGATGCGGGCCAGCGCCACGACCGACGCCAGGGCGAGCGGCGCCACCGCCAGCATCAGGACCGACGGCAGGACCTCGG
>SXGQ01261600.1_pt1 | contig 10141 bp, 8 predicted proteins | sample 3178371 | NCBI WGS metagenome assembly SXGQ01 (sample SAMN11356859, study PRJNA531348) | freshwater metagenome | isolation source: freshwater sample F1-20 | place: China: Fuxian Lake, Yuxi | collected 2017-12-25 | reverse complement strand
CATTATCGGCGCGTTCATTCCGGCGTCCACCGTTGGCCCGGGCATTGGTCTTCAGGGCCTTGTCCTTTTCGGCTTATATATCGCAGGCATATTAGGCGCGATGTTGGCCGCAGCGGTCATCCAGCGCTTTGTCACACAAAGCCGGACAAGCAGTTTCCTGATTGAAATGCCACGCTACCAATGGCCGCGTCCTGGCGACATTGCGATCAACCTGTGGCAGCGTGCATGGGTCTTCCTGCGCCGTGCGGGGACGATTATCTTTGCCGCTACGGTTATCTTATGGGCGCTGTTAAGCTTTCCCAAGGCACCTGATGGCAGCAATGTTTCGCAAGTCGAATATTCGGTTGCAGGACGTATTGCCGACGGACTTGAACCGATTGTCCGCCCCATCGGGTTCAACCATGATATCGCCTTGGCGCTCATTCCGGCGATGGCTGCGCGCGAGGTTGCGGTATCGGCGCTTGCCACAGTCTATGCCATTGACGCTGCGGATGAAGACGCCGCAGCGACCAGCCTTGGTCCAAAGCTTGCGGCGGACTGGTCGCTGGCGACCGCCTTGGCTTTCCTCGCTTGGTTTGTTTTTGCGCCGCAATGCATCTCAACCATTGCCGTGACACGGCGGGAAACCAATGGTTGGAAATGGCCCATCTTCATGGTCAGCTATCTTTTTGCGCTGGCGTATGCGGCTGCGGGTATTACATATTGGACAGCGCGTTCCTTCGGCTTATAGCAGTCCAACAGAAATTATTATTCAAAGGACGGGAACATGCCGGGAAGCGTCAATAAAGTCATCATCGTTGGCAATTTGGGCGCGGATCCTGAAGTCAAATCCTTCCAAAATGGCGGCCGCATCTGCAATTTGCGCATCGCAACGTCGGAAGATTGGAAAGACCGCACCACAGGCGAGAAAAAAGAACGCACCGAATGGCATAGCGTTGTGCTGAATTCGGACGGTCTGGTGGGTGTGGCCGAACGCTTCTTAAAAAAAGGCAGTAAAGTGTACATCGAAGGCCAGTTGCGCACACGCAAATGGCAGGATGCATCGGGCAATGACCGCTACACCACCGAAGTTTCGGTTGGCGGTTTTGATGGCAAGCTGGTGATGCTGGACGGTCCTAAGGGCGGTTCAGGCGGCGGCGATAGCTGGGGTGGCGGCGCGTCGTCTGGTGGCGCATCAGGCGGCAATAATTGGGGTGCGAGCGGCGGCAGCAGCGGCGGATCGTCAGGCGGCTTTGGCGGCGGCGACTTCGACAACGACCTTGATGACGACGTACCGTTTTGATCCTCAGCGACGTTTAAAAACCAACATCTATTGAGCAGGGACCATGATTAAAAAAGCTACCTTGGTCCTTGTTCTGCTTGGCGCGATTGTCGCCTATTTCGTTTTTGACCTTGGTCAGATTCTGAGCCTCGAAAACTTCAAGGCCAGCCAAGCGGATATCGTTGCGGCAAAGGACGCCAATCCCGTCCTCTATATATCGGGGTTCTTCCTCCTATATGTCGCGGTGACGGGGCTTTCGATTCCCGGTGCGGCGATCATGACATTGATTGCAGGCGCGTTGTTCGGCGTGCTGATCGGTACAATCATCGTTTCCTTTGCCTCCACCTTGGGGGCAACCTTGGCATTTTTGAGCGCGCGCTTTGTCCTGCGTGACTGGGTGCAAGGCAAATTTGGCGAACGTCTGCGCGCGATTGATGAAGGCCTAGAAAAGGATGGCGCTTTCTATCTTTTCACGCTGCGCTTGATTCCGGTTTTTCCGTTTTTCGTCATCAATCTTTTAATGGGCCTGACGCGGATAAAAACGCGGACATTTTTCTGGGTCAGCCAGTTGGGCATGTTGCCTGCGACCATCGTATTTGTGAATGCGGGCACGCAGATTAGCCGTATCGAAAGCACCGCTGGTTTATTGTCGCCCACGCTCATCGCGTCCTTTGTCGCGCTCGCACTTTTCCCTTGGGCGGCAAAGGCTATCGTGGCCCTGGTAACGCGCAGCCGTGGCTGAACGCTGGCAGAAACCAAAGCGGTTCGACCGCAATCTTATTGTCATTGGCGCGGGTTCTGCGGGCCTTGTCTCGGCCTATATCGCGGCCATGGTGCAGGCTAAAGTGACCTTGATCGAGGCGCATGAGATGGGCGGCGATTGCCTGAACACCGGATGCGTGCCATCAAAAGCGCTGATCAAAAGCGCTAAGGTCGCGCATCAGATTGCCGATGCCGCCCGCTTTGGCATTGACGTTGGTGCACCTGTCATTGACTTCCCAGCAGTCATGCGCCGGGTGCGCGATGTCATCACAGCCATTGAACCCCATGACAGCGTCGAACGCTTTACAGGCCTTGGGGTTGACTGTGTGAAGGGCTATGCCCGCTTCATTGACCCATGGACAGTTGAGATTGATGGCGCACGGCGGTTGACGGCGAAGTCGTTCATCATCGCCACCGGCGCAGCGCCTTTTATTCCGCCGCTGCCTGGCGTTGAGCATAGCGGATATTTGACCAGCGAAACGCTCTGGGACGTCATGGCAAGCCGGTCCGCCGCACCAGATAAGCTCGTCATCTTGGGTGGCGGGCCAATCGGTTGTGAACTGGCGCAGGCATTTCAGCGGCTGGGGTCGCATGTTACCATCGTCGAAATGGCGGAACGATTGCTGCTGAAGGAAGATGCAGATGCAGCAGCGTTGGTGACGGCATGTTTGGAATCGGAAGGCGTCACGGTCCTTAATAACCATCGCGCGGTGCGGTTTGCAGCGGGTAAGAATTTGGTGGTGACTGGACCGGAGGGCGAAACGACAATCGCATATGATGACATCATCATCGCCGTCGGACGCACACCCCGCGTGGCAGGCTTTGGTTTGGAAGAACTTGGCCTGATCGTCGATGGACAGCTGGAAAACGACGTGTATTTACGCACCAACTTGCCGCATATTCTCTGCGCGGGCGACGTCGCGGGGCGTCAGCAGCTCACCCATGGCGGCAGTCATGAGGCTTGGTATGCCAGTGTGAACGCACTGGCGCGACCTTTCAAAAAATACCGCACCGATTACCGTGTCCTGCCGCGCGTGACCTATACCGCGCCTGAGTTGGCCACGGTGGGGCTGACGCAAGCCGAAGCCGAAGCGCAGGGTCTTTCCTTTGATATAACGCGTTATGATCTGGATGACCTCGACCGCGCTATCGCCGAAAGCGAGGCGCGCGGCTTTGTCAAAATCCTAACCGCAAAGGGCAGCGACCGGATATTGGGTGCAACAATCATTGGCCAGAATGCGGGCGAAATTCTCGCCGAGGTCACATTTGCGATGAAGCACAATATGGGCCTGCGCAAAATCCTCCAGACCATTCACCCTTATCCCACATGGGCCGAGGCAAACAAATATGCCGCGGGGCAATTCGGCCTAGCGCGTAAGCCTGTGGGCTTGTTGAAATGGGCCGAACGCTGGTTCCGCTGGCAGCGCGGTTAGCGGAAGCTTTTTGCCGCGAGGATGACGCGCTGCACGACTGTCAGCAGGCATAATGCAGCGAAGATAATCGCAAGCGTCGGGAAAAAGCTGGGGAACAGGCAGAACAAAATGAAAAAGGCGATGGTCTCCGCGCCCTCCATCAATCCGGTTGAATAGATAAATGCCTTGGGGCCATGCGTGCTATCTCCAGATGTCTGCCGCGCGGCAATGGCAGCAAAAGCCAGAAAGCTGACCGCGGTCAAAGTGAAACTGGCGACCAGCAATAACGCGGGTATTTGGTTGATGGCGCTCGTCAAGCCGAACGCGATTGGGATGGAAAGATAAAATATATAATCGCAAATGGTATCAAGATATCCCCCGAACGCTGTAGGGCCGTTGATACGGGCCACTGCACCATCCAACCCGTCAACGATCCGGTTCAGCAAGATAAAGACCAACGCCGCCGTGAAATTTGATTGGGTGACGGAAAACGCCGCGCCCAATGCAAGCCCCGCGCCGCTGATTGTCAGCATATTTGCCGAAATGCGGGTGCGCGCTATGCATCCTGCCATGCGAATAAGGGCAGGGTCCACCAACCGGCGCAGTGCCACATCAAACATGGCGTGCATCCATCATTTTTTTGCCAACAAGTCCTTAAGGCCCGCCAACGCGCCTGATGGAACCACTTCGTCCTCGCTTTTGACACCGGCAGCCTTCAGCATTTTCTCTGCCTCCGGACTGCGCGGATAGGGGTTCAGCGCAAGGCCAAGCGATTGGGCCACCGCTTCGCCCAGATCAATCGTCTGGCCATCATGGAACATCGTGTCACAATCATCGGCTTCCAACTCAAGCTCCACTTCGCCGCTCACCACAGGTTCGGGGATGAAACGGATATGTATGGCTTCGTCCATTTTGGCAGGAACAGGGACATGCGAGGCAATGCAATATTGCGCAAGTTCCGCGGTGAAGCGGCCGGTTGCCACCACGCCTTCGGCATCATGCGTCAGCGAAATCTCCGCGTTAAGCGAATCCAGCGCCGCCAAATCAAAACGCGCCATCAATCCAGTGCGGGCCACCTCGTCCGCCGACAGTTGGATGCTGCGGCTGTGACTGCCCACTTCAGACAGCTTGATGACGTGGCTGAACTCATTCGGGGTTACCATTTGGCGTCGCCCTCCACCAAGTTATTTGGTAATATTGCGGCCAGTGCGCGTTCGACATCAAGCAAGCCCTTGCGTGTATGCGCAAGCGCCTCGGCCGATGGCGCGACGCCGCGGTAAAGGTTGCGGACCAAGGCATCGTCAAGGGCGTCGGGGTCACCCATGGCATTTCGCAACGCGCCAAGCCTGCCGCCGACGGCACTCATAATCTGGCCAATATGCTTTCCGACAATCATGTCGCCAATGCCCACTTCGCGCAGCTGTCCGTCCATGTCATCGACAAAAACTTCCGTCAGCCGTGCCATATCAAGCGCATGGGCCTTGCTTTCTTCAAGCCGCAAAAGCACGAGCGACAATATCGTGGCCACCATGTCGAACCTGCCATCAAGGCTGTCGGGTACTTGGCCTTCAATATACCAATGCGGTTCACGCGCCTTGGCTACAATTTGGTTATACAAAGGGACAAGCTTTAATTTGGGATCAGGTTGCCCGTTGCCGAACAGTCGCTTCAATAATGTCATAACAGCCTATTCATCCTTGCTCATCGGGCATTCATCTGGGATTGCATATTGATATTGCGCCTTAAGGATGCAATGGCAAAGGCCCAAGTTTAGTGGATTAGCGGAGAAGTCTATGCGCGCGTCGCAAATTGCCGGTCTTGCAACATTGATTGCCGCATTGACTTTGTCCACGGGATGCACGCGTTTGCGTTCGCATCAGGGTTATATTGGGGATCAAACTTTGTTGAGTTCGGTTCAGCCGGGTGTCGACAATAAGGAATCGGTTCAGGCATCGCTCGGCCGCCCAACTTTTGTCGGCCAGTTTGACCAGAATGATTGGTATTATTACTCGCGCGATGCCAAGCAATTGGCGTTTTCGCAGCCAAAAGCCGATAAGCAATTTGTTCTCAAAGTCCGGTTTGACGCGGCAGGCAATGTCGCATCGGTTTCCCAAACGGGCACCGAATTGATTTCGAACATTAGCCCTGAAGGTGATAAAACGCCGACATTGGGCCGCGAGACAAGCTTCTTTGAAGAAATTTTCGGCAATATCGGCGCGGTCGGTGCTGGTGGCGCGCAAGGCGCGACACCAAACAGCCCGAATTAAGTCTTTAGTGGCTTTTGGGCAACGTAAAGACCCACCTTTATTCCGCAACCCCGGCAGCCGCCAAGACCGCGAGCGTGACCAAATCACCTGTGCTTGATGCCATGGTTGCCACTTGCACTTGGCGTTCAATGCCCAGTAGCATCGGGCCAATGACCTGATCCCCGCCCAATTCGCGCAGCAACTTAGCGGACAGGTTCGCTGACTGAAGCCCGGGCATGATCAGAACATTCGCGGGGCCAGATAGGCGACAGAATGGGTAGTTTTTCATCAGCGCTGGGTTCAACGCAACATCCGGCGGCATGTCGCCCTCATATTCGAAATCGGGCCGACGGGCGTCCAAAATGGCCACCGCATCGCGGATATTGTTAAGCCATGTTCCCGCAGGATTGCCAAAGGTTGAAAAGGACAGAAACGCAACGCGCGGGACATGTCCCATGCGACGGGCAACGCCAGCGGTCTTCTCGGCGATATGCGCGAGCTCCTCAGCGCTTGGACGTTCGTTGACGGTGGTATCGGCAATAAACACGGTATGTGTTTTGCCCACCATGACGTGGATACCGAAAGGCACCGCATCTTTTTTCGGGTCAAGCACGCGGCGCAGTTCGCGCAGCGTCTGACCAAAGGTGCGGGTGACACCGGTGATCATGGCATCGGCCTGATCCATTTGTAGCAGTAATGCGCCAAAGATATTGCGGTCACGATTGACCATCCGTTGAATATCGCGACGCAGGTAACCGCGGCGTTGCAAGCGATTATACAGCCGGTCGACCATTTTATCGACGAGCGGGCTGGTGGTGCTGTTGTGGATTTCATAATCATCGGGGTTAGCACCCAATTCAATCAATTTTTCCGTGACGCGGACATCGCGGCCAACAAGAACCGGAATACCATAGCCATCTTGTTTGAACTGAACGGCAGCGCGGACGACAACATCTTCTTCGGCTTCGGCAAAAATGACGCGTTTGGGTTTCGCGCGTGCCGCCTTATAAACTTGGGTCAGCGCGGATGTCGTCGGGTTCTGTCGCGCGCGCAGGCTGGCGCGATAGGCGTTCATATCTGCAATCGGTTTTTGCGCGACGCCCGAATCCATCGCGGCCTTGGCAACAGCGGAGGCGACGATTTCCATCAAACGCGGGTCGAACGGCGACGGGATGATATAATCGCGACCGAATTTATGCATGAGGCCGCCATAAGCTGCTGCCACTTCTTCGGGCACGGTTTCGCGTGCCAGTTGCGCCAGCGCATGTGCGGCGGCGATTTTCATCGGTTCATTGATCATGGTCGCCCGTACATCCAAGGCGCCGCGGACTAGGAAGGGGAAACACAGGACATTGTTGACCTGATTAGGGAAATCCGACCGGCCCGTAGCGATAATGGCGTCCGGCCGCGCCGCACGCGCCACGGGTGGAGAGATTTCGGGGTCGGGGTTTGCCATCGCAAAAATAATCGGCTGATCCGTCATGGATTTCACCATATCGGCGCTTAACGCATTGGCCGCCGAAAGCCCCAGAAACACATCCGCGCCCACAATTGCTTCTGCGAGCGTGCGGGCCGTGGTTTTTGCGGCATGTGCGGATTTCCACTGATCCATGCCTTCGGTCCGGCCCTGATAAATCACACCGGTCCTGTCGCACATGATGACATTATTGTGCGGTACGCCCATGCCCTTGATCAGCTCTGTGCAGGCAATCGCCGCGGCGCCGGCACCGTTGCAGACTATCTTAATATCTTTAAGCGACTTTCCGGTCAGCTCACACGCATTGATCAAACCCGCGGCAGCAATGATCGCGGTGCCATGTTGATCGTCATGAAAGACGGGGATGTTCATCCGCTCTTTCAATGTTTGTTCAATGATGAAGCAATCGGGCGCGGCAATATCTTCCAAATTGATGCCGCCAAAGGTAGGCTCGAGCAATTCAACCGCGTCAATGAAGCGCTGCGCATCTTGGGTATTCACTTCGATGTCGATGGAATCGACGTCGGCGAAGCGTTTGAATAAGACTGCCTTGCCCTCCATCACAGGCTTTGACGCCAAAGCACCTAAATTGCCCATGCCTAGAATCGCGGTGCCATTGGAGATGACTGCCACCAAATTGCCTTTGGCGGTGTAATCATAGGCTGTGGCGGGATCGTCATAAATGGCCTGCACCGGCACAGCGACGCCGGGTGAGTAGGCAAGGCTTAAGTCGCGCTGGGTCGCCATTGGCTTGGTCGCCACGATCTCGATTTTACCGGGGCGCCCCTGCGCATGGAAATCCAATGCTTCTTGTGGGGTAATTTGGACGTCGCTATCGTTCATTCTTGGCCCTGACCATTTATAATCACTTTATCAGCCCTAACGCGCCGCTGACGCAAGGGCAAGCATTGCCCCGCCCGCCAGCCTTCGCTAACATATTGTTTATGGCGGGAGACAGCACACCGACACCGATGATGGTGCAATATTTGGGCCTAAAGGCCAAAGCGGGTGATTGTCTGCTGTTTTACCGCATGGGCGATTTCTTTGAATTATTCTTTGACGATGCACGCGCGGCGGCAGCGACACTGGACATCGCGTTAACCTCGCGCGGTGAACATGATGGCAAGCCAATCCCCATGTGCGGCGTTCCGGTTCATGCGGCCGAAGGTTATTTGGCACGGTTAATCAAGGCGGGGCATCGCGTTGCGATTGCCGAGCAAACGGAAAGCCCTGAAGCGGCCAAGGCGCGCGGTGGAAAGACGTTGGTTACACGCGATATTGTGCGTTTTGTGACCGCAGGGACGCTAACCGAGGATAGTCTACTCGATAGCTGGGCATCCAACATGTTGGTGGCTGTTTCGCAGGTCGGCGAGATTTTTGGGATAGCGGCCGCGGACATATCGACGGGCTATTTTGAACTGGTGACGGTGACGGGCAGTGCGCTTGAGGCAGAATTAGCGCGGCTTTCCGCCAGCGAATTGGTCGTGCCCGACGGCTTTGCCGAACTACCGGGTGCCATCATGCGGCCGCGGCAAGATTTTGACAGCGTTGTTGGTGGCGATATGTTGCGGCAGCATTTTGCGCTCAACACGCTCGATAGCATTGGTCCCGTTACCCGTGCGGAGCAGGCGGCGGCTGGCGGCCTGATTTCATATCTCGCGCATGCCGGACAGGGCAAAATGCCTTTTCTAAAACTTCCCGTCCGCCGTGAGGTGCATGAACATCTTTTGATTGATCAGGCAACACGCGACAGTCTGGAGATTAACAGCGCCAGTAAAGGTGGTCGCGCGGGGTCTTTGCTCGCCGAGGTTGATCGGACGATTACGGGCGCCGGTGCGCGGCAATTGGCGTCTGATCTTGCCGCGCCCTTGATGGATAAGGCGAAGATCGAAGCGCGCCTGTCACTGGTGCAATGGTTTCATGACGCGCCATTAACGCGTGATGCGGTCCGCGCGGCATTGCGGCAATTGCCGGATATTGCACGCGCACTTGGTCGCGTTGTGGCGGGGCGGGGCAGCCCGCGCGACTTGGGACAGATACGCGACGGGTTGGATGCGGCGCGGGCATTGCGCGAGCGCTTGGGTGCAATGGCCGACCGGCCAGAACTGCTCGATCAGCTTTTGCCTGCATTGGATGGTCATGGCCATATGGTGGATCTGCTGGCGCGTGCTTTGGTCTCGTCGCCGCCTACCGACACTACGCAAGGCGGCTATATCGCCGAAGGCTATGATGCCGCTTTGGACGTGCTGCGGGTCGCGGGCCGCGATGGTCGTCAAGCGATTGCACAGTTGGAAGCGCGGTATCGCGATGCGACGGGCATATCCGCGCTTAAAATACGGCACAACGCCGTTCTGGGCTATTTTGTCGAGGTGCCTGCCAAGCATGGCGATGCGCTGATGGCCCCCGGCACAGGCTTCACCCATCGGCAAACGATGGCAGGGGCGGTGCGGTTCAATTCGCCGGAACTGCATGAAGAAGCGGTCCGCATCACGCAGGCCGGCGGCCATGCGCTGGCCGCCGAAGCGGCGCATTTGGAAGAGTTGATTGGGCTGATTTTATCTCGCCGCGATGCCATCGCCCTCAGCGCGGACGCCCTGGCGCGCATTGATGTTGCAGCCGCGCTCGCCGAACGCGCGGCGGAGAGCAATTGGTGCCACCCAGTTTTTGTGGCGCACCCTTGTCTTGAGATACAAGGTGGACGTCATCCCGTGGTAGAAAGCGCATTGGCAAAGTCAGGCGACCGGTTCATCGCCAATGACTGCACCTTGTCGCCTGAAAAACGATTATGGCTCGTCAGCGGTCCAAATATGGGCGGTAAATCAACCTTTTTGCGGCAGAATGCGTTGATCATTTTGCTGGCGCAGGCGGGCAGTTATGTACCTGCCACCTCAGCGCGGCTGGGCCTTGTCGACCGATTGTTCAGCCGCGTTGGCGCATCGGACAATTTGGCGCGCGGCCGGTCAACCTTCATGGTCGAGATGGT
>SXGQ01603797.1_pt1 | contig 10142 bp, 7 predicted proteins | sample 3178371 | NCBI WGS metagenome assembly SXGQ01 (sample SAMN11356859, study PRJNA531348) | freshwater metagenome | isolation source: freshwater sample F1-20 | place: China: Fuxian Lake, Yuxi | collected 2017-12-25 | reverse complement strand
GCTGACGAGAAGAAGGCGGAGAAGAAGAAGGTCGAACTCTCTGAAGACCAAAAGAAGGCCCTCAAGGAGATCAACGAGAAGTACGACGCCAACAAGGACGGCAAGCTCGACAAGGATGAGCGCGCCAAGATCAGCGCCGACGACCTGAAGAAGGCCCAGGACGCCAAGCTCCCTGGCTTCGCCCCCGCCAAGAAGAAGGACAAGAAGTAACCCCTCTTCGGATTCAATTCCGCAGACCGTCGTCCGGCAACGGACGGCGGTTTTCTTTTTCTAGAATGCCGCGGCGAACAACGCGCGGAAATCTGCCTCACTGATCGCACGCGGATTGAAACCGGCCGTCCACTGCTTCGCAGCCTCCTCGGCGAGCGCAGGGATCACCTCGCGCTGCGCGCCGAAGTTGGCCAGTGGCGAGGCGAGGCCGCCGAGTTGGAGGAAAGTCTCAAGCTGCACCGCCAGCGCCTCGGCTGAATTCGCGATCGCCCCATAGCCACGCGCCGCCTCGTCGTCCTCCGCGTTGAAGCGGACGATGTGTGGCAGCATCAGCCCGACGGCCTGGCCGTGGATGACACCGAAGTGCGCCGTGAGCGGATTCGCCGCCGAATGAGCCGCGCCGAGCATCGAGTGTTCGATGGCCGTGCCGGCGAAGGCCGCGCCGAGCAGCATCTTCGCCCGCGCCGCGAGGTTCGCCGGCTCGCGTAGAACAACCGGAAAACTTTCGGCGAGAAGGCGGAACGCCGCGTGCGAGAAGGCGAGCGAGGTTTCGTTGCGCTTCTTTGTCACCGCCGTCTCCACCGCGTGCGCCACGGCGTCGATGCCAGTGCAGGCGGTGACGCGCGGCGGCTGCGAGACGGTCAATTCGGGGTCGAGGATCGCCACGCGCGCCATCGCCTTTTTGTCGCCGCAAGCCATCTTCTGGTGCGTGACAGGGTCGGAGATGAGCGCGAACGACTGGCACTCGCTGCCGGTACCGGCGGTGGTCGGGATGGCGATGAGCGGCAGCATCGGCTTCGTCGCCTTGCCGACACCCCAGTAGTCGTGCATCCGGCCGCCGTTGGTGAGGATGAAATTGCACCCCTTCGCGGCATCCATCGAACTGCCGCCGCCGAGGCCGATGAGCAAATCCGCCTCCGCCGCGCGAGCGGCGGCGACGCACTCATCCACCACGACCGTATCAGGATTTTCACGGACGCGGTCGAAGCAGACCGCCTCCAAACCAGCAGCCTCGATGAGGCCCATCACCTTGCCCGCGTGGCCGGACTTGACGATGCCGGCATCGGTGACGACGAGCACGCGCTTGCCGCCCAACTCGCGCGCGATTTGGCCAACGCGACCGATGGTGCCCGCACCGAACACGAGCCGCAGGTGGAGCTGCGTGTCGAACTCGGCGAGACGAGCGAGTTGATCGGGAGACTGAGCCATCGCGTCTGTTTCCGGTTTCAGACGTGTGATCGGCGCGCTGGTTTCAGTTCCATTCTCACGCCCGCTCGAAGGAGCGGCGCTTGTAGAGGAACTCGAACATGTTCCCCTCGTGCGGCTGGTCCCACGAGATCTTCATCGTGGAGATGGGGCCGACGTTGAGGCGGTCGATGTGCGGGCACTCGAGGAGCTGCGCGATCCACGCATCGTCCTGCGTGATAGCGGTGGTGACGAGTGAGTAGCCAATCTGTCCGAGCATGTGCGCCTGCGGGCACTGCACGACGCTCGCGTATGGGAAGAGGAACTCGCGGTTGGCGAGAGGATGCGCGAACGACTCGCACTGGACGATGGTCGGGCGCAGGTAGATGCCGCCGTCGGCCACGACTTTGCGCGGGCCGTTGCGGTACTTGGCGGTGGCCTCGGTGGCGCCGGGCGTCTTCAGATCGGCGTCGATCGCGCCGTCGATGTAGTCAGCCATCTTTGCGTTGGCGAAGCCGGAGAGGACGGCCTTCTCATCCTCGGGCGCAGTCGGCCCGTACGGGCCGATTTTCTTCGCGAGCGCGTCGGCGATCTCGGCGGCGTACTTCGGCACGACGACGGCGGAGGCGCAGAGGCAGCTGCGGCCGCCGTTGGCAGAGATGGACTCGGCGATGAGGTCGATGAACTCAGGCCAGCGCTCTATCTGGTCCTCGCCGATGAGCACTTTGCTGTAGCCGGGGCCGTGGACATTGATGGCGGGATTGCTCGCGTACTGGGCGGTGGTGGCCTTGTCGCCGAAAATCAGCGCACGGCCGCAAGAGCGCAGGATCTCGCCGGCGCCCTCGTGGTCGGTGGGATAAAAGCCAAAGGCCTCAGCGGGGCAGCCGGCCGCGATGAATGCCTGCATGAGACGATAGGGCGTCCACGGCTCCTCGCGGCCGGGCTTGAGGATGACCGGCGTCTTGAGCGCGATGGCCGGAAGCCAGAGCGAGTTCACGGCGGGCGAATTGCTCGGCATCACGAGGCCGAGCGACTGCGTGGTCGGGTAGAAGCTCACCTTGGTCCCGTTCTGCTCGCCGAAGCCGCGGTCGAGGATGGCGAGGTCGAGCCCGCGGCTGAGGCCGTTGAGCATCGCCTTCATGTTGCTCATCGCGGCGTGGATGCGCCCGAGGTTGCGGCGGACCATCACGTGCGGCAGGCCGCTAGTACCGGAGAGCGTCTTGACGAAGTCGTCGGGCGACTGCGTGTGGCCCTTGTCGCCGAGCGGCAGGGTGGCGGTGAGAAAGAGGTCGGCGGCCTTCGAGGTGATGTCGAGGAGCTGCGCGGCGGTGAACCGCTTCAGCACGGCGCGCGCGGCGGCGGCCTTGGGGAGGTCCTTGCGCAGGATGCCGGCGTTGACGGTGCTGACCTGCGCAATGGCCTCGCCGGTGCGGCAGTTGGCGATGGTGACCTTGTCGAGGCTCTCGTAGCTGCGGCCGAGCCGCAGGACGGGGATGTGGGGGAGCGACATAACGACTTAGTACACGCCCTCGACAATGTTCTTCTCCATCGCGCCGAAGGGGCGGACGTCGCCGACGCCGTCCCACTGGTACGGCGCACGGGCGGCGCGGCGGATGGCCTCGTCGCGCTCGAGGAAGCGGGGCATGAAAAACTCCTTCGTGAGCGTGGTCAGCTCCACACGCCCGAACTCGTCGTAGTTCACGAGCGTGTCGGTCTGGTTCGGCTTCACGACGCGGAGCACGGCGCGCGGCTGCGGCGAATAGTAAGTGATGGAGAAGTTGTCCTCCGGCTTGATCGGGACGCTGGCGGCGAGACCCATGAGCGTGTTGCCGTAGGTCGGATAGAAACCGATCTTGCCCTCGAGCACTTCCTCGACGATGAAGCGGACGTACTGCGGGGTCATCGTGGTGCCGCCGCAGAAGACGCCGCGGATGCCGGCCTCGTGGATGTTCACCTTCTCGGCGAGAGCCTCGAGGAGCTTCGGCGTGGTGAAGAGGCCGCTGATTTTGCGGTGCTTGAGCAGCATGACGGCCTGGTCCACGACGTGGTCCATGTAGGCGCGGGCGACGTCGTACTGCTTGTTCGAGATGACCTTCTTCACGAAGCGCGGATCGAGATCGAGGAAGTAGCAGGAACAGCCGCGGACGTTGGCGAGATGCTCGATGGCGAGACGAAGACGGCGCGGGCCGGTGGGGCCCATCATCAGCCAGTAATGGTTCCGCGGGAAATGCTCGTCGGCGATCTTCTCGGCGAACTCGCTGTAGTCGACCTTGTAATCGTTCCAGCCGATGCGCTGCTTCGGCATGCCGGTCGTGCCGCCGGTCTCAAAGATATTGAACGGCTGGCCCTTGAAAGCGGCCGGCGCCCAGACCTCGGGCTGCTGGTCGCGGAGCCACTCGTCGTGGAAATGCGGGAACTTGGTGAGGATGTCGGCGAAGCAGTGGACCTCCTTGCGCGGGTCGAAGTTCTTCTTCGCCCAATCGAGCCAGAAAGGGGAGCCGGTCTCGGGACTGAAGTGCCACTTGACCATCTCGCGCGCGTGCGCGTCGAGTTCGGTCTGCGCGGTCTCGGGGTTCGGTGGATATTTGATGGACATAAATATGGGTTCGTTAAAACGCGTCGCACGGACGCAGGAACGCCTGCGCCGCCGCTGGATTGCTTTGTTTGGTTACGGCTTGATGGTCGCGCGCGCCGCATCATGCAACGCGAAGAGGTGGGTGTTGCTGGCGATGTAGATGACCCCGTTGGCCACGACCGGCGTGGAATAAACCGGCGCGCCGAGGTTGGTCTCGCTCAGCACCTTCTTCTCCTTCGCCACCGCGAGCACCACGAAATCGCCATCTTCATCGCCCACGTACACTTTGCCGTCGGCCACGAGCGTGCTGCTCCACATGTGCGCCTTCATGTCGTGCACCCAGTAGAGCTTGCCCGTCTCGGCGTCGAGGCAATGCACGAAGCCGGAGAAGTCGCCCACGAAAAGCAGGCCCGTCGCCGGATCGATCGAGACGGTCGAGATGCTGCGCTTGATGCCGCGGTACTCCCACTTGAGACCGGTCTTGGTGATGTCGCCGGTCTTGGTGGCATCGAGGCAGACGAGCCGGCCGACGCCTTCGCCGTGCTCCGGATCTTGGCCCGTCGCGATGTAAATGCGGTCCTTGTAAAAGACCGGCGTGCCGTTCACCTCGCTCGGGCCTTCCGCGGCGGGGTACTTGATGACCTTGCCCTCCTTGTCCTTCTTGTACTCAGGCGGGTTGCAATCGAACTTCCAGACCGTCTTGAGAAACGCGGCATCGCCTTCCTTCTTCGGCTGCGCGTCGAAGGCGTAAGTCCACCCGTCGCCGCCGCCGAAGAAGACGAGTTGCTTGCCGTTCACCTTGCCGGTGGAGGGCGAGCTCCACTGGCCGTGGTAGATGCGCTTGCCGATCTCCGCGTCATCCTCACCCACCAGTTGGCCGGTCTTCTTGTTCAACGCGGCAAAGCTCGGCGAGTTGGGCGAGGGGATGTTCGAGTGCGTCCAGTCCTGGCCGTTGGAAGTACAGACGTAGAGCGTGTCGCCGACGATGAGCACGGAGCTGTTCGAAGCGTTGTGCGGGAAGACGCCCAGCTCGTCCATCATGTCGTAGCGCCAGATGATGTCGGCATCCTTCGCGCCGGGAGTCACGGCGGGGGCGGGCTTGCCGTCCTTGCCGACGATGTCGAGCACCATGTACTTGCCCTCGTCCTTGTAGCCGTCGTTGCCGTTGGCGAGGCCCTCGGTGTCGAGGCAGAGCACCTCGCAGCGGCTGGTGACGACGTACACGCGGTTGCCCTCGACGGTGGGCGAGGCGAGCAGCCCGAGCGATTCCCAGTCGTTCACCTTGCCGGATTTGAGCTTCGGCACGACGAGCTGCCAGATGAGCGCACCGGTCTTCTCGTCGAGGCACATGAGGATGGAACGGTCGCCCTGATGCTGATTGTCGCGCGGCGAATCGTTGTTGGTGCCGATGTACACGCGGCCGTTGGCGATGGTGACATTGCCGTAGCTCTGCGAGCCGAGCTTGCCGACCCACTTCACGTTCTTGGTCGTGGCGAGGTCCACCTCCTCGGTGCCGCGCTTGAGCTTGCCCGGCTCGAAGCGATCAGGCAGGCCCTTGGCGGGCGAATACATATTGCGGCCGGGGTCGTTGCCGCCCCACTGCGGCCAGTCCTGCGCGACGGCGGTCGCGGCGAAGGCCAGCGCGCAGGCGGTGGCGAAGAGCGGTTTGTTCGTGGTCATAAAGATCCTTCGTTGGGTTGAATCAATTCGGCGTCACCAAAATGTTGTCGATGTACACGCGCATCTCCTGCGGCGCGAAGCCGTACAGGCCGGGCGAACCGGACGCATGCGCGTGCTTCACCGGCACCTCGAGCATCCACGCCGCCGGCTCGGGCTCGTCGCGTTTCCACGCCTTGGCGCGGACGACGCCGGAGCCGTCGGGCTTCACATCCACACGGCTCTTGAGCCGGTACCAAGTGCCGGCGGCCCACTTGAGGTTGCTCGGCTCGTCCGCCGCGGGGACGCGCAGACGCTCCTGGTTGGAATTGATCTCGAGCTTCTGCTCATTGCCCTTGAGCACGATGTAGTAGCGCTGGTTGATGATACCCACGTCGCTCATCTTGCGGCGGTTGCCGTCGCTCATCACGTCCACCTGCACGGTGTAGTTCTTCATCGACGATTCGCCGAGGAAGACCGAGCCGCGCTGGAAGAATTTGTTGTCGATCGTCTTGGCCAGCACCTTCGCGCCATCCAGTTCGCGCACCTCGAACTTGAACCGCGCGCCGATCCACGGCAGCGGCGGATAGGCGAACATCGTGTCCGGCTCGGTCTCGTGCTTCTCGGTGATCTGGAACGACTCGAAGTCCTGCTTCAACGGCAGGCCGGGCAGCACGCGGCCGCGGAGGACGCCGGTGAGACCCTGATACGTGGCCTTGAAAGCGCCGGCGCTCGGCACCACCTCGGCCGCCGCGACGAGCTGGCCGGCGGCGTTGAACGCACCCTTCATCGTGGCGCGTACGCGCGCCGTGGGCGGGATGTAGCTCTCCCAATTCACCGCGGACGGATCCTTCACCTCGCCGACAGTGAGGCCGTTGGCGTCGAGCAGGCGGACGCGGAACGCAGCCTTCTCGCCCGGCTTGAGCAACGCCTCGCTGGGGATCATCTGCAACTGTGCCGGCTTGCCGGCCGCGGGCCATTTCTCGGCCACGGTGGCGGGCAGGCCGGGGTTATTCCCCTTCTTGCCGAAGCAATAAATCTTCTTGGTGGTCTGCACGTACACCTTGCCGTTGTAGGCGACCGGCGTGCCGAAGCAGCGGCCGTCGAGCTCGACGTGCGAGAGTATCTTGCCCTCCTTGTCGCTCGGCTGGATGACGTAGAAGCCGCCCTTCGTGCCGGTCTCGCTGCCGGCCTCGGCCGTGCTGCTCCCCGCGGGGTTGTCGAGGATGGGCGCGTAAAGTTTGCCGTCGGCGGCGATGAGCGAGGCGTTGCGCTGTTCGATGCCGAGCTTGAGTTTCCAGAGCACCTTGCCGTTGTTCACATCCACGCAGGCGAGGTCCCCCTTCTCCACGATGAGATACAGGCGGTCACCGACGAGGATCGGATGGCTGGCCGAGGTGGAAAGCTCGTTGCTCCACAACTCCACCGCGGAACGCTCGACCACCACCGGCGCGTTCGTCGCGCTCGTCGGGACCACGCTCGGGAGCTTCATCGCGACCATCTGGCCCGGCTCGTACGGCGTGCCGAAGACGGCGATGACCTTGTCATTATTGTGGACGACGGTGGTGGCGTTGATGCCGGCGCGGAAGAGCGGGATGCGCCAGAGCGGCTCGCCGGTGCGGGCGTTGGCGCCGGTCACGCTGCCGTCGCCATTCGCGGCCACGAAGATGCGCCGGCCGTTGTGGAACATGAAGTGCGGGTAGGAATAGGAGTTATCCTTCGGCCGGTCCCCGGGCGTCGCGGCCCAGACCAGCTCGCCGGTCTTCTTGTCGAACGCGTAGAAGCGGTCCGCCGCCGGGCCTTGCGCGCCCCAGTTGGCCATGATGCCGCGGGTGATGAGCAGGTCGCCATCCACCGCCGGCGAGGCCGTGCGGCCGTTCGGGAAGGTGAGCCGGCCGAGCGATTCCATCAGCGAATGTTGCCAGAGCGGTTTGCCATCCGCCGTGAAGGCGGCGAGCACGCCCTGCGTCCCCTGCACATACACATTGCCCGTCTCCGGATCGATCGCCGGGCTCGAGGTCGCGTAGCGGGTGTAGATGACGTCGCTGAGGTAGTCGCTATAAAGTCGCTGCCAGAGTTTCTGCCCCGTCTCCGCATCGAAGCACGCCACGCCCTCCTGCAGCTCCGCGCCTTCACCGAGATAGCCGACGATGTAAAGCTTGCCGTCGGCGATCACCGGCGTGGATTGCCCGGGGAAATCCGCCGTCCAAAGCGCGGCCTTCGGGTCCACCGTGCCCGGCAACCCCTTCTCGGCCGAGGATCCATTCTGGTTCGGGCCGCGCCACGAGAGCCAGCCCTTGACAGGTGCGGCGGCGAGCGGAAAGGCGGGGAGAGTGGCGAAGAGCGCGACGACCAGCAGGGCGCGAATGACGTGGAGGAATGAGCGGTTTATCATGTGCCTTCGAGATTGTTTGTCCATCGTCGCAGACCGCCCGCACACGGGAAACCCCGGGTTATTCCCAGACGGCCGGCGAGTCTCTTGGAGCAAGAAAAGGTTTGCAACCAAATAATACGCACTCGTATGATGTCGCCAGCCTGTTGACTCGCCTCCATGTCCGCTCATTCAACCCGACCGAGCCCCGAACCGCCGATTGATGCGCCCGATCGCCGGCGGCTGCCCCCGCTCCTCCGCCGCGCGTGGTACGGGCTGAACCAGACCTTCCGCCGCCGCATCGCCCATGCCGGCGCCACGCCCGACCAGTTCACCGTGCTCCGCACCCTCACCGAGGCCGATGCCGGCCTCACCCAAAGCGGGCTGACCCGGGCCATGAGCAGCGACCCAAACACCGTCGCCTCCCTCTTGGAACGGATGGAGAAAGCGGGCTGGCTCGAACGCCGCCCGCATGAGCGCGACCGCCGCGCTCGGCTCGTCCGCCTCAAGCCCGCCGGCAAACGCAAGTACGCCGAGCTGCGCGATCTCGCGGTCGAGTTGCAGACCCAGATACTTTCCACCATCCCCGTATCCCAGCGCGAGAAGTTCCTCGCGCAGCTCGGCGCCGTCGCCGACGCCTGCCAGACTGCCGGCGAAGACTCCCCCAAGAAGCCGCAGTAACGGTCCGACACCAAAACAGGCGTTCGGTTCGACTGAACGAGGGGGTATTTCGTCTTAACGAGTGCCCATTTTTTCTAAACGCCACCCGTTTCGACAGAACGAGAAGCCGTTTCGACAAAACGGGTGAGGTTTCCCAGGCAATTGTCAGCCATCAGGTCCGATCGGTTAACGTTTTCAACGAAATGGGCGTCCGATTTGTGGAAAAATGGAGGCTTTAAGGGGTAATGGGCCTCCTTTGAGACGAAATCACCCGCGCCTCATCTTATACCGGCTACGGCTAGAACCTGTTCAAATGTCCTGCCGTCCGCCGTGCGTTTCTGCGCGCTTTCATCCGTGGTTGGTATTAAACGGGAACCGGTGGTCAGGTCACTTCATCCGCCACTGCGGCGCGCTGGCGATCGTGCAACCGGCTGAAGAGTATCTGGCACAGCACCGCGCCGATGAGGCAGAGGAACATGTCCCATTGCGTGTCCCAGACATCGCCTTGTGTGCCGAGGAAGGCGTCGGCCGACTGGCCCAGGATCAGCGCCGAGCCCCATTCGAAGAACTCGTACAGCGCGCTGCCGGCGAGGCAGACAGTGGTGACGAGGAAGAAAAGCCAACCGCCGGGCTGCAGGGGGGTGCAGCGCAGGAGCACTTCGCGGGCGAGGAGGGCCGGGACGAAGCCCTGCGCGAAATGGCCGAAGCGGTCGTAGTGGTTACGCGCGAGGTGGAGCGAGTCCTTCACCCAATGGCCGAGGGGCACTTCGGCGTATGTGTAGTGGGCCCCGAGCATCAGGATGAGCGCGTGCAGGAAGATGAGCCGGTAAGCTAGCGGCGTGAAGGGGGCACGACGCGCGGTGAAGACCAGCAACGGCACGCCGATCAGGATGGGCGCCACCTCGAGCCACCATGTGAGATAGTCGAAGGGTCGAAGGCCGGAGAGCACGAGCAGCACGACGCCGAGCACGAGGAGACAGCGTGGTTCGCGGAAGGTCGGTGACGTTGGCATGGGCGGAGGATGGCGGCCGCGCAAAGCAGGGTCAACCCAGTCGCACAAAAGAAAAGAGACGCCCCCTGTTCATAGGAGGCGTCTCTCATGAATCACAGCTGCCTGCGTGCGCGGCTCAGGGGATCAAAAGGGATCAGTGATGCCCGCTGTTGTCGGGCAGGACGAGGTTACCCTAGGTGCCGGCCTTCTCCTCCGGGATGCGCATGCCGTAGAAGCTGCGATGGACGAAGAAGAGCGCGGCGAGGAAGAAGACGACGCCGATGACGAGGCCGGTAACGCTCGTGGGGTTGGCCTTCTTCATCTCCACAGCGATCTCCACTGCGAGCAGGCCGAAGAGCGTGGTGAACTTGATGACCGGGTTCATCGAGACGCTCGAGGTGTCCTTGCACGGATCGCCCACGGTGTCACCCACGACCGTCGCGGCGTGGATCGGCGTGCCCTTGGCGCGCATGTCCACCTCGACGATCTTCTTC
>SXGQ01133592.1_pt1 | contig 10142 bp, 14 predicted proteins | sample 3178371 | NCBI WGS metagenome assembly SXGQ01 (sample SAMN11356859, study PRJNA531348) | freshwater metagenome | isolation source: freshwater sample F1-20 | place: China: Fuxian Lake, Yuxi | collected 2017-12-25 | reverse complement strand
CCACCTCGGGCACTTCCGGCTCACGCTGGGCCTGCACGACGCGCTCGCCGCGGCGGACGGCGCCCGGATCGTCTCCGTGAGCTCGACCGGCCACCTGAACTCCCCGGTCATCTTCGACGACCTGCACTACGACTTCCGCCCCTACGACCCGTGGACCGCCTACGGGCAGTCGAAGACGGCGAACGTGCTGCTGGCCGTCGAGGCCACGCGGAGGTGGGCCGGCGACGGGATCACCGCCAACGCCCTGATGCCGGGAGGCATCCTCACGCCGCTGCAGCGCCACCTCTCCGAAGAGACGATGAAGCGGATGATGGAGAACCGCACGATGAAGCTGAAGTCGCCCGAGCAGGGAGCCGCCACCTCGGTGCTGCTCGCGACGTCGCCGCAGCTCGACGGCGTCAGCGGACGCTACTTCGAGGACTGCAACGAGGCCGAGGTCATCGCCCGGCGCGAAGGCTCGTCCGGCGTGGCGCCCTTCGCCCTCGATCCGGACAACGCGCGGCACCTCTGGGACGTCTCCCTGGAGCTGCTCTGAGCATCGTGAGCCGGCTGGCTCAGGCGGGGACGTACTCCTTGACCTGAGTCAGCCGGAAGTGGTTGCCGGAGGGGTCGCGGAACGACGAGTCGATGCCGTAGGGCGTGTCGTACGGCTCGTCGACGAACTCGACGCCGCGCCCCTTCAGCTCCTCGAAGGACGCCTGGCAGTCGTCGGTGCTGAGGAAGACGGTGCCGGCACAGCCCTTCGCCATGAGCTCGTTGATCTGGCGCACGGTCTCGGGCTCGAACATCGGCGGGCCGGGGATGGCCATCAGGACGATCGACACGTCCTCCTGGCCCGGCGGGCTCACGGTGAGCCAGCGGAAGCCCTGCATCTCGGGAGGGCTGACGTCGGCGCGGACCTCGAAGCCGAGCTTCTCGGTGTAGAAGGCGAGCGCCTCGTCCTGGTCGTGGACCCACAGCTGTGCGTTGGCGATCTTGATCATGGGACGCACGCTACGCCCGGGTCGCGCCGCTGTCTTCTCGAAACGTGCGGTGTTGCGGACGGCCGTACGCGCGCATCATGCAGGCTGGGACCCGGGCCAGGTGCGCCGCAGGCGGATACGCGGCGCGATAGGCGGTCGGTGACTGTCCGTACATCCGCGTGAAGCTCGTCGTGAACGACCCGACGCTCTGCAGTCCCACGGCGAGGCAGATTTCGGCCACGGTGCGATCGGTCGTGCGCAGCAACGACGCGGCGCGCTCGAGACGGCGCGTGAGCAGGTACGCGTGGGGGCTCACCCCGAACGCCTTGCGGAACTCCCGGCTGAAGTGCGCGCGCGACAGGCCGGCGGCTGCCGCCAGGTCGTCGACGGTGAGCGGGTCGGCGTATCGGCGGTCGGCCAGGTCGCGGGCGCGCAGCAGATGGCGTGCGGGCGGGACGAAGGCCATGCACGCAGTATCGCGCGCCACCGGCCATCCATCCAAGATGGCGACGTTCGGCAACCACCGTGCTATAACTGAACCAGATGGTTCAGTATTCACCCGAAGAGCAGCTCGACCGCACCTTTGCCGCACTCGCCGACCCCACGCGCCGGGACATCCTCGTCCGCGTGGGCCGCGGCGCCGCGACGATCTCCGAGCTGGCCGAGCCCCACGGCATCTCGCTCACCGGCATGAAGAAGCACGTGCAGGTGCTCGAGGACGCGCAGCTCGTCACGACCGAGAAGGTCGGACGGGCGCGTGTCTGCCGCCCGGGGCCGGCCCGGCTGGAGGACGTCGCGGCGTGGATGGCGGCGTACCGCCAGATGGTCGAAACGCGCATGGATCGCCTCGGCGAGCTGCTCGAACGCACGAAGGAGCAGTCGCCGTGAGCACCGACCAGAAGACCGCCACCGTCACCACCCCGACGGACCGCACCATCCGCATCGAGCGTGAGTTCGATGCACCCCGGGAGCGCGTGTTCGCGGTCTACACCGACCCCGCCCTCATCCCCGAATGGTGGGGCCTGCGCGACTCGACGACGGTCGTCGAGGAGATGGACGTGCGCGTCGGCGGGCGCTGGCGCTTCGCGAACACGGATTGCGACGGCAACGTCACCGGATTCTCTGGCGCCTACCGGGAGATCGTCCCCAACGAGCGCATCTCGCAGACCTTCGAGTGGGACGGGATGCCGGGCTACGTCTCGGTCGAGACCGCGACGTTCATCGACCTGGGCGACCGGACGCGCGTCGTCACCGAGACCCTGTTCTTCACGACCGAGGAGCGCGACGGGATGCTCGGGTCGGGCATGGAGTTCGGGCTGAACCAGACCTACGAGCGGCTCGACGAGCTGCTGGCCCGCACCGCCTGAGCCGCGTCAGGCGCCGCGCCGCAACAGCTCCGCGAGCCGGTCCTCCGGCAGGTCGGCCGGCGCGGTGGTCGCGACGAAGTCGGCGATGACCTCGACGAAGCGGTCGGGGTCGTCGTTGAACGGGAAGTGCTTGGCGCCGGGGAACACCTCGAACCGGGCGTGCGGCACGAGCTCGATCGCCCGCTCGGCGTGGCTGAGGGGGATGATCGGGTCGTGCTGGCCCCAGACCAGGAGCAGGGGCAACGCCTCGGCCAGGTAGAGGCGCCCGCGCGCGTCGACCCGCTGGCCGCGGGAGTCGAGCACCGAGCGGGCCGTCTGCACGAACGCGCGCCGCGCCGACCCGTCGCCGAGCGATTCGAGGCCCTCGACGAGCCCGCGCGTGTTCGGGCTGGCGCGCACGCCGAAGCGGCCGAGCACGCTGCCGGCGGCGCTGAGCGCGGTCTGCGTGACGGGCCCGAAGAGGAAGGGCAGCGCGATCTCGGCCCCGGGCAGCGTCGCGGCCCGCAGCGCGAGACTGACCTCCTCGCCCAGGCCGCCGCTGTCGACGAGCACCATCCGGTCGACGCGCTCGGGGAACTGGTAGGTGAACGTCATCGCGATGCCGCCGCCCAGGGAGTGGCCGACGATCGTCGCGCGCGGAATCTCCAGCAGGACGAGCAGGTCGCGCAGGGTCGCGGCGTACGCGCCGAGCGAGTAGTCGCCCTTCGGCTTGTCCGACCGGCCGTGGCCGGGCAGGTCGGGTGCGATGACGGTGTGCTCGGCGGCGAGCCGGTCGAACACCTCGTCCCAGGTGCGGTGGCTCGACGTGATGCCGTGGATGAGCAACAGGGCCGGCCCGTCACCCGCGCGCCGGAAGTGCACCCGCTGACCGTGAATGGAGACCTCGGGCATGGGCGGGACGTTACCCGCGCGAGGCGATCACTTGTGTGCCGGCGCTCCGCGGGCGAGGATGCCGGGCATGGGCGCTCCGGACAGGAAGCCGACCGGCTGGGACGATGGCACCGCGTGGATCGCCGAGGACGTCGGCTCCCTGAACGGCGACCCGTCCGACGACGACGGGATGTTCGCCCTCGCGCGCTTCGACGCGCACGTCGAGTCGGCGTCGCTGGCCTCCGGCGTTCGTCAAGGCCCGTCCGGAGTCTCCGCCGCAGACGCCGTCGCGTGGGCACGCCGCCACGCTGCGCGAGTGATCATCCGCTGGTTCGGCCCCGACGGCACGAAGCACGCCTCCGCCGGCGAGGAACCGGCCGGCTCGCTGCCCCGGTGGGACGACGACCTCCAGCTCGTGCCACGGCGGATTCCGGGGTGGGAGCATCTCGACCGCACCGACGCCGACCCGGCGATCTCCTGGGAGGTCGTGGTGCGCGGGGACGCCTTCTTTCCTCCGCCGGGGTTCGCCGACGCGTTCGAGGCAGCCCTGCGGGCCGAGGACGACATCGAGCTTGTGGTGTTCGCCTTCAAGGACACCTCGCCTGTGCTGCCCGAGGACGGCAGCGAGGTCGGTTGGGTGGCCTGCGGCGAGGGCGTGAAGGTCCATCTGCGACTGGAGGCCAGTACGCACGCGCAGGCCTGCCGGCGAGGTGAGGCGCTCGTGCGACGCGCCGCCGTCGGGGCCCTCGACCGCGAGCGTCCCGACCCGCACGATGTGAGCCTCGGCAACACCGACGCGTTCCCGACAGGCTCGGACGCCGCCGCGGACAATGCGGGCATCAACCGCACCGGCCGGGTCTTCTGATGGCGGGTGATCGCGACCTCGCGACGCTGGTCGCGTCGATGGCCCCGGTCCTGCGACCCGATCCCTTCGTGGTCGCGACGGTCGACGACGCCGCCACGCTCGGCGATCTCGTTCCCGATGCGACCATCCGCGAGGACGAGGGCCTGACCGTCGTCCTCCCCCAGACCGACGCCGACCGGCTCGGCCTGTCCTACGACTTCGTCGCTGCGTGGATCACGCTGCGGGTCCACTCGGCCCTCGACGCCGTCGGCCTCACCGCCGCGTTCAGCGCTGCCCTCGCCCGGGCCGGCCTGAGCTGCAACGTGCTCGCCGGCTTCCATCACGACCACCTGCTCGTGCCCTGGGAGGACCGCGACGCGGCGCTCGCCGCGCTGCGTGCCCTGAGCGCCGAGGGGGCATGATCTGCGCCATGGCCACCTGGGACGACGTCCGTGAGATCGCCCTCGCGCTGCCCGAGACGACCGAGGAGGGCCTGTACGGCCAGCCGTCGTGGCGGGTCCGCAAGAAGCTCGTGGTCTGGGACCGCCCGCTGCGCAAGCGCGACCTCGAGGAGCTCGGCGACGCCGCCCCCGACGGCCCGATCCTCGGCGCCAAGGTCGAGCACGAGGTCGCCAAGCAGGCGCTGCTGGCCTCCGAGCCCGACGTGTACTTCACGACCTCGCACTTCGACGGGCACGCGATCGTCCTGGTCCGGCTGGAGCGCATCTCGGTCGAGGACCTGCGCGAGCTCATCGAGGAGGCGTGGCTCCAGGTCGCCCCGAAACGCCTGGCGAAGGCCTACCTGGAGGCGAGCTCGTGATCCGCGACGCCACCGTGGGTGACGCCGCGGCGTGCGCGGCGATCTACGCGCCCTACGTCCACGAGACCGCGATCACCTTCGAGACCGAGCCGCCGAGCGCCACCGAGATGGGCGAGCGGATCGCCTCGTCGCTCGCCGACCACGCGTGGCTCGTGCTCGAGGAGGACGGCCGGGTCGTCGGGTACGCGTACGCGGGTCAGTTCCACAAGCGCGCGGCGTACCGGTGGGCGTGCGAGGTCAGCGTCTACCTCGAGCAGGGCGCGACCGGTCGCGGCCGGGGACGCGCGCTCTACACCGCGCTGTTCGACCGCCTGGAGGCCCGCGGCTTCCGCATGCTCGTCTCACTCATGACCGTGCCCAACGACGCGAGCCTGCGGCTGCACCTCGCGATGGGCTTCGAGGTCGTCGGCACGATGACCGAGATCGGCTACAAGCTCGGCGGGTGGCACGACGTCATGTGGCTCCAGCGCCGGCTGCCCGACGTGGGCGACCCTCCCGCCGAACCGCACTGACCCACCCACGCTGCGCTGAACGGCAGATCGACGTCGCCCTGGCAACGTGGATCTGCCGTTCAGCGCGGAGTTGGGGCGCAGGTGGAGCACCATGACCGCGCCGAGCACCAGCGCGCCGCCCGCCACCTGCCACGCGCCGAGCGACTCGCCGAACACCGCAACCGCCAGCCCGACGGTGACGACGGGCTCGGCGGTCGAGAGGATCGACGCGGTCGTCGGGCCGACGCGGCGCAGCCCGCCGAAGAAGAGCACGATTGCCGCGACGGTGGAGACCACCGCAAGGCAGGCCAGCCACGCCCATCCGGCGGCGGTGACGTCGCCGGGCTGCAGGTCGCCGACGATGGCCGTCCCGGGCGTCAGCGTGAGTGCGGCGCCCGTGCAGACGAGGGCGGAGAGCAGCAGCGGGCGCATGCCGGCGACCACGGACTCGCTGACGAGGATGTAGGTCGTGTACGTCAGCGCGGCGCCGAACGCGAGGGCGACGCCGGCGGGGTCCAGCGCGCCGGTCCCGGCGGTGGCGATGACGAGCACGAGCCCGGCGGACGCGAAGATGAGCGCGACGACGCGCCGCCGGTCCAGCCGCTCGCGCCCGAGGGCGACAGCGGCGATGGCGACCATGGCCGGGAAGGTGTAGAGCACCAGGGTCAGCAGCGATGCGTCGATGCGCTTGAGCGCCAGGAAGTAGCACCCGGCCTGCACGGCGTAGCCGAGTGCGCCGAGCGCGACCGCGAGGGTGAGCTGGCGGCGGGTCAGCGCCCGGAGCGCGTCCCCAGTTCCTCCGGCCACGAGCAGGATGCCCCAGAACAGCGCGGCGGCCAGGACGAATCGCGCGACCAACAGCGTGCCGACCGTCGTCCCCTCGTCGAAGGCGAGCTTGCCGAAGATCGCCATCGCGCCGAACGCCGCCGCGGAGGCGATGACCATGAGGGAGCCGGAGGACCGCACGGCGTGCACCCTGCCGGATTCGAGCCTTAGCAACGATTCGGATTCTTTACCGTCAAGCGGTAGCGTTGCTACGCAATGCTGGACCTCCGTCGCTTGCGCCTCCTGCACGAACTCCACGAGCGCGGCACGATCGCGGCGGTCGCCGATGCGCTGCAGTTCACCCCGTCCGCCGTATCGCAGCAGCTTGCGGTGCTCGAGCGCGAGACGGGCGTGGCGCTCATCGCGCGCGCGGGCCGCGGCGTCCGGCTGACCGACGCGGCACTCGTCCTCGTCGAGCACGCCGACGCGCTGCTCACGCGCGCGGCCGAGGCGGAGGCCGACCTGGCGGCGGCCTCCGGCGAGGTCGTGGGCCGCGCGCGGATCGCAACGTTCCAGTCCGCCGCGCTGCACATCGCGCTGCCCGCGATCGAGACACTGGCCGGCACGGCACCCCGCCTGCGATGCGAGGCCGTCGAGGCCGAGCCGGAGTCCGCGCTTCCCGCCCTGGCTCTCGGCGACCACGACCTCGTCCTTGCCGACGAGTGGGAGCACCAGCCGCGCGGGCTGCCCCGCGGCGTCGAGCGCCACGACCTGCTGCGCGACCCGGTGCGGATCGTGCTGCCCGCGCGCCACCCGCTCGCGCGCGAACACCGGCAGGCCGTCCCTCTCGCGGCGCTCGAGGACGCCCACTGGACCGCCGGCCACGAGGAACTCGGCTGGGACGAGATGACGCGCTGGACGTGCCGCGCGCACGGCGGGTTCGACCCCGACATCCGCCACCGCACGAACGACGCGATCGTCACCCTCGGGCTGGTCGCGCGCGGGTTGACCGTCGCGCTGCTCCCAGGGCTGCCGCTGCTGCAGCCGCCGCGCGGCATCGCGGTCCGTGCGATCGCGGGAGCGGACGTGTGGCGCGCCGTGTTCGCAGCCACCCGGAGCGCCGACGCGGCACGCCCGTCCACCCTCGCGCTGTTGCACGCCGTGCGCGTGCACGCGGACCGCGCCCAGGCACTGACGTAACTCTCACGCCGGACGATCGTTGGGGAGACCATGCGCCCGCTGCTCGCCCTCCTGGCCCTCGTCCTGCTCGCCGCCCACACCCCGGCTGCCCACGCGGCCGTGCGCACCGGCACGTCCACGAGCCACGCCGCGATCGCGGACCTCAACCGCGACGGGCGCGCCGACATCGCCGTCGGCGGGCCCAACGGCACGCTGCGCGTTCGGCTGGGGGACGGCAAGGGCGCGTTCCGCACGCCACCCGGCCGTGCAGTGCGCATCGCCGACGGCATCCACGAGCTGGTCGCGGCCGACTTCGACGGCGACCGCCGGCTGGACCTCGCGACGTACACGCGCAAGCGCTCGGTGGTGCTGCTGCGCGGCGACGGCCGCGGCCGGTTCCGGATGCTCCGCCGCATCGCGCTCCGGCACCAGGCGTGGTCGATCGTCCCGGGCCGATTCGACCCGGGCGCGACGACGGACCTCGCGCTGACCGGCGAAGGCGCCTCACTCATGGTGCTCCTCGGCGACGGCCGCGGCGGAATGCGCTACGCCGCGGGCAACCGCCGCAACGCGTGCCCGTACTGCTACTACGCCACCAGCGCGGACCTCACCGGCGACGGGCGCACCGACCTGCTCGGGAGCTTCGGCCACGGCGGGGGCGGGCTGCAGGCGATGCTCGGCGGCCGCCGCGACGGCTTCCTGCCCGACGCGCCCAAGCCCCGCGGCGACACCGGGCGCTACCCGTCGGAGATCGCCGTCGCGGACTTCGACGGCGACCGTCGGCTCGACGCGGCGGTGGCCGTGCCCTACCGCAGCCGCCTCGCCCTCTTCCCCGGCACGCGGCGCGGCACGTTCCCCTCCCGGCGGCTGAGCCCGCGCGTCGGCCAGCATCCGCGTCAGGTGGTCGCAGGCGACCTCAACGGCGACGGCAACGCGGACCTCGTGACGAAGGGCGGCTATGCGCCGGCGCTCGACGTCCTGCTCGGCGACGGCGAAGGCGGTTTCCGTCTGGTGTCGACCGAGGAGCCCGGCAAGCCCGAGCGTGCCGACACGAACGCGGTGTGGATGGCCGCCGGAGACCTCAACGGCGACGGCCGGACGGACATCCTGACGGGACGGAGCTTCGGGCTGTCGGTGCGGTTGGCGAACGCGGACGGGAGCCTCCCGGCGCCCGTCGTGCTCATCCCGCCTCGCCCGGAGGACTGAGCGTCCCGCCGCTGACCACGGACTCCGGCCGCTCGGCGACCACATCCGAGCCCGGCCGCGCGTGCTCGTCCTTGCGCTTGACCAGCAGCCACCCTCGCGGTGTGCGCTGCAGGGCGAACCCGCCGCGCAGCTTCTCGCCGTGCAGCACGAACACCGCATGCCCGCGCGTGATCGCCTCGGGCCACGGCACGCGGCCGCCCTGCTCGTAGGTCCCCTGGTCCCAGATGATCCGGTCGGGTCCCTCGCGGTCGCCGCCCACGGCGTGGTCGGGCACCTCGACGGCCAGGCGCTTCACGCCCGGGTCGAGTGACGGGCCCTTCGGCAGCGCCCAGGACTTCATGATCCCGCCGACCTCCAGGCGCAGGTCGAAGTGGCGGGTGCTCGCCTGGTGCTCGGAGACGACGAACCGCCCGGCCGTGACCCCGCGCGTGGCGAACTGCTCGTGGCCCTCGACCTTGACCCGTTCGATCACGACGTCGCTGACGTCAGCCGCCGGCGGGCCCTCGTGCAGCCAGGCCGCGAACCGCTCGATCGCGTCCGGCTCGCCTTCGGCATGCACCCGGACCGACCCATCGTCCTCGTTGCGCACCCACCCGAGCACGCTGAGCGCGTGCGCGCGCTCCACCGTGGACTGGCGGAAGAACACCCCCTGCACCCTGCCGCGGACCGTGGCGCGGATCGCCTCGCTGCGAGCCATCGCGACAGCTTGGCGCATCGCTATGACGCGCGCACGTCCCCCTCGTCCAAGTCGATACGGACCGTGAGCAGCTCCGTGCCCATCTGGCGAACGGCCCGCGCGTTGCCCTGCGGCATCGACCGCTGCCGTTCCAGCGGATCGTCGTCGGGCAGGATGTGCGCGGTCCCCGTACGCCACCGCCGCCCCACCTTCACGCGCACGCGAGGATCGGCTTCGATGTTGCGGACGTAGCCGCTGTGCCGGCCGTGCTCGGACACGATCCAAAACCGGTTCGTCCCCGCCTCCAGGCCGTTCCCGACCGGGGTGGTCCGCAGCTTGCCCGTCTTGCGGCCACGGGTCTCGAGCAGCGCATAGGTGGACGGCCCGAGCCCGATCGACGCGAGGAACCGCATCGGCGGGTTGAGCACGTGCTTCTGCAGCGGCTTGATGAGGCGGCGCTTGCGCTCGGGATCCATGGCCGCCCGCACGCTAGCCCCGCGATGGGGAGCGCTCATCCGCGAAACACCGCAGAGGGGGTGCCCGAAAGCACCCCCTCATGCGTGGATCGCTACGCCGGGACCGCCACGGCGTCGTCGCTGTAGACCTCGCCGGCCTCGGCCTTGGCGACCAGGGACGCCGGCGGCTCGAAGCGGCTGCCGTACGTCGCGGCCAGCTCACGCGCCCGCGCGACGAACGCCGCCGGGCCGACCAGCTCGGCGTCGTCGGCGTGCGGGTAGCCGTTGATGTACTGCAGCACGCCGCCCGACCACGCCGGGAAGCCGATGCCGAAGATCGAGCCGATGTTCGCGTCGGCGACCGACTCGATGACGCCCTCGTCGACGCACTTGACCGTCTCGATGGCCTCGGCGAAGAGCATGCGCTCCTTCATGTCCTCGAACGGGACGTCGAAGTTCTCGCCGCCCCACTCCTCCTTCAGGACCTTGGACAGGCCGGTGCGCTTG
>SXGQ01058628.1_pt1 | contig 10142 bp, 9 predicted proteins | sample 3178371 | NCBI WGS metagenome assembly SXGQ01 (sample SAMN11356859, study PRJNA531348) | freshwater metagenome | isolation source: freshwater sample F1-20 | place: China: Fuxian Lake, Yuxi | collected 2017-12-25 | reverse complement strand
TGCTGCCGCTGGTGGGGCCGACGCTTTCCCTGGCGCTGTCGCTATGGATGATGGATGTGCTGCTGGGCAGCGCCGAGCGCAAGCAGCGCAAGTTTGTCCAGGGCGCATTCTCGCGCTACGTCTCCCCGGCAGTCGTTAACCAACTGGTGGAAAACCCCGACAGCCTGCGCATTTCCGGTGAGCGGCGCGAGCTCAGCTTCATCTTCACCGATATTCAGGGCTTCACCACCCTGTCTGAAAAACTCAGCTCCGAAAAACTTGCGGAGGTGCTCAACGCCTATCTGGATGGCGCGTGTGCCATCATCCAGCGGCATGAGGGCATGGTCGATAAATTCATCGGCGATGCCATCATGACGGTTTTCAATGCGCCTATTGCGCAAGCCGACCATGTGGCACGCGCCGTGCGCTGCGCGCTGGAACTGGATGCCTACTGCGAAGACTTCCGCAAGCGGCAGAACGCTGCCGACATCCCTCTGGGGCAGACGCGGCTGGGCGTGCATACGGGGCCGGCTGTCTTCGGCAATTTCGGTTCCCATACACGCATGGACTTCACGGCACTGGGCGATACTGTCAACACAGCGGCGCGCACCGAAGGCGTGAACAAATACTTCGGCACGCGCATCTGCTGCACTGAAAGCGTGGTGAAGCATTGTGCGGACTTAAATTTCCGGCCCATCGGTGAAGTGGTGATGAAAGGAAAACTCACCCACGTCGAGCTGTTCAATCCGGTCACCACCGAAGAATCTGCGTCGCCGCTATATCGCCGCTACCTCGAGGTCTACGCCCTGCTGAAAAGCGCTGATCCCCGCGCCCCCGAGGCGGTGCACCAATTGCACCAGGATCAGCCGCATGACTCGCTGACGGGCTTTCACTACGAACGCGTTGAGGCTGGACTGAATACCGTTCGTATTATCATGGAGGACAAGTGACCCGCCGCTCGCCCGCGCGCAGCAGCGGGTGCGCCATCCTCATGGCGCTGATCAGCCTTGGTCTGCCTTGCACCGTGCAAGCGCAGGTCCCGCTGAACGCCGAGCAACTGCAGCAACTGCAGCAGTTGCGGCAGATCGAGCAACAGCTACGCGACCGTGCGCCCGGGCTGCTACAACGCGCCCCCAGCCTGGATCTGCGCATCCTTACTCCCGAAAAAGCCGCCGTCTCCAGGGCTGTGGATGAACTCGAATTCGAAGTGAAGCAAGTCGAGATCACGGGCGCCACTTTTTATCCGAAAACCGAAGTCGATGCGTTCTTTACGCCGCTGCTGCAGAAGAAAATCGGCCTCACAGAACTGCGTCTGGCGGCCAACTCGCTGGAGAAAAAGTACCGCGAGCGGGGTTTCTTCCTCGCGCGCGTATTCATTCCCCCGCAACAATTGAAAGATGGCGTGTTCAGGGTCGAGGTGATCGAGGGCCACATTTCACAGGTCTACGTGGAAGGTACGGATGCCGCGATGAGCAGCCGCGTGGAGGCCTTTGCGCAGCAGATTACGCGCCTGCAACCGCTCGACCTAGGTGGTCTGGAACGGCTGTTGCTGCTCATCAACGACCTGCCGGGGGTCTCGGCCACGGCCGTGCTGCGCCCCGGGGCCGAACTGGGCAGATCTGAGCTGCTGCTCAGCGTCACGCCTCTGGGTGACCTGCACCAGTCCAGCTTCAACAACACGGGATCAAAAACCACGGGTCCGTATTCGCTCAGCCATAACGCGACTTTCCAGCAAGTGTTCGGCAGTCCCGGACAGCTCAACCTCAGTCTGACCGGGTCCGGCGCCGACGACTATGCCCTGAAGGGCATACGCAGCGTCGTGGCCCGCTACACGCAAGCCGTGGGCAACAGCGGCCTCATTTTCAGCTTTGGGTATACGTTGAGTAAATCCAGGCCCGCCGGAGCGCTGGAGAGTCTCGAACTGGTGAGCGATGCGACATCGATCTCACCCAAGCTGCGCTACCCCCTGTTACGCTCGCGTGCGAGTTCTGTCTATCTGGACGGTGGGGTGTCGGTGAACCGCAGCGAAACCACGACGTTTGGCACGATACTCACCAGCGACCGATACACTGCTGCCGATCTTAACGCCTCCTGGACCCTGAATGGCTGGATGGGGGGCAGCCAGAACATCGGTGTGGGCATCGCCAATGGACTCAACCTCTTCGGCGCCATGGACAGGAATGCCCCTAATCCTTCTGCCGCCAACTTCGAGCCAGGCTTTACCAAAGTCACCGTGAATCTGCAACGCACCCAGCAACTGCCAAAACAGTTCAGCTTGCGTTTCACTGCCAACGGCCAGCACACCCGGAAAAAATTGCTGTCCGGGGAGCTGATGTCCTTCGGCGGCCCCAGCCTTGGTCGAGCTTATGCGGCGGCGGCCATCGCTGGCGACAAGGGCTTGGGCGCCTTGCTCGAGTTGCGCTATGACTTCAAGCAGCAGTTTGTGCCCGCGATCGGCAACCTGCAGGCGTATATCTCCGCCGATAGCGCCACCACCCGCACCGTCGCGGTGCCCAGTGCCGCAGCCACCCGGGCCTACCTGAGTTCCGAAGCTATCGGTCTGCGCTTTAGCCTGTTCAAGGATGCGCAGATCGACCTGCGATTCGCCAGGGCCCACCGCAGCAACGTCACCGACGATTCCCGGCGCGACGGCAGGTTGCTGCTTGACGCTATGCTGCGGTTTTGAAAAAGAGATGGGCATCAAATAACATTTCGTGGGTTTGCGTCGGGTAGGCCACCAGCCAGAACGCGCGACTGGCGCACAGCTTCATGTGCGAAACCTGCGCTTTATAAAACAGCCCACCCACCAACAGGCCTTCTTCACTCCTGTCGAATTGGAAGGCCTTGGGTGCCTTCCCGCCCTGTTCGCGCCAAGCGCGAACGAAGTCGGTCACTCCGCTATAGCCACCCCGATAGCCTTGCGCCGTTATTTGCACAAACAGCGCACGTGCAGTGCGCCGACTGTCTTTGTGCCGCAGTTGGTCGGCCGTAAGCGCGTAGCGGCACCGCCTATATATTTTTTCTGGGTTTGTGCAATGTGTATGCTTTATCAAAGGCAGAGCACATGGCAAAGAGACGAGGACTGGACTACTGGCAAGAGCATCTTGATGCGTGGCATCAAAGCGACCTGACGCAAAAGGCGTATTGCGCCAGCCATGGATTGAGCGCCAAGTCATTTTATCGCTGGCGCCGTAAGCGGAAAGAATCCATTGCAGCAGGAAAGCCCTTGACCTTAGTACCTCTTGGTGGCGAATTCGTAGTTTACTCAGAAGTCGTCAAGTAAGGCTACAGAAATCGGCTCAATGCTCGCAGGAATACGGTGCACACTGTCGCCTAAACAAGCGACTTCTAGGTAAGCAGCCACCGGGATCTGAAACAGCCCCCGACAATGGGCGCGCCAGCCGTAACGATTCAATTGCGCACGCGTTGGCGCTGACTCCCCTGCCCGCTCCGCCGGCGTTGTGCCGCCAAGCGAACGATGAACACGATACTCATTGTAGTAATCGCAGAATTCACTCAATTTTCGTGCGAGGTCAAACCGATTCCAGAACAAGGTCTGATCGAGATACTCTCGTCTGATGGTGCCAGTCAAGCGCTCGACGAACGGGTGCGAAACCGGCACATGGGGAACAGATTTGATCTCATCAATTTCGAGCACGCGCAGGTTGGCCAGCCACCGATGAAAGCGAAACAGCGGGTCGTTATCCGTGCTGATGTGCTTGGGTAGTTGTTGCCCAGAAATAGCGCAATTGAACATCCGACACACCGAAATCCCATCAATAGTTTCCCTCTCCACGCCAATGCCGACAATCCGGCGCGTGAATACATCCATTACGAGCATCACCCAGTGACTACGCAGCAGAATCGATTCGCAACGGAACAGGTCGACGCTCCAGAGGCTGTCCTTGGTCTGCGCGATCAGGGTCAGCCACGACAGGCCTTCGCTGCCGCCCGGCTCCGGCCGGTAGTGCCTGACAAGAATTCGGCGCACGACATCCTTATCCAGATCGATACCGAAAGCTCGAGATATCTGCTGGGCGATGCGCACACAGCCGAACTTCGGATTGCGGCGCTTCATCGCAACGATGGCTGCAATGAGTTCGAGTGACGGGCCTTTGGGGCCAGGTTTGCGATGGCAACCTGACGAGGAAAACAGCAACCGATATTTGTGCTGCACTAGTGCCTGGTGAAACCTAAGCAGCGTTGCAGGCCTGACTACTACACCGAGCTTTAAAATACGTCTCTCGCGCACGAAAAGCGTCGCCAATCCGAGTAGGAAGCGATCGCAGGAGGTCAGGTTCGGCGCTCGACTCCTAGTGCGATTGCTGATGATCTGTTGCTGCTTGAGCACCAGCGATTCGGCAGCAACCGCTATTGCGCCGCCCGGCCGCAGAAGCTTTGCCAGCGTGACAACCAGGTGGACCGCGAGAACAAGGAAATCACGCACAGGATGGACTATTAGACGCGTAATATTTTTGCCGTGCTCAATATATCGTAAGCCTTACTCAAAAAGATCGGCATGCGTTCCTGCGCGCACAAACACAATACAGCCGGTTTTTCCGGTGTCATCGAGCTTGTAAGCCAACAGAAAATCACCACCGACATGGCACTCACGATGTCCTTCCCAGCCACCACCCTGTGGGTGATCGAGCCACTCGGGCCCGAGAGGGCCGTCGTTGGCGATCAGCAACAGCATAGCCTCCTTGAGCCGGTTCATGTCGTACCGGCCTGCCCGGGTCAGGCGCTCCTAATCCTTGCGGAACGACTTTGCATAGTCCGCCGCACGCGGCAGCGGAGCGCGCTTACTTGCGGCGCTTCTTTTCGAGGTCATGGAACAATTCGGCGGCAGCAGCAAAACGGGCGCTGCGCGTGCGCGTGATCTTATCGGCTTCAGCCATTGCCGCACGAGTTTCGGCGTTGGATACCTTAAGCGCAAACGGCATTTGCTGCTCAGCCACCACACGCATCAAAAACACGCGCACCGCGTCCGAGACTGATAAACCCATAGCGGCAAGCGCCTCGGTGGCCTGCTCTTTGATTTGCTCATCCACACGAACGTGGACCATGGCGGTAGTAGGCATATTGGCCTCCTTTTATGATGCGATACAGTGTATCTCACTTGGATTGCACATGGCAAATCAAGCTTCAAACCGGGTTTGAAGCAGACCGCGGTAAATGATGTTCCCTCCCGCTATAATTGCACCGGCGCCGCCACGGACAAAGCCCCAAAAACACGGACAATCACCCGTAGCACTACTCAGGAGTTGAGATAACGGGTTTTGATCCGGGGTGCGACTGCACCACCACCGAATCTTTACTTCCCGGAGGTTACGCCCATGCACATCCTCATCATTCCCGGCGTCACTATGCCCACCGTTGAAGATTCCCTGCTCGCGCGCATTCGCGAAACCGCCGGCCCCGGCGTACGCATAACGGTGGCGAAATCGGCAGCAGAGGCCACGGCGGCGATGGAAGATGTCGAGGTGATTCTCGGCACCATTACGCCGGCAATGTTTGCGCGGGCGAAGAAGCTCACCTGGGTGCATGCGATTACCTCCGGCGCGGATTCGTATCTGTTTCCCGAGATGGTCAACAGCGAAGTGATGCTTTCCGGCGACAAAGGGCTGGTGGGTTCGCATCTGGCCGATCACACATTTGCGTTGCTTTTGTCGCTGACGCGGCGCCTCGCGCGCGCGGTTCAGGACGCGCCGCATTCGTGGAAGAATCGCGTGGCGTACCGCGCCGAGGAATTTGAGCTCGAAGGCTGCACCATGGGTGTTGTCGGGTTCGGCGGTACCGGGCGTCACATCGCGCGTCGTGCTGCGGCGTTCGGCATGAAAGTAATCGCGGTGGATTGCGATCCGGTGCCCCCATCGCCGGAAGTGCCCGACGTGTGGGGCAGCGACCGGCTGGATGAATTGCTGCGGACATCGGATGTGGTGACTTCCGGCCTGCCATTAACCCGCGACACGCACCATATGTTCAATTCGCGCACCTTCGGCTTGATGAAACCTTCGGCGATATTTGTCGACGTCACGCGCGGCGAACTGTACGACCCCGAAGCGCTGATGGCTGCGATCAAAAATGGCAAACTCGCCGGCGCCGGCCTCGACGTTGCACCGCAAGAGCCGCTGCCGCACGATCACCCGCTGTGGACCACGCCGAACGTGATCATGACGCCGCATACGGCGGGCGCCAGCCAGTTTCGCATCAGCCGCAATCTCGACCGCTTCTGTCGCAACGTCGGGCTGTACCGCGCGGGCAAGCCACTGGAAGGGCAGATCAACAAGTCGCGCGGGTTCTGACTTTTAGCGGCGCTTTCGCCGTGTTGCCGCCGCGTGAATGCAGCGCGGTAACTTTTTCTCCAACGCCGCCATGACCTCTTCAGTCAAGCCCACGGTATCTCAGCAACTATCTGTTTTTATTGAACAATTTCAAGCAGATTCCATTCCGCCCGCTGTGCGCGAACGCGCCAAGCTGTTGATCCTCGACGCCATCGGCATTGCTTACGCTTCCACGCACTATCCGTTCGCGCAGCACATTCTATCGGGCATACGCAGCGTTTCGGGCACTGGCGACTGCGGTTTGATCGGCCTGCCGGACAAACTGCCGCTGCGCGACGCGGTGTTGATGAATGGCGCGTTGGTAGATGGGCTGGATTACGACGACACGCACGTCGGCGCCATCGTGCATCCGACCGCAAGTGCGCTGCCTTGCTCGATGAGCGTGGCGGAATCCATCAACGCCAGCGGCGCCGACCTGCTCGCGGCCTACATCCTCGGCGTGGAAACCGTGGTGCGCGTGTGTGGTGCGGCCAAGGGCGGCTTTCACCATTTTGGCTTTCACCCGACCGGCATCGCCGCGCATTTTTCTTGCGCGCTGCAGGCGGGCTGGCTGTACGGCCTGACTGCGCAACAACTCACCATGGCGCAAGGCATGGTCGGCAGCACCGCCGCAGCAAGTCAGGAATTTCTCGAAGAAGGCGCGTGGACCAAGCGGTTGCATCCGGGCTGGGCGGGTGTGGCAGGCATTACGGCCGCGCATCTCGCGCGGCACGGCTACATCGGCCCCAGCAAAACGTACGAAGGGCGCTTCGGCCTTTATCAAACGCACCTGCAGGACAACACTTACGAAGTTGATTACAGCTACATCACCGCAAATCTCGGCGAAAAGTGGGAAGTAGCCGAAGTCGCCGTCAAACCCTATCCCGCCTGCCATCTGGTACACGCCTGCGCAGACGCGGCCATCGCGCTGCGCAAAAAGCACCAGCTAAAGCCAGACGACATTGCCTCGGTGCAGGCGCTGATCCCCGAACAGGCAATACACATCGTCGCCGAGCCCGCGGCCGCCAAAATCAAGCCCGTCAACGACTACGATGCAAAATTCAGCGTGCAGTTTGTCACCGCCACCAGTCTGATACTGGGCAAATTCGGTCTGGCGCAATTGGAGCCAGAGACGCTAAACAACCCGGTAATACTCGATCTCGCGCGGCGGGTGAGCTACGCCGTTGACCCTGATACAACGTATCCGAAATATTTTTCCGGCGGCGTTATCGTCACCACGCGCAACGGACTAACCTTGCGCCACCACGAGCCGGTAAATCGCGGCACGGGCGAACGCGCGCTGACGGGCGACGACATAGGCGCGAAGTACCGCGACAACGCATCCATGGTATTGCCGCGCGAACGTGTTGAGCAGGTGCGTGATGCCGTGCTGGATATGGAATCGATGTCGGCGCGGGAGTTCATGGCGCTACTGCGTTAAACGATCCTGCGTTGGCTCCCGGCTACGCCAGCCAGGGCATTTTCGCAAAATGCCGTTGCTCGAATGCTTCAATTGCGGGCAATTCCTGCAGCACCAGTCCTACATCATCCAGGCCTTTAAGCAGCCGTTCCTTATAGATCGGCTCGATGAAAAACTGATACGTTGCGCCGTCCGGCCCGGTGATGGTCTGGCTTTCAAGATCGACACTGACACTCGCGCCCGGCGTGGCCGCGAGTTGCGCGCGCAGCGTGGCGCAGTGTTCTTCGGGCAGGATCGCGGGCAGCATGCCATTCTGGATTTCGTTGGCGTAGTGGATGTCGCCGAACGACGGCGCGATTACGCAACGTATGCCCCAGTCAAGCATGGCATAAGCGGCGCCCTCGCGCGATGAGCCGCAGCCAAAATTCGGCCCGGCGACGATCACGCCGGTGTTGCGCCACGGCGTCTGATTCAATATGAAATCAGTCCGTTCGTTGCCATCGGCGTCAAAGCGCAGATTGTAAAACAGCCATGGGTCGTAGCCCTTTTCTGCGGTGCGCAGCTTGCGCAAAAAGCGCGCCGGGATGATCTTGTCGGTGTCGATATTCGCCATGTCGAAGGGTGCTGCGACGGCGGTGAGGATAGTGAAGGGCTGCATGTTTACGCTCTAAAATTCCGTAATACTGGTTTAGACAGACAAGCACAGATAAACCAACACTGTCGTTCCCGCGCAGGCGGGAACCCAAAACACCGTGCCACGGGAGATAACGTATGGATTCCCGCCGTCGCGGGAATGACACCTGTGGTTTTTCATCTGCGTCAATCTGCATCGAAGAAATTTTTCAAGTCAATGTCCGCACATCGGTAATACGCCCGGTAATCGCCGCCGCCGCCATCGCCGGGCTCATCAAATGCGTGCGCACGTTCTTGCCCTGGCGGCCTTCAAAGTTCCGGTTGGAGGTTGACGCCGCGCGCATGCCGTCGGGCACGCTGTCACCGTTCATCGCGGCACAGCCGCTGCAGCCCGAGGCACGCCATTCCATGCCTGCCTCCTCGAAGATGCGGTGCAGACCTTCGGCTTCCGCGTCGCGCTTGACTTGTGTGGAGCCAGGCGACACCCAGCCCTGCACGGTGACTTTGCGGCCTTTCAGCACCGCCGCTGCCGCGCGCAAATCATCCAGCCGGCCGTTGGTGCAGGTGCCGATGAACACACGGTCGATCTCGATGTCGGTGAGTTTCATGCCAGGCGTGAGGCCCATGTACTGCAAGGCGGACACCGCATGTGCGCGCTTGTTCGGATCGGTATACGAAGCCGGGTCGGGAATCGTAGCACTCACCGGCAGCGCTTCTTCCGGCGTGGTGCCCCAGGTGAGCGTGGGTTCGATGGCGCTGCCGTCGAGCGATACTTCGCGGTCGAACACCGCATCGTCGTCCGTGGGCAAAACGCGCCACAGCGCCAGCGCTTCATCCCATAGTTTGCTCTTGGGTGCGTACTCACGGCCGGCGAGGTATTGGTACGTGGTGTCGTCCGGCGCGATCATGCCCGCCCGCGCGCCGGCTTCGATCGACATATTGCACACCGACAGCCGCCCTTCCATGCCCAGCGCACGGATGGCGCTGCCGGCATATTCAAGCACATGCCCCGTGCCGCCCGCCGTACCGATTTTGGCGATGATCGCCAGCGCCACATCCTTGCCCGACACGCCTGAGCCGAGCTTGCCGTCGACCGTGATGCGAAATGTCTTCGGCTTTTTCTGCCACAGGCATTGTGTGGCGAGTACCTGCTTGAGATTGGTCGCACCCACGCCAAAAGCGTAGGCGCCCATCGCGCCATGCGTGGAGGTGTGTGAATCGCCACAGGTCAGCGTGATGCCCGGCTGCGTGAAGCCGGTTTCCGGCCCGATCACGTGCACGATGCCCTGCTGCGGGTGATCCATGCCAAAACTGCGTATGCCATTGTCCGCTCCGTTCAGATCGAACAGGCGAATCATCTCGCGCGCATCGGCATCGACCACGTTGGCGAGACCTTTTTCGCGGCCGCTGGTGGGTACGTAATGGTCGGCCGTGGCCAGATGCTGGCGCGGCTTGCGCACCTTACGGCCTTCTTTGGCGAGCGCGCCAAAGGCGTGAAACGCGCCGTCGTGCAGCAGATTGCGGTCGATGTAAATCAGCGCCTCGGCACCTTTGTCAACGATGACATGCTGCTGCCAGATTTTTTCAAACAACGTTTGAGGCATTAAAATATCCATTTAAAACAATTACTTACATTATTCTAGGCAATGCCCGCCGCGCGTCGTTAAAAGCCATAGAGCCGGGCCGGATTGGCCGCCAGCACGCGATCGCGTATCGCGGCATCCGGTATCCATTCAAGCAAACGGCTGCACATGTCCCCATCGTTCAGCATCGCGCCTTCGTGTTTT
>SXGQ01887891.1_pt1 | contig 10145 bp, 8 predicted proteins | sample 3178371 | NCBI WGS metagenome assembly SXGQ01 (sample SAMN11356859, study PRJNA531348) | freshwater metagenome | isolation source: freshwater sample F1-20 | place: China: Fuxian Lake, Yuxi | collected 2017-12-25 | reverse complement strand
GCAGACCTCAAGGATGCCATTGCCTGTGTGGTTAAAGATCGAGCCACCTATGGCTATCGAAGGGTCTGGGCCAGGCTGAAGATTGACGGTCACCAGATTAACCATAAGCGGGTTTACCGAGTAATGCGCGATGAAGGATGGCTGCTGTTTAGACAAGGTCAAAAGCCATTGGACACCAGAAAGCACGAAGGCACAGTGGCGGTAAAGGAAAGCGACGCGCGCTGGTGCTCTGATGGATTGGAGCTGTCGTGCGACAACGGAGAGCGCGTAAGGGTGGCATTTGCGCTGGACTGTTGCGACAGGGAGATCATGAGCTGGGTAGCCACTACCAAAGGCATAGATGCAGGATTAGTTGGGGACTTGATGATGCAAGCTGTGGAGAAACGATTCGGATCAAATGGCAAGCCGCCCAAAACGATTGAGTGGCTGACTGATAACGGCAGCTGCTACACAGCAGCAGAAACGAGAAGCTTTGCAAAAGAACTTGGTTTAAAGCCTGTGACGACGCCTGTGACAAGTCCTCAAAGTAACGGCATGGCCGAGAGCTTTGTGAAGACACTGAAACGGGACTACGCAAAGTTGGCATATAGGCCAGATTCAAAAACTGTGATGGCCCAACTGAAAGGTTGGTTCGATGACTACAATTCGTATCACCCGCACAGCGCACTTGGTTACTTGCCACCAACGCTGTTCAGGGAGAAACGATCGGTAACTTAAACATACCGACGGTACTGTAATACAGGGTCAAGACCACTGAGTACCCAAGCGCCTCTAAGCGCTTAGAAGAAGAAGGCACTGTGCAACTTAAGTTCTTGGTTGGAGCAGACGGCAAAGTTATTGAATCGGCTGTTGAGAAGTCTTCTGGCTTTAGACGTTTAGATGAAGCTGCTAGACAAAGCTTGTCTAAATGTACTTTTAAACCCGGAATAAAGGATGGAGTTGCTGTAGAGAGTTGGGCATCCATGAAGTACACATGGGGTTTATCGTATCCCCCATGCGTTGGCAGTGACATTACAAATTGGAAGTCTTGTCTTGGCACTCTATCAACTCCGATTGGCGGATTGAGTGTCGTTGAGTACGAAGCGGGTAAAAAACGTGGTCGTGGAATTGAATATGACGCAACCGGTAATGTAATACGTGCCGGTATTTTTGAAGGTGAAAATCTCGTTTCTGAACAAAATCTGAATCGAAAGCTTTATCCTTTCAACGCAAAATTAACTGCAAACTCGGCTAATCAACCGATAAATTCAGCGGTGATACAACCTGATATTTCATCAAGCACTCTACCTGCTTGTCAGGGGAGTAATGTGTCAAGTTGGACAAATTGTTTTGGAATAGAAGTAAACGCCGGAGGAACAAAATTCTTAGGCGAATTTATGAGTGGCAGGAAGCATGGCAGAGGTGAATATATTTGGGAGAATGGGGATAAATTTGTTGGTGAATATTCCAACAATAAAAGGAATGGACTTGGAATTGATTACTTAGCAAACGGGCAAATCAAAGATTCAGGAACATTTAGAGATGGCCGCCTAGCTTTAACTCACTATGTCGATCCCAAACTTTATCCATTTAACTCTTCAATAGTTGTTACAGCCATTCAAGCTTCCATGCCTGATCCGGTCAAAGCAGAGCGCGACCGCCTTGCAGCAGACCTTGAAGTGTCCCGAAAAAAGCAACAAGAGTTGGAAGAACAACTTCGCGCTTCTCAAGTAGCGGTAACTCAAAACAGTAGGCCCGTACAAAACATCTCAAATGAGCGTCGAGTAGCCTTAGTTATCGGTAACGCAACATACAAAATCAACCCTCTCAAAAATCCTGTTAACGATTCAACTGACATGGCAAGGTCACTCCGCTCAGTTGGATTTGATGTGATTGAGGCCAACAACACAACACTTGCCCAAATGCGTGAGGCAACCCGCCGGTTTGCAGATAAGCTCGGAAATAGTGATGTCGGACTTGTTTACTACTCAGGCCACGGCGTAGAAGTTAAGGGAAAGAACTACCTAATTCCTGTTAACGCAGACATCAAGCGTGAGTACGAAGTTGTTGATCAAGCATTTGATGCGAGTCAGTTCCTAGAAATGATGGACAACATCAGGGGGCCAAACAACAAGCGGGTCAACATATTGATTGTTGATGCTTGCCGTAACAATGAACTTCAGAAGAGTTGGCGGTCTACCAACAATGGCCTAGCCCGAATGGACGCACCCGGAGGTACGTTCATCTCATTTGCAACTGCGCCGGGCAGGGTTGCTGCCGATGGAGCAGGACGTAATAGCCCCTACACCAAGCACCTACTTCAAGCACTGAAACAGCCCAATGTGCCAATTGAACAGGTATTCAAGGTTGTAAGACGTAATGTGATGGAAGAGACCAAAGGTGAGCAGATACCTTGGGAGAACTCAAGTCTTGTTGGTGATTTTTACTTCACGGTGGCACGATGATTAAAATTTTATTTTTTTTCTGGCTTTACTTAGTACAGGAAGCGCTTTCAGTCAAAGCAATTTGCCTGCTTGTCAGGGAACAAATCCTGATTATTGGAATGGCTGTATCGGAACTCAGAAAATTGAGGGGGTCTCATATTACGGTCAGTATAAAAATGGCATACCTCATGGAGAGTTTGTCCGAAAAAGACAAGAATTTTTTAGCGTAAGCAATGCGACTCAGGCCGTAGCATCTTCAATATGGCTACCTTCAAGTAATCTACCAAGATGTGAGGGTTCTGATGTAGCTAATTGGAATAGTTGTATTGGGGTAATGTTTCAACAGGGACTGCCCTTTGCGGGGCAGTTCCGTAATGGAATTCCTTATGGGCAATTTGAGAAAGTAGCTGATTCTGGAACACAAATGGCGCAGATGATTGCATCACCGCAGCAGCTACCACCTCAATTAACTGCTCAGGAAAGACAGCGCCTTGAAAATGAAAAATTAAGAGAAGAAGCTGCTGTAGCAAGGCAAAGAAAGCGAGAGCTTGAAGAGCAACTTAGGCAGGCTCAACAAGGTTCCTCAATACCAACTCAAACTGCTTCTATTGGGGTGGTTGGTCGACGGATCGCCTTGGTAGTCGGGAATGCAAACTACAAAGTCCGTCCCTTAAAAAATTCAAGAAATGATGCTGATGATATTTCTCGGTCATTGAAGTTAACAGGCTTTGAAGTAATTGATCTAAGGGACGCGACATTGCCGCAAATGCGAACAGCAGTGCGTCAGTTTGGCGATCGCCTTATTAATAACGATATTGGGCTTGTCTATTACTCAGGTCACGGTGTAGAGGTCAAAGGCCGAAACTACTTCATCCCTGTTAATGCTGACATTCAGAGAGAGGACGAAATTGCAGATCAAGGGCTTGATGTTTCTTTGATACTTGAGAAGATGAGTACCGCTGGCAAAGGAGTAAACATTTTGATTGTTGATGCCTGCCGAGATGATCTTTTTGGTCGCAGCTTCCGCTCTTCATCACGAGGCTTGGCAAACATGGATGCGCCGAGGGGAACAATCATCGCTTATGCAACTTCACCGGGTAAGGTGGCCTCTGATGGTGATCCTAGAGAGCGGAACAGTCCATATACAAAGCATCTTGTTAAAGCCATGCAGTCTCCCAATAAACCGATTGAACAGGTGTTCAAGGAGGTAAGAAGGGCTGTGCAGGATGAAACAAGGAATCAGCAGACTCCTTGGGAGAATACTAGCTTGAGCGGTGATTTCTTTTTCTCTATAAACAAATAATGAAGATTCTTTTTCTTTGTTTTCTTTCATGCTCTGTTTTACAAGTGGCTGCACAGATTAGTCTTCCTGCTTGCACGGAGAAAGTTGTAAATCAACCTTGTATTGGAAAAGGAAAAAGTGGTGAAGGAACCTATTCAGGTGAGTATTTAAATGGAAAGCCCAATGGCAGGGGAGAATGGATTCACCCTAACGGCGATAAATATATTGGCGATATGTTGGATGATAAATTTCACGGAAAAGGTAAGTACATAACTGCTGACGGAGAAGTCTACGTTGGCGATTGGGTTGATGACCTGAAGCACGGACGTGGGGTAATAACTCCCGGGAATGGTGATAAGTACGATGTTCAAATTAGGCAGGGAAAAATAATTCATGGAGCTTATTTTTTTGCCAATGGGGATGTTTATTTAGGTGAGTTTTGGAATGATCAATTTCATGGGAAAGGTACCTTTAATTCAATAGATGGTGAGTTTTACTATGGTGATTTCAAAGAGGGTGAGTTTGATGGAGTGGGCAACTTTACCCATGCTAATGGCGACAAATATATCGGCACATGGAAGCTAGGAAAAAAAGATGGCAAGGGGGTATATTTATTTTTGGCAGATAATAAATACAAGGGTGACAGTTATTCCGGTGATTTTTTAAATAGCTACTTTGATGGTTTGGGTATTCACAAAAAAAACAATGGCGAAATTTTTGTCGGAAATTTTCGCGAGGGTAAGGCTAACGGTGAAGGTATTAAATATCTTTCCGGGAGCGTAGCATTTAATTCTGGTTGGTGGGAAGATGGTGCTTTAGTTAAACCGTACCTTATTGATAGCAGTAAATTCCCTATTCCGACCAAGTGACAAATTGCAAAGTCTTCAAATCGTTATTGCTTAAAAAAGAATTCACCTACGGACTGATCATATAGGGCGGGAGTTTGTTCATGGCCAACGCCTTTAGCTAAATTAACTACTTCATTCCTTACATTTTTCAGAACTTTATCTACAGGCACTCCGGGCTTAGTCATTTCTTTTAGCAGTATGCGAGTGAAAAGCCCGTTCTTGTCCGCGTCGTTATTACCCAACTTATCAAGCGCCTGCTGGCCTGACCCAGCGGAGAACATAACCATTTGACCTGTTGCTGCTGTTGTAGGAGCTAGTCCTCGGCCACCTAAGGCTCTTCCCGAGCCTTTGAAAGGATTGTCTCGGCATGCATCAATAATGGCCAGTGCAAATTTAGCTTTTCTTTCTTGCATGTCATCAAGAATTCGTTGAAGTTGAATTGCTTCATCTTTGACTTGCTCTTCATTGTCGCCTTTGATATCTGTGGGCAATAAATAATTTGTAGCGCCCAATTGAACACCATGACCTGCAAAAAAAACTAAAACCTCGTCACCGCCTTGTATAGACATTTTGAAATCTCGCAGAGCTTGTTTGAATGCTTTTTCGCTTATGTCAATATGCGTGCTGACTTTGTAGCCTAATCCAGTCAAAGAGCTAGAAATTGCCCTTGCGTCTGAAGTCGCATTTTTTAATTCGGATACATGCTTGTATTTATCATTCCCAATGACCAAGGCTTTACGATTAGCAAAAATTATTTTTTGATTTGTGATCGCTGTGTTTAACGTGGCGGTATTTGATGTGGCTTGCAAAGCAGTTAATTGTTGCTGCATTTTTTCTAGCCGATCTAACAATTCACTTTTTAATTTATCGTCGTTTGCATTAGGCAATGAGTTGCTAGTTACTACTGAGTTTTGAGTAACTGCTAAAGGTATGTTAGTTTTTTCTTTTTCAACACTTGCAACAGGATCAAGAGCAGGTCCTGATGCAATCTTTGTAATTGAGTCTTCGGCATTTTTTCTATTTCCAGCACCTAATTGAGGGTTTGTTATGGCTCTTTCAAAGAGGGCTAAGGCTTCTGAATTACTCTGAGTAATACCTAATCCTTTTTCATACATTACACCTAAGTGAACCATAGAGTTTGGATTCGAAAGCTCAATACCTTGCTTGAAATTTGCAATAGCTTTTTCATAGTTAATTGGAGTTCCAATGCCCTCTCTGTGTAGGTATCCAAGGATATTGAATCCACCTGATCTGTTTAGGGATACTGCTTTTGTTGCGTATTCAAATGCTTTGGCCTGATCGGCGGGTGAATTTTTTGCAAGTGATAAGTGAATATCGCTGAGAAATACAAATGAATCTCCATCGTTGACTTTTGCTCCTTCCTCAAACCACTTTCGGGCTTCTGCTCGATTTACTGGTACTCCGATACCACGAAAGTACATTGCTCCCAAGTTTGAATATGAAGCTGGGCTTCTTCGCGTGGCGATTGCTTCTTTAAATAAGCTGATTGCTCTTTCACTGTCTTGCCTTACGCCAATGCCATCGCGGAAAAGTAATCCCAAAATATTAAATCCACCGGGCCATTTTTGTTCACTGGATTTAAGAGCCCACTGAAATGCTAAGTCTGGATTCTTAGGGACACCTTCTCCCAATCTATATAAATCTGCTAATTGAGCTTGTGCTGGAGGATTGCCTTTTCCTGCTGCAAATTGAATGTACCGAAAAGCTTCACTTAAGTTTTTGCTAACATGAATACCGTATCTGTGCATAAAACCAAGTTGGTTGTCTGCGTAATAGTTACCTTTAGCAGACGCTTTCATGAACAATTCGTATGCTTTTGGAAGATTTTTTTCAACACCATTTCTACCGAATAGCAGCGTATCTCCAAGTACCTCTTGTCCAATTGAATTGCCGGACTCTGCAGATTTGTTAAGCCACTTGAGGCTCAGTTCGTTATTTCGGGGAACATGATTGCCGGTTTTATACAGTGTCCCGAGTAGTGCTTGACAAGATGCGTCTCCTGTCTCTGCAAAGGACTGACAGCTTTCAAAAGCTTGCTGAAAATTACCTTTGTTGTAAGCTGCCCAAGCTACAGTTGAATTTGCATGTGCTTGCAAATTTAAAGTGAAGAAAGCGACAGGTAGAATAATTCTTAATAAAAAGCTGTGCATGTTATTTAAAATTCAATAGCAGTTATAGATTATGTTACATTATTTAATCGAAATTGATAACCTTTTATAAAGACTTTATAAATGTTGCAAACCCTATTGAGACTTGTTCTTTTGGCTGGCTCTCTCACAGGTATTTCTTGCTTTTCGCAAGTGCAATTGGTCTCAGAGGAAGAGGCAAGAAGACCAGATCAGGCATACAAATTAACTAGGGCAATTAGTAGAGGGCCTTCAGTTAAATTAGTCAGCAACGCGGCTGTTGATGCAAAGTCTTTTCAATTCAAAATTGCTTTGGAGCCCAAAGGTGGTGCTCAGATTGACGCTCACAGCCTCAAGATTGAATATCTGAAAAATCCACCTGTTGAACTAGCAGAACGACTGAAAACTGCACTGATCGGTAATTTCTTGACCATACCTGTTGCTTCTTTACCAAAGGGAACTCATACGTTCAAGGTTTCAGTCAAAGACACAGATGGCCGAGAAGGTCAAAGCATAATTTCATTGGATGCAAAGTGACAGCCCTTTTGTTTAAATGCCCATACTGTTATTTTGACATTCCAGAACCCGCAACTGTTTGCGGTCATTGCACTAGAGATCTTTCGTTAATCAAGCCATTGTTATTTCAATTTAGCAGGTCAATAGAAGACATAACTACACTTAGACTTGAAATAAATGAAATTCGCAAGGAATTAGCAAATATACCGCTGCTTCATGATCGGCTGAATACAGAAATCACGATTTCTTCTAATAATGAAGAGTATCAAGAAGTAATCAATAAAGTATCTGGTGCAAAGGGACTTTTGTTTCTTGCATCTACAGTTTTGTTAACAGTAATTGCATTGATCTTCACGCATTGGTTGTTCCTCTTTGTTTATGACTTTAATTTACTTTTACTGAGGATTGCAACAGTTATATTGCCGTTGTTATTTGGAATTTTGTCTTACAGAAAAATCGACGTAAACGCAGGATTTAGTATCTTAGGTTCAACACTTTTGGGTATTTGCGCGGTAACTGGAATGTTAGCAATTACAAGTTATATCGACAAAGTTGCTCTTTTACCAGAATCCACCAGAGAGTGGCGGGAAGTTGTGGAGTATGGTTTTGCAATTACTTGTTCGTTCTTTACAGCTTTCCTGATTGAGAACAGAAGAATTGCTCACCGATTAAATTTTCGTAAAAAAATAAATCTGAACTTGTTAATTGAGAAGGATGCTTCTGGACAGTTCAAAGCTCCTGAGTGGACGAATCAAGTTCAATCACTATTTACTGCAATTGCCCCTTTCCTATCAGCAGGAACAGCTATTGTTTCTGGACTTAGAGTTTTCATTACGAATTAATCTATTTTTGATTATTTCACTTCAAAATCTATTGATCGATTGCCACGCCTGCCAGCAGTATCTTCAACAACCATCAAAAGTTTGTGCTTGCCCTTCGGTAAGTTGGCTTCTTGAACAAATACACCTGATTCCGTTACCTTGGCAACATTCAAGATCCGCTTTGTAATATCAATTTCAAAAGAACCATAAAGCACTTTGAAAGTCTCAGGTTTTACTGCGCTTGGCGGGGTAGGTTGGAACTTCAACTCAATAGGAGTAGGGCTACTAACCGGCGCAGACAACTTAGGCGCTGAAAGCTCAATCAGCGGAGCATCTTTGGGTGCAACTGATTTTGCTGTAAAAGGCGGTTTTGCAATGTTGGATGCGTTCATTTCATCAACAGACACAAGAAGCTGACCTGCGAATGCAGTAGCACTTAGCCCGAAGATTAGTAGAGTGATTCTTTTTTTCATGGCTGAGTAGTTATCCTGACGCGGCGATTCTCTGCTGCCTTAGGTTTTTCCGGCAAAAGCAACTCTGAGAAACCTTTACCTTCTCCTGTAAGGCGTTCTTTATCTACGCCCTGTGATGTTAGGTATGCCATAACTGAGTCGGCACGGCTTTGACTTAACTTAAGGTTGTGCTGTTCTGAACCTTGAGCATCTGTGTGACCCTCTATCTTGAACTTGATTGTGGCTAAGCGGTCATTCTTCATTGCCTCAACCAAACTATCTAGCAGTGGTTTACTTGGTTCCTTTAGCTTTGCTGAATCCAAATCAAACTGAATAACTAGGTCAATGCTCTTGGGTTGAGGAATGATATTTCGGCTACCAAGGCTACGAGTCTTAGGTTGATCGTCTATCGCAGGTGCAAGTTTTTCCACTAAATCATTAGCAGTCGCCTTTTTGATGGGTGCAGGAATTTGGCTGAAGGCGTTGGTACTTATGAGTAGAAGGGCTATTAAACTTTTCATTTGACCTCCTTGATCGCAACTAGTTTTGCGCCAAAGCTCTCAGACTTGCCATCTGTACCTGCGCTAGTTAAGAAGTTGATCAGGGCTGATCTGCCACCAATGTCATTCAGGGCATAGGTAAAGGGTTCTGCTGCGGTGGGTTCAGACATTGTTAATGTATTGAGCTTGCGGGGGCTGTCAGACACCATGACTAAGAGGTTGTTAGTGCCAACTGGCCCTGCGGCCTTGACCTCCCAATCTGGCTTAGGAATGCGAACAGTCTCACCCGCTTTGATTGCGTTATTTTTGTCTAGACCATTGGGATATAAAACGTAGAAGCTCTTTGCGTCACTCCCAAGAAGGATCATGTAAATATATCCGTCGTGGCTTGATTTGATACTGAGGTCTAGGCTGTCCTTTCCGATCTTCATGACCGGCTTAGATAACTTCACATCCACCACTCTCCGTGGATTGCGTTGCTGCTCAATGTCTTTCAGCGTAGCCAAAGAGGCTAACAAAGGCTCTTGAGGAGGAACCTTCTCTGGCGCTGGTATGGCTATCGGCGGTGAAGAACTTACAGGAGGTGGCGGCGCAGGAGTAGGAGCAGCGACAATTACAGGTGGAGTAGGTGGTGCAACTACAGGCTTTGGTGGCTCAACAGGAGGAGTTGCAACTGCAACAACCGTTGGCGGGCGCTGAACAGGAATCAGATTCCTGTTACCTGTGACAGTGATGTGATGGGGCTTTATTCCCGGTACGTTCTTTAAGCGCCCATCTACAAATCTTTGAGCGCATTGCTGCACTTCTTCTAAAGTCACTGCGCCAGATTGGTTTGTATCTTTTGCTTGACCTAGTAGGCAGTCTCTTATGCCTTGAGTTGCTAGGCCACCTTTGCCGGGCTCATCAAAGCTCACTTCATCTGGTCTTGAGGATGAGATTTGAACAAAGTTTTCTTTTAATGCGCCAAGCTTTGTCACTTCCGGTAGCAAGCTGCGTGTTTTGTAGTTTGCAATAACGCTGCACGCATCACTTGAAGTTCCCGACTTCATGTAAAACTTTGGAGTTAGCTGATCTTGAAGCAATGCACGTGTTTTTGGAGGAACAACCCCCTCGGAGTGACAGGCATCTACAAGAGTAATGAACTTGTCTGAAGATT
>SXGQ01898309.1_pt1 | contig 10147 bp, 11 predicted proteins | sample 3178371 | NCBI WGS metagenome assembly SXGQ01 (sample SAMN11356859, study PRJNA531348) | freshwater metagenome | isolation source: freshwater sample F1-20 | place: China: Fuxian Lake, Yuxi | collected 2017-12-25 | reverse complement strand
CCATCACTTCTGTTGAGCGAGATCTATACATGGATGATGGACTCTCATCTACCAATCTGAACGATGAACATTATCGTTTATTCAAACTGAGCATGAAAGAAGACATATCACTTTCAACGATTACATTCTCTATGAATACGGTCGCTGGAAAAGGATATGCTGGAGAGCCTCAATCTCGTATTATGATTCTTAAATGGATTGATGTTCCAAAGCCCACTGCTTTGACGCTTGATGGTAAGAATATTCCGCTTGCAAAAGATGAGCTCACATTTTATCAATCAAAGATGCCCATTGCTTGGTTCAAGCAAAGCAAAGATGCTCAATTGCCTCAAGAAGTGCATATACGAATGATCGGTACAAAAGTGGAATCAGGAACGCTGGTTATGCAATATGGAAAGAAATCCAAGAAGTGATTATTCTTTCAAAGCACCGGCAGTGAGCCCTTCAATGATTTTCTTGCTGAAGAGCAGGAATAATATCAACACCGGCAATGCTGAAATTGATGCTCCTGCCATGAGATGGCCCCAATCAATGGATTGTCTTCCAATATAATAAGCAAGCCCCACAGGCAATGTTCGCATTTCAGGAAGTGATGTAAATAGAAATGGATATAAAAATGCATTCCAGCTTCCAAGGAATGTATAGATGGCCAATACTGTAATAACCGGCTTACATAATGGAAGTACGATCCGGAAGAAAATATAGAGCTCACCTGCTCCATCTATTCTTGCCGCATCTTCCATATCCGAAGGCAATGCTTTGATATATTGTCGCATAAGGAAAATGGCGAATGGAGCAAGCACACCGGGAATGATCAATGCCCAAAAAGTATTGATCCAATCAAAAGCAACCATCATGCGATATAAAGGTATCATTATCACTTGATGAGGAACCATCATCAACCCCATCACAGAAGCAAACAGTAATTTTTTTCCCTTGAATTCATATCGCGCAAATGCATATCCACTCATAGAACCAAGCAAAACATTTCCGATTGTCACAACTGTTGCAATGAAGAGGGAGTTTGCGAAATATCTACCAAATGTATCCGTAACGAAAATATCGACATAATTTGAAAAGCTCGGGGCTGTGGTAAAGAACTCAAGTGGACTGGCAAATAATTCAGGACTTTCAAACAAAGAAAACATCAGCATAAGTAACATGGGTATAACCATTGCAATGACTGCAATCATCAATATTGCATTGATGGCAAAGGATGTGATGCGATCTTTGAAGAGATGATTGCTCACTTAATAACACCCAATTCTTTTCCGATTTTTGCAAATGCATTGATTGCTTTGTCCAAATGCTCTTTTGTATGAGCCGCTGAGATCTGCACGCGAATTCTTGCTTGACCTTTAGGTACAACGGGATAGAAAAATCCTACGACATAGATATCCTCATCCAGTAATGCCTGAGACAGTTTTTGAGCAATCACGGCATCATAGAGCATGATGGGAACAATGGGATGGGTTCCTGATTTGATATCATAACCGAGCGCTTCCATACCTCTGCGAAAATACATTGTATTCTCCTCCAGTGTATCTCGGAGTGAGGTAGTGGAACTGAGCAGGTCAAATACTTCTATGGAAGCACCAACAACGGAAGGTGGAAGTGAATTACTGAAAAGATATGGCCTTGATCTTTGTCTAAGCAAATCAATGATTTCTTGTCTGCCTGTTGTGAAACCACCTATACCACCTCCAAGAGCTTTGCCAAGTGTTCCGGTGATGATATCGACTCTGCCGGTCACATTGCAATGTTCAACAACTCCTCTTCCCTTTGCACCCATGAATCCCATGGAATGACATTCATCGGTCATGACAAGTGCTTGGTACTGATCTGCAAGATCACAGATGGTGTCTAGTGGTGCTATTGTTCCATCCATCGAAAACACTGCATCGGTCACGATCATGATGAATCGTGCGCCATCGGCACGTGCTTCTTTCAATCGTTCTTCCAATTCCTGCATATCACATGAAGCATATCGATAGCGCTTTGCTTTGCATAAACGCACCCCATCAATGATGGATGCATGATTGAGTGCATCGGATATTATTGCATCTTCTTCGGAAAGCAATGGTTCGAAAACACCGCCATTTGCATCGAAGCAAGCTGCATAGAGAATTGTGTCATCCGTACCGCAGAAATCAGCAATTTTCTTTTCCAATTCACGATGTATGTCTTGAGTACCGCAGATGAATCTCACACTAGACATCCCATAGCCATGAGAATCCAACGAATCTTTTGCCGATTGAATCACTTTGGGATGAGAGGATAATCCAAGATAATTATTGGCGCAAAAATTCAAGACAGGTTTGCTTCTTCCCTTCACCATGATTTCGGGACCTTGTTCGGAAGTGATGATTCGCTCAGTTTTGAGCAATCCGCTTTCTTGAATGGAGGCTAATTCTGCTTGGAGATAATCTTTAAATGTGCCGTACATAGAGTTGTCTGTAGTATTGAAGGAATATGGTAAAGTTACTGAAATTGATGGAATATTTCACGTAAGCAAGAGCTGCTCGGCAGTACAATGGAATTCAACCGATGCTCTATCCTCACAATGATTGAATAAGTGGAGCATGGATTGCTTCAATATGGGATGCATCATTGAAGGAGCGATCTCGCTGAGGGGCTTCAGCACAAATGCTCTTTGATGCATGCGAGGATGTGGTATAACGATGGTTTCAGTCTCGACGATCTGTGATCCATATATCAATAAATCGACATCAATTTCTCGCTCATGCCATCGAGGCCTTGATTTTCGAGATAATTCATTGTGAATTTCTTGGATCAATGCATGTATATCATCGACAGATAAATTGGTTGAACCAAAGCAAGCACAATTGAGGAAGGAGGGTTGATCGGTATATCCAACAGGTTCTGTTTCATACACAGAGGAACATATCAAATCGGGTATCAAATCAGTGAGTCTTTTGATAGCATGAGCAAGTGCACCTTGCCGATTTCCCAAATTCGCTCCGATTGAGAATGCGATTTCCATTCGTGAACTGGCATCAACCATGGGAACGTTGCATGGTATGTTCTACTTCCACATGATCGATGATATGTTTAAGTGGAACGCTAAGCTTTCGGACCCTGATTGAGACCTTTTCTATCATTGAAAACCGCTCAAGCAATTCTTTGGACAATTCATAACACAGTGTTTCAATAAGATTGAAAGCATCACCATTGACAAGCTCATTGATTGTAAACACGATTTCTTCATAATTCACTGCTTGTGCAACATCATCACTCACAACGGCAGACATGGAATTATACCAGATATCAGCATCCACTTGATATCTGCCACCAAGTGATTGTTCTTCAGGTTTCACTCCATGATAGGAATAGAATTGCACATTGCTGAGCGTGAGTTTCATCAGTCCTTGTTGCATTAAGCTTAATCCCAAAAGTTAAAAACCTTGTTTCTGAATGAAGATTCCTTTGTCCACTTTCATGAAAAATTCCTGGTAGAATTTGGGATCTTCCACTTGATATACTTCTGATGTATTGCCTTGATTGTCCAGAATCTTCACTTGAAAATTCGCTCTGACTTTGCATTGCTTTCCAAATTCTGAAACATTGACACTGGATTCAATTTGCTTCAGTTTATTAAAAATGGATTCTCTTTGACTGCGATTGCGATCTATACCACGAAAAAAATCAGACCAAAAATCATTTGAGCCATTTCGTGCTTGCAAATCCACTTCTTTGGTGGCAGTGAGCAAACCCAGTTCAATCTGGGCATTACGCACTATAAATCCATCATCCTGCAATACATTGAGTACGGCTTTCATGACGAGTTTCACATCATTTGTATCATATTCACGCGTTTGCACCTGCCTTGTCTGCAATTGCGTTTTTTGTGGCGGAGGTGTACTCTGCTGATTGATCACGGTGCATGCACCAAGTATCAATGAGCAAAGAGCAATAAGGATATTTGTTCTCTTGTGCATGATCAGTATTCCTTGGTGATTAGAATTTTGATGCATGATATGAGAATGATTTCACCTTGCTATTTGCATCGAATTTAATGACAACAGTCAATGTTTTTTGTGTTGTTGCAGCAGCACCGGAACGACTTGAAGATCCATAGAGTATGATAAATAATCCACTGGAATTTTCTGAATATGAAGCTTCGGTAGCTATCTTATCATAAACCCAAGTTTCATCGCCACCATCATCTTTTGTCACGATATTTGGTGAGCCAAGAGCTTCTGCAACTTGTGCACCGCTCATCCCGACGCGAATTTCTTTTTGTACTTTTCCGACAGTCATTTCTTGTTCTTTGACTGAATGTAGATTTGAACGATGATCAACGGTTGTGCAACCAATCATGCCTAAGATCAATAGGCCGGCGAACATTACGAGTGCTTTCATTATTTGTCTCCTATCGTAAAATAAATTCATCGAATGATATGTATCGGAATTGCATCCAAAACTATGGAAGTAGCCGACATGAGTTTCAAAATATATGCACCTGATTCCATTTGTGGGGGAATGGTGAATTGCATGGCATTGTCTCCGGCAAACATAGGATATTTCATGATTTCATGATTTCTTCCCAATTGATCTGTCAACATTAGCTTGACTTCCGAAGTTTCAAATGCCTGAACGGACAAGTTAATATGATCATGAGCAGGTTGAGGGAAAACACCATTGATCTTAGCCATTCTTTGTCCGTTCAAGAACAATTCAGGACAAATATTAGATAATTGCAGAGATCCATTCACGAAATTGGTTTGCATGCTTTTACTGAAAAATGTGACTGAATCCGCGAAAACCAATGGTGATTCATGAACATTGGAAATGCCAACAAAACCGGAAATCACGCATAATGTACCAACTTTGGGTATAGCACCTTCAAAACGTATTCTTGTAGTCCTTGTATCATCCCACACTTCCCGAGACATGATCGAAACCACTCCGAATGTGCTTGTCACGGTATCAGGTAGAAATATTCCTTGATTTGATGTGAATTCCACTATCGCTTCTTGTTTGCCACTATATGCATTGCGTTCGTTCACGGATATCGTTATCGGCATCGATGCTCTGCCACGTGGATCTGCTTTCAATTGAGGTAATGTAATTGTGGCTTTGGCTGAATATGGTATGATGCGAATTGATTTTGCCGTGGCACATGGATAAAAAGAACATGACATGATTTCACCGGAATCAGGAAGCGTTCCGGTGAATGTGATTGTAATATCTTTCTGTGAACGAGCCGGAAGAATCAAAGGCAAAGCCGTTGAAAGCGTAAATGCCGAACCTGTTATGATGACAGAATCCAAGCGTACTTCATTCATCGATGCATTGGACAATGTGAATGTCCTTTGTTTAAGCTCGGGTATGCATGCAATCACACCGGGGACTGCAACATCTGTTCCATCTCCATACCCCTTTAACACAATGGGGACTTCATATAATGTGAGACCCGAGTGATATGCCAAGACTTCAATCAATTCCTCACCCAATTGTTTCGGGCTGAATTGTACCTTTACTGACAAACTTTGACCGGGTTGCAGGATAGTATCAGAAATGCTGGAGAGTATCTTGATTGCCGGAGATTTCGTCTGCAAGCGATTGATGGTCACGGGCACAGGATCATCATTTCTGATCAATTCAATCTCAGTTTGAATTGTTTCATTCAAACAGGCAGGTCCGAGTTTTTTTCCTTGTGCAAGAGGATTGATGGAGCGCAATACTCCATTGACCTTGATCGGAAGATAGAATTCTTGCGAACAAAAACCAAAGAATAAGGAATCAATCAATGGACCATTATCACGTGCAAGAACTCTTATGCCTATATCGATGCAATCTCCGGGAGCGATTTTTACGGTATTCGGAATCTTTGAAATCAAAGAGAAATGTATTCCTTCTCTGAAATAAGCATAATCAATGAAGATGTCTCCTTTACCACCATTGCATAGATTGACTTTTAAGATGGAATCAGTTGGATGCATCATGATTGCGTCACCCAAATCCGCAGAAACAATAATCGGTTTCGATGGCTCAATGCGAATCAATGATGTTGCTGTATCCGTTTCAGGGAAAGCGAATTCCATTGTTTTGAGATTATCAGCGCTGATGGCGGAGGATGCCAGAGATTTCCCATCAGGACCATACTTCACATCTGTAAGAAATCCTGAATGATTGGCCAATTGCCCCAAGAATACATTAGTAGGTAGACGCCATACCGAGATTTGTGGGAAACCTGCAAAACCGGTTGCAAGAAACTGATTTGTTGCATTGAAATCGAGCGCTATGACATCACTCGAAGAATTGCGAAGCGAACGTACGATTGTTTTTGAGGCGATGTCGAATACATGCACTTCAGATGAAGCTGAGCTATACAAACTTGATTCACTGAGCATGGTACCCGCTGCGAGAAATGCTCCATCACGAGACAATGAAACTTTTGCCATGAGGGGCAAGGCAGGATTCGAGAGTGTAGTTATGATTGACATCGTATTGAGATCAATAACATGTATTGAACCATCCAATAATGCAATACTACCTTTATCTCCATTTCCCGGACTGAATGCGGTGATTGGCTCTGCAAATGTAAATCCTGTCAATTCTTTTCCATCGATGATGGAGAGTTTTCGAATTGTTCTTCCCCGTTTTGGAATGAGCAGAAGTTCATTCTTGATACGATGTACTGAATTCAGAATGGTTGATGAAGAAATATTGCTGGAGAGAATCGGATCCAATTTCCCTTTCCTGAACAGCACGAATGTTTCTTGACTTGTTGCTGGAGAACGATAAACTCCATAGACAAGCGTATCATTTATGTATCCAATGCCGATCCATTGAATTTTACTTACCGGAAATGATATGCCTGAAACCACGAATGTGTCGATCAGCATTCCATCCACTTTATTCCATTCAGCAATTTTTCCGGATTCATAACCTGCAATCAGTTTATCACCAACAGAATTCCAATCAATCGTAGAAATAGGTGTTCGAAGAGCGGGATGCGTTAGATTTTTTTGATCAAAATTTCCCAATTCCTGTCTTATGCGGATTCTTCCTGAATCAGTGATGATGCCGGGTGTTTTCCATAAGAACGTACTATCCATGCTGAAACCGAGTGTATCCCATGTTTTTCCATTATCAGGCGACCAATCAACATACGTTGGAGCACCAATGCGATACCCTTTCCACTTAACTGTGTATGGAGCACAGGGAGTAAGAGTAATATTGGCATTTGGCTCTGTGATGGTGAGTGAACGTGTTTCAGGCATGCCGAATCCATTTGCCCTCAAGAGCAAATAGTCTTTTTGTCCGCCTTCATAATGAAGGACCGCATATTCTTTATAATATCCCGTTCTGGAAGGTTTGAAGATGATATCGAAATAATATCCGGTAGAAGCCGCAATTCCGACCGGAGGGGGTTGCGTTGAGACATAGGATCCAATCCAACGATAGGAAAAATCAGGACTGGAAAATGTAATTGAATCAAGTTGTGTATTTACTTCTACTCCACGATTATTTTTTTTTGCAGCGATTGCTCTCACGAGTAATGTTGTATAATCGGAGGAACCCGGCAATACAGCCGAGCCAAAATTGAATTCTTCGATTTGAATGCCGAAAGGATCGCAAAATCGCATTTGGCTTATATTACCACGATCATGCTTTCCCAGCGGACTTGAACCGGTTCCAGTATTTGTGGCGATGATGAATTCCGCTCGATTTGCTCCCTCGGAACGCGTCATCCATGTAACTTCTTGATACCCTTGTCCATCTGGTTGTGCCACAGAGATGGCTTTGGAGCTGAAATTACTCTCGACAATGGATAATTCGGATTTGCCAAATGTATAAGGACTACCATTCACATTAGCTCGAAGCCATGCGCGCAAAAGAGGATAATTTAGTGTATCGATCGTGATGCCATTTGGACGCAAATCACGAATTTCGACAGACACCTGAGCGAGGGCAGGTGCCAGCATCAATAACCATGTGGTGAAGACTGCGATGCAGCGAAAGATTGACATAAGTGCCGGAGAAAAATACGTGCTCTGTTTACGATTCAAGTTTCGAGAGGTTTCACAACTGTTGTATCATTCAGAAAAAACACTTTGAAGAACAAGAGGTCCGGAATGATCACAAGTACAAGAGAGCCTGTGTCACGAGTGAACCACGTTGTGAATCCCTCAGGAGGCATGAGTGCCTTGATGATTTGCCCTGTCAAAGTCCACATGATGATGAACACCAAAAAGAAAATCGCTATTGCCATGAGACCTTCTCGCAATTTGCCTTCTTGCCAACGTTTGGTGAAGGCATAGAGTCCGGCCATGGCATGTACATGGAAAACGAATAATTCAATCATGATAGTTCAATAAGTATTCACAAATCTTTGCAAAACTATGGAATTACCCATGAAATTCTGCCAAGTGTGCACAAGTCTGTCGGACAGTGAAAAGGCATCCGAGATGGCTCGTGAATCAATAAACCGTAAACTCGCCTTTTGTTGCTGGATACGTCCAAAGCATGTGGCCTTATATACATGGGAGGGTGAATTCTGCGAGGAATCTGAGTATGAGATTGTGTTCAAGACCAATAGTGTGAACATAGAGCAATTGACAGCTTTTATACGGGACATGCACCCTTATGAAGCCCCCTATATTGCTACTTTTCAGGGGGAACTATTGCATGATGACTATGCACGATGGGCGGAGACCAATGTTTCTTAAGGGGGAATTCATGGAACGGAGCACAGATAAGAATCAGGGGATACCGATGATAGCTGATAAAATGCGCTCGGCGAAGTCTATCAGAGAATGGAGAGAAGATGAAAGGCCTAGGGAACGCATGTTGCGATTCGGATCAAGTTGTTTAAGTGACAGCGAATTATTGGCAATTTTAATCGGGACGGGTTCGCATGGCTCATCTGCTTTGGATATAGGTAGGAGTATGCTTGATGCATATGGGTCGATACAAGATTTGGGATCTCGGACAGTGCAGGAATTATGCTGTGTAAAGGGAATGGGCATGGCAAAGGCAATTGGTATAGCCGCTGCATTTGAGCTCAGCAGACGATATCAACAGGAGGCATTCAATCCGGCGATGATTTTGCAATCTCCCGATGACGTGGCTCGATATTTCATACCGAGAATGCGAGGAGCCAGAACCGAGAGTTTTTACATTGCATTATTAAATAGTTCAAACATTGTATTTTCAACAAAGAAAATCAGCGAGGGCTCATTAAATTCGAGCATCGTACATCCTCGGGAAGTTTTTCGAGTGGCGATCATAGAGAGTGCGGCATCAATTATAGCTTTGCACAATCATCCTTCCGGAAACACCGAGCCGAGCAATGAAGATATATCGCTTACAGAACAATTGCGTCAGGTTGGAACAATGATGCATATTCCCTTGCTTGATCATCTTATCATTGCCGGAGATTCATTCACTAGTTTGCGCGAACGCGGATATTTTCCTTAGGAAAGCAGATGGGATTTTCAATCATCGAAACATATTTTGATGCAATCATTCTCATTCAAGCAGATGTCTATGAAGATGAGCGCGGAATATTCATGGAGAGTTATCATCATGAAGCATTTCGAGCATTGGGAATTGAAGAGGACTTCGTGCAGGAGAATCATTCTATTTCCGCTTTGGGTGTGATACGTGGCATGCATTTTCAATGGGACAAGCCAATGGGTAAATTGCTTCGCGTCACTTCGGGAAGGGCTCATGTTAAAGAAATTGACATAAGAAAGAATTCACCGACATTGGGTCAATCCATGCATGTGGAATTAAGTGCAAGCAAACCATATCTTCTCTGGGTTCCTCCCGGTTTTGCCAATGGATTTATGTCCATGGAACATGGCACAGAGATGATCTATAAATGTTCAGCTCTTTATAATCCAAGTGCTGAGTCGGGCATAGCTTGGAATGATCCTGCATTAGCTTTGGAATGGCCTGTTCATGAGATAAACACCGAGCCGATTCTATCAATTAAAGACACACAAGCACATACACTTGCGGAATGGCTGCAGAGACCCGAATCATCAGCTTTCATGGCTTGATTCAAGGCATCCATAATTTCCTTTTTGCAGATCTCCCCAAATTCCCTATTTTCGCCATCTCTTCTCAACTGAATATGGTTCGGTAGCTCAGTTGGTAGAGCAGCGGACTG
>SXGQ01450239.1_pt1 | contig 10147 bp, 15 predicted proteins | sample 3178371 | NCBI WGS metagenome assembly SXGQ01 (sample SAMN11356859, study PRJNA531348) | freshwater metagenome | isolation source: freshwater sample F1-20 | place: China: Fuxian Lake, Yuxi | collected 2017-12-25 | reverse complement strand
CACCATCACGGGCACCATCGATGGAACCAATGTGACTGCCAGCACCACGATATCTGGATCAACCAACACACATGATGTGACCATCTCGGGTGGTGGCGTGAGCGGACACTCATTGACACACTCACACACAGGTGGACTGGGCACATTCACCCTGAACCAGAGCGGCATCAATGATACCACAGTAAACTTGACCACCAGTGGCAACAACCACAACGTGACCATCACAGTTACGGACTAATGTGCCGATGGTTGCTGATATTCCTGTTGTGGATCACTACTGCTGGAGCAGCACCCATAGGTGATGTGATCGTCAACGAAGGCAGCAACGAGATAGAACGTAAAGGTGCAGCCAAGATTGCAATAGATAAAGGAACCAAAGTAGAGAGCCTGGACGTGGTCAAAACCGGACAGGGCAAGGCCAGCATACAGTTCGTGGACGAAACTAAAGTGGATGTTACCAGCCACAGCAAACTGCTGATCGACGAGTTCGTGTATGATCCCAAGAGTGGCAAAGGCAAGCTCAGCATGCAGGCTGGACTGGGCACTGTGAGATACGCATCAGGTCAGATAGCAAAAAATTCCAAACAGGATGTCAAGATAACCACACCCACTGCAGTGATCGGAGTCAGGGGAACCGACTTCACTATGTCGGTGGACGAATTGGGAGGCAGCACCATCATACTGTTACCCAGTTGCACACAGGTGGGCAGAGATACCATCTGCGTGGTGGGGGAAATATCAGTGTCCAGCGACATGGGCACAGTGATTCTAAATCAAGCATTTCAAGCCACTGTGGTGGAGACCCCACGCAGTCAACCACTGAAACCTGTGCTGCTGAAGTTAGAGGAAAGCATGATCAGCAACCTGTTGGTGATGCGCAGGCCCGTGGAAATTGATGAAGAGCGAGAGCGTGAAAGATTGAGAAAACTGGGAGACTTTTTAGGAGTGGACCTGTTGGAGTTCAAAGAGCTCAGCAGAGACTACATCGCAGAGAGCGAAAAGGACCTGTGGATGACTGACCTGGACATAGATTTCTTGGATCAGGATTTCCTAGTGGACGTGCTGGATCAGGTCAATGCCGCACTGGCCAGGCAGATGAAGGATCAGTTGGACAGCACACAGACCAAGACCACCCTGGGCAAGGATCCAGAGACCGGCATCGAGCTGTATGACCAGCAGCCGCAATGGCTGTTCCGCAGGCAGGACAGCAGCAACACGGTGCAACTGCGCCTAAACAAGGGGCATGGCTACAACATCAACATCCAGCAGGATGATTTTGAATTCAAGGACTACAAATTGGGAGATGGCAAGAATGAGATCACTATCAAGCAGATTCAGTAGCATTTTAGCGGCTCTTTTGCTGTGGTGCGGCGTGGCCATGGCCACTGACAACTCCATAAAGATGGGCTACAACTTCGTCACTGTGGAACAGAACATTGTGTTCAACAGCGCCATGCAGGCAGGTGGCACTCTAAACTTTTCGGCACAAGTGGCCGACGGTGGGGGAAGGAGCCCAGGAGATCCCTTCACCATGAGGATGGTGTTCTATAACAGCAGCAATCAGATAGTCAGTACCACACAACAATCATGGACACTGGTGCTGGGAGCAGCGCCAGCAACCTACAGCATCACTGCCACCAACTGCGGAGGCAGTTGTGCCAATGTGGCCTATGTGAACGTGGAGTTCTACGGCAAGGATGGAGGATTCTGGGCGGGCAACTATGGTCCCTACATACAATCACCTTCACTGACGTTCAATGGTGGCAGCAACATTCTGTACAATCCGTCATTTGGTATTCAATCTAGCAACACTGCTCACGGCTGGACCAGCTCCAATGGCTGGCAGAGCTGTGCCCTGTATTCTGGAACCAACACCTGCGTGACCAACAATGGAGCCACTGTCAATGGAGGCAACTATGATGCAACAGGTGGAACCACGTCAGGCACTGCGGGCGGGTATGGAGCAGTGGTCACTCCTGCTGTGGTTATAACCACTAATCAAAGCACAAGGAAGAGCGCCGCACAAGGCACCACAGGCAGCGGAGTGTACATAGATCAGATAGGCGATAATCTCACTCTCAATGTGGAGCAGCATGGCACTGGCAACTTCATCAGAGGCAAGAACTGGGCAGGCAACGCTTCCATTGATGGAGACAATAACACTGTGAATCTACAACAGGGCACTGCAAATCAACCCAGCCACAACAACGGTATAGGATTGGGTATTACTGGTGATACCAACACAGTGACTATACGTCAGGACAGTCTGGGATTTGGCAGTGGTGGGCATAGAGCCTTGCTGGACCTCACGGGCAATCTAAACTCTGTGATCATGATGCAGGACAATACCGGCAGCGGTGGACACTATCAAGATGTGGTCATAGTGGGCAGCAGCAACGATCTCACTCTGCAGCAGCAGAACAACGTGGCCAAGGACCTATTCACTACCATCACTGGCAGCAACAACACTGTGAGCGTGCTGCAGAAGGATTCGGGACAGCACTACATAGACGTGATCTTGGGCGGCAATGGACACTCGGTGGGAGTGACCCAGCAGGGATCGGGCAACCATGCGGCTCGCATTGAGCTCAACAATGGTGGTGGCAGCAGCACAGTGAACCTCACACAACAGGGTGGTACCAGTCAGAACTACACACTGACCCAGACCTGTACCAATGCCAACGGTTGCTCCACTTCGGTCACACAGCAATAAATATACGCATATTATGAAATGGATAACTCATTGGACCACTGTGTTTGTCACAGTGTTTGTGTTGACCTTGACGGGATTACAGGATCCTTACATCAAAGAAACTTTGAGATTGAAATCATTTGATATACTTCAAATCAATCAAAATCGATCTATATCCAACGAGATCGTGATAGTGAACATTGATGAGAAAAGCATAGAGAAATATGGTCAATGGCCGTGGAAACGCTCAGTGATGGCAGACATCGTTGATCGTGTGCGAGCCAGCGAGGGTGGCGTGATAGTGTTTCCTGTGTTGTTCAGTGAACAGGATCGCCTGGGTGGCGATGAAGAATTCGCGGCAGCCATCAAGGACAATGGAGTGGTGTTGGCACAGGTGGGCACAGCACAATCTCAAAAGAACAATGCAGTGCCAAGAGGAGTGGCCAAGATAGGAGATCCCCTGCCGTGGTTGTTTGAATGGCCTGGCATGTTGGGTCCTATAAAAAGTTTATCCACGGCGGCCGGGGGAGTTGGCGTGTTGAACACGGCACCAGAGATCGATGGTGTCACTAGGAGGATCCCGCTGCTGATGAAGATCGGCGAAGAGATCTATCCCGCGCTGGCATTGGAAACCATCAGAGTGGCCACGGGAGATCCCTCTTATCAAGTGAAAACGCAAGAAGGTGGCATCACGGCATTGAGGGTGCCCCAATACAAGACCATACAGACAGATGCCCATGGCAGGATATGGATCAGATGGGCCTACGATTTCAAAAACATCAGCGCCGCCGATGCGGATTTTTCAGCAGTGAAAGGCAAGACCGTGATCATTGGCACATCAGCCGAGGGCATAGGCAGCACCATAGCCACACCCACAGGTACCCAATACAGCTACATGGCCGTGGCCAGTTCTCTGCAGACTGTGCTGATGGGTGACAACATCGTGAGATATGACTTTGCCAATTTCGTGGAACTGTTGATCAGCACAGTGACGGCAATTGTGGTTGTCTTAGTTGCAAGGTTCGCTGCTTATTGGATCGTGGGAGCGGGCATGATCGCACTGTATGTGGCCGCGGTGTGGGGAGCCAATTATCTTTTCCACAGCCGACTGCAATTATGGGACGTTAGTTGGTTGATCATTACCCTGACCATTGTGGGCATGCATGCTATATTCAATCGCTTCGTGAGAGAGTTCACCCTGAAACAACAGATCAAGAAACAGTTCGGTACCTATCTAAGTCCGGCCATGGTGGAGCGATTGCAGAACAATCCGGAATTGTTGCGCCTGGGCGGCGAGACCCGAGAGCTCACCATCATGTTCACGGACGTGCGGGGATTCACTGCCATAAGTGAACACTATGGCAGCAACGTGCAGGGCCTCACTAGCATAATGAATCGCTACATGACTGCCATGACCAGGAGCATATTGAACAACGGTGGCACACTGGACAAGTACATTGGGGACGCACAAATGGCTTTTTGGAACGCTCCCTTGGATGATGCGATGCACGCACACAACGCAGTGAGGACTGCGATAGAGATGTTGATCAATTTAAAACAATTCAACGAGGAGATAGCCAAGGAAGGCGTGCCAGCGTTCGGCATGGGCCTGGGCATCAACACCGGATCAGTGGTAGTGGGCAACATGGGCTCGGATCAGCGCTTTGATTACACCTGTCTGGGTGATTCCGTAAACCTCGCTTCGCGCCTGGAGGGACAGAGCAAGCCCTATGGAGTGGATCTGGTGCTGGGATCACGCACCGCGGACATGGTCAAGGACATACACTCAGTGACGGAATTGGACTGCATCGCCGTCAAGGGCAAGCAGGAGGGCGTGAAAATATATACCTTAGGTTGTGAGACCGAAGAACACAAACAGTTTTTGAAATTCTACTATGCCGGCGAGTGGAAAAATGCCCTTATTTTGCTGGAGAATTTGAAAGAAAAAAATCCTGCTCTGAAAAAATACTACGACATGATGACAGAGCGACTGTCAGAGGCAGTGCCCGCGGACTGGTCAGGCACCTACAGAGCTACTTCAAAATAATTTTTTTCACAAAAAAAATTTTCATAAAAAAGAAGATTCTAATTGACAGATTTTGAAAGATATTGTTAAATAGCCTGTATAAAAACAATGTCAGGAGACACACAGAAGATGAAACCACTTGTTCACAAGCACTTGATAGTGCGAGCAGAAGTAACAAACCCACCCAAAGACGAAACGCTAGCAAAAGAATTCCTAAGAGAACTGATAGAAGGCATCAACATGAAGATACTGTTTGGCCCAGAGGCCAAGTATGTTGACGTGCCGGGCAATCGTGGATTGACCTGCTTTGCGATCATTGAGACATCACACGTGGTCATGCACACTTGGGACGAGTGCGAACCTGCCATGATACAATTGGACGTGTACACCTGTGGAGCATTGGACACTGATGTGGTGTTTGATTTCCTGCGTCGTTTTGGCGTGATCAAGATGGACTACAAGTTCCTGGATCGCGAGACGGATCTAAAGGAAATACCATTGACCGGTGCTGTGGTGCCCATGCGCAAGAGACGTGCCCGCAAGGTATTGCAGGTAGTTTCCTAAAATCCATAAATACTGCTAGATTATGGACTTTCTTAAACTAGCGATAGACGTGGGTTTTCCAATAGCGGCGGCAGTGGCCTGTGGCTTCTTTGTATTCCTCACTCTTAAATTCATCTTGGCTTCTGTGACGTCTGATGTAAAGAAACTCAGCGGTATCATCGAAGCACTGGACAACAGAGTCAAAACCATGAACGCTGACGTGATCCGTATCGACACCTTGGTCAGCGCCACGCTCAACATCAGGCCGGACCTGGACAGGATAGGCAGGGCGGACGGCAAGACGGACGCAAGGAAGGACTAGCATATGACCAAAGATCTCGTGCAGATGATAAACACATACGGCTTCCCCATCATAGCGGCCTTCGGACTGGGCTACTTCATATTCTATGTTTGGAAGTGGGTCACCACTGAGATCAAGCCCGTGACCAGCGAGACCAGCAAGACACTGATAGCATTGGTGGACAGGATCAGGATGCTGGACAATGACCTCATACGATTGAACACCAAGCTCAACGTGATCCTGGAGCACCAGGAAGAGCAGCAGAAGAAAAAACCCAACAACACGGACCGCAACTAATAACACCACATTACTTGCCTTTGATCAGGCGTAAGTATCTGCATGAAATATTTCTTGGTCGTTGTTGTGTGCATGTGGGGTGAGTGCCAAAACTTCGTTACCACTGAACCTGAATTCAACAGCCGCGAGGAGTGCAGGACTTTCGCAGAGACCATAGTGCCCAAGATACAGCAGAACTTGCCAGAGAGCTCGGGCAGCACCTACTGCTTCGACGAACAGGAAGTGGTGGACATAACCAATCGCATGCTGCAGGAATATCGGCAGAATCTAAGCGATCTTTTCAACAATATCTAATTGACAGCACAGCCCGACGTGCTATAATAACGCATGATCCACGGCATGATAGATCTGGAAACTCTCAGCACTCGGCCCGACGCCGTGGTGTTGACCCTGGGTGGCATCAAGTTCGATCCCCACACAGATCAACAGCCATATGATCCCTTGTATTTCCGAGTGGATGTGGATTCACAAACATCTTTAGGTCGCCATGTGATGGATGAAACGTTAAATTGGTGGGCCACACAGCCAAAAGAGATCGCAGAGGATGCACTGGGAGAAGGAGATAGAATATCTCTTACAGAATTCACACAGAAACTTAATAAGTGGTGCGTGGGCATAGATGTCTATTGGTGTCAAGGTCCACTGTTTGACTATGCCATACTACAGAACCTTTACGCACAATTGAACAAGCCCTGCCCATGGAACTACTGGCAGATCAGAGACAGCAGAACGCTGTTCTCCCTGTACCGTGAGAATGAAACCAGCAAGCCCGACGCTCACAACGCATTGGCTGACTGTGATTATCAAGCAAAAAAAGTTCAAAGATATTATAGACAATTGGGATTGAAACCCGTCTGATGACAGAACGTTGGTATCCCATCACAGATTTCTACGAATTTGACCGGCATCAACGTTGTCGTCACCGCAAGGATCCCCCTGTCAAATGGATAAAGTTGAGCTGCGTTTACAAATTAAGGATTGGAAAAAAGATCATACACGTGGGCAGATCAGACACCTGCCGGAAGCACGGCGGCGCGGAAAAGGTCAGGAAGGCCATCATACAACTGCTGGGCATTACTGATAAAAATCCCTCTGTGGCAAAAACCAAGATGTGGGAACAATTAAGGTTGCAATACCAGCCAAGTTATTTTAATATTGAGTTAGGAATCATTGAAACACGAAATGTCGCAAAAGTTTACGCCCAAGAACTTAAGGCAACCAATCAGCTGTTATGAAGAGAGCTCATGGCACGCCAACGGATCACCATTATGGGAGAATGATATATATTCCGTATGGGCGGATCTATTTCCTGTAACTCCTGGACATCTGCTGTGGATACCTAAAAAGGACACCACTGGTTATGTGCGTGTGACCTACGGCGAGGCCTATCAATACGGCAAGGATCAGATGGAATCTGGAGAATGGGCAGGATTCAACATAGGACAGAACATAGGCATGGCGGCGGGGCAGACAGTGCTGTGGCCGCACATACATCTCATACCAAGACACGCCGGCGACTGCGCACCGGGCAGGAACGGCATAAGGCTCAGCTATCCCAACGGTGATCACAAGGAGTACTACTGACATGGCGAAAACAGCCAAGAAACAGCCGCTGAGCTCGCATGAATGGAACCTGTTGCGATCATTGGAAGAAGAAGTGTATACTATAACAAACGAACAAAAAAATTGGCCCACGAAAACATGGTTAAAAAAAAGAATACTAGAGCTAAAACAGCGAGCAGGGGAGGACCAATCTTCGTAAGCCCGGACGGTGGCGAAACCGTGTACGAGCAAAAGAAGAATGGTGGTTGGGGCAAGTGCGTGTACCAGAGCGAGCAGTCTAAACTAATGGAGCAGGCCCAGTCCGAGATGGACATGATGGGCACGGAGGCCATACGCATGAGGAAAAAATATCCAGCACTGCAGAAGGCCTGGGATCAATACAAGATGATCTGGAACGTCACGGCCAAGGAGGAATATGATGACTAGGAGTAAGAAGACAAGGGAAGAAACAATTATACTGTTGCCCAAGCACCGAGAAGAAGAGGAACGGCAGGATCTGTCATGGATGATACGGGAAGATAAGATGCCAAAAAAATCTTTGAAGAAATTATCCAAGAGGAAAAAGAAATGAGCGTGATCAAGTATTTCGTTCTGCCGGACAACAAGGATTCAATGGGCGGTAACGTTGCTGAGCCGTGGGGCTTCGCTGACGCACTGATCAATCCCGGCAAGGACGCGGCGCTGAAGGAGTTCTGTGAAAAGAACCAAGTGGACTACGGGCACCAATGCGACAAGATCAACACGTTCGTATTCAATGGGTTCACTTTCTACTGCTCCGCCAAGACAGCACAGGCGGTGGAGAAGAAGTTCAAGATCGACAAGGTCATCACGGACAGGGAGCAGCAGAAAGAAAATCGGGAGAAAGAAAAAGAGATCCGGCAGGAGATGCGTTCCGATGAATGGTTGGCGGACAAGGTCACAGCGGATTGCGCCGAGCTGTTGAACAATGGTTTAAAGAGATATAAATTTGTTCAGGAGGTGCGTGATCTAAATCCTGATATAGCACACACTCGCATGACCCGACAGATACAGAAAATGTTTGACGAGGAATGGCTGATGTCCAACGAACGGGGGCTGATCGTGGCAGGTAAGAATTTCCCCAAAGATAAACTAGTTACCAATAAGATAGTGGAAGAGAAGGACCTGTACGGTCGAGTGAGGAAGCGTGCCGAAGATACCACCACTTAGAGAGGATCTCATGGTCCAGCAGCAGATCAAGGGAGCGTGGCAGCACATGGTTGCCGTAATCTGCCTCAATCAGACCTACCGCAAGCAGGTCAAGGAGATACTGCCCCAGTTGTTCCATCGATGGCCCACACCGGAAAAGATGGTGAAAGCACCATTAAATAGACTGCAGAGATTGATCAAGCCTCTGGGCATGTGGCGTGTGAGATCCAAGAGAATAAAACAGATGAGTCAAGAATTTTTAAGTTGGGATGGCCAAGATGCCGCATCACTACATGGTATAGGACGCTATGGTTCTGATAGTTATAAAATATTTTTTAAAAAACAATATAACATCAGAGTGACTGACAAGGAGTTAAAAAAATATCTCAAACAAAAGAGGAAGGCGGCATGACTAAATTTGTTAGTATCATTGGCAACGGCGAGAGTCGTTTTGGTTTTGATCTCGTGCCCTTGAAGCGATTCAGCACCGTGATCGGTTGCAATGCTCAATTCCGCGATTATAATTTTGATTACTTCGTTTGTGCCGATCGCCACATGTGCCAGGAAGCGGCCAACACAGTGGGCAAGAACACCACCATATACACTCGACAGAAATGGCATTCGGAATTTGCCATGTGGTCCAATGTGAAACCATTGCCGGATCTTCCCTATGAAGGGGAAAAGAGACAGGATGAACCATTCCATTGGGGCACGGGGCCTTATGCGGGTGTGGTGGCTCTCACTTTCCGACCCAAAGCCGTGTTCATGTTGGGATTTGATCTTCACCCTTTACAAAAAGACACAGTGAATAACATCTACAAGGACAGCAAGGGTTATGAGTATATCAAACGTCCCGTGGATCCGTCCTACTGGATCTATCAGTTTGAGAAACTGATGGCATTGGACAGCTGTCGCTGGATCGTGGTAAATCGAAAAGGGTGGACACTGCCTACGGAATGGAGCCAGCACAAGAATGTTTTCCAGGAGACCTACGAGGGCATGGCCAAGTACATCAACAAACAGTTGACAGAATCTAAATAACAGCTACAATTAGAACATGTTAAAAAAACACGAACAAAGTATCACCTGTTTGATGGACGCCACTGAAGCATTGTTGACGGCCATGGAGAAACACGGCGTGGATCCAGAAGCCCTGAGCCGCACTCCCGAGTTCGTGGTATTGGTACATTTCCTAAAGGCCATAATAGATGGCAAAATGGAAATACCCAATCATCTCTCTGACAGGATAGCTGAATTAGCCGACACTTTAGATATTGACAAAATAGCCGGAAGTACGTTACACTAGTAAATAACAACAGTGGTCTTTACACTCATTCCCACTCTAAATATTCTGCGTGTTATCAAACTTAAAAAAAGGATAACAAAATGGCATACTATTCGACCAAGACATACGATCACAACGAGGGTTTGAGTTGCGCATTCCGTCAATGGAGGGCTGAGCACTCACATTGCCGATTGATACATGGTTACTCACTGGCATTCAAATTTGTGTTTGGCTGCAGCACGCTGGATGATCGCAACTGGGTGCAGGACTTTG